>Ga0214473_10008906_pt1 | contig 11871 bp, 10 predicted proteins | sample RVTome_7_FD_203509 | JGI IMG/M metagenome (GOLD analysis project Ga0214473, IMG submission 203509) | Soil microbial communities from uranium-contaminated site in the Upper Colorado River Basin, Wyoming, United States - RVT98D197 | ecosystem: Environmental > Terrestrial > Soil > Contaminated >...
AGGGCGGAGCGGCCCGCAAGCCGCTAGGTTGGCCTCAGGAGCAGAGGAGGCGCGCCATGCCAATCCACCGACTCGTGTCCCATCGCTCGGCCCATCTCGTCTGGTTGAGCCTGCTCGCGTCCATTCTGTTCACCGTTCCGGCTCGCGCCTGGGAGACGGTCGCACCCGGTGTCGAGTACCGTTTCGTGCACACCACGTCCCCGGCGCAACGCATCCACGAGCTGCGCGTGGACCTGCACAACCCGTCGATAGGATTCCGGGCGACGCGCGAGGAGCACCTGGGCATGACCACCAGCGCCTTCGGTCGCAAGTACGGTGTTGCCGTGGCGATCAACGGCGGCTTCCGTGGTGCGGCTACGGCCGGCTTCGGCTCGCAGGGCCTGGCCATCGCGGATGGAAGCGTCTGGGCGAGCGACCGCGACGATCTGGTGAGCTACGTCGCCGTGGGGGCCGACAACCGGATCGAGTACGACCGCGGCGGGCCCGCCGTCGCCGATTCGGCCTTGCCCGCGTGGTACCGGCAGGCCGTCAACGGCCGTCCCCTTCTGGTTTGGCAGGGGCGCAACGTGGCACCTGCGGACTGCCCCACGTCGCTCGACCTCTGCAGCGCCCGACATCCCCGGACCGCGACGGGCGTGTCGCGAAACGGACGGTATTTCTACGCCGTCGTGGTGGACGGCAGGCAACCGGGAATGAGCGGCATGACGACGCGTGAGCTCGCGGCTTTCATGATCGAGCTCGGCGCGTGGTACGCGCTGAACCACGACGGGGGCGGCTCGTCGGACCTCTGGATTCGTGGCCGTGGCGTGATGAACAGCCCGAGCGACGGCACGGAGCGCGTGGTGTCGAATCATCTCGGCATCGTCGCCCGCGATCCCTTCTGTAGGGGGAACGTGCGCGGGCGGGTGCGCATGGCGGCCACGGGCGAGCCCGTCGCGAGCGCCCACGTGGTCATCGAAGGGGAACGCCGCTGGAGCACGACCACTGGGGAGGACGGCAGCTACGCTGTGCGGGGCGTGAGCTGCGGGGTCGGCGCCATGACGGTGAGCAAGGACGGCCTGCGAAGCCGCATGCGCGAGGTCCACGTCGTGCCCATCGCATGGACGCGCGTCAATCCGCGCCTGCGGGAGACGAGCGACCCCGCGGCGGATGGCTCGGAGCCGACGCCAGAGGAGTCCGCGGACGAGACCACGACCGATCCCACGGACTGGGTCGAGCCCGAGGCCGAGCCGGCGCCCGATCCCGGCGAGCCCACGGGTGCGGACGCGGGTACGGAGCACGTCGGCGATTCGGGGCCTCAGGTGCACCCCGACGGCGGCCCGCCGACGGCGTGGTCGAGCGGCGGCCCAGATCGGCCGACGGCGCCTGCCGACGCTGGCGGATGCGGCGCCGCGGGGAGCGGCAACGGTCGGTCGTCGTGGACGGCCGGGCTGCTGGTCGCGGCGGCCGCGCTCCGCTCACGCCGGCGCCGCCGCTGAGGAACGCCGTCTAGAGACTTGCAGGATCGGGCACGGCCCACTACGAGGAGGCCATGGCCTACAAGAAACGCCGGCCGCCGGTCGGGGCCCGCCCCGGAACGCTCGTCCTCCCCGAGGGCGCCCTGCCGCCGCGCATCCACGAGTTCCGCTACGACGAAGGGCACGTCAAGGAGCGAGAGGTGGCCAAGGCGAGCGACATCGGCCCGGCGCCGGACAAGGGCGTCCTGTGGGTAGACGTGCAGGGACTCGGCAGCGAGGAGATCCTGCTCGCCCTCGGGGAGAGATTCGCCCTGCACGCGCTCATCCTCGAGGACATCGTGCACGCACCCCAGCGCCCGAAGGCCGAGGCCTACGCCGATCACACCCTCCTCATCACGAGAATGCTCAGCCTCGATGTCGAGGGGAACCAAGAGGCCGAGCAGGTGAGCGTGATCGTCGGCCATCGCTGGGTGCTCACTTTCCAGGAGAAGCACGGCGACGTGCTCGATCCCGTGAGGCGCCGCATTCGCTCCGGCGCCGGACGAATCCGCAAGGCGGGGGCGGACTACCTTGCCTACGCCATCGTCGACACGATCGTCGACGGCTACTTCCCCGTCGTGGAAAAGTGGAGTGAGACGATCGAGCGACTCGAGGATGAGGTCCTCGAGTCGGCCACACCCAAGCTCCTCGAGCGCCTGAACGACATCAAGCGTGACCTGATCGGCCTGCGGCGCGTGATGTGGCCCCAGCGCGAGGCCCTCAACCAGCTCGTTCGCGATGCCTCGACGCTGTTCACGGATGAGACGCGCCTCTTTCTCCGGGACACGTACGACCACTGCATTCAGCTGGTCGAAGTCACCGAGTCGCAGCGCGAGTTGATCAACGGGCTGCAGAACACTTACCTCTCGATGGTCAGCAACCGGATGAACGAAGTCATGAAGGTGCTCACCATCATGGCCAGTATCTTCATCCCCCTGACCTTCCTCGCGGGCCTCTACGGCATGAACCTCATGAACATGCCGGAGATGACCTTCCCCTGGAGCTATCCCATTCTGCTCTGCGTCATGGCTGTCCTCGCCATCGGGATGGTCTTCTTCTTCCGCCACAAGGGCTGGCTCGGCAGCAGCCGCAAGGATCGCACGCCGCCCAGCGGCCACTGAGCTTGGCCGGGCTTCCGCGGGCGCTGGGGAGGGCCCGGGCTCCCAGGATCGGCCCATTTCCCGTGGACTTGGGGGATAGCTGGCGGACCTTGAGCCGAACGGGTCCGATGCCCGTCTAAGCCCCCATGCCCGCGGAGGCCCGCCGCCGTTCGTGTCGTGGTCGGTTTGGGCTCCGGTGCGCGGTCGTGGCCCTGGCCCTCGCTTCGGGGGCCGCCGCGTCCGGACACGCCGACGCCTGGGGCGGTCGATCCGGAGCTGTTCGGCGCTGGCCGCCCGCCGGGGCGCCATTCTCGGACCCGGCGTGCATCGGCATCGCCTGCTCTGGGCGCGGAGTCTGCGTCGCCGAGTCGGGTCGCGCCCTGTGCCTGTGTGACGACGGCTACGCGGCGGTCGATCGGCGCTGCGTCCCGGCGCCTGAAGCGACCCCGCCCCGACCCCGCCTGCAGGCTTCGACCATGCGCGCGCGCATCGTGCGCATCGCCGAGGACCAGGTCGGCAAGGGGCCGGCCACGGTGGGGGCGGACCTCTCGGACTACCCGTTCGCCCTTCGCCGCTACGTGGGACCCGGGGACCTGTGGTGCACGGACTTCGTGTCCTGGGTCTACAAGGTGGCCGGCGCGCCGCTGTCGGGGGGCGGCCAGGGCGGGTGGCTCATCCCCAACAACGTGGCGCTCCGCACCTGGTTCGAGCGCCACGGCCGCTGGATCGGGTCGGGGAGCGCTGAGTGGGACTCCTTCGAGCCGCGTCAGGGCGACTACGTGCGCCTGCACACGCTCCGGGGCGGCCACAGCGCGTTGGTGCGCTCGGTGGAAGGCGACACGCTGCACACGGTCGAGGGCAACGTGAGCAACCGCGTGCGCCTCAGGACGCACCAGGGCTACAAGGAGGACCGCTTCATCGACGGAATCGGCGTGCTCGCCCTGCCCGGGGAGCGGCCACGGCTCTCGCGGTGAAGGGTCGAACGCTTCTGAGTTGATGCGTTCGGGCCCGTCACGAGGCATCATCGCGGCCAGGCCTCAACGACTCTGGAGATCAGCCGTGAGCACGTACGAGATGCTGTGGGACTGCGCCCACTGCGGGGCGCGCAAGAACCTCGGCCTGACCCATCGTCACTGTCCCGCTTGCGGGTCGCCCCAGGACGCGACTCGCCGCTACTTCCCTCCCGATGAGGAGAAGGTGGCCGTGGAGGACCACGTCTTCGTCGGGGCCGATGTGCGATGTGCCTTCTGCCAAGCGCTCAGCAGCCGGGCCGCCAAGCACTGCGGCGGTTGCGGCGGTCCCCTCGAGCAAGGCGCCGAGGCAGCCCGGCGGGCCGATCAGGTAGGCAAGGGTCCCTTCGCAGGCGAATCCGTGGCCGCCGCCGAGCAGGAGCACGCCGGCCAGCGCGCCGCGGCCCTAGGCATCGCTGCGCCCCCAGCGAAGAAGCCCAAGTCGAAGAAGGGGCTCATTGCGGCGGGGTGTGGGCTGCTGCTGTTGATCGGCTGTGTGGTCGGCGGCGTGGCGATCTTCTGGAAGCGCGAGGGCACCCTCATGGTCGCCAGCCAGACCTGGACGCGCGAGGTGCAGATCGAGCGCTTCGGGCCTGTCTCGGATTCGGCCTGGTGCGATCAGGTTCCAGCAGGGGCGCGTGTGGACCGCCGCACGCGGGAGACGCGCTCGCACCGCAAGGTGGCCGACGGGCAAGACTGCCAGACGCGGCGCGTGGACAACGGGGACGGCACGTTCAGCGAGCGGCAGGAGTGCACGCCCCGGTACCGCGACGAAGCGGTCCAGGGCGACAAATGCTATTTCACCGTGGATCGGTGGACAGCGGCACGCACCGCCACGGCCACTGGCACCATCGCCCAGCCCCCCACCTGGCCCATCGTCCAACTCGTCCAGGCGGGCCAATGCGTCGGCTGCGAGCGCGAAGGAGCGCGGACCGAAACCTATCGCGTGCAGCTCACCCGCTCGGACTCGGGAGACGGCGCGACCTGCGACTTCGACCAGGCCAGGTGGGCGACGTTTACGCCAGGCTCGCAGTGGCGGGGCGAGGTGGCGGTGCTGACCGGGGCCATCGACTGCAACAGCCTGCGGCCGAAGTGAACGAATCGACGTGACTCGGCACCGGGCTCAGGGACCACCCCAGTGGGAGGCGAGCAGCCCATATGCGATGCAGCCGAGCAGCGGAACGGCGAGCCACAGGAGTGGCACGACGATGCTCATGCGCGGCTGACGCTCCGGGTGGCTCCAGTCCTCCACACCCGGCGGTGGCTCTGCACGAGTCGGGGTGGCCTCGGTACCCGCTGCGACTTCGGGCTGGGGCTCGGGCTCCCGTGGGTTTGCAAAATAGATCGGCGGTAGCTCCTCCTGGGACGCTCCTCGGGCTCGCTTGCGAACGCTCTGACGCATGGCGCAACTCCTTTCGCCGCGGCGCACCGCGCCGCGGACTTCGACAAACCAACCTCGACCGGACCGGCGAACCGATCAGCGGCCGGGGGGCTCGTCGCCCATGCGTGGAATGGAGATGTGCTGCCGAACGCGTCGCACCGCGGCGCGGCGGTCCGCACGACAGGCGGCACGTCGCGCGACGACGGCGCGAATCCGCCGCGGGCTCGTGACGACGCGGCTCGACGGGGGGGCTGGCGCGCGCTGGAGAACGGTCGGCGCCGGCTCGAAGGCCCTCGGTGAGGCGGGGGCGGCGGTGGGATGGGGATCAGCCACCGAGACGACCTGTCCCGCTGGCCCGGAAGGTCCGTGAGCACCGATGCCGGTCCATGGCGCAACCGCGGTCGCCACGAGCAAGCACACGAAGGCGCCCCGAAGGACTTGGCCAGTCACACCCCTATGCTGGGGTCGAGGCGAGCGGCGTGCAACTGCCTGACTTGGGGGTTGCCCCCCCCGAGCGGTCGCAACTTGCGCCGGCGAACGCCGGCCTCCTAGGGTAGCCGCCATGGAACGGGTCGCCCGATGGGCGGTCGTGGCCGCCGGCCTGGCGGCCGTGAGCCGGTACCTCTTCATCGCCCTGTCGACGATCGGCTATCCGTTTCAGCTCGAGTGGATGGAGGGCGGCACGGTCGACGTGGCGTCGCGCATCGCCAACGGAGATCCCATCTTCGTTCCGCCCTCGATCGAGTACGTGCCCTACGTCTACCCGCCGCTCTACTTCGCGCTCGTGGCCGCGACCTCAGGGCTGATCGGGCAAGGTCTCTTCGCGGCCCGGCTCGTGTCGCTGGTCGCCATCGCCGGCGTGTGCGCGCTGATCGCGTCGACGGTTCGGCGGGAGACCTCCTCGTGGATGCTCGCGGCGGGCGCGGTGGGGCTCTTCGTCGGCGGCTTCGAGCTCACGGGTCGCTGGTATCACCTCGCACGCCTCGACAGCACGTACCTGTTCTTCCTGCTCGCGGCGCTCTACGCGCTGCGCTTCGGTCGGAGCTGGAGATCGGCGGCTGCGGCGGGCGCGCTGCTGTGGCTCGCCTTCATGACCAAGCAGACCGCGGTCCTCGTCGCCGCTCCGTTGCTCATCGGGACGGTGTGGCTCGACCGCAGGCGCGCTGCGGTGGGCGCCGCCACGTTCGTGGTCCCCACCCTGCTGACGTGGGTCGGTCTCGGGGCCGCCACCGACGGTTGGTTTCTCTACTACACGCTGGAGCTCCCGGCCCAGCACGAGCTGGCCCTCGTCGATGCGAGCCACTATCTACTGGCGGCCCTACCCGTCGCCCTTCCGTCGTTCGCCGTGGCCCTGTTCGCCCTCGTGCTCGCCACCCGTCGCGACCGGCGCACGGGCGCCTTCCTCGTCGCGGCTTTTGTGGGACTCGTGCCCCTGTCCTGGCTCTTCTTCGCCCACACGGGGAGTCACCTCAACGCATTGATGCCCGCGTGGGCCGCCGTGTGCCTGCTGGCGCCGCTCGCCGTCATGCACCGGCCCCGCGGGCACCGCGTCCGCGTCGCGGCCCTGTTCCTGACGGTGCAGCTCGTCCTGCTGGCCGAGCCTGTCGCCGACTCTCTCCCCGCGGCCGGCGAGATCGCCCGCGGAGAGCGCTTCGTGCGTTGGCTGCGCGAGCGGGACGGCGAGGTCCTGCTGCCGGACATGCGCTACGTGCAGACCCTCGCGGGAAGGCCCTCGCACGGTCTGGGCATGGCTGCGAGGGACGTGCTGCGCGCCGACCGCGACGACCCCGGCCGGCGACTGCTCGAGGAATCCCTCGCGAACGCCATCTCGGAGCGGCGCTTCGGCACGATCGTGCTCTCGCAGCCGGACTGGCTCGACGGGGTCGTGGCCTTGCGGTACCGGCCCGCCGGGACGATCGACTTCGCGCCACGGCCCGTGACGGGGTGGCCTCTCACGCCCACATGGGTGTGGGAACGGGATGACCTCGATTGAGCCGCCATCGGTGAAGGGCGTACAACTCGACCCTGCGATGCGAACGCGCCGCATGCTCGGGAGGCTGCTGCTGGTGGTCGCGGGGACCTGTGCGGGCCTCGGCCTCGGTGAGATCGCGCTCCGCGCCGTCGGGTTCGACGACGAGATGGCGCGCCGGCAGACTACGTTCGACCCGCGCTACGGCACGGTGCGCGAGGACAGCTGGATCTTCGACTTCGAGATCGATCACGCCGCGTCCGAGGCGAACCTGCGGGGACAGCGCGTGCCGGTCGACAAGGCCCCGGGCGAGATCCGAATGCTGTTTGTCGGTGACTCTTCGACGGAGGGCGTGCTGCTGCCTCTGCGGGGCACTTACCCCATGCAGCTCCAGCGGATCCTCGACGAGGAGCGACCGGGACACCCCGTGCGCACGGTCAACGCGGGCGTCTTCGGGATGACCACGATCGACGAGCTGCGCTTCCTCGAGTCGCGGCTGCTGCCGCTGCGCCCCGACGTGGTCGTCGTCGGTCTCTTCATGGCCAACGACATCAACTTCAACCTCGGGCACACCGAACGACTGCATCGCGTGGAGCCCGCGTCGAGCCCGATCCGCGAGGTCGTCCAGCGCTCCGCCCTGGCGCACTTCCTCTTCGTTCAGGCGCTCGCCCTCAACGCGCGCCACCACATTCTTCGAGCCGACGAGCTGGCAAACGAGAGCTCGGTCACGCGCGAGATCGGCCTGGTCGATTCCCGCGGGTTCCACATGCTCAGCTACCCCGCCGGGGAGGTGGCGCTCTACATGCGCGAGCCCTCTTCACTGGTCGACCACGCCTTCGAGGTCCTCGAAGAGGTCCTGTGGCGTTCCGCCGAGCTCGGTCGACAGCACGGATTCGAGGTGCGCGTGCTGATCATCCCGACTCCGTCCACCGTGGCGGGCCAGCTCACGCTGCTCCACTACCCGGACATCTACGGCGAGCTGCGCGCGATGGGCATCGAGATCACCGAGGAGCAGTTCGACGTGATGGGACCGACGCGTCGCGTGCTGGAGATCTGCGACGAGCTCGGGATCGTCTGCATCGACCCGACCGAGCGCATGCGTCGGGCCGGCATGGAGGTCTTCTTCGCCGACGACGAGCACCCGACCGAGCGGGGCCACGCGGTCCTGGCGCGGGAGCTGGCTGACGCCTACGACAGACTCGTACCCCCGTGACCGTCCTCACCAGAGGGTGTAGATGAAGGGCGCCGAAGCCTCCGCGAAGACGATCAGGAGCGCGAGGACACCCAGCACGACGAGCAACGGCACGATCCACCAGATCCGATTCTCGGCGGCGAACCTCCACACGTGCGCGAGCAGCCTGCCGACGTGGCGGGGACGGATGCGTGGGCTCTGGCGATCGTGCAAGGGGTCCCCCGGCCGTGCTCTGCCCTACTCTCGTACGTCCTTCGCGCCGGCGCCAGCCCTCACGACCGGGCTCTACGGAGCAGCAGGAAGGGGCCGAGGCTCAGGGCGTCCAAGCCTGCTCGATCGAAGCACCGCACGGCGTCCTCGGGGGTGCAGACGATGGGCTCACCGGCGACGTTGAAGCTCGTGTTGAGCAACATGGGACAGCCGGTGAGGGAATCGAAGGCGCTGATCAGCGCGTGGTAGCGGGGGTTCACCTCCGCGCTGACGGTCTGGACACGGGCGCTGCCGTCGACGTGCGTGACGGCAGGCACTTCGCTCCGCACCGCGCGCGCACGCGCTTCGAGGGACGCCCCGGGTTGGTCGTCGACTGGCCGTCTGCGCTCCGCACGCACGGGCGCCACCAGGAGCATGTAAGGCGACGGTCGGCCGAGCTCGAAGTAGTCGTCGGCGCGGTCGGCGAGCACGCTCGGGGCGAAGGGCCTGAATCCCTCCCGCTGTTTGACGGCGTCGTTGAGCCTCGACTGCACGTCGGGCGAGCGCGCGTCGGCGACGATCGATCGGTTGCCGAGAGCTCGCGGGCCGAGCTCCATCCGGCCCTGGAAGAGCCCGACGATGGCGCCGCCGGACACGAGACCGGCCACGCGCTTCGCCCACTCGACGTCGTCCTCGAGCGTTTCGTAGGAGCGGCCCCGGGCATCGAGGAAGTCGCGCACCTGCCCATCGGAGAACTCCGGTCCGAGCAGGGCACCGGCCATGGCGTCGTGCACACCGTCCACCGTGCGTGGGGATTCGAGAGGGCCGTGCCAAACGGCCAGGGCCGCGCCGAGGGCTCCGCCCGCGTCCCCCGCCGCCGGCTGCACCCATAGATCGTCCACGATGCCGGACCTGAGCAGTCGCCCGTTCGCCACGCAGTTGAGCGCGACCCCGCCGGCGAGGCACAGGCGACGCTGGCCCGTGACCTCGCACGCGTGCCGCGCGACGGCGAGGATGACCTCTTCGGTCACCGCCTGGATCGAGGCAGCCAGATCCATTTCGCGCCGCGTGATGGGGTCGCCCCTTCGCCGCCGATCCCCGCCGAAGAGCTCGGCGAATCGGCTGTTCGTCATCTCCAGGCCGTCGAGGTAGCCGAAGCGTTCGGTGTGCAGTCGAAACGAGCCGTCCGGTGCGAGCTCGAGCAGGTGCTCGAGGATCGTCTCGGCATGGCGCGGCTCACCGTAGGGAGCGAGTCCCATGAGCTTGTACTCGCCGTCGTTGATCTCGAACCCGCAGAAGTGGGTGAAGGCGCTGTAGAGCAGGCCCAGGCTGTGGGGAAACTCGATCTGCTCGAGGAGGCGGAGCGAGCGGCCCTCGCCGATCCCGATCGTGGCGGTGGCCCACTCTCCGACGCCGTCGACCGTCACGACCGTCGCGCTGTCGAACGGCGAAGGGAAGAAGGCGCTCGCGGCGTGCGAGAAGTGATGCTCCGGGTACGAGATCGGCGGATCGCCCGTGACCCCGAGCTCGCGAAGGGCGCGCTCGATCTTCGCCTCGATCCACAGCTTGTCGCGTAGCCACGCCGGCACCGCGCGCGTGAAGACCCCAAGCCCTCGCGGTGCGGTGCCGAGGCTGGTCTCGAGAATCCGGTGGAGCTTGAGCAACGGCTTCTCATAGAAGGCGACGGCCGAGAGGGCGCCATCACCGGCTTCCGCCAGACAATAGGCGATCGCCCGCCGAGGAAACGCGGCGTCGTGCTTGATCCGGGTGAAGCGCTCCTCCTGGGCCGCGGCGACGATCTCTCCGTCCTCGACGAGGCAGGCGGCGGCGTCGTGATAGTCGCAGCTGATGCCGAGGACTCGCGTCATGAGCGTGACTCGGCACCGGAGGGCATCAGAACGGACGCTCCATCGGCCGCGGAGGGCCGCTCTCGATCCAATACGCGCCGGCCGACCGCTCGAACCGCCGCGCGAGCCGATCCCGAGCTCCGCGCCGCGCGAGCAGCCCGAAGGGCGTCAGGACGAGAAAGAAGATGGGAGCGAGCAGCACGAACGCCAGGGCCCTTCCGAACAGATGCGCCGCGCGCGCACCAAAGCGAGACAGCCAGGCAAGTCGCGGGATGCGCGACAGCCGCGTGAGCACGAGGCCGATCAGGGACAGGGCCACCACGACGAGGGCCGCCGGGATCCCGTGGAGCCACCACAGCACGCCCGCTGCTGCGGCCACCAGCGAGAAGCGCAGGAGAGCGCGTGCGATGGCCGCCCGCAGGAACTCGCCGGACGGTCGGTGCTCGGTCCGCCACCGCCATATCTCCGCAGCCGCCTCTGGACGGCCCCTGCGAGGCAACCGGCTCGACACGTTGGGGCGACGACACCACGGCCTCTTCGGACCGTCAAGCCAGGCGCGCCGGGCGAGGTGATCCCGCCGGTTCTCGCACGGCGCGCGGCACGGCTGGGGCAGAACCGCTCACCGGCAGACAGCGCGTGCGCCATCGGTGAGGGCGGACCCGAAGAGGGCTCGGCACTCGGCGTCGGTCTCGCAGCCGGCGAAGCGGCACTCTGCGTCGTGGCAGACCTCGAAGCGCGAGACGTCGCACTCGAGGTCGTCGGTGCAGGCGAGGCTGCAGGAGCCGCCGGTGCACCGGCCGCGCGCGTCGCCGAGGGCGAAGGCGCACTCGCGAGCCGACGAGCAGGGCGCCGGCACGCAGCGGCCCGCCTCGCAACCGTGGAGCGCGGGGCAGTCGTCCGGGCCCAGGCATCCGCGGGCGCATGCTCCGTCGACGCATCGGTCGCCCTCGAAGGTGCAGTCAGCGTGCTCGCGGCACTCGACGCAGCGGCCCGCGGTGCAGAACGGCGTGGAGAAGGACGGGCAGTCCGTGTCCAGCATGCAGGCGGGTCCGGCGTTGGCGCAGCGCTGCTCCACACACAGGTCATTGCACTGGCACAGGGTGCGAAAGCCGGCGCAGTCCATGGGGTCGGCCTCGCAGCGCATCTGGTAGAAGTCGCAGTCCGCCGACGGAGTGAAGTCGGCGCAGCAGTCGCCGTCGGCCTCGCACTCGATGCGGTAGCAGTCCTTGCCCGTGACCGTGAAGGAGGCCCCGACGGGCACACATACGGAGCGCAGACACGCGAGGCCCTCGGCGCAGTCGTTGCGCGCCGTGCAGCTCTCCCCCGGCGCGCCGAGCCGGGGCGCGGGCTCGCCGGCGCGGGCCGCGAGCACGCACAGCCCGATCGCGATCGATCGCCTGCCGGGGCCGAACCCCATCGGGCCGACGATGTCACCCAGAGCCGGGCAGGAGAAGCTCTTTCCCGCGCGATTCCCATGCCCCCGTCCTGGGGTCTTGATGTGTACCAAATCTGCGCAGTAACCTCCTCGTCTGTGGGGAGGCTGACAGTGGAACGCTCGTTCGGCCGTGCTCGCGCCGTCCTGGCTCTGGCCTGCGTTCTCGGGGCGATGTCGGGAGCGTGCGGCGAGCAGGAAGACTTCGCAGGGGCTCCCCGACGGCTCGTGCCGACCTCGCTCTCTCGCGCCGAC
>Ga0214473_10008907_pt1 | contig 11871 bp, 15 predicted proteins | sample RVTome_7_FD_203509 | JGI IMG/M metagenome (GOLD analysis project Ga0214473, IMG submission 203509) | Soil microbial communities from uranium-contaminated site in the Upper Colorado River Basin, Wyoming, United States - RVT98D197 | ecosystem: Environmental > Terrestrial > Soil > Contaminated >...
TATCCTATTACTAGTTTTTTCGACCCTTATAAAATAAGGCGTGTCCATTTTACTAATTTCACGAGGAAAAGATTTGAACCGCATTTCTAAAAGATTCTTCCCGGCAAAGAGCCAAACTTGGAGCGGTCAACCCCCAAAGCTTTTTCTTCTATTTAAACGGCTCCCGGCCCATTTCCCCCTGACATCTATTTTTCTCGCGGTTTTTTTATCTCTCGCCTTTTGCACGGGCAGTGGCGGTGGAATCCCCTCGAATTCGAACGGCCATGCCGCAGTCGAGGCATCGAAGCAGGGCAGGGTTCTTTCCCCGGATCTAGGGGGAAAAATCTGGGACGAATCCCTGGGAGAGCAGCTACCTACCAGCCCTCCCGCCGATGCTTCCCCGGTGGGATCCTCATCCGTATGGAAACCCGACTATATTCGTCTGCGGATCGCCACATATAATATACATAGATGTCAGGGGCTCGATGGACGAATCCTGCCCGGGCGCGTGGCCTCCATCCTAAGGAAGCTGAACCTGGACGTAATCGCCCTGCAGGAAGTTTTGGGCGATGGGCCGGGCGGAAGGGGGCAGGAGCAGGAGATCGCCGAAATGCTGGGAATGTCGTCAGTCATGGCGCCGGCCCGCCTTTTGCGTGGCCATCATTACGGGAACGCCCTGCTCAGCCGTTTCCCCATCCGGAATCACGCCATTTGCGACCTGAGCCAGAAGGACCTGGAGCCGCGTTCCTGCCAGCGCGTGGACGTCTTCGTCGACGGGCACCCCGTTTCCATTTTTAACGTGCACCTCGGGACTTCCATGGGTGAAAGGGCTCGGCAGGCCCGGCAACTGGTCCCGTTTCTCTGCGAGCCGTCCCTGAACGGGCCCAAGATCCTGCTGGGGGACTTCAACGAGTGGATCAAGGGAAAGGCTACGAGCACTCTTCGGGAACAATTCCAGTCTATGGATATCGCGCCCTTTTTTAAGTGGCCCCGGACCTATCCGGGATTCTTCCCCGTATTCCACATAGACCATATCTATTACCAAGGCCCAGTGAAACTTGCCAAAGTGGAGTCTTCTCGGAGCTGGCAGACCATCCTCGCTTCCGACCATATACCCATCGTGGCTGAACTGCAGATCAAAGTGTTACGCTAAGCCCAATGCCTTAATACATGGAGACCAGCAGAATGAATTGGGTCAATTCGTCTGTGCGACTCCAGAATTGATCGGGTAAAGTGGGGTTCCCGTCTTCAGATCCCAGGATCTCGCCGACCCCGTCAAATAACACAAAAATGCACTCCGGCGATCCAGGCAGCCAATCCGGCAACCACCCAAAACCCGAAACTCTCACAGACGATGGCGATCGCCAAAAATGGCAGAGCCCAGGATAGCCCAACAGAAACTTCCCTTGCCTTTTACCGATTTCGCCTTCTGTTCATCCGTATCCACGGCTCCGGTCAGCGTTACCTGTCCCTGAAAGGTCGCTACGCTGATCGCCAGCCCTTGCACGATGCTTTCAGCCAAGGGGGGGTTCGCTTACACGATGATTCTAAAGACCTACCGAGAGAAACGAAATTTCAGCAGAACATCGGAACCCAGGGGGGAAAACCGAAAATCCTCCCCTGGGCGGAGGTTTGTCGTTAAAAAACACGCCGCCCGGCGCCTTCATTATGACTTGTGCCTGGAGGCTGAAGGGGTTTTGAAGAGTTGGGCGGTCCCCAAAGGACCAAGTTACGATCCCGCTGAAAAAGACTCGCCGTGCAAGTGGAAGATCATCCTATCGAATACGGGGATTTTGAGGGCGAGATTGAAGAAAATCAATACGGGGCGGGCACAGTGATGGTCTGGGATAAAGGAACGTGGACCCCCATCGGCGGTTGGAAAAAAGGATTGGAAGCGGGTAGTTTAAAGTTTTATCTGGACGGCAAGAAGTTAAAAGGCTGCTGGGCCCTCGTCCAGTTCAAAGGCCGAAAAAGGCCCGACCCCCGAAACTGGCTTTTAATCAAATCCCCTGATAAAAAAGCCAAGGTTTCCGGCCGATTGCGCCCAACCGCGAAAAAGCCCGTTGGCGTGAGCCAGGGAGGCTCCCGGAAGAAATAAAAGCTCAAGTGAAAGGACCCCTCCAAGAATTCTAAATCGCCAAAAAACCGGGCCTCGAGAAAAAAGGGTATTAAAAAGCCGTGATCCAAGCATTCACTTTCCGTGCGTTTTCGGCGGAGGTTGAAAGGTGGGGGGAATTGTATTCAGAATAGATGAGGGTAAGGTCGTAAAAGAGGAATTCCCTTTCTTGTCTGTTTGATCCACCCCAAAAGGAGCTCTGATCAATCCATCTGCCCTTCGGCCATGGCCTTGTTTTGCGTTTAGTCTCCGCGGGCAGCTTCTTCAGCTACCCTGGAGATTCGGTCGAAGAATCGAGCTTTCTCATTACCTGTCGTCTCCTTTACGGACAGGCCTTTCCAAAAAGAAAGACTGAAGGCGGCGACCACATCTGGTTTCCCTCCGGAATTGTCCTTCCAAACCAGGACGAAGGCATGATTCTTGATGATCGGCTCATGTTTTCTAATGGTGCCGGGGTCAATCTGCTTCAGCTTCCCCACCAAAATCAACCTCAAATTCCCCTTTTTGAGCTCCTCGCGGATGAATCTGTCGACGGCCTCAATGGCGTCCCGCTCCCGCTCTTCTTCGTTTCTTTTTTCTAAGAGGGCAACTCCCAATTTCTGGAAGAAGTTCAAGTCGATTCTCTTTCTGAGGAGGGGAACGATCTCCTTCCTCAGGGTCCGGTGAATCTTCCGGTTGATGCTTTCTTCAAGAGGCGGGAAGGTGAGGATCAGTTGGGCAAAATCGTACCTGAGAGCGTAAAGGGAGCCGGAAGCAACCACAAGACAGAGCGCCAGGACAACGATTTTAGTTCTTTGCGAGATTTTCATCATCTTCCTATAACTAATACCATCCCCGTGCATCGGGGGAGATTGCTTAAGACTATCGACGACCATTTTTTAAGAAACCAAATTTTGGAAAAAAATGTAAACCTTCCCCGAAACCCAATGATTTCAATGAGCCCTAAAGGGCTTCGTGCTAATTTGGACCTCACCGAATCTTTTTCAAATCTTCCTCATCAAAATTAACATAAATAATATCATAAAGGAAGAAATGAGCGTTGTTTCCTGCTTTCCGGTATGCACCGGAGGGACGATTCATCCCGAAAAAATCAAAGCTGGCTTTGTAAATTTTCCGGGGGAAGAAAATTTTAAAACATATCCTTCCTTAGAGCTTTGAAAATTATGGCAGCGTGTAACTTCAACCTGGTTTGAGAATAAAAAACAAAAAAGGTTCTGGTCGCTGCCATAGAAAGGAGGAAAAGAACAATGAACATTCAAAAATACTCGGGTCGAATGGGTGCCGCACGGTTGTTTGTGGCCATAACCTCGCTCGCTATTGCGCCGGTTCTTATCCAAGGGGTCCCCGCAGCGGCTGACGACAAATTGGAGGCGACTCAACTGGTGGAGAAGGCACGTCTCACCTTGCAGAACTTCATGTGCGATGATGGCATGGGGGCGTTTCGCGACCTTCTCAAAAAAGCGGACGGAGTGCTCATTGCTCCGGAGGTCCTCAAAGGGGCCTTCCTTATTGGCGCTTCCGGTGGAAGTGGCGTTTTTTTGGTTCGGGACAAGAAGAACAACGAAAGGTGGAGTGAGCCAGCCTTCTATACTATGGGCAGCGTGAGCTTCGGCCTCCAGATTGGCGGCCAGGCGTCCGAGGTCATCCTTCTGGCCATGACGGACCGAGGCGTGAGATCGCTCCTGGGAAGCAGCGTTAAACTGGGGGCGGATGTAGGGGTTGCTGCAGGGCCGGTCGGGATCGGCGCATCGGCGGCCACGGCCAATCTCAGTGCAGACATTCTAAGCTTCTCACGTTCAAAAGGCCTGTATGGGGGTGTTTCGCTGGATGGAGCGGTGGTTGCCGTTCGTGGAAGTCTGAACAACGCCTTTTATGGAAAAGAGGTTTCACCGGCCGACATTCTCATTCGGCATGACGCGGCGAATCCAGAAGCTGAAAGATTAACCAAAGCCGTTGCCAGGGCAACATCCAAGGAATCGGCAGAAATGATAAAGGAATGCCTCGCTCGAACGCCGAAGGAACAATATGGCGGCTAATGAGATTTTGACCTGAAGGGGGCGGGAAGGAGACGTAGTTTCGCTGATTACTTTGTGACGGTCAAAAAATCAGTTAAGCTGACGGGATTATGCCTTTTCCCTTTCCGCCCTAAGAATACCTGAAGACCGTTGCCTGACACCGCTTCATGCGACACTTTTTCTACATTCGACGTTCGAGGAAGACCCGCGGTTCAACTGAAGGGTCTTTCTCAATTTGAAAAACGACCCCACCTAATACTCGGCCATCCTCGGTCTCAACCTCAATGCGCCATTTGCCGGGCTGATAGTTTTCTTTATACGCATAACCTCGATAACCCTGGCCCCGCCCGCCTCTTATGGGGAGGGGAATACGGTCCGATCTGATCCAGCGATTCCCACGAGGGTCTTTCAACTCCCAGCGCAGAAAAATTCGGTGTTCAAAACGACTGGGGCCAAAGATTCTCGTAAAGAAGTAAACGCGATCCCCTTCTCGAGCGAGGAATAATTGCTCGCTTTTTAGCCAGAAGCGCGTCCAGGGAGGTTTCAAATAGGTTAGCCGATAATGGCCGGCCTGCGGCTCGACGTTTCGGAAAATACCAGCGTATTGCATCGACAAAGGGACAGGCGGAATCCATTTACTGAAATAAAAGACCGCCACCAAAACAAGAACAAGAACGGGAGGCCACCCGAGTCTTACACGTGCCTTCTCTGGCTCAACGTGCAGCCTGGCCAATTTCCTAATCAACAGATAAAGGAGAGCGGTGCTTAAAACCCACGCCAGCGAAAAAACCCAAGCACCCATGCGACCAATTAAGACGGGAAAAAGATAATTGAAATAAGAAATAAGACAAAATGCATACAGCCCCGGCCTTAATAGCGATCTCAATCGTCGAATCTGAGGCATTTCATTGGCCAGCATCAAAATAAAGAGGAAACCGAGGAAAATGATCGAGCGGGACAAACTGGTGCTTTTGAAATAGAGAATAACGTAGGCGCTCAAGAGACCGCCATAGAAAAAATGGATGATCTCCGATTCAAACGACCACAAATGGGCTATCCACCCCTGTGGCTGCCACCGTCCTGCCTCCCGATAGGCCTGCAGCATGATAATGAGTGTAATTCCAAATAGATAAAAGGATTGAAAGACAAGGTCAATGATAGAGTCAATCCGGATGAGAGTGAAGGCATCGAAGAAAAAACCACCGACAAAAAAAATGACATTGCTGTATCGCTTCATCAAATCGCGTGCCAATTTAAGTTTGTCCATAAACGTCATCTTAGCATGATTTTAATTTGAAAGTACGGAATGGAGATATTTTGCTGAGGATGTTTCTCCGGATGGAGACCCCATCGAAGCGCTGGCTGACCGCCTGATCCGCAAGGTCCCCTGTCCCTGCAAGTATAATCCGAATCTGGACCGGGGAGAAAGCCTTCTGCAAAGACTGAAAGCGTCCGGAGCCAGGGGAGTGGTCTTCCTTCTGTAAGATTCTGTGACCCTCATGCCTTCCACTCCCCCCCTACCTGAAAGAAAAGCTCGAGCGGCAAAAAAATCCCTAGCCTCCTCCTGGAGATGGGACCGGGCAGAATGGCGCTGGGAGCGGTGGAAACGAGATTGAGGGCTTTTGTGGAAGCCCTGGAATAAGCACCAAATTATAAGTACCAAATAAGCTTCGATGGCCAAAACCCGAAATTCCAAACGATAGTCGGCCAAAGAAAGTAGTTATTGCGAGGAGCGAAGCGACGAACAATCCTAACCCAAAATGAGATTGCCACGGCCTTCGGGCTCGCAATGACAGGTGAAGAAACTTATTGCGTTTGTATTGGTTTTGAATTTGGGTTATTGGGGCTTGGAACCCTCCCCGGCTGATACGTGGCCCTGTCGGGCCTGGCGATTCTTGCCCTCCTTCCGGTCTTGATATCCCACCGGAGAAAGCCCGCGGAGAGACCCCCATCCTGAAAAGCCCCAGTTCTATGATCCGGGAGAGCTGAAAAAAGCGAGGATCATCTCCCGATTAAAGAACCACAGAGGCAGACCTAAAAGGGAGCCTGAAGGCTCGCCTAAGGCGATACACCTACCAACCAACTTTAACTTACCAACCAAAAGACTCGCGCGCGCGTTTCAAAATTTGTTGAGGTGCTTATCCCAAGTAAAAGTCGAAGGGGCGGGCGGAGTGGGCGTTTTTCAAGATCAATCCCAACGAGCGGGATAACCATGAGCTTTCGACGGTCATGACGTCGAACCTTTCCCTCGATGAAATCTCGGAAAACATCGATCCCAGGATTTCCTCCAGGCTGGCCGGGATGGGGAAGATCCTGCCCCTGATCGGGTCGGATTACTGGATTTCTTCTAAGAAGAATGGAGGGCGATGAATTCGAAAAACCGCAATGAGAAGGCAAGAAAAGGCGGAGCCTCCGGGGAAGATCGGAATTGATGCCTCCAGTTTCGCAACCCCCGCCGGAGATACCTCCGGATGAGATCCCGCTCCTCCTGAAGGAGGATATCCGCAGGTGGATAGGGCCGAATTGTCTATACAGGCTTTTTTGTATTGAAATACAGTCTTTAGCCCATTTCATTTCAGGGTGGTTTGATAAAAACTGAAGAAGGGATGAAATCACAACCAAACTTCAAATTTAACCAAAGAGAAGGACTGACATGAATGCCGATATCCCGAAAGGGAAATGGAAGGAGATGAAAGTGGAGGTCAAAGCAAAATGGGGCAAACTGACCGATAACGACCTCACCGAGATTGAAGGAACAGGAGAAAAACTCCTGGGAGTTTTGCAGAAGAGATACGGATAGGCCCGGGAAAAAGCGGAGGAGGAATATAAGAGATTCATGGCCCGCTGGGGGGAGCCGCCGAAGAAATAGGGAAATCAAATAGGAAGTGGGTCTGAGGGGTTTAAACTGTAAAGAAGGTAATTATATTACGACCCCCAAGAAAACCCATTTTTTCTTGGAAATAGAGAGGGGGAAAACCATGGGACTTATCCTGCTTATCATCTTGATCATCCTACTGATCGGCGCCCTGCCTAGGTGGCCTTACAGTTCGGGCTGGGGATACTATCCTAGCGGTGGCCTCGGAACGATCCTTCTAATCTTGATCATTCTGTGGCTGCTCAGGGTGATCTAAACTGCCTTACTCTAGGCCATGACCCGATTCTACAGCCTGAAAGGAGAGGCCAACATGCTGTGGACTATTTTTGTGATACTCATGATTTTGTGGGCACTGGGTTTCGTCAGCGGCTACACGATTGGAGGATTCATCCATCTCCTCCTAGTGATCGCTATCGTTGTGGTACTGATTCGAATCATTCAGGGGCGCAGACCGCTGTAACCCTCTGGACTGGCTAAGGAGATCAATTCCCATGAAACCAATAATGCTTCTTGGAATTGTTTTGATTCTAATCGGGGTAGTGGCTCTTGCCTACCATGGCATTACTTATACAAGCCGTGAAAAGGTTTTCGAGATCGGTCGTCTCGAAGGCATCAAAAAGACCGACAAGACCATCCCGTTGCCGCCCCTACTGGGTGGAGTCATGCTGGCAGGTGGAATTTTGTTGGTGATCATGGGAGCTAAGAAGTAAGTCTTTGGCAATTCTTCCCCATATAGATGGAGAGGGAACAAACTTGTAAATAATTTGTTCGGAAAATAAGAGCTTGTCCCTAAATAGGGTATTCCCTCTTTGTATAGGGGGGGATTTTTCCAGGGCGTCCCAAAGTAAATCCCCTGGGTCCAGCTTTTTTCAGCGGGGGGATTTAAAAGCGACAATTTATATAAGGAAAAGCTCTAAATTTTCCGATAAACGAAAGGGGGCACAGATGCTGTCTTGGACGCTGCTATTCTTGTTGATCGCGATCATCGCCGGGGTTTGTGGTTTTTGGTTTATCGCCGGATTGGCTGCCTGGATTGCTAAAATACTCTTCGTTATTTTTCTGGTTCTATTTGTTATTTCGTTGATCACCGGCCGGAGGCCGCCGGTGGTTTAAACGACGGGGCAGGGGAAGCAGTCTTCGGTTTCTATGGCCTGAAACGGGACCGGAAAAAATCGGCTGTAACAGTCAGGCGGGAAAAGGAGGATCAAATGTCCAAATACGGAAAGAAATCTCAAGAGGTGGTCAAAAAAGCGATGGAGAAGCTTAAGGAAGGGAAGCTGAGGAGCGGCAAGAGCGGGATTAAGGTTACGAGCCGCAAGCAGGCCATCGCGATCGGGCTCTCCGAAGCGCGCAAAAAAGGCGCCAAGGTGCCCCCGCCACCCAAGTAGTGGAAGGCTTTTATAGGCTCAACGGACCGGAGGGGCAGAGGAGGGTAGATCTCCAGGAAGAAGTATTCAGGCAAGGGGGTTCGCTTACACGATGATTCTAAAGACCTACCGCGAGAAACGAAATTTCAGCAGAACATCGGAACCCAGGGGAAAAATTTGCAAATCCTCCTCCGGGCGAATGTTTGTCGTTCAAAAACACGCCGCCCGGGCTGGATCAACGAAGAGAAATACGTCGACTTCCGGGCCCTGGCTTCCTGGAGCGGGAAAGAAGTCAGGATCTATTCACGCAACTTAAAATATAAAACCGCCGATCTTCCCGGACTCGTTCAGGCATTTACCGGTCTCAGGGGAGAGAATTTTGTGCGGGATCGGGAGATTGTTTCCTCTTAGGTCGTTTGGGCCAACATCTTTCCTCAAGTCTTTCTCCCCGATTAATGCCCCTCTTGGATTTACCCCTGAGACGGTAGAATAGAGCCCCATAATCCAGTCTCACCCAAAACATAAAAATGGTAAGAGCCAGATTATTTGAGTCGTTCACTAAGATTACTTAACAACAACCTTATGCCCGGTAAGCATAATAATAATGATGACCAGGATGACAATGACCAGAAGGGCAATGACAATCCCCAGCCCGTTATCGGCCGCGACTCTCAGGTCATCCACTTTAAGGGCAAGTTGATGAATCTGCGGATCGCTGAGTTGGTCTAGCCTCGCCTGAATTTCTTCCCGGGTTAAGCCGTATTCTTTGAGCCGATCTATGACCATCTTCATTTCCAAAAACTTCTGAACCTTCAGGAGGTCCGAGGGTCGATCAGGGGAAAGGCCGATCGCCTCGGATGGAGAAAACCCCGCATAAACCCTGGGGGTAATCCCGATCACAAACATCGCCATTACCAGATACCAGACAATACATTTCTTAAGCGATATGCTCATTTTCTTCCCTCCTTTCCATTCTTAAATCCAGTCTCAGGATGAGCATCAGATCCCTCTTGCAATAGATAATGATTACCACTGGCAGTATAATCATTCCGCGGGAAAAAGACAAGCTTAGAAAAAGGGAAGGCGTAAAGATCCTGTTCCAAGACTTGGACCTTTTGCCGATATACAGTCATATCTTCATCATCGGGCCGCCTTGGCGCGCAGGTATTGAGCGGGCCAGGGAACGTCCACATTGAGAGTCCGGGCGGCATGGAGGGGCCAGTAAGGGTCCCGCAGCATCTCCCGGGCCAGAAAAACGGCGTCGGCCTGCCCGGTTGCCACAATCTGCTCCGCCTGCACGGGATGGGTAATCAAACCAACGGCCGCAGTGGCGATCCCCACCTTCTGGCGGATGGCTGCCGCAAAAGGTGTCTGGTATCCCGGTCCCGCGGGAATCCTGGCGTGGGGCACCAGGGCGCCGCTGGAGCAGTCGACCAGATCAACGCCGATCTCCTTGAGCCAGCGGCAAAAAACCAGGGACTGGTCCAGGTCCCATCCACCCTCCGCCCAATCGGTGCAGGAGATCCGGACGAAGAGCGGGAAGGGCCAGTTTTCCCGGATGGCTCTGGCGACTCGCAGAGGGAACCGGACTCGATTTTCCAGGCCCCCTCCGTACTCGTCCGCCCGCTGATTGGAAAGGGGGGAGAGAAACTCGTGGAGAAGATAGCCGTGGGCCATGTGGATCTCCACTACTTCGAAGCCTGCCTCCAGGCTGCGGCGGGCTGCGGCCGCAAATTGGGAAATAACCCTGTCCATGTCCTCCCGGGCCATTTCGGCCGGCTTGGGCGAGGAGTCGTCAAAGGGAAGGGGGCTGGGAGCAATCGGCTGCCATCCTCCGGCATCTTCGGAAAGGGGTCCTCCCCCGCGCCACGGAACATCAGTCGAGGCCTTGCGTCCGGCATGGGCGAGTTGCATGCCCGGGATCGCCCCCTGCTTCTTGACAAACCCGGTGATGCGTTTGAATGCCTGGGCGTGCTCATCGGACCACAGGCCGCTATCCCATGGCGAAATCCGCCCTTCCGGCGAAACGGCGGTGGCTTCTACCATGATCAGGGCAGCCCCGCCAACGGCTCGGCTGCCGAGATGCACGAAGTGCCAGTCGGTAGGCATGCCGTTCTCGCTGGAGTACTGGCACATGGGCGAGAGAAAGATGCGATTCTTAAACTCGAGTTCCTTGAGCCGGAGGGGAGAAAATAATTGGCTGGCCATCACCGGACCTCCTATTATCGCTGTGAGAAATCCGCGGCAGAAAACGTGATCATCTAATTTTTAAGAGTTCTCTGAATTTCTGCAAAAGGGGGGTTTTGATTTGCACTTTCAGGTAGAGGTCACCGGACTCTCCCCCATCCTTCCCCAAAGCTCCCATTCCTTTCAATCTGATCTTCTGGCCATCCCTTATTCCAGGTGGAATTGTGACCACGAGCTCTTTAGACCTTCGGCGATGGATGTATTTTACCTTTTCCCCTTCCTGAGCCTGCGGGGGGTCGACCGCGATGGTATCGTACCAGTCCTTCCCCCTTGCGGCCTCCTTCAGGCCCAGCAACTTTTTTAAAAAATAGCCGGTTAGCTTCCCCAGGGATCCCGGTAACATTTCGGAAGACACCCCAGAGCCCGGTGGATACCGCCTGCCGAAGCCCGGGCCGGAATATATGAACCCTCTGCCGAAGACTCCCGGCCGGCGGAATTCGAAGGTGCGATATCCTTGTCCGTAGGACTCCCGGAAAATCTCATCAAAGCTTCTAAACCCGAAGGTTTTTCCCATCTCTTCAAAAATCTGGTTGATGTCCGAACCCCGGAAGATATCCTGCTCGGAGTAGCTCTGTTTAAATCGGTCGTAGCCCGAAGGCCCATAGCGCTCCCGCAGCGTGTCAAAGTCCCTTCTTTTTCTCGGGTCGGAGAGGACAGCGTACGCTTCGTTCAGCTCCTTCATTTTTTCAACGGCATCGGGATTTCCCTTGTTGCGGTCCGGATGGTACTGGAGGGCAAGCTTGCGGTAGGCCTCTTTGACCTTTTGTGGAGCGGCATCTCTATCTACTTCCAATATCTGGTAATAATCCTTCTGGTTCATTTTTGGTTCCTTTCATTCAAGTATAACCGATTGCTTCCGCCGGGGCAAAAGATTGGGTAGTTTGGATGGGAGGATAAATGGGGGAAGAAGTTTGGGGCCGACCCGAAATCCGGTCCCATGGAGGTCCTGGGTTAATGTTTTCCCGGCTTTCGACTCACTTTCAGAAGATCTTCGTAAGAAACGCAATAACGACGCTCTCGCACGTGTCGGATCGCCTCTTCGAGGCTCATTTTACGGCACCAATGAAGGTACGCCATGGCCACGAGCGGTGACCGTCCCGTCCCGGCATTGCAGTGGAGGTAGATGACATGGCCGGAGTCCAGCCATCCGGCCAGGGCTTTCACCGCTTCCGCCAGATGTTCCCGTTGATCTTCGCGGTCAAAATCACGCATGGGTACTCGGTTTACCTCAATGCCCAATCCTCTGTAGGATTCTTCCATCGCCGCCCAATC
>Ga0214473_10008908_pt1 | contig 11869 bp, 19 predicted proteins | sample RVTome_7_FD_203509 | JGI IMG/M metagenome (GOLD analysis project Ga0214473, IMG submission 203509) | Soil microbial communities from uranium-contaminated site in the Upper Colorado River Basin, Wyoming, United States - RVT98D197 | ecosystem: Environmental > Terrestrial > Soil > Contaminated >...
CCCTATACGTCTAATTTGTAATCTGCTTGCAGTCCGTGGGGTTTGTAGCTTGCTCCTGTTACTTCAACGAAGGGGGGTTAAATGAAACAGTATCAAGCGATATATGAGAGAGGGTTAATCAGAGAAGAAAGTGAATGGTTTGCGACCAGTAAACAAGCTCAAAACTACCTGATTGAGCGATTAGGTTGGTTTAAGTATTTGGGGTTTGAGCGTAGGGACAGGGTGGAGCGATACAAAGATTGGATTCTAGGACGTCGCCTTGGTGGTGAAGTGACGGTAAAAAACCGGGTTAATCCTGACAACCTGAAGAAGTATCGTCCGGACGGGGAGGATTTTGACCTATCTCGTTTGACGAACGGCCAAATTGAATTTTGGCTTCACGGTATGATGCCCGGATATCTTACACCCTCTCAAGCAAAGGATATGGTTGAGACAAAATATGCCTACATTATGGACGCGGGGGCTGTTGGTGCTTTGAATTCTGAGGGATATGCTATCTCTTAGGCCTCCTTGGTCTTCCATCTCAAGAAGTTATACCAAGCCTGTCAAGAAGAGAGGTGAACCCATGTTAAAAGAACCCAAATTCATATGTTGTCCCTGTTGCTCGACCTATTACCCGGCTGTTTTAGGAATTGATCTTCAATTGTCTTATAAAGGAGTAAATCGTTCGGACTATGAACTTGAAACACTGGGCCGTACTCTTTGCCCGTTGTGTGCCAATAATGTGATTATGGACTATCACTGTTTACCGGGAGGTGAAACCAACCATGAAGAAGATAATCAAACCCCAAAACCCGAAGATCGTCAAGGCCAAACTGCCGAGCAAATCGACCCCGGTGAACGTCTCTAACCAAAAACCCTGCAAGGGTTGCGGCGTTATGTATACGCGCTCCTATCTGTCCAGACGGGGACTTTGTCCGTCTTGCTCAGATATGAAAGTTCAATCTAATATCGAAGGTATGCGCTCGAAAAAAGGTAAAGCCTATCTAACCTGGAAGCGCGCCGTGGACGCCCGTCGGGCTTTACATGAAGAGGTTAAGTAAGATGAAAGCGATGATATGGTATGAAGAAGGAGATTCAGGCTTAGAACTTGCCGACATAATAGGGCTTGTGTTTGAACTGTGGCCGATTCTCAAGGAGACCGCTAAAATAAGTCCTTCGGGAGTCCTTCGGGTTAAAAAAGTTGAGCCTGCTTCTCTTGTTGTAACCTTTTATGAGTTCAAACCGCACACGGTTTTTGTATGGACGGCTCCCTACAAAGGACAAACGTACATGAAACATGATGACTTGGTTAATATGTTTCTTAAATCCAAACAATAACGAAAGGAAACCCAATGACAAAGGAAAAACTCATCAAGCGCTTTGAAGACCTCGAACCCGATCACTTCGAGGTCGATGATCAAGTAAAGATCGACGATCTCTTAGACCGTGATTTATTCTTTGATGATTATATCGTCCTCGAAGGTAAACACGGAGACTACTTCGAGGTGAAAGTCTCGGACCCAAAGACAAAAAAGACCGTGAGCTTTACGACCGGCGGGCAAGTGATTATGAAAAAGCTCTTGAAAGCTAAAGACGGCAACCATCTTCCGCTGATCGGTAAGATCATAAAGGACAAGGACTACTATGACCTCGTATGACATGCTTACAACCTATGGTTCATGCTTAACTATTTGGCTCCTTATTCTAACCGTCGCGGTTTTTATTCTTTACGTGATCGGGACAAGGCGTTAAAATAGTCCCGGCGGGGTTGTTTAAGAGGGCACTCTAAGATAACCCCGCCAAACAACGAAGGTATCCGGTCCGGGCGGTCTCGGTTGCCTTCGTTCTTTTTTACCCCTTGACTCCCCCAACCCTATCTCTTAAAATCAATCCTATGCCCCTCGCTCCTTTCTATCCCGTCCCCCCGGGAGTCTACCAATAAGGAGCGTATTTACTATGACCAAACTTCAATCCCGACGAACCGCAAAACGACGCTTTGTTCAAATCGATAATATGCTTACAATTGCCCGTGGCTACATCAACGATTTGTGGGAAATGGGTTATGGGGACCTAGAACAATTCCAAACAGCCTTAGTTTTACAAGATCAAATGATGCAAGAGCTACAACAAGTAAACCAGCGACTTTCCGAGCTGGTTTAATTGTCTATGATCTATTGGTTTATGCCGCAATTATCCAAGATGGTCAATATCGGCATGGGAGGGGGTCAAGCCTATGAATTCCTACGAGGTATGGCAAGATTTAACGCTCTAAACACTCCCGGTATAAACGACAAACTAATCCGTAAGAAAGAGTTCTTAACCATCGTCCGTAACATGAAGGGGGCGGCGACTATTGCCGAAGTTATGCGCAACACTCCCAAGGGACGCCGTCAACCTCTTGAGGATATGGCTTTGTCTCCCTATGCTATAAAAACGAACTATTTCTATCGCTATGAAGCCGATATAAAAGACCCGATAACCGGCCAACCTACGACCGTTTTTCGCTCCCTTATGATCGACGACCCCTTATTTTCCTGGCAAGCCGACCCTCAAATGCTTACATTAATGCAGACATCGGGAGATCTAAAAGAAGATGAAATAACCGGCTTAAAACTGATTGATGCTTATAAAAAAGACCCCAATCTAGCCCGCAAAAAAGGCTTTGGATAAATGAGGGACAAAAAACCTCATCTTCTAACCAAACTCAAATCAACCAAAATGCCTTCTCAAATGGTGTTTTTTGATACAGAGAGCGAAGAGGTCAAGCTAAACGGCAAAGAGGTCCAACACGTTCTTAAACTAGGTTGGGCTTGCTATTATCGTCGCCGTCCCGACAAAAAAGAAGATTATGAGGAGTGGAAGTATTTTGAGGCCGGTTCGCTCTTTTGGTCTTGGGTTGAGTCTCAACTTCGTCCAAAAGCACCGCTTTATCTAATGAGCCACAACATCACTTTTGACTTTACCGTAACATCCGGGTTCAAGTACCTAATCCAAAACAAATGGAAGATCACCGGCTTTTATAACGAATACTCCGCGACAATAATCAAGTTCAAAAAGGGTCCCTATTCTCTAATCGTTCTTGACTCTATGAATTTCTTCAAGTGCTCGCTCAAACGCTTGGGTGAACAGATCGGACTAGCCAAAACTGAAGTAGACTTTAGAACGGCAACCAAAGACCAATTATCGTCCTACTGTAAAAACGACGTCTTGGTTCTAAAAACCGCGTTTCTTGACTACATCGGCTACCTAAAAAAGAACAACCTGGGTAGGTTTGGTTATACTACCCCGGCTCAAGCTATGAACGCATACCGCGCCCGGTTTATGACCGGATATATCCAGATTCATAACTACAAAAAAGTGATTAAACTCGAACGACGCGCTTACTTCGGCGGGAGGACGGAATGCTTTAGGCTCGGAGTCCTCCCGGCGTCCCCGATCTATTGTGTGGATGTTAATTCCATGTATCCCTATCAAATGAAAACCCAAAAATTCCCGACCCGCGCCGATCGTTGGCTGATAGCTCCCGATGAAAAAACCATAACTAAATATCTAAACGATCATCTTCTAATTGCTTATTGTATGCTCAAAACAGATCAACCCGTCTTCCCTTACAGGGCCGATAACAAAACCCTGTTTCCTATCGGTCGTTTCCGCGCCGCTTTAACGACTCCTGAACTAAAACACGCGTTTGAGCATCATTTAATTGAAAAAATTTATTATGCGACCGTCTACAGATCGGACAATATCTTCTCTCAATTCGTAGACTTCTTCCACGCCCAAAAGACGGCGGCCAAAAAAGCCGGGCGCGGCCCCGACGAACTCTTCAGCAAACTGATGATGAATTCCTTATACGGTAAATTTGGTCAATTGGCGACCTCTTGGGAGCAAATCGGAGAATGTGATATAGAAGAAGTGCGGGTCGAAGATGTAAAGGACGGACGGACCGGCAAATGGCATCATTGGTATTTCTTCGGCGGCAACGTATGGGAAGTACGAAAAGAAGGGGAAGCATACCATAGTTTTGTTGCTGTTTGTGCCCACGTAACCGCGTATGCCCGGATGTATTTATGGGAGCTGATACAAATTGCCGGCAAAGCAAACGTCTTTTATTGCGACACGGACTCTCTCTTTGTCAACGAGGCCGGAATTGAGCGACTTTCAAGTAAAATCAACCCCGACAAACTTGGGAGTCTCTCCATCCAAAAAACCGCCGCAAGCGTAGTCTTACACGGCCTTAAAGACTATCGATTTGGTGACGAAGTTAAACTCAAGGGTATTCGCAAAAACGCTGTTAAAATTAGTGAGAATGTCTATCAACAAGAACGGTGGTCGTCTTTTAAAGGAATGATGAACCGGGGCTCGTTGGATGAATTTGTCGTCTTAACCGTCACAAAAAACCTATCCCGTAAATACAACAAAGGTTCTGTCGATGAATACGGCCTTATTTGCCCGGTTGAACTGATTCTCTAGCTTCTTTTTTAGCTGCTTCTTCCAGTTTTAGGCTCTCCGCTGACTTTACGACCTTACTCATTTTTGCGACTGATTCCCGGATTCTTCTAAGTTCATTGTCTTGCATGATTTACGCTCCTTTTTTACCTGTTGCCGCGATATACCAATTGATGATTTTATCCGTGGCTCCTTTTGCGACCATCTCGGCCCTAAAAACCGTTTCATCAATGACCCCGGACGCAAACAAGCTCTTTAGGTCCCCAAGAGGTATCGAAAATACATTTTGACCCCGGCTCAAACGCCAAACTTCAATATATTCGTCAATTTCAGGACCGGCTACGTTTACTTCAGCCAAACGTCTAATAGCTTCGGCTTCGTCAATATTGCCTCGTTCAAACCTCTTTTGAATGTTTGCAACAAGTTGTTTTTTCTTCTCTTCGTCCCGCTTCTGCTCCGATCGGGTTAAATAAAAGTCAACCTCTCTTGGCCCATAACCGATTCCGATCAAAAATTCTCCCGCCGTTTTAGCGTCAAGTGTTTTTCTTTGGTAGCCGTCCAAAATATCGGCTTTAGTCAATTCTTTATCTTCTTCCACGCTTACGGCGGCGGTAAAGTCGGCCAATTTTTCCGCCCGTCCCCGGTCGTATCCTTGAGCCATATACTCTTTTATGACCCCCGCGCGGTCAAGGATGCCTAGTTTATACATCCGTCGGGTATCCACGCGGGTAAAAGGGTTATAGCTGATCTCAAGAAGTTTATCCCGCCAATAGGGCATTACATCTTGAGCTCTCATAAGCATCATTAAGTCGTCTTTATCAATTGTCCCGCGATGTAGCATCTCAAACCCCATGGTTAACGATGGTAAATCCCAATGAGACGCCCAATAACGACGCGCCCACTCGGAAGATATACCCTGTTGTTTAGCGAACTTCTCAAATTCAGCCGGAAAATCTTCATATTGTCCAAACTTGGAAGCGATAGCGGGCGAAAATGCTTCTCTTACAGCCATATGAATCAAATCTTGAGCGGGCGGGATGTAGTATGCCAGTTTCTTTATGATCTCCGAGCTTTCGGGACTATACCCGCCCCAAGACAAACCCCGCTTTAAGGCGTCTTCGCTTATAAGGTCCCGCAACCACGCTGTTTGAAGGGTTGTAGGGTCCAAAAGGGTTCGAGCTGTCGAAAGCATGGCTTGAATTTCAGGGTCGTTAAAGCCGTGAATATGTCCGATCTCAATTAGATCGTGTTCACTGATATTACCCCGGATAAAAGCGGCGATAGCGTCGGAGGGAGTTAGACGGTTTGGCCGGGCGTTGTTCATCAAGTTATACCGCACAAATTGACCTACTACCTCGTTAACATTTTGCATCCAGGCTTTAAGAGAATAGGCCGCCAAAAGAGCCCCTACAAACAGCTTTGCCCCTACACCAAGCTTGTCAAATTCGTCTTGGGTAACTTGAAACATTTGTTTAGGTACGCCGTGGTTAATCAAAATATGCTCCCCCGGAAAAGAACCCGTCTCTAATTGGCGTGACCATTTACCGGCGATATAGTCAAAGAAGTCGTCAAACGGCTTCCAAACTATTTTTAACACGGTGTCTATCGCGTCCCGTACCCAAAGTGAGAGAGTCGCGGCGACTTTCTCCCCCAAAGAACCCTCTTTATTCTGCTTTACCATACGCTCAATCCTCCAAATCTACCAAATCAGATCGACGAACCAAACCAGGGCGTCATAGCTCCATTCAACCACTTCATAAACCAGGTCGATCAACAAATTCTTAAGCGTTATAAACGGCTCGGAGACAAGCCGCCAAAGAAAGTCGGCTCCCTTGGAGAATAGCCTGTCGAGCCACTCGTATATATCGGAAACAAACCGGGTAAGCCTATCCCTCGAATAAGCCCAAATATGATTGAGCCAACCAAAGACATTCTCAAAAAAATGAGTGATCGAGCCGGACCAATGCGAAAAAAGATGATTAACCCACTCATAGACCGACTCAAAAAATCTGCTTACTCTATCCCGCCAATGGCTCCAAATATGGTTTAACCACTCGTATATATCTCCTAAAAATCTCGACAGGCGGTCCCGCCAATTGCTCCAAACGTGATTCAACCACTCATAAATCAGATCGAAAAACCTGATAACCCTAAGACGCCAATACTCGTAGACATGGTTAATCCAACCGTAAACCTTCTCCAAGAAATGCTCTAATTCAAACCTGAAGGTTGTAAAGAGATAGGCAAGCCAAGTAAGCATACTAAGCTCCCTTAATCATGTCATGTAGTTTGGTCTTCTCTATCAAAATCTTCTTCACGTTCTCCGCCGTGTAGTCCGCTTCTTTGAATTCAACCACGTCCCGAACTCCGAGCTTTGTCACAAAGACCACTTCATAAACCTTTTCAAATCGCCCGCCGTCGGTCAAGCTCATTCTTGAATTTACATCTCTAACCTCATATTCTCCCGCCACAAAAAACCCTCCCTTCTATTTTGGAGTTATACCCAAATACCAGAAGACCGCCGACGCAATAGAATCACCGCATCGTTCGATGTTTGCCTGTTGGGTAATAAGATACCGCTCCGCCGGGTTGGTGATAAAACCCCACTCCAACAAAACGGCGGGCATTAAGCTATGACGCAAGACGATAAATTTACCTTCTTTTATTCCCCGACTCTTCATGGAAAAATCGGTCGAGACCCGGTCTAAGACCGCGCGGGCGACCATTTTACCCTTCCGCGACCCCGGATAATGAAAAACCTCAACCCCGTGGGCAAGCTTGTTTAACGACGAATTGACATGGACCGAGACGTAAAAATTTGCCTTAAACGCATTGGCCTGATAAACCTTCTGATAGGCCGCCCTCTTCTGGTTTCTATCACTCGATACTACTTCAAACGTCTCAACTCCTTGGCGAACCAGCCGGTCGTTTAAGGCTAAAATAACGGCATGATTGATATCAACCTCTCTAACCCCTGCTGAAACAGCTCCCGGATGCGAGTGAAAATGCCCGGCGTCCAACGCGACTTTCGCCATTTATACCCCTTCTTTCTTCTTCGTTTGCCCGTTCTTAACCCCGTTTACGACATATCCAAATGAATAACCCATAAGCCCGTATAACATGGCGGTAGCAGCTTCCGGGTTTAATACTCCCTGCCCGGACAAATAACAAATAGCTCCTACCATAATGGCGATAACCCCTAACCGAAACGTATACTTATTCAAACGCCCTCCCTTCATCAAGTGATCGGCTCGTTTTGCGTAACATTTACTAGATCAACATAGACGGTGGTTGCCGCCGCCACGGCGGTTAAAACATCAACGGCTACATAAAACCCCGGCGCGGTCACGTCCGCTTCTGAATAGCGGGTCCAACTCACCAAATCAACCGAATTCGGGCCGTACAAGAGCTTTTCATACAACCCGCTGCTAAAGTCGCACGTCAACTTTGCATGATAAAAGGCCAACGATGAACGAACGTATTCGATAGCCGGGGTTACGGCTGTATCTCCAAGAGCTTGGGTAATATACCATTTTTTATCTGAACTCTGCCAATAGCAGATCATATCATAGCGATTAACCCCGTCATAATAACTTCCCTGAATGGTAAAGACAAAGGCGTTCGAGGTAGGAAAAGCAAAAGCAACTTCAATCCCCATACAAGTTGCAAAAATCGGATTCAAGTATCTATATAATGTATAACTCAACCCGGACGTGGCCGCCGTCACACATTTTGCCGACAGGCCCCGCCCCCGCGCCGCCCCGTTGGATATTCGCCAACCCGTGGCCGTGGTAGGGGAAACATGAGACCATCCATTTATGCCGTTTTCAAAGGATTCCTGCAAGACGGTTTCACCGCGTCTATCGAAGACTCGCTCGGACCCCAAACGCGCGGCTAATTCAGCGTTTCCGACATTTACAATTTGGCCCCAAAGGTCCTGGGTATCGGCAAGATAGGTGGTTATTCGTCCGTCAACGTCGCATTTTACCGTGGTAAGCGTCCCGGAATAGTTGGCTTTCATCACCGCTACTAGGTTTCCGGACGCGTCAACGGAGACAGTCCTAAGCACGCCGCCGTCGGAGCCTTTTAAGACGGAAAACATATACCCGTTGGCATCTACTAGAAGATCGACTCCGGAAGCCCCTTTAGGAATTATTATCAATTGGCCTGATGTATCGGTTTTGACCGTTCTAAGGGTTGAGCCGTCGGTTGCGGTCAACAAGCTTATTATGTTGCCGTCGGTATCGACCTTGATGGGGATGTAGGTTGTCCCGTTGTATCCTTGCAGTAGGGTAAATAGTTGACCTGTTGCATCAACCTTTAAGGGGACGTAAACGCTTCCCGTGTAGCCCTTTAGAAGCGCGTAGAATTGTCCGGATGAATCGACGACAACATCAATATATTGACTGCCGTATTTCGCTCTAAGAACAACCGCTCGCACGTAGTCGGGAGAAGAGGACATCTAAGAATCACATCCCGTCGGGTAAATTTGCTTTGGTTGGATTGGTAAACAACAAGGCAAGTAGATTTTGATTTGTGATCTCGGAAGGCGGGAGAATTTCTAAGCGTACTATGATGTCGTGATCATATGATGTATCGTCATTGTAGCCCTGGACCTCGACAGCATACGGAGGGTCGATGAACTCATAGGAATCGTTTACGAATATAGTTACGTCATCGCCGTAAAACCATTGTCCGGGGCTGGTAGGATAAAGCTGATAGGCTCCGCGAAGAACTCGTAAACCGGCCAACCCGGCGGAGCCCGTCGGGATATAGACTTCACATCGTTTGATGACACCGAAACCAACCGGCATTACCTCTGAATACGGGGCGGTAGCGGAGGTTGAAGCCGGAATTCTTAGCCGATGGTTATAAATCATGGGGTTGGGTCTCCCTTACTTCTCATACATCATTTTATATCCCCAAATATCTACATAGAGATCATCGTTTAGCGTGCACCCTCCAAAAGTAAAACGTACATAATCACCGGGAGCCATAACCAAAGCGCCGGTCCACTTTAAGGCAATATTTACAGCCGTTGCACCCGTTTGGGCTATCGCCATGTCACAAGAAGCACCCGTCATATAGCCATTAATTGAAGTTACAGCATTGGTGACGTTTACAGCGGAGAACCCTTGCAAAACCCAAAATTCACCGGCGGGGACCGCCGTCATGGAAAATAGGTTGGTCCCCGCCGATGCGGATAGGTTGGATTTGCGTTCTTCTAATCGGTCTACTATGTTAAAGATTTGTCCGAGTTCGTTCACGGGTTATGCCTCCGAGAGTTTTTTCCAAAAACCCTGGACGGTTATTTCTCCGGTGGTCGTCGCTCCTGAACCGATAAAGCCGGAGCGTAGTCTATCGCCCTCTTTAATATAAATCGGACGGCTTCTCTCACAAGTATTACCCGCCGCCAAATTTATACAACCGTGAATACGCTGGAAGTGATCTCCCGATAAAACACCGTGAGAACAGTCAAGAGTTTGCGTAGCATGTGAGTTATATACCCCGACATTTTCAATGATCAGCATATAACCGGGCTTTACGATCTCAAAATCTACATACTCGACGGTTGTACCTGCTGAAAAGTGCCGGTGATCTTCGAAATAGAGCTCTTCCATGTTTTCATGTCTCCGTTACTGTTTGGTCCCGCATCGGGAGCATTTATAGCAGTCGCCGCCGATGTCCGTCAATTCCGAGCCGCATTCCGAGCATTGAGGTTGTTTTGAAGGTTTGTCATTGGCATTGTCCTTGGTTTCATTAGACATGATTTTTACCTCCCGGTTGTATAAGTGGGCGGTCGTGTTGGGTTGGATTTTTTACATTCTAAGCTGTTCTACCAGAATTTCAGCCGTTTGTGCCGTACCGACTGAACTAGCCGCCTTGACGTCGAGCTTGAGTGATCCGATTCCCGGCGTATTATACCAATCAGACGGGTCAGAGCCCAGATCGGGCAAGAGCGGGACCACCGCGTGCGGAGCCCAACCCCTGGCATGGATTTGATGATTAGGCCCGGATGCTTCAGCGATATGCTGAAAACGTCCGCCGTCTCCGACGTAACACATGCCTTCCGAGACGGCAACGGTATTCCGCCACAAGGTATCGACAAAAGTCGGCCAATAATTCGGGGTGTTATAGAAATATTGCACCGTTGTCGAGCCGGGGACTAAAATCCATTCCTCATAAGCGGGCCAATCAGAAGCCAAGTTTCTAAGAAGCTGAAACATTGTAAGATCGACGGGTCTCCGCTTGTCCTGATCTTCCGATAGTTTGAGGGTGTCTACCTGATATTCCGGTCCCGTACCGTAACGTTGGGCCGCTAGATAGAGTTGTTTGTAGACATAGTCGGTCGGTAGATCGGTGTACTCATGGGAGCTGTCGGCAAGCGTGTATTGCTTGAGCTGCTTTGCCGTCAAGAAACCGCGCGGGCTGATGATCTTTTCATCAAAACAGTGCGCGAATACGGTCAAGTAACCGTCGTTTGATTCATCCCCGCCGCCGTCAATGTCAATAGTGATTTTAAGCTGTAAGTTGGCGAAGTTCGCCGGGACAAGAGCCATGTCGGGGTCGTATAACCAACGACCGAAATTGAGCTTAAAGATCATTTCCGAATACATCCCGGTAAGGTAGCAAAGAATGTTGGGCGGGATGTTGCGGTTATGATAGAAGTCAACCGCTTGAGCTTCTTGACCCGAAAGAGAGAAGAGAACGTCGCTTCCGTTAACCAGTTCGATCTTTGTTATACATTTGGCGGGGTGAGCCGTGGCGCTGGTCCCGGACGGGTTATTGTCCGGCTCATAGGTCACGACGACTTGACTGATAGGGTCGGACAAATCAATGTCAATTATTTGCGTTTTATCCGACGTATATTGCTGTCTGGGCCAAATTTCGGCAAGTCTGTAATTCATTAGTTTACACCTGCCTTCTATGATTTATTTTTATCTCTTGCGAAATTTAGCCATACCACGCGTGAACGCGGTCATTCTCTGAATTGAGTCTTCCAAGGTTAAATCAGGCATCCGCTGGATGTCCGATTGTACCTTGTCGATATGGGGTAGAAGTTGGCTCGCAAAGTCAATAACCTTGTCTTGCGCGGCGTCGATACCGGATGCAACGCGCGTTAGACCCTTGTCTATCATCTTTGTCTTCCAATCTTCAAGAGATACCGCCGCCACTCGCTTTGCCCACGTGCCGTCGTCGATTTTTTCCACGAGACGCTGCTTCATCTTCTCCTGCTTGGCCGCCGCCGCTTGACCGGGCGCGGTTGTAACACGCTCGATACCTTGTCGCATATCCTCGACCGCCCCTTTAAGTCTCCGCGCGTGTTTTTCCTGGAATTCTTGTGGTGTAAGTTTTGCCATTTGGTATTTAAACCTCCCTTTTTTACGTTTTTATGTATATAGGGTTTTATCCGAAGATTCGTTTAAGGTTGTAGTTTGGT
>Ga0214473_10008910_pt1 | contig 11867 bp, 13 predicted proteins | sample RVTome_7_FD_203509 | JGI IMG/M metagenome (GOLD analysis project Ga0214473, IMG submission 203509) | Soil microbial communities from uranium-contaminated site in the Upper Colorado River Basin, Wyoming, United States - RVT98D197 | ecosystem: Environmental > Terrestrial > Soil > Contaminated >...
GATCGGCGTCGTGAGCGTGGGGTATGGGTTTGGCCGGTTGAAGGTGAACGAGCTGGAGGCCTGGCTCGAGCGCGTGCTGGTGCCGGTGGAGCCCAGTCAGCGCCTGGCGCAGCGGTTGAAGGCGCGCCTGGTGACGCTGAGCCGGGCCGGCCCGGCCAGTGGGTGGGTGACGATCGGGGTCGTGTTGACCGGCGTCGTCGTGGCCGTTGTGTGGATGGGCCTGGCGTTGCGGACCGCGCTGGGGATTCTGGCGCTGCTGGGTCTGGTGCAGAGTCGGCGGCGGAGGGCGGGGGGCGCTCAGCCCAACAACTCTTCTGCGGAGCGGCCGAAGGGCCGCGGAGCGTAGCTGAGGGGGCGAGGGGGTTAAGCTGGGATTGAGGCTTCATGAAACACAGAACTCCGCTCCAACGCAGAGGATGGATCTCCCCCTCTGCAAAATGGGCCCCCGGTAGTCAGCTCTTGAGCATTGCCGACAAGCTCTCGGCCCTTCCCACCGACTCGGATCAAATCTCCTCTCTCTTGCCCGTCCCTCTGCTCCTGACCCTGGGCTCTTGTCTCGAGGCCACGCTCAACGACTTCCTCATCATCGACACCCACCAGAAGCATGGTAGCAGTCACTACCGCAACATCGTAGAAGGCTACATCCGCATACCGTTCTCCAACAAGCTTAGGGCCGTAGTCACGATTCTCACAGACAACGTCTTCCAACTAAGGGAGGAGTCAGACACCGTCGCGCTTCTTGACGAGCTTATTGTGCTCAGGAACAGACTTGCCCACACAAAGGCAATGATGCTCGAGATCACTCCGGAGGTCACCCAGAAGCCCCCCGCACCCCCTGGCCTTGTCGGACACCCACTCTCGTCGATATCACTAACCCATTGTCGCGATTTCCTCCGCGCAATCCACGAGCTCGATGAGAAGTTCTTCTCTCAGTATGAAACCGGGTACGTCGTCGAGAACGACTTGGTGCGCGAGATCCCCTTGCTTCCGGAACCTTCCGATGCTGATTGACAAGTCAATTAGCCGGCGGCCCGCCCAGAAGGGGAATCTAGACGGGGATTATGGCGGCTTGCTTTGCCCGCCAGGCTGACGTGCGGTGTGGTGGGCGTGCGAATCTCGATCCAGTTGGGTAGCCGTGGCTGTGGTCGGACATCGGGAGGCCCCAGTGAATTCAGCCAATGACCAGATATCGTCTTCCACGCCGGACAAGGAAGCTCTGGCGGCGACGGCTAGCTCCTACCAGGGGCTGATCCAACTGCTCGTCCACGCAGAGCAAGAACGGTGGGCGATTCTGTACAACTTTCTCACCGCCAACACGATCCTGATCCTTGCCTGGGCGGCACTCTTCGTCGCTAGAATGCCCCAACCCGACACCCAGAGATTCGCCCTGGCCTGCATGGCAGGGACCGGCTTCGTCATAAGCATCCTCTGGCTGTTGATCGAGACTCGAGCAAACGCATTCGTCCGTGGCTACGGCGAGCTTGGAGAGGCGACCGAAGACCTCCTTGGGATTGGAGAAATGGGGGCATTCCATCGCGGTGAGGCGGTTCGGAACGCACCCACGACCTTCTCGTTCCGCACTGCTATCACATGGGGCGCTCACTTCTTGCCCAGTCGCCACTTCCTGCAAATCGTGCCAGGTCTTTTCGCGGCCGTCCATCTTGTCTTTCTGGTTCTATCGCTCGTTAGGTGATTCCGCGCTCGAGCCCCCGCCCGGCTGCCCAACACCGCGCCGGAGCTGACTCGACGGGCAGCGCGTTGGGATATCCTTGCCTGGCCCGCTGGCGAGGCGCACGATTCTGGTCGGTCTGCCCGCTCCAGCCTGGCGGCCCATCTCGAGGCCGTCACGCGGCGTCACGCACGAATGGGGGAGGTAGTCGATGAGATTCTTCCGGTTTCTGCGCCACATCGATCGCAAGTTCTCCCTGGGCTTGATAGTAGGCATCTTATTCGGCGCTGCAGGACTCTATGTCGCACTCCTATATGAGAGAAGGCCACATCTCACGCTCGATGTGTTCTCCAATGCCGCGATTCTCGATGTCAAGGAGGAGCTAGGCGGTCTTGAGATTCTATTCAACGGCGTCGACATCCAAGAAAGCAACCAGACCCTGCGTATCCTTCTGGTCAGGATCGTAAACGACGGCCAGGTCGACCTTACACTGGATAGCTTCGACGGCAGGGACCTGCCCGGATTCGAGGTGGCTCCCGGCCAGATTGTCCAGCCGCCAGATGTTGCTGAGGCAAGCAACGCCTACCTTCGAGAGAATGTCCAAATCCGCCAGGTTTCGCCATCGGTGATCAGACTAAGTCCAGTCATCATCGAGCGGGGCCAGCACATAACAGTGAAGGTCCTGCTTCTTGTGCCAAAGGACACAGTTCCACAGATTCAACCAGTTGGGAAAGTCGCGGGGGTAACCTCCATCCCCGTAAGTGCATCTTTTGCAAGGGCTGCCACTCCTCCCTTCCTCGCTCGAGCGTTCTCAGGCGATATCGGAGTCCATCTTGCACGCCTTCTTGCATATGCCTTCGTCGGCGTCGTCTTGCTGATCGCTGGGCTCGTGGTGGGAACACCGGCATCCGATCTTCTTGCCAGGCGAAAGCGCTACGGAGTGGTGCGACAATACTTGAAAGGTCTTTCATTCGAACCTCATCAGGCTATTCGCCAGCTGCTAGACCTGTATGTCAGCGAAGGAGACACGGTACTCTACCTAATCGCCAACGTATCCCAAGATCCGCGCTTTCTTTCAAGGAAGTCAGTTTCACAGAAGGGAGCCCCCATTGTTGAAGGCGCAACCGCCGTCTATACGGACACCGTCTTCCTCGCTCCCGACTTCAGCTCCCTCACCCGCTCTCTAGAACTCGCTGGCGTTGTCGAGAAGCGATCTCCAGGCCACGTCTTGACCCGCGAAGTCACAACTTTCCTGCCGGATTTCACCAAGTACCTCAAGTCGAAGGGCGTCCTGGAAGAGGGGCTAGGGTCGGCATCCGGAGGAGGGTACAGCCCTTACAACCGCGCAGCAGACAATCTCCACGCCCATCTCGTGCCGCTCGACAATGACGCCGCCGGATTCACCTTGGGTGACTGAACGTATCAGGGCAGGATTGCTATGGGTTTGTAGAATCGAGAGGTAGGCGGAGCATGTAGTGTCCACTCGCCAACGAGCGCTACGGACGATCTTCGTCGGCAACGGTGTGAACCGTTTGGCCGGGCCCACCTCATGGCAGGAGGTCCTCTGCAGCCTTGCTACCTTCGTAGGAAAGTCAGACCTCATCATGGAGGACATCGAAGTCAAGCCTTTTACTCTCGTATTCGAGGAGGTCTACTTCCGCGCCGCAAGAACCCATGGAACAAAAGAGCTTCACCTGAAACAAGAGGCTGCGCGGCTCGTATCCCAGATTCCCTCAAGCTCCTTCCACGCCGAGCTTGTTCAGGCCGCCGGGCCACACATCCTTACAACGAACTATGACTACAACCTTGAGCGAGCCCTCACCGCAAAGCATTTCGACACAAGTTCGCAGGCCGAAAAGACTTACAGCCTCTACCGAAGGCAGTCTGCAGGCGATCACAGTGTCTGGCACATCCACGGGGAGACTTCCGTGCCGAGAAGCCTTGCCCTTGGCCACAACCATTACTCAGGTTCGCTTCACCACATGAGGCGATACCTTGTCACAAAGAGCAAGCGCTCCCGCAGAAAGGCCTCTCCATTCCTCAGGGGCCGCTTCGACTTCGATAAAGGGAGCCAGCCATTCTCATGGCTCGATGTCTTCCTTCGAGACGACGTCCACATATATGGCTTCTCCCTTGACTACACAGAAATCGACATATGGTGGCTGATATCCTTCAAGGAGCGCCTCAGGCTCGACGGCATCTCTGTCGGCCGGACCTACTTCCATCACTCTGTGCCCCGGGACAACCCCAAGAGGGTCCTAGCCAAAACTGCAATCTTGAGGTCCTTCGGTGTCACAACGCACAAACTGGATGGTCTCGACCATCACACGCGATTCAACCAATTCCTGGCTTACTTCCGATCCCACTGACCCGGTGTCTGCTCTGCCAAACAACTCGGTGGAGCCGAGCCGGCCAGGCTGACGTAGGGTGGGGGCACCGGAGTGTTCGCCGGATGCCGGACTGGATCGAGGTGAAGCTGTAGAATCGGAAGTTGTGCGCCGATGCGCAGTTGAGGGTGAAGGATGGCAAATAAGCCCTGGGTCTCGGGCCCCAAAGAACTGCTCGATCACGGGGAAGGTCATCTCAAGTCGCGCACTGCATTCGATTGTCGCATAGCGATCATCAGCATCGACAACGCTGTCGAGCTCGCGATTCGAACATACCTCGGCCTACCAGTAAGGGCCCGCGGCACCCAAGGGCCTTCTCGCAAGGACCTGGAAACCGCAACCGGCTTCCCCGACCTTCTCGACCTCCTCGAGAAGTACGGCGGCGACCGCCTCTCCGGTGTCGAGCTAGGCGATTTGGAGTGGTACCACCGCCTTCGCAACACTCTCTACCATGACGGCAATGGGGTTACCGTCGACCCCGACAAGGTCGACGCGTACAACCAGATTGCGAGGCTGCTCTTCAACAACCTCTTCGAGCCATCGCCCAATGAAGTCTCCGAGGCACCTGCTTCGACACTCCTTGGCGAACTGGTTATGAAGTGGGCGACGCTCGAGGCTCGCGTGGACCGCCTCGCAAGAGAATACCTACCCAGGCACGCGCGGGGCATTCGGACAACCGTTAGCCTCTTTGACGGACTCATCGCCAAGAGTGTCGTACCTTCGACTCTTAGACGACGAGTCGAGGAGCTTTACCGAGCCCGCAATTCAGTTGTTCACTCTCCCGCGACAACGGACACCAGCCAACTTAAGGGCCTGTTGGCGACAATAGATGACATTCTTGCGGCAATTCCAGGAGAATAGTTCGGCCATCGGCGCCTAACAACTTGGTGGAGCCGACCCGCCTCGCTGTGAGAAAATGACGCTTGTCTTGCCCGCCAGTCTGGCGTAGAGTGACCTTGGCCTCGGGTGCGCCGGCGGGCGGCTCACCTCGAGGTCGTTGGTCGGCGACTGGCGGCCCTGTACGCTCGCTGGTATTATCTCCCTGGATGCCGCCCAACAACCAACATGAAATGAGCGGTTCTCAAAGGCCCCGATGAGATTCGGATCCATTTCCATCCACAACTACAAGTCGTTGCGCAACGTGTCGATAACGCTTGCACCTCTGACTGTGATTGTTGGGGCAAATGCAGCAGGGAAGTCAAACTTCTGTGACGCGCTCGACTTCCTGGCAGAGGCCTACCGCCTCGGGCTAGAAGTTGCTATATCGCGTAAAGGGGGTTACGAGAACATTTGCTATCGCCGCCTAAGGCGATCCAAGGCCCCCATCAAGTTGGCTGTCGAATTTGAAACTACGGCCAAAGAGTGGCAATCTCCGTTCTTGCCTCGCCTGGCAAAGGAGGTGGCTCCTTCTACGCGCCTCATTCTCCACCACGAGTTCGAGATAAAGGCAGAGTCGGAGAACATCTCTGCGCCATTCCACGTAGAGACAGAGGCACTTCACCTACGGGTTCCAGCATCCTCCGCCCACCAGCCAAGCCTGCCTCCACCCTTCGAGAACCTTGCCCATTCCAACCTCTTGTCCATTATCAGGAGAGGGTCCGCAATCGTCAACTTGGACTTCAAGGGTCTCGACCAACTTGCCGGCGGCGAGAGCCCGAGCAGGATCCTAAAGTCCCTCTTCGAGGACATGACGACGGAAACAAACAGGCAACATGTTCCCAGTACGGAACTTATTGTTTCCATCTTGGACTCTATCCTTTTTGGAGCCTCATCCCTCCGCCGCTCAATCGGCTCACTCCGAGTGTTCCAGCTAAACCCCAGGACATGCCGCGAGGCTGGCGTCCCAACCCCGAATCCAGAGCTTGACAGGTACGGGGCCAACCTCCCTGCAGTAATCGAACACATGAGGGGTAACTTCCCTGAGGAGTATGAATCGCTCCTGCAGTCAGTTCGTGCGGTAATGCCATCACTAGAGGGCCTTTCGACCCAGTACACTCACACGAAGACATTGGGGCTCTTCGTCTCAGAGGAAGGCGTTGGTAGGCCTTGGGCCGCGGAAGACATATCCGACGGCACAATCCAGACCATCGCGTTGCTCGCTGCCATCTTCGACCCCCGGATCACAATAGCCGCGATTGAGGAGCCTGAAAACAGTGTGCATCCGTGGGCGCTGCGCAAGTTCATCGAGGCTGCTAGAAAGGCATCCACATCAAAGCAAGTGATACTCACCACACATTCACCAGTCCTCATCAATCAGCTCAAGCCTTCGGAACTGTGGATCGCCCGCAGGGTAGACACCGAGACGAAACTGGACCCACTACTGAGTTTCGATCCTACGGTTGAGGAGTCATGGGGAGAGGGTCACTTTACACTCGCAGAATACCTCGACAGCGGTGCAATCCCTGAGGCCGTACCCGGCTAATGACTCGGCGCATTGGCATACTCGTCGACGGACGATCGGAGTTCTTTGGACTCCCACACCTCGTCCCCAGGCTCAGGACACGCGCGGCGGTCCTGAATCCTCTCTACTGCGATATGCAACCCCTCGCGCCAATCCCCCAGATCGCAAACGCGGCGGCAAAGCGTATCCCGATACTACTCACACGAGGGATAACTCACATTCTGCTCCTCATCGATTTGGAGCAGAGGGCCGAATGCGCTCCTGAAATCGCCTCCAGGCTAAAGTCCGAGGTCATCAAACGCATCCCGAGCAAGCCGGCATTGGGCGTCGATGTGGTAGTGAAGGTAAGGACATTCGAGAACTGGCTGATTGCCGATCCCGAATGCCTGAAGTCGAGCCCGGCAATGTTCCACGACACCCACAGAATCAGCACTTCCGTCGCGAACGATCGCGCGGACCAGGTAGACGCGCAGGCGCTCCTCAAGGATTGCACAACCAAACGGCACTTCAACAAGGTCGCGATAGCGCAGGCGATATGCGCACGCCAGGATCCTGACAGAGCAGCCCTAACCTCACGCTCCTATCGCCGGTTCCTCCGCGTTATCAGGGCGTCGCCATACCTTCATCAGAGCCGCTCTCCCGTCTAGACGGTCCAACACCGTCTGCTCACACGAACAGCTTTGTGGCTGCCCTGACAACTCGGTGGAGCCCCCTGGGGGTGCTGCGCGACCGGCCCGCCTACCTGCCGTTGCCAGGCTGGCATAGGGTGGGGGGCTCGCCGCCCGCGCCGGCGGCGCGGGCAGCATCCTCATCGATGCCGACTTGGTGATCAAGTAGACGACGCAGACCGAGCTCACCAAGGGTGGGCTGGGCGTAGTGGGGCAGGACGGCTGGGGGTGTGTAGAATCGAGGGGTGGGGGGCCGGTGCCCCAGCTTACCCAAGGAGGGGGTTGTGAAGAAGTGCCTCTATTGCGCAGAGGAGATCCAGGACGAGGCCATTCTCTGCAGGTTCTGTGGGCGTGATCAAAGGATCACTCCGCCCCCTTCCTCAACGCCGGCATCCCCACAATCTGCGCCCTCCCGAGCACGGCCCCCAGTGTGGTCGGCTGCCGCCAAAGCTGGTATCGTGCTCGCCGGCCTCGGCCTGGTGGCCAATCTCTTCACGGAGAGCGGGCCGGAACTGATCGGCGATGTGGTTCTCGGGTTCCCCTTCAGCTTCATGTTCTGGACCGTGCTTGCAGCAGTCCTAATATGGATCTGGAGGAAGATCACACGCTCGTAGCCCAGAAAAACGGCGTCCCAGAGGCTCAGCCTCCCTAGAATACGAATCGTTTCGGCCGCCTGACAACTCGGTGGAGCCCCCTCGCTTCGCCACCGGGATCTCCCGGAAGGACACCGGGACTGTGTTCGACCGACCCGCCTGGCTGAGCCGCAGGCCTAATGGGTAGGGGGCTCGCCGCCCGCGCCCGGCGGACGGCTCAGTGCGAGGGCGCTAGGCCGCTGCTACGAGCGGGCTAGCAATCCTGCCGAAAGGGGGTACATTATCAGCATGCCGCTGACGCAGAGGCAGGGATGGACCTTCTGAAACGGCTTCTCTCCGCACCGCGATCAAGCGATACCTCCTCCTTCGGCCTCGAGGCTCCTGACAAATTTCTGAGAGTCAAAGGGTGGCTCTCCAGTCTAAGCCCCTCAGACAGATCCCAGTTTAGCGAGAAGTACTTGGTTCCTGTCTTCGGTGAGCAAGCCGCGGCATGGGTCAAACAGCAATTGGAGGCCGAAAGGGCTGAGGTCCAGATAACCCTCGACAGCAAGCTGGCACAGCTCCGCACCACATACGCGGAAGAAATCCAACCGTTAATACTGAGTCACATCAAGGACACCTTCAAGCGAATAGACAAAGAAGCCCGGAAGACATCATTCGACGAGCCGATTCTAAATTCGCTGTGGAAGGTAGCGGTTGCGCGGACGGGCTTGGACGTCATCGCCGCAGGGCAGACAACCTACGAGGAAATGCTTAGGGATTTCGACAAGCTAATCGAAGTCCTTGTCCGCATGTCGCACACATTCGACAGGGACAAGGAGGAGCCGAGCACATCAGATTGAGCCTCGTCCTCGCACCCGAGGGATGATCAACACACTCGCACCCGCCCGAGCGGCCCTCTTCGCAGGCACAATATGAGCTCCCTTTCCTATTGGTTACTTGGAATCACGGTCCTCGCGGCCGTTTCTGGCTTACTCTTAGCCCGCTCCCGCCGGCTGAACGAGGCACGCAAACCCATCTTCCACGACCTATTGGATAGATTTCCGAGCATTGGCAAGTCAGACGCCCTCTCCGAGGCAGAACACGACGCATTCAGCCAAGTGCAGCATTACCTTGTTGAAACCACTAGAGTCGAGGTCGCGAGCCGAAGTCGCATCGCGCAGCTGAAGAAGATCCGATCTGACCTTCGCTTCATCGAGCGAGAGTTCATAGGAAAGAAATTCTCCGCAGTTCCAAGCTTGCGCGAGATATGGGAGCTCACTCTACAGAAGGCCGCCGCACAGATTTCAGAGGACTACAAGTTGGATCAGGTCGCGGAGCAGATGCAGTCCCTCACTCAGCAAGCCAGCATCCTCGCTTCTTCACAAGCCCACCATGTGGATTCAGATAATAGCTGAAGTAGTTGCCGAGCTTTTTGCCAAGCTCGCGGGGTGGCTCCTCGAAGCACTAGCCATCCGGCCGGCGCGCAAAATCGAGCCGGAGGCGACTCCCCCTTCTGACCCTGACAATCCGCCACAGCTCGGGCGGTCTGTAGCGGACTACATCCTACACTCCGACACATCACCCGTAGAAGACGACATAGACCTGTCCAAGTGGGACACTGACTAGTCTTCGCGGCGGCCTAACAACTCGGTGGAGCCCCCTTGCTTGGCTTCGCGCACCACTCTGAAAGGGCCGTGGATCTTCGACCGACCCGCCTAGATGCGCAAAATGGACACCTGCTTTGCCCGCTAGGCCGGCGTAGGGTGGGTGGCACCGCCACCCGCAACGGCGGAGGCGGGCAGCATCCTCATCGATGCCGGCTTGACCATCAAGTAGACGACGCCGACCGGGCCTACCAAGGGGGACTGGGCATGAGGGGGCAGGAGTGCTGGGGGTGGGTAGAATCGGTGGGTAGGCGGCCCGGGCGCTGCATAGGTCGGTCGCTAGACTGGGGGTGAATCGTGGACATCGAAGACAGCCTTCGCCCTGAGCTGTGGGGCGCCATCGCCGACTCATATGGCAGACATGATTACACCGCCGCAATCCGCGATGCAATCTCCCTCATTACGTCCACCCTCCGTGATAAGACAGGCCTCGACGGCGATGGGCAGGAGCTTGTAGGAAGGGCCCTCGGCTTCAGCAAGTCCAAACCGCCCCTCATTGCCGTGAACAGGCTCCAGACCGAAACCGAGCGAAGCATACAGATCGGCCTTCTCGAGACCATGAAGGGAATCTACTCGCTCATCCGCAACCCTCGGAGTCATGAGAAGTATGACGATGACAAGAAGACCGCAGACTCAATCATCTCCTTCACCGACTTCCTGCTTGGCTTTCTTGGTGAATCGCAGCAGACCTTCACGCCCGCGGGATTCCTCACTCTAGTCACGGATCCCTACTTCCCCAATGATAGCGAATACGTCGAGGGGCTCGTTGCTGGGATACCGGTGCGTAAGCTATACGACACACTTGTGACCGTGTATCGCAACCGGACATGGAAACAGTCAGACAACTACGCTCTCGTTGTCAAGGCAACCCTAGCCAAGCTCGCCGACTCTCAGGTGTCTGACTTTCTCCAGGTGGTCTCCTCAGACCTTCAACATACCACCAAGGAGGCCGATATCAGCCTTGTTATCAAGATACTCCCTGAGGACCTCTGGCAGAGGCTCGACAGGCTCCCCAGAATCCGGATTGAGAAAGCCCTGATAGGCATGCTCACTGGCGCCTGGTATGTCCCCGAAAGCGGGAAGACCAATTCGCCTACGAGCACGTGGATCAGCTCCATAGCAGCACAATTTCTACGGAAGAGCGAGCTGCGCGCGACCATACTCGCCAAACTCGCAAATGACGATTTCGATCACCACAACTTCGTCGCGCAGCATCTTATTGACGACTTTCCTCATATCTTCGAGACCAAGGAACAAGCCCGCCTTGCCGCCCGCGCACTGGCAGCAGCTCTCCGAAAAGGGAACAGCTTCCTGAAGAACCGTGTTGCTTCTTTCCTTCAGATGGGGATTCCGGCCCAATGGTCCGAGGAACTCATGGCCGCGCTCAAGGAGTTCACCGACCCTGACCATCCAGAATACTACACCTGGGACGGGTTGGCGATCTTCGGCAACTTTGACCCAAAACCCAACCCCCATGCCAAGATAGATGAGGACGAGATCCCCTTCTGAAGGGGCCCGGGCCATCTAACAACTCGGTGGAGCCCCTTACGGGTGCCTCGGGCACTTGTATTGCCTGCCAGGCTGATGCAGGCCGGTGGCACCGCCGTGTACTCCGGCAGGATCTGGGGGAGTGTGTAGAATCGGAAGTTGGGCATCCCGAGTGGGGCTACGCCCTCTTGACTTCTCGTGGGCAACATCCTTTTCGCGACCCCAGCTCCGCAACCTCCCAGGAGGCGAATATGCTCGAGGCTCTTACCCTCGCCCTGGCTCTCGCCACGATCTACCTTGCCTACCAGACCCATCGGTTGGCGAGCATCACCTCCTACTTCGAGGAAGCACGACTCATCTCCGAGCGCAACTGGAGGCTCTGGGAGACCCGTAACGACACCCACGCAGGCGTCTATCCACAGAACCTCGGCGCCGAGGCTTGGAGGTGGCGCATAACCATTCTCAGTCACTTGGGCCCCCTCTTCGCAGCCTTCCGGCGCGAGTTCTTTGGCCTTTCACGCCTCTCAAGGGACGGTCGCCTCAAGCCCCGCATCGACTCCGCCAAGAGAGCTTTTCTCGTCTTTGAGAAGGACGCCATCGCCGCGACACAGCTCAAGGCTGTACTTGTGGACGAGGAGGAATTCCCATCGGATTTTCTCAGCTGGCTGAGGGATCAGGGAGCCTATAAGCCCTCCTAGCCGGGCGAAGGCCGGCCAAACGAATGCGAACACCCGCCTTGCGGGATGCCTAACAACTCGGTGGAGCCCCCTTCGCTTCGCGGAGCACCCTGAAAGGGCCGGGGATCTCCGACCGACCCGCCTCTTTGGGGGTGCGATGCTCGAAGGGTGGGGGGCTCGCTTCCCGAGCCGGCGCAGGCGGGCAGCAACTTCATCGATGCCGGCTTGACCATCAAGTAGGCAGCGCCGAGCAGACATGCTGAGGGTGGACTGGGCGGACTGGGGCAGGACGGCTGGGGGGTGTGTAGAATCGGGAGTCAGGCGGCCACAGCCACCTC
>Ga0214473_10008911_pt1 | contig 11867 bp, 10 predicted proteins | sample RVTome_7_FD_203509 | JGI IMG/M metagenome (GOLD analysis project Ga0214473, IMG submission 203509) | Soil microbial communities from uranium-contaminated site in the Upper Colorado River Basin, Wyoming, United States - RVT98D197 | ecosystem: Environmental > Terrestrial > Soil > Contaminated >...
GGTCGCGACATTCGAGACCACGAGCCGTATCTCGGCGTTGGTCCCGGGATCGCGGCAGGCCTCGATCAATGCCTGCAAGTTGCTGCCGCGGCCGGAAATCAGCACGCCGACCTTGAGCGGCGCCATCTTCAAAGGCCCGATGCTAGCGCCATGCCTCGTCCATGCCGAGGACGACGGCGGCGGGCGCGCCCGGCCGGCGCTCGTGGATCCGCCCGATGCGGAATACGCGCTCGCCATGGTCGGTGAGCAGCTGCGTCGCCGGTTCGGCGTCCGCCGGCCCGACGACCGCGACCATGCCGATTCCGCAGTTGAACACGCGGGCCATCTCGGCGCGCGCGACGACGCCTTCGCGCATCAGCCAGGCGAACACCGGTGGCAGCGTCCAACTGCGCGCGTCGATCTCGACGGCGAGCGCCGCGGGCACGACGCGCGGCGGGTTCTCGACGAGCCCGCCGCCGGTGATGTGCGCCAGCGCCTTGACGCGGCCGGACCGGACCGCCGCGAGGCAGCTCTTGACGTAGATCCGCGTCGGCTCGAGCAGCGCCGATCCGAGATCGCGCTTCGGCGCGAACGGCGCCTTGTCGGAATAATGCAGGCCGGCCTGCTCGACGATGCGCCGGACCAGCGAATAGCCGTTGGAGTGGATGCCGCTCGCGGCGAGCCCGAGCACGACGTCGCCCGCCGCCACCCGCTCGCCGGTCAGCGCTTCGCCGCGCTCGACCGCGCCGACCGCGAAGCCGCCGAGATCGTAGTCCGCATCGCGGTAGAGCCCCGGCATCTCCGCGGTCTCGCCGCCGACCAGCGCGCAGCCGGCGAGCCGGCAGCCCTCGGCGATCCCCGCGACGATCGCGCGCGCCACCTCGACCTCGAGCCGGCCGGTCGCGAAATAGTCGAGGAACAGCAGCGGTTCGGCGCCCTGCACGACGAGATCGTTCACGCACATGGCGACGAGATCGATGCCGATGCGATCGTGACGGCCGGTCTCGATCGCGATCTTGAGCTTGGTTCCGACGCCGTCGGTGGTGGCGACCAGGATGGGGTCGCGATAGCCGGCCGCCTTCAGATCGAAGAATGCGCCGAACCCGCCGAGCCCGGCGTCGCTGCCTGCGCGCGCCGTCGCGCGGGCCAGCGGCTTGATCGCCTCGACCAGCGCGTTGCCGGCGTCGATATCGACTCCGGCTTCCTTGTAGCTCCGGCTGTTCTGGTCGCTGATGGCATCCTCCCCGGCGATGCGTTATAACCTCGCCATGTCCGAAGTCCGCGGAACAATAGTTGATCCGGACCGGTTTGCAATGGCCGGCGGCCGGTCGCGCGCGCCGTGGCGGATCGGCTTGGCGGCCGCGATTCTGCTGGCGCTCACGCCATTCTCGCACCGCGCGGCGGTCGCCGCCGGGCCCGACCTCTACACCGTCAGCGACATCGACGTGGACGTGACCGCGGAAAGCGCCGTCGCCGCGCGCGACCAGGCGATCCTGCTGGCGCAGCGTCGCGCCTACGAAAAGCTCCTGCTGCAGCTCGCCGACGCGGACGCCGCCGCCTCGCTGCCGCAGCTCGACAACAACCAGATCGCCGATCTGGTCGAGGATTTCGACGTGGTTTCCGAGCGCAGCTCGACGGTGCGCTACATCGGCAAGTTCAATTTCCACTTCCGCGCGGATGCCGTGCGCCAGCTCCTCGAGGAGAGCGGCGTGCGCTATGCGGTGCTGACGAGCCCGCCCATGCTCGTCCTGCCGGTGCTCACGGTCGATGGCCAAAGCGTGCTGTGGAGCGACGCCAACGCCTGGTTCGCCGCCTGGCAGAACCATCCGACCGGCGGCTCGCTGGTGCCGGTGAAGCTGCCGCTCGGCGATCTCGCGGACATGAGCGCGATCGACGCGCCGCAGGCGCTCGCCGGCGACGTCGCGAAGCTGCTGCCGCTCGCCCTGCATTACGGCGCCCAGACCGCGCTCGTGGTCGAGGCGAAGCTCGCGGCCGATGCCGCGAGCGGCACTCGTCAGATCACCCTCGCCGTCCAGCGCTACGACGCGGGCGGCCTCGTCGACAGCTTCACCGACGAGGTGGCTGGCGCGGTCGATGCCGACCAGCTCTATAGCCAAGCGATCGATCGGGTGATGCAGCGCATCCAGACCGCCTGGAAGCAGCAGAACCTGGTGAGCTCGACCGTCGCCCAGACGGTCGCCGTCGCGGTGCCGATCGCCGACTATCGCGGCTGGCTCGACGTCCGCCGCCGGCTCGCGCAGATCAACACGATTCAGCGCGTCGACGTGCGCTCCCTGCGGATCGATCTGGCGCGCCTCGACATCGTCTATGTCGGCGATCTCGCGCAGCTCGAACAGGCGCTCGGCACGCGTTCGCTCACCCTCACGGACGACGGCGGCGAGATGGTGCTGCTGCCGGCCGGCGCTTCGACAGCGACGCCCTAGTGCAACGCGTACTGGCGTCGCTCCTGCCGAACCTGATCTCGCTCGCCAGGCTGCTGGCCGTCCCCCTGGCCGTCTGGCTGATGGTCAGCGGCCGTTACGAAGCGGCGTTCTGGCTGTTCATCAGCGCGGGCATATCGGATGCGCTCGACGGGTTTCTCGCGCGGCGCCTCGGCGCACGCAGCGAGCTCGGCGCCTATCTCGATCCGCTGGCCGACAAGTGTCTGCTGGTCAGCGCCTATGTGACGCTGGGGCTGCAGGGTGCGATCGTGAGCTGGCTCGTCATCCTGGTCGTGTTCCGCGATCTGCTGATCATCGGCGGGGCGCTGCTCTACCAGACGCTGACCCATTCGCTGGAGGTGCATCCGCTCCTGATCAGCAAGCTCAACACGCTGCTGCAGATTCTCCTGGTCGGCGTCCTGCTGGCCCGGCTCGGGCTCGGGCTCGACGACCACGGCATGGCGGAAATCCTGGTTTATGCCGTGGCGGCCAGCACCTTGCTGTCGGGCGCCGGCTACATCACGATCTGGGGCAAGCGAATCCTGGGCTACGGGGAGCGGGCATGACCGCCGCGCGACAGCTCCGCTTCTGGTTGATCGGACTCGTGGCCTTCCTGATCGCGGTCTACTTCCTGCGCGCGATCCTGCTGCCCTTCGTGGCCGGCATGGCGGTCGCCTATTTCCTCGATCCGGTTTGCGACCGCCTCGAGCGCTGGGGCGCCTCGCGCGCCTGGGCGACCTCGATCGTCACCGTGCTCTTCATCCTCTTGGTCGCGATCAGCCTCCTGTTGATCGTGCCGCCGCTCGAACGGCAGATGGTCGATTTCGCCCACCAATTGCCGCAATACCTGCAGGTTGCCGCCGAACGGCTGCAGCCGATCCTCGATCAGATCCGCCGGCGTCTGCACACCACGAATTCGGCGCTCCTCGGCAACGCCGGCGAGCAGGTAAGCGCCGTCGCGGGCTGGCTGGTCGGCGCCCTCGGCAACGTCGTCAGCGGCGGACTCGCCTTCTTCAATCTGCTGTCGCTGGTCTTCATCACGCCGATCGTCGCCTTCTATTTGCTGCGCGACTGGGACCGGATCGTGGCACGCCTCGACGGCTGGCTGCCGCGCGATCATGCGGCGGTGATCCGCGAGCAGCTGAACGAGGTCGATCGCACCTTGGCCGGCTTCGCGCGCGGCCAGGCCACGGTCTGCCTCTGCCTCGCCGCCTACTATGGCGGCGGCTTCAGCATCGTCGGGCTGGATTTCGGCCTGGCACTCGGCCTGGTCGCCGGGCTGCTTTCCTTCATTCCGTTCGTCGGCAGCGCGCTCGCCCTCGTCGGCTCGATCAGCCTCGCGCTGTTGCAGTACGACACCTGGCTGCCGGTCGTGCTGGTGCTCGGCGTCTGCGTGCTCGGTCAGGTTCTGGAGGGTTACGTCCTCACACCGAAGCTGGTCGGCGACCGGGTCGGGTTGCACCCGGTCTGGGTCATCTTCGCGCTGCTCGCCGGGGGCGCGCTGTTCGGCTTCCTCGGGCTGCTGCTCGCGGTGCCCGTGGCGGCGGTGCTCGGCGTGGTGGCGCGCTTCGGCCTCGTGCGCTATCTCACCAGCCACTATTATCGAGGCACGACGCCGCAGCCGCCGGACGAGCCGCGGGCGTCCTAGCCGGCGCTCGAGCCAAACGTCGCATGACGCAGATCCCCTTCGAGTTCGCGCACTCGGCCTCGCTCGCGCCCGACGATTTCGTGGTCAGCGAGAGCAATGCCGCCGCCTTCGCCTGGGTGGAACGCTGGCCCGATTGGCCGGGGCCGGTGCTCTGTCTCTATGGCCCGGCCGGCGCCGGCAAGTCGCATCTGGGGGAGCTGTGGCGGCGGCGGAGCGGAGCGATGCGCCTCACGCCCGAACAGCTCGCCGATTTCGAGGCGATCCCGGGCCTCGCCGAGACGGCGCGCGCATTCCTCCTCGACGATGCCGACCGCGCGACCGATCGTGCGACCGAACGCGGCTTGCTCCATCTGCACAATGCCGTGGCTGACCGGGGCGGCCATCTGCTGCTGCTGGCGCGACAGCCGCCGGCGCGCTGGCCGATCGCGCTCGCCGATCTCCGGTCGCGGCTCGCCGCGGCGCCGGTGGCGGCGCTCGGTTCGCCCGACGATCTGTTGCTGAAGGCCGTCATGGCGAAGCTGTTCGCCGACCGGCAGCTTGCCGTGGCGCCCGAAGTGCTCGACTACATCGCCGCGCGGATCGAGCGATCCTTCGCTGCCGCCGCGGTGGCGGTCGCGGCGCTCGATCGCGAGAGTCTCGCGCTCGGGCGCGGCGTGACCCTGCAGCGCGCGCGGGCTATGCTCGAAGCGACCGGCCAAGCGGCAGGCGATTTGTCCGGCGGGTGAGGGACTGTCGCGGATCTGTCCTGGATTTGTAACTTGGCGGACCTCCGCCCGGCCGGTATGGCATCTCCGGGGACGCGACGGAACCGTCTGGGTCAATGGCCGAAGAGATCGAACTGAAGCTCGCGCTCGCACCGGGCGCAAGGGCGCGGCTGCGGCGCGACCCGCTGCTCGCCGGCGCGCGCTCCGATGGCTCGCACCGGCTCGTGACGGTCTATTTCGACACGCCCGACCTGGCGCTCCGCGAGCTCGGCGTCGGGCTCCGGCTGCGGCGGATCGGCCGGCGCTTCGTCCAAACAGTCAAGACCCCGCTCGAGGAAGGCGGAGCGCTGCATCGCTACCGCGAGCTTGAGGTCGAGCTGCCGAACGATCGGCTCGACCTGCTGCGGATCGAGGATCCCGCGCTGCGCCGGCTGCTTTCCAAGCGCAAGATCGCCGGACGGCTCGCCCCGGTCTTCAGCACCGAAGTCAGGCGTTCGCTCTGGACCTTCCGCCATGCCGGCGCGCTCATCGAGCTCGCCCTCGACGAGGGCGAGATCCGCGCCGGCGAGCGCAGCCTCGCGATCGTGGAAATCGAGCTCGAGCTGAAGGGCGGGCGGGCGGGCGGGCTGCATCAGGCGGCTCTGGCGCTCGCCGGGCGCCTGCCGCTGCGGGTCGAATGGGCGACCAAGGCGGCGCGCGGCTACGCGTTGCATACCGACGCGGCGCCGAAGGCCGAGCGCGCGCGCCCGATCCGGCTCGCGCCGGACGTCACGCCGCGCCTGGCTTTCAATGTCGTCGCACATGCCTGCCTCCGCCAACTCGGCGGCAGCGAAGCGGCGGCGTTGCAGGCGACCGACACCGAAGGCGTGCACCAGATGCGCGTGGCGCTGCGCCGGCTGCGCGCCCTCGTCGGCGCGTTTCGCAATCACATGAACGGGGATTGCCATGCCGAGCTCTCGCGGGAGCTGCGCTGGCTGCAGCGTTCCCTGAGCCCGGCGCGGGACTGGGACGTGTTCCTCGCCTATACGATTCCTCCGGTCCGCCGCCGCCTGCCGGACGAGCCGGCGCTCGCCCGGCTCGCGGAGCTGGCCGAGGCGAAGCGCGAAATCGCCTATGCCGCCGTCCAGGAGGCCCTGCGGTCGCCGCGCTATACGACCCTGCTGCTGCGGGTGGCGCTCTGGCTCGATTCCGGGCGGTGGGCTGCCGTCGAGAGCGGGCCCGTGCCGCTCGACCGACCCTGCCGTCGCTTCGCCGACCGGCTCCTCGCCAAGCGCCATCGCCGGCTCCGCAAGCTCGGCCGCCGCGAGAACCTGAGCGAAAGCGAGCTGCACCGGCTGCGCCTGGTGGCCAAGAAGATGCGCTACGTCGCCGATTTCTTCCGCGCGCTCTACGGCGCGAAGGCGGCCGACGGCTACATCGCGGCACTTTCCGAGCTGCAGGACCGCCTCGGCTCGATCAACGATGCCGTCGTCACCGACATGCTGCTGGCCGAGATCGGCGCCGGAATCGAGGATGCGGCCACGATCGATCGCGGCCTCGCGCTCGTTCGCGGCTGGCAGGCGCGCGGCATTGAGGCCGAGATGGCGGGGTTCGGCGAGGTGTGGCGGCGGTTCGAACGGCGCAAGCCGTTCTGGCGGAAGGGCTAGACCAGATCGCGCGGCGCCATGAACTCGATCAGGCGCCCCGACTTCGCGCGGATATCGGACCAGCGGTCGATCCCGAACTCGTAGATGGCGAGCCCGCCGGTCGGGAATTTGGCCTTGAGCCGGTTGAGATCGATCGCTTCGCCGCCGTCGTAAAGCGCGACCGCCAATTCCTGGAGACCCGGATTGTGACCGACCACCATGATCGTCTCCGCCGCGGCCGGCGCCTTGGCGATCCGCTTCAGGATGTCGTCGGCGTCGGCGAGATAGAGCTTGTCGTCGTAGCGGACGGTGGGCGCCTCGGCGAACATGAGATTGATGAGCTCCCAGGTCTCCCGCGTGCGTTGGGCGGTCGAGACCAGCACCAGGTCCGGGATCAGCTTGTGGTCGCGCAGGTAGATGCCGATCGCCGGGGCCGCCCGTCGCCCGCGCGGGGCGAGCGGCCGCTCGATGTCGGGGAGCGCTTCGTCGCGCCAGCTCGACTTGGTATGCCTCAGCAGCAGCAGGCGCCGCACGGCATCTTGCTCCGATTCCGGTTCCGCGGAACCGCGATCGCTTTGATCTGCGCGCTTTTTCACGACGCGCACGCTACGCGGCCGTCATGACATTTTCATGAAGGCCGGGTAGAATCCAGTCCTGGCGCCGGCGAGCCCGGAACCGGCTGGCTGGACGCCTTCGAGGAGGCCCTCGCGTTGGACGATTCGCAACTGCTGGAGCGTGCCTCGGTCACGCTTGCCTCGGAGACTCGCTTCATCAACCGCGAGCTCTCCTGGCTCGCCTTCAACGAGCGCGTGCTCGAGGAGGCGACCAACACCGGTCATCCGCCGCTCGAGCGGCTCCGCTTCCTGTCGATCTCGGCCAACAATCTCGACGAGTTCTACATGGTGCGCGTGGCGGGCCTGCGCGGCCAAGTGGCGGCCGGCGTCGCGACGCCGAGCCAGGACGGGCTCACCCCGGCGCAGCAGCTCGTCGCCATCAACCAGCGCTCGGGCGAGCTCATGCGCAACCAGCAGGCCTGCTGGCGCAAGCTCCGCCAGGAACTGCGCACGGCCGGCATTTCGGTCATCGATGCGAGCGAGCTTACCGACGAGGAGCGGCTCTGGCTCGACGGGCATTTCCTCGACCAGATCTTCCCGGTGCTGACGCCGATGGCGATCGATCCGGCGCATCCGTTCCCCTTCATCCCGAACCTCGGCTTCGGCATCGTGCTCGAGCTCGCCGGCGCTGCCGATCGGCAGATCCTGCATGCGCTGCTGCCGCTGCCGGCGCAACTGCCGCGGTTCGTGCGGCTGCCCGGCAAGGCGATCCGTTTCATCCCGCTCGAGGACCTGGTCGGGTTGTTCCTCGACCGCCTGTTTCCCGGCTTCACCGTCGCCGGCATGGGCTATTTCCGCATGATCCGGGACAGCGAGATGGAGATCGAGGAGGAGGCGGAGGATCTGGTCCGGCTGTTCGAGAGCGCGTTGAAGCGTCGCCGGCGCGGCAACGTGATCCGGCTCAAGGTCAACGCCGCGATGCCGGAAGAGCTGCGCAGCTTCCTCACGGCCGAGCTCGACGTCTCGCCGAGCGACGTGTTCGTGCTCGACGGCCTGCTCGGCCTCGCGGCCACCTCGAAGCTCATCGTCGACGACAAGCCGGAGCTGCTGTTCCAGCCCTATCACGCGCGCTTTCCCGAGCGCATCCGCGACATGGGCGGCGACTGCTTCGCGGCGATCCGCCAGAAGGACATCGTCGTCCATCATCCTTACGAGAGCTTCGACGTGGTGGTGCAGTTCGTGCACCAGGCCGCGCGCGACCCCTCGGTCGTCGCCATCAAGCAGACGCTTTATCGCACGTCGGAGGACTCGCCGATTGTCAAGGCGCTGGTCGAAGCGGCCGAGGCCGGCAAGTCGGTGACGGCGCTGGTCGAGCTCAAGGCCCGCTTCGACGAGGAGGCGAACATCCGCTGGGCGCGCGATCTCGAGCGCGCGGGCGTGCAGGTGGTGTTCGGCTTCATCAATCTCAAGACTCACGCCAAGATTTCGATGGTGATCCGGCGCGAGGGCTCGGGGCTCCGCGGCTACGTGCATTTCGGCACCGGCAACTACCATCCGATCACCGCCAAGGTCTATACCGACCTCTCCTTCTTCACCTGCGATCCGGCGCTCTGCCACGACGCGGCGCGCACCTTCAACTACATGACCGGCTACGCCAAGCCCGAGAAGCTCGAGAAGATCGCGATCGCGCCGATCACGCTGCGCGCGACCCTCACGAAGCTCATCGACGACGAGATCGCGCATGCGCGCGAGGGTCGTCCGGCCACGATCTGGGCCAAGATGAACGCGCTGGTCGATCCGGGGCTGATCGATGCGCTCTACCGGGCATCGGGCGCGGGCGTGCAGATCAAGCTCATCGTGCGCGGCATCTGCTGCCTGCGGCCCGGCGTGCCGGGACTTTCCGAGAACATCCAGGTCAAGAGCATCGTCGGCCGCTTCCTCGAGCATTCGCGCATCGTGTGCTTCGGCAACGGCCAGCGGCTCCCCTCGCGCAACGCCAAGGTCTTCATCTCCTCCGCCGACTGGATGACGCGCAACTTCGATTGGCGGCTGGAGACGCTGCTGCCGATCGAGAACCCGACCGTGCACCAGCAGGTGCTCGATCAGATCATGGTGGCGAACCTCAAGGACGAGGCGCAGAGCTGGCTGCTCGAGCCGGACGGGCATTATGGGCGGGTGCCGGCGAGCCCCGACGCCTTCAGCTGCCACACCTACTTCATGACCAATCCGAGCCTCTCCGGCCGCGGCAGCGCGTTGAAGCGCGCCCGCAAGACGCCGGCGCTCGAGATCAAGAAGAGTTGACGGTGCGGAATGGCTGAACCCGCCGGCCCGGTGACCTCTGCGAGCATCGGCGTCGTCGACATCGGGTCAAATTCGATCCGCCTCGTGGTGTTCGACCGGCTTGCCCGGGCACCCTGGGCGGTGTTCAACGAGAAGGTGCTGTGCGGCCTCGGGCGCGGCCTCGACAAGGACGGGCGCCTCAACGATTCCGCCATGACGATGGCGGCGGCCAACCTCGAGCGTTTCGTCCGGCTCGCCGATGCGATGGGCGTCGGCACGCTCGACATGGTCGCGACCGCCGCGGTGCGCGACGCGAGCAATGGGCGCGAGTTCGTCAAGCTCGCCGAGCGACGCTGCGGCCGGCCGATCCGGATCTTGACCGGCGAGGACGAGGCCCGGCTTTCGGCGCTCGGCGTCGTCTCGGGCATGCCGGACGCGAGCGGCGCCATGGGCGACCTCGGCGGCGGCAGCCTCGAGCTGGTCGCGCTCGATCGCGGCACCATCGGCGAGCACGCGACCTTGCCGCTCGGACCGCTGCGGCTCATCGATGCGAGCGACGGCGACCGCGACCGCGCGCGCAAGATCGTCGATCGCGAGCTCGAGCAGCTCGAGTGGCTCACCGACGTGAAGGGGCGCGCGTTCTTCCCGGTGGGCGGCGCCTGGCGGTCGCTCGCGCGCATCCACATGGACCAGACGCGCTATCCGCTGCATGTGATCCAGCAATACGAGATCGGCCGCCGTGCGGCGGAGGACATGGCGCGGGTCATCGGGCGGCTCGGCCGCCGCTCGCTCGCCTCGATCCGCGGCGTGTCGCGCCGCCGCGTCGACAGCCTGCCGCTGGCCGCGCTCGTGCTCGAGCGCGTCTTGCGCATCGCCAAACCGGACAGCGTGATCTTCTCGGCCTACGGCCTGCGCGAAGGGCTGGTGCATAGCCGCCTCACCCCGGTCGAGCAGCGCAAGGACCCCTTGATCGAGGCGGCGATCGAGATCGCCGACCGCGCGGGGCGGTTCGGCAGCCAGGGCCAGGCGCTCGTCGCCTGGACGGCGCCGCTCTTCCCGAACGAGGATCCGGCCGAGAGCCGGCTACGACGCGCGGTCGCCGAGCTCGGCGATATCGCGTGGCGCGAGCATCCGGACTACCGCGCGGAACAAGGCTTTCTCCAGATCCTGCGCCTGCCGGTGGCCGGGCTCGATCACGACGAGCGGGTTTTTCTCGCGGCCGCCATCGCCGCGCGTTATGGCGCCGAGCTCGATCAACCGGCCTTCGAGCCGGTGCTGAGCCTGCTCGACGAGGCGACGCGGCAGCGCGCTGTGGTGCTCGGTTATTCCCTGCGGCTCGCCTATTCGCTGACCGCGGGCACGCCGAGCGTGCTCGCGCGCACCGCGCTCGAGCGCAGCGGCCAGCGCCTCACGCTCAAGCTCGCCAAGGGCGACGAGGCGATGTTCGGGGAGGCGGTGCAGCGCCGGCTCGAGGCGCTCGGGCGCGCGCTCGACCTGCCGATCGGCACCGGCTCGCTGCCGATGCGGCGCTCGGCCTGACTGCTTCGATCTATTTCAATTCGATCTGGCGCGGGATGGCGATCAAGGTCTTCGTCGTGCCGTCGACCTCGCGGGTGAGCGTGAATTCGCCGCGATAAATGCCGGGCGGGAAGCCCCCGGCCGCGCGCTCGCCGACATAGCGGAACATGAGATCCTGCTTGTCGTCGGCGATCTGGTTGCTCTGCGCCAGCACCTGCCCTTTCGGGCCGTAGAGCGTGAGCATGCGGCGATCGCCCGGCTGCTGGCCGAAGAAATCGACCCAGAAGGTCAAGATGTTGCTCGAAGCCGGCAACTCGGTCGCGTCGTAGGCGCCGTTGCGCGCGGCCTCGCGCCCGGGCTCCTGGTTGGCGAAACCGGCTGTAAGCAAGCCGGTCGGCGTATAGACGAGCTGCGCGAGCGTGCTCGGCGCCCAGAGGCTATGGCTCGTGTCCCCGCAGGCGACCTCGTCGCGCGTGCCGGTGAAGGGATCGACCGGTTTCCCCTTGTAGTGGACCATGAAATGCATGTGCGGGAACGAGGTGAGGCCGGACAGCCCGACGAGCCCGATCGGCTGGCCCGCTTCGACATGATCGCCGGGCTTCACGCTGACGCTGCCCTTCAGCATATGGCCGTAGATGCTGACCCAGCCGTCGCCGTGATCGATGAGGACGGTATTGCCGAGGCCGTATTTGTCGACGGTCTCCTTGCCGATCTCGTTGACGTTGATGTCCTCGATGCCGTCGCGCGTCTTCCACACCGTGCCGACCGCTGCCGCCAGCACGGCGACGCCCTTGCGCATGGCGACGTAGTTGGGCAGGCGGATGTCGATGCCGTCGTGCTTGTCGCGCACCAGGATGCCGCAGGCGAAGTCGCGGATTCCGGCGCTCGGATCGTGGTCGAAATAGGTCTGCACGAAGCAGTCGGTGTTGATCGTGCAGGCGAGCGGCAAGATGAATTGCGGGCGCTCGGCGCGAGCGGCGCCAGACGTGAACAGCAGCAGCGAGGTGACGCAAGCGAAGCTCGCCGAGGCAGTTAGGAAACGGACCGCCCTCCGCCATCCCGGGCGAGTTGAATGCGCAGGCTGCATCGCGTGCCGTCTCCGCTCCTGGGTTATTGCG
>Ga0214473_10008912_pt1 | contig 11866 bp, 9 predicted proteins | sample RVTome_7_FD_203509 | JGI IMG/M metagenome (GOLD analysis project Ga0214473, IMG submission 203509) | Soil microbial communities from uranium-contaminated site in the Upper Colorado River Basin, Wyoming, United States - RVT98D197 | ecosystem: Environmental > Terrestrial > Soil > Contaminated >...
ATCTCCTGACGCCCTTCATCCGGCGCTTCTACTCCCAGGACCGGCTGGCCCAGCTCCGTGACTCCGAGCCCACGGCGGGCGTTCCGCCGCCGGCGATGGAGCCCGGGGGCGAGATGACGCGGCCCGAGGCCACGGCAGGGGAACGGACGCTGTGACCCACGACTTCGACGTGCTCATCGTGGGCGGGGGCCCTGGGGGATCCACGGCGGCCACGTGCCTGGCCCAGGCCGGGCTGCGCGTGGCGTGCTTCGAGCGGGAGCCCTTCCCGCGGTTCCACGTGGGCGAATCCCTGCTCCCGGCGAACCTGCCGATCTTCGACCGACTCGGCGTGCACGACGCCATCAAGAAAGCGGGCTTCCTGGTGAAGTACGGGGCGAGCTTCACCGACGGACAGGAGGGGAACGCCCACGCCTTCTACTTTCCCAAGGAAACGCCCTGGCCCTCCTACGGGTATCAGGTCGTCCGCTCTGAGTTCGACACCATCCTTCTCCGGCACGCCGCGGGGGAAGGGGCGGAGGTCTTCGAGGGGACCTCGGTGGAGAACGCCACCTTCGCGAAAGACGGTGTGACCGTCACGGTGTGCTCGGATACCGGCGAGCGCCGGAGCGTGACCGGCGCCTTCCTCGTGGACGCGAGCGGGCGGGAGACGTTCCTCGCCGGGATCCTCGGGCGCCGCGAGCGCATTCCGAACCTCGGGAAGGTGGCCCTCTACGCCCACTTCAGGGGAGCCTGCCGCTTCCCCGGGATCGAAGAAGGGAACCTCCGCATCTCCGTATTCGAGGACGGGTGGTTCTGGTGGATCCCGTTCGCCGGCGACGTGACCAGCGTGGGGTGCGTCCTGCACGCGCGCGCGGTCCGGGCCCGCGAGGGGTCTATCGAGGAACTCCTCGAGAAGATGATCCTCCGGTGCCGGACGGTTGCGGACGGGCTCGCGCAGGCCCGGCGGGTGTCGCCGGTGTACCGATCGGCCAACTTCTCCTACCGGGCCACGCCGGTCGTCGGCGATCGGCATCTCAGCGTGGGGGATGCCATCGCCTTCGTGGACCCGATCTTCTCGGCTGGCGTCTTCATCGCCATGCAGTCCGCCGAACTCGCGGCCCGCGAGATCGTGGCGGCCTTCAAGGACGGCACCTTCAGCGCCCGCCGCTTTCGCCGATACGCGCGCCAGGTGCGGAAGGGGGTGGCGCCCTTCTTCACCCTCATCACGAAGTACTACCAGCCGGCTTTTCTCGACATCTTCCTCCGGCCCAAGAACCGTTTCGGGATGGTGAACGCGATACTCACGGTCCTGGCCGGAGGGGCGTTTTTTTCCCGCCCCATCGGACTCCGCATGCGCGTCGCCCTGCTCTTCGCGATCGCGCAGGTCAATTATTGGATCCGGCGCTGGCAGGGGCGGCCCGTCGAATCCCGGCTCGAATGGTGATACGTCGCCTGATCCCCAGGGGGTATCTCTTCACCGTCCTCGGTATTGCGGTCGGGGTGGCGGGGCTGGTGGCGCTGGGCGCAATGGCCGAGCGCATCACGCGCTTCATCGAGGGGGGCGACCGGTTCGTCCTCGGCCAGATCTCGGTGGCGGGCCGGGGGCTGGGGATGGGCGTCGGCTTCACCGGGGGCGGGCTGTTGCCCCGCCGGACGATCGAGGCGATCCGGGCCGTCCCCGGGGTGGCGGGCATCCAGCCCCAGATCATGCTCCCGCTGAATCCGGTCACCTCGCAGTTCCTCACCCTGACCCAGGATCTGATCCTGGGTCTGGACCTCAGCGTGCCCATGCCCAACCGCCACTACCGAGAGTTGCCGGTGCGCGTCGGGCGGTTTCTCGCCCGGGGCGACCGGCGGCAGGCTGTCCTGGGAAGCGACTTCGCTGCCGCGCGTGCGCTGCAGGTCGGCGCGAGCCTTGCGCTGGATGGTGAGACGTATCGGGTGGTGGGCATTCTCGAACGGACCCTCACCGCGCCCGATCGCTTCGTCATTGTGAGCATCGAGGATGCGCGGGACCTCTGGCTCACCAAGGATCCACTGCTCCGACAGGTCTTCGGTTCGGTCGGGGCGCCGGCCCTCGGGAGAGACGCGACCGGCCGCCCATCCCTGGCAGATCTGAACACGGGCGCGGCGGTGGGCTGGGCCGACGGCGAGGACCCCGATGCCCTGGCCCGCCGCATCGCCGAGCGGGTCCCGGACGTCAACATCACCATCCCCAGCGAGGTGAGCCGGACCCTGGCCGGCTCCACGGCCTTCTTCTCCGCCCTCATCGTGGGGATCGGCGCCCTGGGCCTCCTCATCGGAGGCCTCTCCCTCGCCAACACCGTGACGGCCGCCGTCTTCGAGCGGATCCGCGACTTCGGCATCAAGCGCGCGCTGGGGGCCACGGACCTGGATCTCCTGGGCGAGGTGCTGCGCGAGAGTCTCGCGGTCAGCCTGGCGGGCGGCGCGGCGGGCATCGTGGTGGCCGGCGCCCTGGCCTGGGCGATCCACACGTGGGTCGTCCGCCAGGGGCAGCAACTCTTCCTCTTCTCACCCCGGCTGCTGGCCGGGGCGATCCTCTTCTCGCTGCTCCTCGGCACCGCGGCCGCCGCCTGCGCGACGCTGCGGATCGCGCGCGTGCCCCCCGCCGAGGCCATTCGCAGGGGCCCGTGAGCGCGGCGGCCATGCTGCGGGTCGTGGGCCTCACCAAGTCATTCGTCGGCCCGGCCGGGTCCCTCGTGGCGGTCCTCCGCGGGGTGGACATCGTCGTCAAGCCCGGCGAGTGCGTGGCCGTGACCGGGCCGTCGGGCTCGGGCAAGAGCACGCTCCTGAATCTCCTGGGCCTGCTGGACAAGGAAGATGGCGGCGAGATCTGGTTCGGCGAGGACTGCGTGAGCGCGCTGGGCCGCCGCCGGCAATGCGGGGTGCGGGGGCGGCAGATCGGCTTTATCTTCCAGTCCTTCCACCTCATCGGATCGCTTACAGCGCTGGAGAACGTGGCCCTGGCGGCCCGGTACGTGCGGGGCGAGCGAAGGGAGGTGCGGCAGCGGACTCTGGCACTGATGGATCGCCTGGGGGTCGCCCACCGGAAGGACCACGCCCCCGCGCAGCTTTCGGGCGGCGAGCAGCAGCGGGTGGCTTTCTGCCGGGCCGTCCTCAACGACCCTCCGCTCATCCTGGCCGACGAGCCGACCGGCAACCTGGACGATGAGAACGCGCGGGTCATCCGGACGGAACTCCGCGCCCGCACCCGCGAACGGGCCGCCGCCGTGATCCTCGTCACCCATCACCCGGACACGTTCGCCGAGGCCGACCGCGTCCTGCGCCTGGTGGACGGTCGGCTGGAAGCGGTGTGAAGAAAGGATGGCGAATATGACCTGGCGAACGGCTGCGGTGGCGATGCTGACCCTCTGCCTGCTCGGGGTCTCGGCCGCGCCCCTCCCGGCGCAGGCGGACGCGGCGACCCGCGTGTTCGACGCCCCCCTCGAGCGCGCGTGGGCGGTCACCGAGTCTGTGCTAAAGAGCCTGGGATGGGAAATTGACAAGCACGACCGGGCGGTCGGCTGGATCCTGACGAACTCCCGCGGAGTGGACTTCAAGGACTTCGGCGTGTATGGCGACGGGACGCGCCACAAGCTCCGGCTGACCCTCAAAGCGGTAGGCGAAGGTAAGACCGTGGTCTCGGTCGAGCGGGAGCTCTACAAGGAGGAACGCATCCTTTGGATGCGGGAGAAGAGGCCCCTGAAGGCGCCGGACCAGAGCGTGGAGACCGCCACCCTGAACGCCATCGAGAAGAGCCTCTGAAGGTGTGGGCGCACGTCGTATCTCTGGGACGCAACCAGAGCTGCAGGTGGCCACCGAGGCCACCGAGATCTTCGGCGCCTACGGCTCCATGCCCGACTCTCCAGGGATGCACCTCATGCGCGATGCCGATATCACCCAGATCGACGCCGGCACCAACGAGGGGATCGCTGTCGCCAGGTCCCTCCCGAAAAGCCGCTCACACCTCCCTCCTCGGCCTCCAGCCGATCCTCTGTGGGACCGAAACAGTCGCCACAGCCCAAGCGCTCAGGGGAATCAGGTCATGAATCAAGTATCCGAGTGCGGTGGACGTTCCGAGTATGTTGCCACGTACATTCATATCGAGCCAATCGGCTCTATTTGGCAACGTAGCATTTCTCAACCCTAGGAGCGTTCGCAGCGACAGACCGCGAACCATTGTCTCAGCGGGCAGCCGGCCGGCCGAGCGGGGGACGGCGGAGCCGGAGCATCGGCACTGGCGGAATGCGGAGGAGCAACGGGAGGAACCGCCAGTAGGGCGGGGCGACGCCGGCCGCCGCAAGGACGCGATCCACGACGCGCTCGTACGTCGACATACCCTCCTCTGCGGCGTGCACGATGGCGGGGCATCGCCGAATCGCCTGGTTGATCCGGCCGAGGACCCAGTCCTCGTCGACCGCGGGCGAGAAGTAAAAGGTGGGCTCGGCGAGATCGCGATCCGCGGCCAAGGCACCCGCGTCTGCGGCGTCGCGCGCCAACGCCGTGCCCGGCAGCACGCGGATCCCCGTCATGAAGATGCTGACGAAGTTGGGCCCGTTCAGGTGCCGCTCGACGAAGGATACCGTCTCCTCGACCGTCTCGCGGGTCTCGCCTGGGCCGCCGAGCATGAAGAACCACATGCTGGCGATGCCCGAGGCGCGGGCGAGCCGGGCGATGCGCCGGACCTCCTCGACGCCGAAGCCCTTGCGCAGACTCTGGAGCATCCTCTCGCTGGCCGACTCCGGCGTGATCATCATCGAGGTGAAGCCGGCCCGTCGCATCAGCGCGAACAGGTGCTCGGAGGCGCCGAGCGGGTTGACGCCCATCGCGGTGAGGCGCAGGCGCAGGCGGCGGCGCACGATCTCCTCGCACACCGCCTCTGCGTGCTGCGGCGGCACGTTGAAGGTAGAGTCGACGAACTCGAAGGCACGCGGGCCGATCCGGGCCTGGACGCGCTCGATCTCGTCCGCGACGTCTGCGGGCGCTCGCCGTCGCGCGGCGTGACCTTCCACCGCCGGGTAGGCGCAGTAGGTGCACGGGAGCGCGCAGCCGCGCTTGGTCTGGATCGGCCATGTTGCGTGCGCGCGCTCGTAGGCGCTCCAGTTGATCCAGTCCTCCATCCTGGAGGCGCCGAAGTCTGACAGCCTGGCGGGCTCCGTGGTGGCGGCCTCGCCCGCGCGGGCGCAGACGCCCGGGACCTCGGTGGCGGCCCGTCCGGATTCGATCGCGGAGAGCAGGCGCGGAAACGTCTCCTCGCCTTCGCCCACGACCGCAAGGTCGCCGTCGACGTGCTCGAGCACCCGCGCCCCGAGGATGGAGACAGCGGGGCCGCCGAGGACGATCCGGGCGCCGCTCGACTCGCGGACCACCGCCGCAAGGCGACCGGCGTCCCCGAGGTGCCAGGCCGTGCGCTGGCGGACGGCGTTGTCGATATTGCGGATGGAGAGGCCGACGACGTCCGGCGCGAAGGCGGTCAGGCGGTCGCGGACGTCCTCGAGCGGGCGCCGGCTCCCGATGAGGTCGAGCATGCCGACGTCGTGGCCGGCCCGGCGCGTCGCGGTCGCCACGTAGGCGAGGCCGATCGGTGGCGCCGGGAGCAGTTCGCGCGACGGGTTCCAGTAGACGAGCAGGACTCGCATGGGGTGATGCGACCCTTGGCGCCGGGAGGGACAATGGACGTGTTCGGGGCCGTCACCCCGCAGGGGGGGTGTCGGCGCCTCAAGCCCGATCCGGTCCCCGACGCCGCGCTCCGGCACATCATGGACGCCGACATCTGCGCATCGCGCGGCGGCAACCGCCAGGGCTGGAGCTTCCTGGTTGTCCGCGGCGCGGCCAGGCGCGCGCCTCGGCGAGCTGTACGGCGAGGCGTTCGGCACGCTCCTGAAGATGGCGTACTACCGTGACGCGGCGGCGACGGCCGAGGCCCCGGTGGTGCCGCCGCTCGCTCGCAGCGTAGGAACCATAAAGGCCATTATCGGTCTACGCTGTAAGTACGGATGTGACTCCGACAATGCCACGACACGGAGCGGAGAGAAGTATGGGTACGGCCACGGGGCAGGGTAGGAGCGGATCAGGAGGCTTGTCAAGGAGAAAACCGTGGGGTCGGGGACGGTGGGGTCGGGCACGTTGCTGCTCACGACAGCTTATCGAGCAGCCGATCCCATCGCGGCCGCGCCGCGCAACCGCGCGCGGCGGCCCCGTAGATGGATTGCGCGGACACGCCCAGCGTGGCAGTGAGCGGTCGGCCAGCCTGCCCGAAGACGGTGGTCCAGAGATAGGCGATGCCCTCGCCCGCCCCGCCCACGATCTGCTCAACGACGACCGCCTCAAGCCCGCCTACCTCGGTCTGCAGAAACCTCATCTCTTCGCTGCGGAGGGTCGCGGGTCCGACGTGGAGGACCATGCCAACGTACCTGGCGACTCGCCCCTTTTGACCGCCTAACCCCCTGGGCAGCACCCGCCCCTCCGCTCCATCCTTCACCGCTGCTCCGCCGCTTCGGCAACCCGCAAAAACCGAGACATAGGCGGTGGTGGTCGCCGGCCGTCCCGCGCGCCGATCCATGGTGGCACCGGATATGCCTGCCCGCCCACGCGCCTCCGGTGGTTGACCAGGGTTGGCGGAGGAGATGAGGGAGGATCTCCATGCGTGAGGTCGTGAGCATCCCAGTGGGCGGTTCCTCTCTTGGGGGTTTGGCGCCCGTGGCGCCGAGTCGCCCGGACCCGCACGCGGCGCGTGGGGCGACCCGTCTCCTGCCGGGCCCGCGGCGGTGCCCCCCGGACATCGCCCTCGTCGCCCAGCCTCACGAGATTTCCCGCCGCGAGGCCCCGGCCACGGACGGCTCCGAAGCCTACGGCACGTGGGTGCGGCCCAAGCTCGTCGAACATCTCGAGTTTCTCCACCTGGATGTCACCTTCGAGCGCGCCGCGGGGTGCTACCTCTGGCCGCGCGGCTCCGAGGCGCCCGTGCTGGACCTGGTGGGCGGCTACGGGACGCTGTTCTTCGGCCATAATCATCCGGCGCTGGTGGAGGCCGCCGTGGAGTACCTGCGGGCGGGGCGCCCCATCCACGCGCAGGGGTCGCTGAAGCCTCTCTGCGGCCGGCTGGCGGAGCGGCTGTCGCGCGGCGCCTACCGCGTGCTCTTCGCCAACAGCGGCGCCGAGGCCATCGAGGCGGCACTGAAGCACGTCCTCATGGAACGGCGCGCCCCCATCATCGCCCTGGAGGGGGCGTTCCACGGCAAGACGCTGGGTGCGCTCCAGCTCACGGCGAACCCCGCCTACCGCGAGGGCTTCGAGACGGGCCTGGAGGTGCACCGCGTTCCCCCCAACGATCTGCCGGCGCTGCGCGAGGCCTTCCGGCGGCATCGCCCCGCGGCCCTCTTCCTGGAGCTGGTCCAGGGGGAGGGCGGTGTGGTCCCGCTCTCGCGGGAGTTCGTGGCGCTGGCTCGGGAGCTGTGCACCGAAGCGGCGCTGGTGGTGGACGAGTGTCAGACCGGGCTGGGCCGCACCGGCGCCTTCCTGGCCTGCGATCACCACGGCCTCACGCCCGACCTGGTGGTGCTCTCCAAGATCCTCGGGGGCGGGCTGGCCAAGATCGCCGCCCTCCTCATCCGGACCGATCGCTACCGTCCCGAACTCGGGGTCATTCACACCAGCACGTACGCGGATGACGACCTCAGCGCGGCGGTGGCCCTCCGGGTGCTGGACCTGCTCACCGAGGATGCCCTGGCGGCCTGCGCCGAGACCGGCCGCTGGCTCAAGCGGCGGCTTTCCGATCTCGCGGCGGAATATCCGGATATCCTCCGGGAGGTGCGGGGCCTGGGGCTCATGCTCGGCGTCGAATTCATGCCGGACGAACGGAGCTTCCTGCTGCGCCTCGTCGGCCGGGACCTGGGCCTGGTGGTGGCCGGATATCTCTATCACCAGCATCGCATCCGGATTGCCCCCACGCTGAGCAACCCGATGACGCTGCGGGTCCAGCCGCCCCTCGGCACGCCGCGGCCGGAGCTGGAGCGCTTCGTGGGCGCCCTGGGCGACGTCTGTGAACGACTCCGCAAGGGCGATGCGCTCGGACTCACCCGCTACTTCCTCCCCGCCCGCGTCCGGACCTCCGCCGAGGTCGGCGGGGGATGGATCGCCGCCTGTCCCCACCGCCCGACGGCGGCCCCGGGCGTGGCGTGGCTCTTTCACCTGATTGACGCCGACGACATGGTCAGCCTGGAGCCGGGCTTCGCCGCGCTCCCCTTCCGGGACCGGGAGGACTACCTGCGGCACATGGAGCGGCGCCTCACGCCGGTCCTCATGGATGCCTTCGATGTCACCTCGCGCACCGGCCGCGTCGCGCGGTTCAACGCCATCCTGTTGCCCGTCACGGCCCGGCGGATGGCGCAGCTCATGGAGGCGGGAGAGACGGCGTGGCTCCGCGCCTGCGTGGAGCGCGGCATCGACGCGGCCGAGGAGCTGGGCTGCGACGTGGTGGTCCTGGGGCAGTACACCTCCATCGTGACCCGCAACGGGCGGGCGGTGCGCCCGCGGCCCGTGGGCCTGACCACCGGGAACGCCTATGCCATCGCGCTGGCGGTCGAGGCCATCGAGCGCGCCGTGCCGGACCTGCAGGGCCAGACCGCGGCGGTGGTCGGCGCCGCGGGCAATATCGGCGCCACGATGAGCCGGCTCCTCTCGGAGCGCTGCCGCGAGGTCATCCTGGTGGGGCGGGACCGGCCCGCGTCCATCGCCCGGATGCGGGGGCTGGGGCTTCCCAATGCCCGCCTCTCCACCCACGTGGGAGATTGCCGCCGTGCCGGGGTGGTGGTGGTCGCCGTCGGCTCACCGTCTCCGGTGGTGCGGGCGGAGCATCTGGCGGCGGGGGCCCTGGTCTGCGACCTCTCCGTGCCTTCGGGCGTGGATGCGGCCGGCGGGCGCGGCGTGCGGGTGATCCGGGGGGGCATCGCGCGCATGCCCCACGGCGAGGCCCACGGGATCGTGGGGTTCCCCCTGGAGCCCGGGCTCGCGTTCGCCTGCATGGCGGAGGGCATCGTGCTGGCCATGGAAGGTATGCGCGACCGATCGTTCACGGGAGCCCTCAGCGCGGACCACGTGCGGCGCATCGCCGACCTGGCGGGGCGTCATGGGTTCACCCTGGCTGACTTCAAGACGCATGCGGTCCTGGGAGGATGCCATGGAATCGTGTGAGATCGAGATGCTGGTGCCGCTGGCGGAGGTGACGTCTCCGGCGCAAGGGGGCGGCAAGGCCGTGGCCCTGGCCGAACTGGCGCGGAACGGGATCCCGGTGCCTCAGGCCTACGTGATCCCCCCCGACGCCGGGTCGGTTTCCGCACAGGCGCTCCTGGAGGCCCTGGGCGGATGCGTGGCCGTCCGCTCGTCGGCCAGCGTGGAGGATATGGCCGAGGCCTCCTTCGCCGGCCAGTTCCGGAGCGTCCTCGAGGTGCGGACGGCGGAGGAGCTCCGGGAGGCCGTCGCCGCGTGCCGGCGGAGCGTCGACGACCCCGCGGCGCGCGTCTACTGCGCGGCGCGGGGTCTGGATCCGGCCGCGGTCCGGATGGCCGTGCTGGTGCAGCGGATGGTGCGCGCCACGGCGGCGGGCGTCCTGTTCACGGTCCACCCCATGAGCGGCCGGGAGGACGAGATGCTGATCGAGGCCTGTCCGGGCCTGGGGGACGGGCTGCTGGCCGGGCGCGTCCCCGGGTTCCGGATCCGTGTGCGGGATGGGATGCCCACCGGCCCCACCGGCCCCCTCGCCGGGGCGGAGGCCCGGCAGCTCATCGAGATGGGCGGGCGGATCCAGCGGCTGGCGGGCTCGCCGCAGGACATCGAGTGGGCTTTCGAGGCGGGGTCGCTGTACGTCTTGCAGGCGCGGCCCATCACCCGTCTGGGATTCGGCGGGGTCGAAGGCGAATGGACCAACGCGGATTTTCGGGATGGCGGCGTTTCCAGCGGCACTGTGGCGCCCCTCCTGTGGAGCTTGTACGAGCGGGCGTGGGATCGCGCCCTCAAGGGCTATCTGCGGGACCTGAGACTCTTGAAGGGCGACTTCCCGGCGGGCCGCCTCCTCTACGGCCGGCCCTACTGGAACCTGGGGGCGGTCAAGGGCTGCGCTCGGAAATTGCCGGGCTTCGTGGAACGGGAGTTCGACCGCGACCTGGGGGTCCAGCCATCCTATGCGGGCGACGGCGCGCGGACCCCGGCCACGCTCCGACACGTCGTCCGGGCCCTCCCGACGGTCCTGGCGGCGCGGCGGGCCTTCCGGGAGCAGGAGGCGCGAGACCGCGCGATCCTGCGGTCTGACTTGGGGCGCCGCTTCCCCCCCAACCCGGAGGTCCTGGGAGACGACAAGCTGCTGGGAACCTTCCGGACGCTGGTGGATGAGGTCCACCTCGCCGTCGAGGAGGACTACTTCCGGACCATCTTCTGCCTGTCCATCGCCAAGCTGGACCTCCACCGGTCCTGGAGGGGCCTGCCGGTCTCGTACGCGAAGCTCGCCGGGGGCCTGGACGGGTTGAGCCACCTGCAGGCCGCCCAGGCCCTGTGGAACCTGGCCCACGGAACGGGCGGGACGCTGGAGGCCTTCCTGGCGGCGCACGGCCACCACGGCCGGCGGGAGCTGGACCTGCGGGTGCCTCGCTGGGGGGAGGAGCCCGATCTCGTGGCGGCCATGGCCCGCGGCCTGGTGGGCACCGAGAGTCCCGCGGAGAGGAATCGGCGGCAGCACCGGCAATTTGTCGAGGAAGTGGACCGGGCCGGCCGGGCCCTGGGGCCGTGGCGGCGTGGGGCGTTCGAAAGGAAGGTCGCCCGCCTCCGGAAGTTCCTCTGGCTGCGGGAGCAGATGCGCGACCTCTCGACACAGACGTACGGGGCCATCCGCCGCTACGCCCTGGAGATGGGGCGGCGGGCGGCGGCCGCCGGATGCCTGCGCTCAGCGGCCGACGTGTTCTATCTGACGCATTCTGAGATCCCGCAGTGCCTCACCCTTTTCCTTCAGGACCGAGTCGACAAGCGGCGGGCCTACGAGGAGATGTATCGGGAGTTCCGGGCGCCCAACGAGGTGGGCCGGGGGTTCGCCCAGGCCGGGCGAAGTCCGGCGGGCCGGAGGCTCACCGGCATCGGCTGCAGTGCCGGCGTCGCCGCGGGCCGGGTTCGCGTGGTGGGCAGCCTCCCCGAGCCAGGGAGTCTGCGGCGGGGCGACGTGCTGGTCTGTCCCTTCACCGATCCCGGCTGGACGCCGCTCTTGAGCATCGCCGGCGCCGCGGTGACCGAGTCGGGCGGGGTGCTCTCGCACGCGGCGGTCCTCTGCCGCGAGTTCGGCATCCCGGCCGTGCTGAACGTCGCCGGGGCGACGCGGACCCTGCGGGACGGCCAGATGGTGCGCGTGGACGGGGAGAATGGATATGTGGACGTTCTCTAGCGAGGCCCTGGGGCTGTGCGCCCGGGTTCTCTGGCTGGGCGTGCCGGTGATGCTGGCGGCCGCGGTGCACCTGGTGGTGATCCGGGGGAATCTGCTGGGCCGGCTCAAGCAACCCCTGGACTTCGGCCGGCGGTTCCGTGGCCGCCGGATCTTCGGCGACCACAAGACGTGGCGCGGGGCGCTGGTCATGGTGGCGGTCTCGTCGGGCGGCATGGCGGGGCAGCAGGCGTTCCGCGTGCCCGCCCTGGAGCTCTTCGACTACGGCGCGGTGAACGGCTGGCTGTGCGGGGCGCTCCTGGGGCTGGGCTACATCCTGGCGGAGCTGCCCAACAGCTTCCTGAAGCGTCAGTGCGACATCGCGCCGGGGCGGGCGGCGCCGGGACGGAAGTGCTGGCTGTTCACGGCGCTCGACCAGGCCGACTCGGTGGTCGGGTGCCTGGTGGC
>Ga0214473_10008913_pt1 | contig 11864 bp, 15 predicted proteins | sample RVTome_7_FD_203509 | JGI IMG/M metagenome (GOLD analysis project Ga0214473, IMG submission 203509) | Soil microbial communities from uranium-contaminated site in the Upper Colorado River Basin, Wyoming, United States - RVT98D197 | ecosystem: Environmental > Terrestrial > Soil > Contaminated >...
CCCTCGTTTGTTTTAGTAGGCAATTTGACGATTTAACGATACGATAGAACTAATCTGATGGTCATACAGTTTCCCATACGCCTGACAGATTGTTCTTGACTACGCAATAACTACTTGCGTTCAGTCCAGCGCTGTGTGTCCGAGCTGTGCGGCGTGAAGCGGCCACTGTTCTTGTCCGGTCCCTTGGGAGCGAACCAGATGAAGCCGATGAGGAGCAACAGACCACCGATGACGAACTGCGCGATTGTGATAGTATCCATTTCGTATCCTCCGTTAAAGGATGCCTTAATCTCACTCAGGCTCTTGTCTCTGTTGATAGTTACTAGTTGCAACGAATCTATTTCATTGTAATCACCTCCTTTCTGTTATAGATTCCATTACTGAGTAGGCGAGTTCACTTCTCTAATTAGCAGAAGCCATCCTCACCGAAGTCCCCCGGCTGTAGCCTTGCTTGGACTTTTAGCATATAGGCAACGGATTGCTCGTAATCCTGTTGCGCTGCCTCTGCCGTCTCTTGATAGAGTTCCTTGCGGTAGAGAGCTCCCTCGAGAGCGTCCTTATGGATCTCTTCGATAGAGTATTTCCAGAAGGGGTACAGGTTTGTTACGTAGCGCTCCCAGACACTGACACGTCCTGCAGCTAGGACACTTGTGACCTGTATAGGTCCCTCAACGAACCACTGATGGAGGTCTTCGTACACATCCTTCCTTACTGGAGGTGTTAATGGTAACACCTCATAGAGGTACAGCTCCTCAGTTGGGTAGTATTCGATCAGTATAGGGATCCAAGAGTCTAGTATACTATCCAGGGTAGAGACAAAGAACCCTTTCTTGTTCTCCAGGGACCGGTTACTTAAGGCGGTAGAGCGGTGGACGATCGCTCGTGGAGGTACAACTTCTCCTACTTCGCGTTTGTAGGTGGAGAGATGGAAGAACTTTTGGGTGGCCATTGGAGTCTCCTTCCTGTTAGAGTAGGCGTTCGATTACTTCTCGATAATATGATAGCCAGTGTTGCATGTAGCTGCTAGTTGTTGCGCTAGCTTACGTGCTCGCTCTAGCTTCTTAGCATCAATAGTTGATACTCTAATACCATTGTCGCTAACTATTATATACTTATTGCCTTGTAGTCTGATAGTGATAGTGGTTTTGGTGTTCATGATGGGCTCCGTTTGCCTTTTTGGGCTTATAGGATATAATCTTACATGACTTTTTACTACCAGCCACATAAAATATATATCTCTCCTACTCTCGCACAAAAACGCCAAGCAAGACAACCGGATCTGTAAATCTCCTACCCAACCCAACCCCTACTTTTACTTTAAACGCGCCATCCAGGCGTCTAGCCTTGCAAATGCTACCTCCCAAGCCTCTGGGTACTCCCCCACCGCAGCCAAGTCCTTCTCCAGCGCCTCATCTAAGGCCATAGCCCTCCTAGCGTAATCCTCATACAAATCCTTAAGGCGCTGGTCTAGTTCTACTTGTAACCGCATCCGTTTGTCTAGGTACTTTTGTGTTATTCCCATTTTTCCGCTCCTGGCAGGTGCAACTGCTCGATTTCTGTCTTCTCTTCACCCAACTCACGTTTTGCTTGCTCAACGGCCCGTCTGACGATCGCTCCTTCGTCTATAGCTACTCGAAACTTGGGCCCACTCGCTCTCCGAATCCAATCATAGACGATCTGTGCTGGGAGGTCATATTCCTTCATGAACTCGTTCAGATCACCACCTTCCTCTACAGTTTTCAAGACTGCCCTCCTCAGAAGGTCCCACTGGCCTTTCTTCGACCTCAAGGTCACTCCCTCCTTCAGCAAGATATCTCTTATCTTACCATACGTCATCGCATTCCTTCCTGCGAGGTCCGTAATCGACCTCCCTTCCTCAAGATATTCCTTCACTAAACTCAACCGGAACGTCTCCGACGCCTTCTCCAGATCCGGGTTAAGTTGGGGTGTGCTTTCCCTGAGTTTGAGTTTCCGCCCACGAAGTTCAATCCCGTACTTTGCCAGTACGTGGTAGACTGTTGGTGGGTGGATACCCATCTCAGCACAGATGTTAGTGATAGGTAGGTCGTTGAGGTACATGTCGATAATCTCGTCTTCAGTTAGCTTGTTCATGTGTATTGGTCTCCTAGATTAATTATAATTGATTATAATCTGTAAAATCAAGCCAAAACAACATAGCACTTTAGTCTCACAACATACGGGCTCGTTTTTACAGAAAGTGATGCGTTATAATTAAAATATGGACCCCGAGCTTCTGGTTAGCCTTTTTCGGACCTACCGAACAGTGCGTCAGGTAGCTGCGGTCCTTGCTAATCAGGGGCAAGTTATTAGTCACCAGGACCTCTTAAAGGTATACCGAGATGTCGTCAGACCAAAACGCCGCTTTTCTGTGGAATCAACGCCCAAACGAGCCGATTCTGTGGTTCAAGAGATTTGATACGTACGCCCGTTTGTTGGGTAATGAGTATACCCATCGACGGGCTTACTTGCTGTACCTCGATAGCCAGCCTCAGGGGAGCGACGCTGAGTCCTACATTACTTGGACTACCCAAGCAAACAAGTGGGTGTGGGAGGAGCGTGCCAGGGAGTGGGCTGAGTATGAACAGTTCATGTTGGAACACCGGTGGCGTCAACGTAAGCTAGAGCTCATGGAAGCGGATTGGGGTACTGGTGGGACTCTACGAAGTGTTGCGTTACGCTTCCTTGAGGTCATCCAAACCCACAAAGAGTTGTCTCGTGTGACAAAGGAAGATGGTACCGAGGTAGTTACTTTGGCTGTGAACATTGCTCCGTCACACTTGGCTCAGCTTTTGAAAACAGCTTCTGACTTACAACGCTTAAGTCTCGATCAACCGACAGCAATTACCAAGTCGATCGAGGGTCAAGCTCCAGCAGTATACTTACCTAAGGTGGATGGTGAATGACCCTTGGAGACCTAATCCGGGAAAGCAGGAACTAGCACACCGGTCAAGCGCTTACGAGTTGTTCTTTGGCGGAGCGGCTGGTGGTGGAAAAAGTGAGTTCTTGGTTGTCGAGGCCTTAAGATATATCGGCAACCCATTGTACACAGCAGTTTTGTTTCGTCGCACCTTTCCAGAACTAGCACAAGCACGGGGCTTGATATCCCGTTCGAAGGCTTTATATCCACGATACGGTGGAAAGTACAACCAGCAGGAGAAGGTTTGGCGGTTTCCGTCAGGAGCTTCCATTACTTTCTCGCATATGGAGCATGAGGACGACAAGTTTAACCACCAGTCCGCTGAGTATGTGTACATAGGTTTCGATGAACTGACAACCTTCACCGAATCGCAGTATTTGTACATGATGTCCCGGGCGAGGTCGATATCAGGACTCCCAGTTCGTATTAGAGCGGCATCTAACCCCGGAAATGTGGGGCATGAGTGGGTAAAAGCCCGTTTCGGATTGTGGCTTTCGCCAGATGAGCTCGGATTTGTGGTGGAACCGGGTGAAATTCGGTACTTTAAGCGGGTTGACGACGTTGATGTGGAATGTGCCCCGGATGCCCTGGATGCACTGTCAAGATCGGCAATTCCGGCGAAATTGTCGGATAATCCCAAGTTAGTTGAGGCAGATCCCGCTTATGTAGCACGTTTGCGGCAAATGGCTCTTGTTGACCGAGAACAACTGCTAAACGGTAACTGGGACATCCAAATCGCAGGGAACGTTTTCAAAGCAGAGTGGTTCAAACGGCTAGTGCGGTGTCCAGATCATGTTACGAAGTGGGTAAGATACTACGACCTAGCCGCAAGCGTTAAGACCCATGGCCACTGGACAGCGAGTGCAGCCGTTGGGATGGATGAAGACGCAAACATTTATATTCGGGATATGTATCGAGCAAAGAAGGAATGGCCTGATGCTCGGAAGGATATAAAGCGGATTATCCTGGGCGACGTCTTAGTGCGAGAGAACGGGGTAGAGAATAAGTTACATGGGATCGCAGCGGTACAAGAGTTCCTTCGCGACCCAGAGCTAATTGGTAAGGCGATTCGTGATGTGAATGTCGACACCGATAAACTCTCGCGTGCTCTTCCGTGGTCTCAACGAGCTGAGAGCGGTAAGGTGTTTTTGATACAAGAAGCCCATCGAGAGTGGGGAGTCGAGCCGGGTTGGGTTGAAGGTTTCTTAACTCGGGCGGCCTTGTTTGATGGGACTGGAAAGACGCCAGACGATGAGATTGACTCGGTCTCAGGTGGCGTACAAATGTTAGCACAACCTAAATGGCGCAAAATACCATTCCTACATCTATAGAACCTGGGCAACGGTCTCAGACGTTTCCATACATCCCACGATTCGTTTACCCCTGGTTTACTCCTGGGAGCTATACGGCCGAGCAGTGGCGTAGAGCAGTACGTAATCAGCCTTTTGCGATGGCGTGTCGCGATACTCTGATTATGAACGTCCTTAGTCTTGAGTGGATGGTAACCGCACGGGATGCCTCGCGGACTAAGGAGCTTCAAGCAGAGATTGAGCACTATACAGACGTAATCCAAAACTCTGATGGGGGACCACCTGAGGGTGGGTACTTAGTTTGTACCGATAAACTATGCCAAGACTATTTGGATATCTCCTTTGGAGGCGTCGGAGAGGTAGGGCGCTTGGGGGACCAGCCTGAGGGAGAAGTCCAGTGGATAATTCATGTAGACGGTGGTACTTGCTTCCCAACTTATAATCCCCAGTGGCCAGTAGCGCAACGACCTCCTGGATACGTTAAGGATGTCATTCCTTTTCCTAAACATGCCGTTGCCCGTATGTACTCAAGTCCACGTCCAGAATTGCTTAAGCGTGGCTACGGGATGGCGCCTCCTGAACGTATTTACCTGGCGCTCCAGCTTATAAGTCGTGGGGATAGGTATTACGCCGATCTCTTTACGGACACACCGGAAGTCGGCGTTTTGGACCTTGGAGACATGTCTCGGGAATCGGCCGAGGCGTGGTTAGAGGGATGGAGGTCTCTTTTGACTGGGGTCGACCCCTTCAAGATCCCAGTACTCTATGAACACACAAAAGAGGCGAAGTTTATCTCTTTTACTCGGTCTCCAGTTGAGCTAATGTTTGATAAGGGGACCTTGAAGTACGCAGCTATTGTAGCTGCTGGGTACGGGATGACTTTATCAGATATTGGCGACTTGACTCTCGGGTCTAATTCTTTAGCCGGACAGATCCGGAGTGAAAGGAAAACGCGGCATACTGGGGTCGGGATGTTAATGGCCAAAGTAGCCGCTTTCTGGAATAGTACCCTTCCCTCGTATCTAGTCTACAAGCAGATCGATCGGGATGATGAGACCCTAGTAGCTAAAGGAAGAGCACGCTTGGCAAACGCAATGGCGATGCGTAATCTTACTGAGGCTGCCATCATAAATGAGGAAACTGCTCAACGGCAACTAGTCGCCGACGGTCTTGTGGATGTACCTATTACGGATACCCCCCCGAAAGTGTTACAAGGGGGAGAGAATCCAGCAACTTACCGCCTTCTAGGAAAGCCTGTTCCAGCCTCGAAAGGTGGGGAGGGAGAGGTTACGGCCCGTTTTATTGAGCGTGCGGGAGATCCCCAGCTTCGCAAGCTGGGTAAGATTGTAATCCGTAAGCTGGACCCCTTTGTAGTCCAGTCACTCTCCGGTGTAGAGGAGGATGTCAAGCCTTACTGGCTTGAGGCGTTTAGACAGTTCTCGATGGGAGAGATTACCCCATTCGAGGGGCTCGACGAACCCCTGAAGCTTAGAACTGAGGTAGTTGACGCTGTGCGGGCGGCCTTAGGAACAGATACCTGGTGGCAACAGTCCCAGATGGTCGACCGTGTGGCTGAGTACCTTTGGTCTCGTGCCGCTCCGACATTTCAACAGTTAGCCGAGGAAGCACGTAACTATGCCTATGAAGAAGGTCTCTCGGATGCGCAAGGGGCCGAAGTTCGACTACCGCCAGAGGAAGTCTTTAAGCAACGGGCGGAGGTGTTCACTCAGAGCTTGGACGACTTAGTCCGAGACACCTTGACGCAGTTGTCGGTGTATACGTTTGCTGAGGCCCTTCCACTGAGTGAGACATGGAACGAGGGCATGGCCCTTCAAGAAGTGGTTCCAATTCTACGTGGACGGGTTGAATATGTGTTGCGAGAGGGTGTGGCGGATCTCTTTGCAGCAGAAGATCTTTGGCTCCGCCAAGCACTCTCTGTGAAAGGGAATACTGATGGAAGCTAAACATGTAACACTAACAATTTCGAGTGTAACTGATGCGATGCGAAATGTAATGAGTGGTGCGGATGCGAATACCTTTATCACGTCACTGCTGAAAGCAGGTTGGGAACTCAGATTTGTGCAGTTCCTAGGCATGTCGCCTGATGGTATCAGCATCTTCTATTTGCTCACTCGGCCTACACCACCCACCGCGAAGTGATCGTTCTTTTCCTAGTACTCGGGAAAGTAGGCATTTGGCTTATTAGCGTAGCGAAGCCAGCCCGAGGAGTCTGGGACTTTTTTGACCGGTGCTCGTTGTGTGCTGGTTTCTGGGTCTACTTGTTGCTAGCTTGGTGGTTCCCAGTAAACCTACTTTCTCCAGTTCCACGGAAGAAAGTTCTTACTGAAGTCGCAACAGCGGCGTTAGCAACGACGGCAGTTTTCATTTTTAGCGAGGGATGGAAGGCTTTGTGGCATGCTCCCAATGAATAGTAGGTCAACCGTTTCCTTGGTTGAGATGTCAATGTTCATTACCAAGGCTACCCAGGATCCCAAGACTGGAGAACGCCGTTGGGCAGCCTCAGCAAGTAATACTGGCCTAGATGCGTACGGAACTCGAATGTCGGTAGCGTTGTTTAACGACTTCGTCCGACGTATTAATGCTGGCGAGCTGGTCCCAGAACAGTTTAGGTCAAAGGCGTGGCAGGGGGGACAACCTTACGTTAGTATAGCTCATTACCCAGACCTGGATGGCTGGGGAATTGTAGGGAGAGCCCGTGAAACCTATGTTGACGGAACCTACTTAAAGGCAAAAGGGACCTTCGACAACCCAGATGATCCCGCACTGGTCGAGGCCGCTTACCAATCGGTAAAGGCCGACATTGCGAATAACGTCCCTGTAGAGCAACGCGTTCGGATTTCGATAGCGTTTCTTGACTGGCAACACATACATAACAGTAGTTTTGTGTTCACGAGGCACACTTTGGATGATAAGTGTCCTCAATGTGAAGCCGGTATCGGGGGTAAAGTGTTTGATGCTGGACAGCTTGTTCAACTTGCGTTAACTCGTGTCCCAGCTACCAAGAACACCTCAGTTGAGCTGGAGGAACAATCTATGACAACTCAGTTAGCAGATGCTGCAAGTATCGTAGGTGAAGAACTTGCAGAGGAACTTGACAAACGCACCAAGGGTGAACTCGTAACTCAAAGCGAAGCAGTCATCGTCCGTAGTGATACAGATATGGACGGCAAGAAGAAAAAGAAGAAATGGAATAAGAAGGCATACAGCTTAGCAGTACAAGCTGCGCACGAAGCCCAGGTGGAGAACTGTGGCTACGAGCCAATGCCTGCTTATGGCGGCGCTTTGACCGTTTCAGAGGCCCAAGAGTATCAAGTGGCACTTGAAGAGAAGTGGCGTGTACAAGATCTATGGCGGATGTTGTCCGGAGTAATGGATAACATCCTCGACGCCGATGAGGAGACCGTACCTGATATGCCCACCGCAGTCAAGACGGCTATCTCCGATTTTCAGGAACAACTTGTTGCTCGTTCGTTAGTAGCACTAGCAAACTATAAGGAGCCCGATATGACTCAACCGCAGTCACCCGTAACTACGACTGAGGCTGTCCCAGTCGTACCCCATCCACTGGATGGTGTCTTTACAACTTTCCGGACAGCATACGACCAGGCGATGTCAAATCCACAACTTGATCGTACCGGCAAGCTTACCGCACTTCAACCAGCAATGAACCAGTTGGGCGACGCCGTCCTCCGGTCCGTTTCTGGATCAACTCTCCCGTCCCAGCAAGACTTGGCAACTGTTGTTCGCACCGAGCTTCAGGCTCTACTTGGCCCGTGGTTGGCCGTTCAGGGTCAGATTCAGCCTCAGGGGCAAGGTATTCCCCAGCAACGCTCGATCACGTCCCCGGCGCCTAATGCCCAAGTCCCAACAGTCCAGGGAGCTTTACCTGCCCAGCCACCACCAGTGAGTCGTACTAAGCTTCAAAATGCGATTCGCCGGTCGGTTGGACTACCTGCCAGTTAAGAGGAGATGACCATGTTTAACGTACCTACTCTCGCTGGCGAACAGGTTCTTAACCTGGGAGCTACTCAAGAGCGGACCTTTACCGCTTCTCCACCTCTGACGCCTATGCAGATTATGCAAATGCGTGCGACGGATCCGGTGGCAGCTAATGTGGCAACCCCAGGCGACTATGTTGGGCAGTACCCAATTCCTCTCGACATTACCGAGATTGTTGCTATGTGCGAAGAGATCACTGCACTCCAAGCGATCCCGGAAGAGCGAACAATGTTGAAGGAAGTCACGTGGCGTGAGCTTAACGAGCTCGCATTCACTTCAGGATCGGGTTACATCAACTTTGCCGACGGGGCCTGCCCCGAGGAGTACCGGCATGATGGAGACCCGACTACCCTGGTCCTGAAGAACATCGGCGCGAAGAAATCTCTTACTCAGTCCGATATCATGGACTCGATGGCTAAGGCCGGAGCGATGTGGGGTGCGATCTCTTTCTTGAACGGGCCAACCGTTGCAGGTGAAGGGTTGCCTGGTAATTCGGACATGAACACGATGTACCGTGAGTCCGTCGGCAACCTGAAAGAGAAAGAGACGATGTTGATGTGGACGTTGGTGATGAACGGTTGGGACAACCTTCTCGTCAACGGTGATGTAGATGCTAACGCGCTTGCGTTCGACGGGATTATCAACATCCTTCCCGGCGATGGTACCGCAGGTGAACACTTCAACGACAATAGTGCTTCTGGGTCCTTCAGTGCCGCAGGCTTTGATGCCTTCTTGGCCGAAGGATGTGTTAATCCACAGGTCATCTATGGTCACCCACAAGCTACTCAGGGTATGCTGAGCGCGTACTTCCAGCTTGGCTTTGCAGGTTCTCAGGTTATCAATACCTCGAGTGGTGACCGAATCGTCCCCGGCTTCAACTTCGCCTCGTGGGTGAACACGGGTCGTGGTCGAATGGCGGTCGTCGCCGACAACAACTTCCCCCGATCGAACATTGGTGGTAGTAACTTCCAAGGCAAGTTGTATCCCCTTCGCATGACACACAACGGTGAGCGATTGGTGTACCGCTTGACTCAGATTCCTTTGTCGTATCAGGATCTGACTCCTGGTTGTACTAGCATCGCGTTCGAGATCTGGGGTAAGACCGCACTGTGTATCAAGCACAAATGTGCGCACGGGGTGTATACGTCTCAGTTCTCTGGGCGTGTTGTTACTACGTGCCCCGTTATCACGTAACACTTCTAGGATAGGGAGTCGTAAGACTCCCTATCAATGAACTTATGCCACCGATTACACGTCCTAGCGATGGTTGGGTTGCCTTGAAGTATATGCAAAACCGACAGCATCTAGTGGAGATACCAAAGACTAAGCCCAAGCGTGGGTATGTTTTCGTCCCCCGGCGGAATGTTTTCTTGGCTTGGGTCCATCCTGACGATGTTGCCTTTATCTTAGCTATCAAAGAAACTTGTTGTGGCGGCAAACCGAAGCCTAATGTGTATCGGTACGCCAACGAACAGGACCTTAAACTCTATGATCCAAATTACGCTGGCTAATCCTCAAGTGACGGTACAAACTCGAGAGGATGGCTTACGTCTACTCCTTTTTGTAGATACGCAGTCTGGAATACAAGTAGCGATTCCTATTCCTGCCGAACATGCACGGAAGTTAGGAGCGGCTTTGTCTACGACTATTGAAGTAGCTCCTCCCGGAACTACGGTAGAGGATATAAGAACCAACTAGGAGCGGTATGCCTATTCCCAGCCGGCCTTCCAGAAAGTACATTGAAACTGTTTTTGGACCTGCTCCTACCCCTGCCTGGTTTCAGGATAGGAGACCCAAAACCGATTTCCGGGCTCGGGATGTTGTTATTGATTTCCAAGGTACCCCGCCCCATATAAACTCTCAGCGGATACTAGCCACCTCTCCCAACAACCTCATCGCCTACTGGCCGCAGAATGAACAGAGCGGATTGACTATCAACTGTCTTAACAATGCGGCCCGTAATGGTGTCTACAGCGGGCCGACGCTCAACGCCACTCCTGGGCCTCATGGCTATGGCGCGCCGCAGTACGATGCAATCAACGATTTCGGAAACATATATTCAGCGTCAATCGCAACTGCTTTGGCGAATATGTCTGCGGGAACTTTGCTATTATTTGGCAAAGTCCTCAATTCTGGGGTTTGGACGGACGGTATTCAAAGACGACTTGTTGTTTTGCAAGATACCAGCGGCAATAACGCCTTTGGCGTCCTAAAAAGTACCAGCACTCAACTCAGAGTTCACCGCTCTAGTGGCGGAACGTTCTTGGGTGTGAGCAATGCCAGTCATGGCAGTCCTACGGGCTGGTTTGCTGTAGCGTTGTTGTTCAGTACGACAAATAATCGTTTGCGAATGTACTATAGTCGAGAAGGGATAGCCCCTGCTCAATTAGGGTCAACGCAGACTGGAGTCACTGCTTGGTCTGGAGTGACATTAGATAGCGTCAAATGCAATATAGGTGCGGCTACACAGACGCCGACGGATCCTTTTAATGGTTACGAAGGCGATATTGCTATTTGGAACACCGAACTTGATTTCGCAACTCAACTCTCTCCGCTAATGGTGCTGTAATGCCTCCTTCTGGTTCTGATTGGTTACTGGTATTCGAGGACGACTTCAATAGCCCGGCAATTGATACTGCTAAGTGGGTCAGAGAAAGCGCGCCCGTAACTGACTTCGGTTGCTTTACCATATCTGACAGTATTCTCAGAATGATGAACGACAATGTAAGTTATGACTTCGCTCGTCTTTATACGGCGGGAAAATTTCGTTTCCAGTACGGCTACATGGAAACGCGAATGAAGCATGTGGCGGGAAAAGGCTATTGGGGAGGATTTTGGACTTATCAGTACGATACCCCTTCTACACAGGTAGACGAGATAGACGTATCTGAAGAACAGGGTGGAAGCCCTACCGTTCACCGTATGCACTATCATTATCATCTGCCAACAGATTACAGTGTTAACTATGACCCAACATACTCACCGGGAACGGATTGGACACAAGACTTTCATGTTTACGCTGCCGAGTGGACGCCAACGGCAGTGACATTTTACGTGGATGGCGTTGAAGTCGCCACGACCGGAACAAGCATAGGCCATGCTCCAACAAACATTTGGATTGAGAACCAACTGGATCAGGCCGGAGTCTATGGCGGGCCGCCCGATGGTACAACGCCCTATCCCGGTTATCGAGACTGTGACTACGTGAGAGTTTGGCAAAAGACGGGCTGGCGCGGATACGCTCGCGTTCAGTGTAGTGACGTGACTGTGAATGATGCTAATTTCAAAGCCGAACTGTTGAGATTGGCAATCAGCGCCAGCATTACGCCCAACACCAAATCTCACATGCGAACGGTTGGAGTCCGGGATTATGTTTTGGAGTATGCCGCTGACCAAGCTCTGACCGGAGCGAGAATTGCCAATGCTATCGCCAAGAGACTTGGGGCAGACGAAGCGACACTATTAGCAACTTTGACAGTTACCACCTACGCCGGGGACACTTGGGACGAACGGCGGGCGGCGTGTAAGTCGGCACTGGGTTTGTAAATTAGTTAAGGAGATATAATATGCGTCTTAAACGGATCATTGGCCCCAAT
>Ga0214473_10008914_pt1 | contig 11863 bp, 10 predicted proteins | sample RVTome_7_FD_203509 | JGI IMG/M metagenome (GOLD analysis project Ga0214473, IMG submission 203509) | Soil microbial communities from uranium-contaminated site in the Upper Colorado River Basin, Wyoming, United States - RVT98D197 | ecosystem: Environmental > Terrestrial > Soil > Contaminated >...
CGCCGGGTGCGATCCGCAGGCTCACCTTCGCCGAGGCGACCGGCACGATCTGGTTCGACGCCTCCCGGACGCGTGGCGCGTCGACGCCCAGCACGGAGACCGCGGGTTTCGACCACAGGCGCTCGGCGATCGGGCCCTCGCCGATCAGCTGGACCCCGGGACGGAGTGGCGCCTCCTCGCGCAGCTCGTCCTCGGACACCTGGACGCCCTCCCACGGCTCGCTCGACAGTCCGGCGATCGCCACGTTGCCCGCGTCGTCGTGCAACGTGGCCAGGATCCGGGCGAGGCTCGTCAGCGCGTCGGGGATCGGTCCGCCCGCCGACCCGGAGTGCACGGCGAGGTCGAGGACCCGCACGGTGACCCGGCAGTCCACGACGCCGCGGATGCTCGTCTCCAGCGCCGGCACACCCGTCCGCCAGTTGCCGCCGTCGGCTACGCCCACGACGTCGGCGGCGAGCAGCTCTCGGTGGCCCTCGATGAGGAAGGGGAGGTGCTCGGTGCTCGCCTCCTCCTCGCCCTCGACGATGACCTTCACCGTCACCGGCGGCTTCCCGCCCCAGGCGCGGAGCGCCGCGGCGTGCAGCACGATCCCGCACTTGTCGTCCGACGTGCCGCGTCCGAACAGACGCCCGTCGCGGACCTCGGGCGCAAATGGCGGGCTGGTCCACTCGTCGAGCGGCCCCTCGGGCTGCACGTCGTGGTGCGCGTAGAGCAGGATCGTCGGAGCCCGGGCGGGTCCGGAGATCTCTCCGTAGACGGCCGGGTGCCCGATACCGTCGGGCAGCTCGATCAGGCGCACCCCGCCGAAACCCGCGGCCTCGAGGATCGCGGCGGTGGTCTCGGCCGAGGCGCGGACGGGCCCGTCGTCGTAGTCGGGGAACGCGATCGAGGGGATCTCGACCAGGCGCGAGAGGTCGTCGACGGCCCGGGGCATCCCGGCGACGACGGCGGCGCGGAGCTCCTCGAAGTTCATGGGTCCTCCTGCGATCCGATCGGCGGGGCCTAGTCGTACGGGGCCGAACGATACCAGCGTCCCTCCTGCCGGCCGGGGGCCGTTCGACCCCCGCCGTTGCCCTGGCTGCCGTACCACCATCGGGGGAAGACGAGGAGGACACGATGGATCCGGTCCGGGTTCGACCCGAGGGCGGGGACCGCTACCGCATCGCGATCCGCGGGCACGAGGTGGTCGTCGACCAACCGATGGACGACGGCGGCACCGACACAGGACCCACCCCGACGGAGCTGTTCGTTGCCGGGCTCGCCAGCTGCGTCGCGTTCTACGGGGGTCGCTACCTCCGGCGTCACGCGATCTCGGAGCGTGGCTTCGAGGTGGACGCGGTGTTCGCCTTCGCGATCGATCGCCCGGCGCGGGTCGGCGGGATCGAGCTCGCCATCCACCTGCCCGAGGGGTTCCCGCCGGAGCGGCGCTCGGCGTTCCTCGCGGTGCTGGAACACTGCACCGTGCACAACTCGATCGTCTCGACCCCGCTGATCCAGATCACGCTGGACGCGGGGGACCGCGCCGCCTGAGTCGCCGCTACGGCCAGAGGCGCTCGAGGCGCCAACCGGCCCCTTCGCGCGAGTACCGGAACCGGTCGTGGAGGCGGTGCTCCCGGCCCTTCCAGAACTCGAACGCATCCGGCACCAGTCGATAGCCGCCCCAGTGCGGCGGGAGCGGCACGTCCTCGTCCGGGAACCGGGCCTGCGTCGCATCGTACGCCGCCTCCAGCTCCTCGCGCGAGGCGACCGGCCGGCTCTGGCGCGAGGTCCAGGCGCCGATCCGCGCCTCCCGCGGGCGCGTCGCGAAGTAGGCCTCGGACTCCTCATCGGGGATCCGGGTGGCGGCCCCGGTGACCCCCACCTGGCGGTCGAGCTCGCGCCACAGGAACGACAGCGCGGCGCGCGGGTTCTCGGCCAGGTGCCGCCCCTTGCGGCTGTCGTGGTTCGTGAAGAACGTGAGTCCCCGGTCGCCGACCTGCTTGATCAACACGTGACGCACGGCCGGGCTCCCGCGCGCGTCGGCGGTGGCGAGCGCCGCCGCCTCCGGGAACGCCACGCCCGCCGCGAGCGCCTCGTCGAGCCAGGAGCGCAGGCGCCCGACCGGGTCCGGGCCGAGGGCGTCCTCGGACAGGCCGGGTCCGCGGTGACCCGGGACGAGGCTCACTCGAGATCTTTCGGCTTGACGAAGCTCACCAGGCGCGTGCGCCCGGAGTCGAGGTCGCTCCACGTTCCCTCGAACTCGAGGGCGGCCAGCGCCCCGGTCGGATAGCGCTCGAGCTTGCGTCCTGCGCGCGTGAGCGCGACCGCGAGGTCGTGCAGGCCGGGGTTGTGACCGATCAGCGCGACGCCCTCGACCTCGGGCGGCACACGCCGCAGGCGATCCAGAAGCTCGTCGTCGCTCGCGCCGTAGAGTTCCTCCTCCAGGCTGATCTCCGCGTCGCCGAGCGCGTCGCCCAAGCGTTCGAGCGTCTCCCGGGCGCGGCGCGCCGAGGAGCACAGGACGAGTTCTACCTTCAGGTCGCCAGTGCGGAGGTACCCGGCGATCGCGGTGGCGCCGCGCAGGCCGCGTGGGGCGAGCGGGCGGTCGTGGTCGGACAGAGCCGGGTCGTCCCAGCTCGACTTGGCGTGGCGCAGCAGCAAGATGCGTTTCATGGCGGTTCGTCGCGCTCGTCCCGGTGACGGTGCGACGCGTGCCCCCGGCAGGACTCGAACCTGCGCACCCGGCTCCGGAGGCCGGCGCTCTATCCGCTGAGCTACGAGGGCTGCGAGCCGAGTCTAGCAACGGGTCGCCGCCGGGCGGTCCGCTCGGCCCGCGGAGGAGCGAGCCGGGCGCGCTAGGCTTCCCGCGCCGATGATCCAAGATCGACTCTCCGAGCTCGTCCACGCGGCCCTGGTCGCCGCCGAGGACGAGCTTGGTCTGGCGGGTGAGCCACCGGGGATCGAGCTGACGAAGCCGCGGCAGAAGGAACACGGCGACTTCGCCACCAACGTCGCGCTCGTGCTCGCCAAGCGGGTCGGGCGCCCGCCACGTGAGGTGGCCGAGGTCCTCCTCCGGCACCTGCCCGAGGCGTCGTTCGTCGCCGCAGCCGAGGTCGCGGGTCCGGGTTTCGTGAACTTCCGGCTCACGTCGGCGTGGCTCGAGGACGCGCTCCGGGAGGTCGTCGAGGCGGGTGAGGGCTACGGTCGGGCCGCGCCGCACGGGCGGCGCGCGCAGGTCGAGTTCGTCAGCGCGAACCCCACGGGCCCCCTCCACATCGGGCACGCCCGCAACGCTGCCCTGGGCGACGCTCTCGCCCGTCTGTTCGAGGCCGCGGGCTGGAGCGTGGAGCGCGAGTACTACTTCAACGATACCGGCGGGCAGATGGACCGGTTCGGCGCATCCGTCGAGGCCCGGTACCTGCAGCTCCTCGGGCGCGACGACGAGGTGCCGGAGGACGGCTACCACGGCGCGTACCTCACGGATCTCGCGCGGGAGATCGTCGAGACGGAGGGGCCCGGCCTGGCGGACCTCCCGGCAGAGGAGCGCTTCGAACGCCTGCGTGAGGAAGGCGCCAAGCGTGTCCTGGCGCAGATCGAACGCACGCTGGAGCGGTTCGGCGTTCGGTTCGACTCGTACTTGTCCGAGCGCTCGCTCGCCGAACGCGGCGAGATCGAGGCCGCGATCGAGCGGTTGCGGGCCGCCGGCGCCGTCTACGAAGCCGAGGGCGCGGTGTGGTTCAGGTCGACCGATCACGGCGACGAGAAGGATCGGCCGCTCGTGCGGTCGAACGGGACGCACACGTACTTCGGCGCGGATTGCGCCTACGTGATCGACAAGTTCGAGCGTGGGTTCGACCACCTCGTCTACGTGTGGGGTGCGGACCACCACGGCAACATCCCTCGTGTCCGGGGCGCGGCCGAGGCCCTCGGCTACGGGGGCGAGCGCGTGGAGTTCGTGATCTACCAATGGGTCTCGTTCCTGCGCGACGGCGTCCCGGTGCCGATGAGCAAGCGCGCGGGCACGTTCGTGACGCTCGACGAGCTCATCGACGAGGTCGGGACCGACGCCGCGCGGTTCCACCTCTTGATGTTCGGCAACGACGCCGCGATGAGCTTCGACATCGAGGCCGTGAAGAGCCAGTCCCTGGAGAACCCCGTCTACTACGTCCAGTACGGCCACGCGCGGATCGCATCGATCCTGCGCAAGGCGACGGAGCGCGGCGTGGCGCTGCGGATGATCGCCGAGGTCGACCTCACGCGGCTTCGGACGGACCCAGAGCTCGACGTCCTGCGCGCGATCGCCGACGTCCCCGCGCAGGTCGCGGCCGCCGCGGAGTTCCGGGCGCCCCACCGGCTCACGCACGCGGCGCAGGAGCTCGCGGCTAGGTTCCACCGCTTCTACACGGAGTGCCCGGTGCTCTCCGACGACGCCGAGCTCACCCAGGCCCGCCTCTGGCTGTGCCGCGGCGCGAAGCAGGCGATCGCGAACCTGCTCGGCCTGCTCGGCGTCTCGGCGCCCGAGTCGATGGACCGCGCCGATGCATGAGCGCTCCCCCGGCGTGTTGATCCGGCCGGCCCGTCCGAGGGACGCGACGGCGTTCCTCGAGGCGTACCGACAGGTCGCCGCCGAGCGGCGGTTCATCCAGACCGAGGTCGTCGTACGCTCGGCGCGGTCCTACCGACGACGGTTCCGCTCCTCCTACGACGGCGACGGCGCCCACCTGCTTGCCCTCGAGGGCGATCGGTTGGTCGGCAGCCTGTCGATCCGCCGCGACGACCACCCGGCGACGCGGCACGTCGCGACGCTCGGCATGTTCGTCGTCGTCGACCGGCGCGGTCGCGGGGTCGGGACGGCACTGATGCGGGAGGCGATGCGCTGGGCCGGCGACCACGGCGTCGAGCGCGTCGAGCTGACCGTCTACCCGCACAACGACGCGGCGATGGCGCTGTACCGGCGGTTCGGCTTCGAGCAGGAGGGCCGGCTCGTCCGGCACGCGAAGAAGTCCTACGGCTATGAGGACGAGATACTGATGGCCGTCTGGATCGGCCCACCGGTGGATGCCGGCCCGGGGAGCGCGAGCGGTGGCCCCCCGGTGGAGACGGAGGAGCGAGCGTGAACGAACGGGTCCTGCGGGTCGGGATGCTCGGCTGCGGTACGGTCGGCGCCGCGGCGATCCGCCTGCTGCACGAGCATCGGGACGACATCACCCGCCGAGCGGGCTGCCGCCTCGAGGTGACCCGCGTCGCGGTCCGCGACCCGGCGCGCGAGCGCGATGTGCCGCTGCCGCCGGAGGCGTTCGTCACCCACCCGATGGCCGTCGTCGAGGATCCCGACATCGACATCGTGTGCGAGCTGATCGGCGGCATCGAGCCCGCGGGATCCCTGATCCTCGCCGCGTTCGACCGCGAGAAGCCGGTCGTGACCGCCAACAAGGAGCTGCTCGCGACCCGCGGCCGCGAGCTGTTCGACGCCTCTGACGCCAAGGGCCTGGACCTGTACTTCGAGGCCGCGGTCGGCGGCGGCATCCCGCTGATCCGGCCGCTGAAGGAGTCGCTCTCCGGCGAGCGCATCCGACGCGTCCTGGGCATCGTGAACGGGACCACGAACTTCATCCTGACGAAGATGTCGGAGGAGGACCGGGCGTTCGACGACGTGCTCGCGGAGGCGCAGCGCCTCGGGTACGCGGAGGCCGATCCCGCGGCCGACGTCGAGGGGCACGACGCGGCCGCGAAGTGCGCGATCCTCGCCTCGATCGCGTTCAACGCCCGCGTGACCGCGTCCGACGTGTTCCGCGAGGGCATCACGAGGGTGACCACCGAGGACATCGAGTTCGCGCGGCGGCTCGGCTACATCGTGAAGCTCCTCGCGATCGCGGAGATGGGGGACGACGAGCGGATCGCCGCCCGAGTGCATCCCGCGATGATCCCGGCGGCACATCCTCTGGCGAACGTGCGCGACGCCTTCAACGCCGTCTTCGTCGAGGGCGACGCCGTCGGCGAGCTCATGTTCTACGGCCGTGGCGCCGGCGGCGACCCGACCGCGACGGCCGTGGTGGGCGACCTCGTCTCCGTTGCCCGCAACCTCCTCGCCGAAGCGCGGGGAGTCGGGTGCACCTGCTTCCACGAGCGGACGATCCGCCCGATGGCCGAGATGACCGGCCAGTACTACATCTTGCTCCGCGTCGAGGACCGGCCGGGCGTGCTCGCCGAGATCGCGAGCGTGTTCGGGCGGAGCGACGTCTCGATCAAGAGCGTCTGGCAGGAGGGGACGGGCCGCGACGCGCAGCTGGTATTCATCACGCACCGGGCCCGCGAGGGGGCGTTCCAGGAGGCGGTCGCCGCCCTGCGCGACCTCCCCGGGGTCGAGGAGGTCCGCAGCATCCTGCGCGTCGAGGCGGAGGAGTAGGCGTGGCCCATCCTTGGCGCGGCGTCATCGAGGAGTACCGGGACCGGCTCCCGGTAACCGACGCGACGCCGGTCGTCACGTTGTGCGAAGGCGGCACGCCACTCGTGCGTTCCGAGCCGCTCTCGGCAGAGACCGGATGCGAGGTGTGGCTCAAGTACGAGGGCGCGAACCCGACGGGCTCGTTCAAGGACCGCGGGATGACGCTCGCGATCAGCAAGGCCGTTGAGGAGGGCTCGAAGGCCGTGGTGTGCGCCTCGACCGGCAACACCAGTGCGAGTGCCGCCGCCTACGCGGGCAAGGCGGGGCTCACGTGCGCGGTCCTGGTTCCCAAGGGCAAGGTCGCCCTCGGCAAGATGGCGGGCACGCTCATTCACGGCGCTCGCGTCCTCGAGGTCGAGGGGAACTTCGACGCCTCGCTGGAGCTGGCGCGGGACCTCGCCGAGCACTACCCGGTCACGCTCGTGAACTCCGTGAACCCGTACCGGCTCCAGGGCCAGAAGACGCTCGCGTTCGAGGTCGTCGACGCGCTCGGGCGCCCGCCGGACCTTCACTGCGTCCCGGTCGGCAACGCCGGGAACATCTCGAGCCACTGGATGGGGTACTCGGAGTACCTGGCCGACGGGACGATCGCCGAGCCCCCGCGTCTGTTCGGGTTCCAGGCGGCCGGCGCGGCGCCGCTCGTGACGGGTGAGCCGGTCAAGGACCCGCACACGATCGCGTCCGCGATCCGCATCGGCAACCCGGCGTCGTGGGACCTGGCGATCGCCGCGGCCACCGAGTCCGAGGGCGGCGTCCTCGCCGTCACCGATCGCGAGATCTTGGCCGCGTATCGGCGCGTCGCCCACGAGGGCCTGTTCGCCGAACCCGCGTCCGCCGCCAGCGTTGCCGGGCTCCTGCACCTGTCCGCCGAGGGCCGACTGCCGGCAGGCTCACTGGTCGTCTGCGTGCTGACCGGCCACGGTTTGAAGGACCCGGAGTGGGCGATCACCGGGGCCGCCCATCCGCCCAGCGTCCCTGTCGACCCGCACGCCGTCGCATCCGAGCTCGGGCTGTAGCGGTGCGTCTGACCGCTCGCGTGCCCGCCACCTCGGCGAACCTCGGCCCGGGGTTTGACTGCTTCGGGCTGGCGTTGGACCTCGTGAACGAGGTCACGCTCGACATAGACGCCGAGCCCGACGTGACCTGGGAGGGCGAAGGTGTCACCGAGCTGCCGACCGATGGGACCGATCTGGTGACGCGTTCGATCGCCGAGACGGCGCGCCGCCACGGGGTCGACGCCCCGGTGGGCGCGCTCCACGGGGCGAACGTGATCCCGCTCGAGCGGGGTCTCGGGTCCTCGGCGGCCGCCGTGGTGGCCGGTGTCGTGCTCGCCGATGCGGCGTTGGACCTCGGCATGAGCCCGACCGACGTCCTCGAGGTGGCCGCGGCGATCGAGAGGCATCCGGACAACGCGGCCGCGGCCGTGTTCGGCGGGTTCACGATGGTCGTCGACGCCCGGGTCGTGGCGCGCTTCGATCCCGATCCACAGCTCCGACCAGCGCTCCTGATCCCAGACGACCTGCGGATCTCCACCGACGAGGCGCGTCGAGTCTTGCCGGCGATCGTGCCGCGGCCAGATGCCGTCGCGAACGCGGGCCATGCCGCGCTCACCGCCGTGGCGCTCCTGCACGAGCCCGGCCTCCTGTTCGCGGCGATGCGTGACCTCCTCCACGAGGACGTGCGGCTCGGACTCGTCCCTGCGGCCCTCGCCGTGTACGAGTCGGTCCGCGCCGACGGCATCCCGGTCTGCGTGTCCGGTTCGGGCCCCACGCTCCTTGCCTTCGAAGACGACGAGCACGCCGTCGCCGATCCCGGTGAAGGGTGGCGCGTGCTCCGCGTCCCGGTTCGGGTGTCCGGCGCCGAGGTCATCCAGGCCTGAGGCTCTTGTCGACCCCACCTGTGACCGATGTCATTGAACGTGGAAGAAGCCGAACCTAGACTCGCCCCCGACCTCCGTATGAACGCCGACGCCCAACCGCGCCCAGCCCCCGAACACCCCGAACAAGGCGCCGCGCCCGTCCTCGTCACGGACCTCGCGAGCAAGACGCTCGCCGTGAAGGAGGGCGACACCTTCCTGTATACGGATCGCGAGGGCAACCTCGACCACGGCGGCGACTACGGGCTCGGGCTCTACTCGCGCGACACGCGGTTCCTCTCGTACTTCCGGATGACGATCAACGGGCGCGACCCGGTCCTGCTCTCGTCGACCTCGGAGCGCGGCTACATGTCCCACGTGGACCTCACGAACCCCGATCTGTTCGAAGGGGACGTGCTCGCGGTCCCGCAGCAGACGCTGAACATCCGCCGGGTCCGCGCGATCGACGGTCGCCTGTTCGAGCGGGTGCGCGTGAAGAACTACAACGCCTTCGCCATCTCGGTCGACGTCGGATTCGGGTTCGGCGCCGATTTCGCGGACATCTTCGAGGTACGAGGGATGACGCGTGAACACCCGCAGGAGGCACGTCCCCCGCTGGTGCGCGACGGGACGATCGAGTTCGTCTACGACGGACGGGACGACCTGCGGCGGGTGACGCGGATCGTGTTCGACGCCGAGCCCGATCGTGTGGAGGTCGAGGGCACGCAGGCCACGGCGATGTTCCGCCTGCACCTCGGGCCGTTCCAGACGAAGCTCCTCGCGCTCACGATCGAGCCCCGGGTGGGCGACGAGGATCCGGCGAGCCCACCGGACTTCGAGCACGCCGTGCACGACCTCCGGCGTTCGTACGAGGAGTGGGACCGCGGCTCGACGCAGATCGTCACCGACAACGAGCTGTTCAACCAGCTCCTGGATCGGAGCCTGCGCGATCTGCGCGCTCTCTACACGCAGGTGGGCGAGCATGGGGTCCTGGCCGCCGGGATCCCGTGGTACGTCACGATCTTCGGGCGCGACTCGCTGATCGCGTCGCACCAGCTGCTCACGGTCAACCCTCGGCCGGCACGGGAGGCGCTCGAGCTGCTCGCGGCCCGACAGGGCACCCAGGTGGACGACTGGCGCGACGAGCAGCCGGGCAAGATCCTGCACGAGGTCCGCGACGGCGAGCTGGCGCGGGCCGGGGTCGTGCCGCACACGCCCTACTACGGCTCCGTGGACTCCACGCCGTGGTTCCTGATCGTCTACGCCCAGCACCTGCGCTGGACGGGCGACGTGGACTTCGCGCGCCGCCTGCTCCCGGCCGCCGAGGCGGCGCTGGGGTGGATCGACCGCTACGGCGATATCGACGGCGACGGCTTCGTGGAGTACCTGTGCCGCTCGCCGCGGGGGATCCGCAACCAGGGCTGGAAGGACTCGCACGACTCGATCGTCCACGCCGACGGGCGGCTGGCCGAACCGCCGATCGCGCTCGCTGAGGTCCAGGCGTACGTCTACCTCGCCAAGCTGCGGATGGCGGACGTCTACCGCGCCCTGGATCGCCCGCAGGACGCGCGGCGACTCGAAGAGGAGGCCGAGATCCTGAAGGTCCGCTTCAACGAAGCGTTCTGGATGAAGGAAGAGAGCTTCTTCGCTGCCGCGCTCGACGCCGACAAGCGGCAGGTCCGCACCGTGATGTCGAACCCGGGTCACGGCCTGTACTGCGGCATCGTCGACGAGGACAAGGCTGTGCCGCTCGCCAAGCGTTTGCTCGCGCCCGACATGTTCTCGGGATGGGGCGTGCGCACGATGAGCAAGGCCGCCGCCGCGTACAACCCGATGAGCTACCACAACGGGTCGGTCTGGCCGCACGACAACGCGCTCATCGCGGCCGGGCTGAAGCGGTACGGCTTCGCGCGCTCGACCAACCGCGTCGCGACAGCGCTCTTCGACGCCGCGATCTCCGCCGACTACTTCCGCCTGCCCGAGCTCTTCTGCGGGTTCACGCGCCGAACGCCCAACCGCCCCGTGAGCTATCCGATCGCGTGCTCGCCCCAGGCGTGGGCCGCGGGCTCGCCGTTCCTGATGCTCCAGGCGATGCTCGGCATCTCCGCGCGCGCGCACCAGAACCTGCTGACCGTGAACCTCCCGCACCTGCCGACGTGGCTCAACACCGTGGAGGTGCGGAACCTCGCGATCGGCGACAGCCGGCTCAGCCTCGTCTTCCGACGCGAGGGTGAGATCACATCCTTCTCGATGCTCGAGCGCGAGGGCGACGTGCGCGTGGTGATGGAGGAGTAGCCGCCTTCCGGCTCGGCCGCTTCGAGCCCCTCCGGCTAGGCCTGGAGCACGACCGGCGTCCCGACCCGGAGCACGCGCTTCAGGCGGTCCAGGACGCGCTCGGCCACCCGCAGGCAGCCTGCGCTCGCGGAACGGCCGATCGAGGAGGGGTCGTTCGTGCCGTGGATCGCGAGCTGGTTGCCACCGCTCCACCCCGGCGGCAGGTTCGGCTGGATCCCCGAGAGCCCGAACGCGTAGGTCCCGAGCACGCCGCCACCGGGGAACGCGACGCGGTCCGAGATCACGTATCGACCGGTCGGCGTCGGGGACACCGGTGCGCCGGTCGCCGCCCGCGCCGAGAACACCACGCGCTCGCCTCGGACCACCCACAGGCGGTGGCGTGAGAGGTCGGCACGGACGCTCACCGACGTGGTCGAGGTCTGCAGGCCGCGCAGCCGCAACCATCCCGTGACGTCGCGCCCGGCGTAGGGGATCGGCACCCGTCCGAATCGTCCGTCCTCGCTGACCTCCAGTACCCACGCGACCGTCGGCTCGCCGTAGTAGGGGGAGGCCGCGGGCATCGTCCCGATCTGCCGCTCGCCGCCGGGGCGGGAGAGCAGCGGCATCGAGCGCTCGATCTCCGCGAGCAGGTGCCCGGAGGGTTCCTGCTCGGCCGCCAGGTCGCCGGCGGGGGTGATCCTCGCGGCGGCCGCGACCGAGAGCCGAGCCCTCCCCGATGCAACCTGTGGCGCTCGGCGGTCCCTCGGGCGCCCGGCCGCGTCGGCGTGGCGGACCACCAGGGTCACCGAGGCGGTCTCCAGGAGCAGCAGGAGCACCGCGAGCGCGACCGTCATCCGCCTCAGGGTGCGTGGACCGTTCACGCTAGGCGATATCGGCCGCGGCCGGGCCCTCGTTCAGGGCTCGGGGGGTGTTTCCGACCCTCGGCCTCGGCCGGAAGGGCGCTCGCGGTTCCGCCGTTCGGCCGACAGCGGGCGATCAGGAGAGGCAGGGACCCGTGTCGACCTCGAGTGTCGTGCCGATCGCGTCGAGGGCCTCGTTCAGCTCCGAGACGGCGATCGCATAGCCGACGTCGTCGTCGCCGGTCGAGGCCGCGAACACCACGCCGCCGACCCTGCCGTCGGAAAGGACGAAGGGACCGCCCGAGTTCCCGGGGCGGATACCGGCCTGCAGCTCGAGGACCGATCGCTCCACATCGCCGTGCCCGTAGATGTCGCGGCCGACGGCCTCGAACGTCCTTAGCACCGCCGCCCGGTGGGCATCGAGTGGGCCGCCGCCCGGGTACCCAAGAA
>Ga0214473_10008915_pt1 | contig 11863 bp, 16 predicted proteins | sample RVTome_7_FD_203509 | JGI IMG/M metagenome (GOLD analysis project Ga0214473, IMG submission 203509) | Soil microbial communities from uranium-contaminated site in the Upper Colorado River Basin, Wyoming, United States - RVT98D197 | ecosystem: Environmental > Terrestrial > Soil > Contaminated >...
CTGGTCCAGGCCCTCTTCGGTCGACTTGCGGGTGTAGATGGCGCACTGGAGGGGCGTGGGTTTCTGTGCCTCCGTGCTGCCGTTGCCGTTCCCGTTCTTCACGGGTTTTCTTCTCCTTTGGGCATGGCCCGGCCGTTCACAGGTAGCCGTGCGTCGCGCCGGCCCAAGAGCATGAGGCGCGGGATCCCAGGAGGGCCACCGTCTTCCGCGAACGCGCCGCGCGGAGGCCGGATGCGGACGTCGGCGTCATTGGCCAGCTCGGCGATCCTCCGGCAGGCCCGCTCTGAGAGGTCGCCCTCCTCGAGCGCTTGAAGGCGCCAGGCGATCCGCCTCCAGAGGAACGTCTTGTGCCGCGAGCGCGTCTTCTCGCCGAAGACCTCCCGGCACTGCTCCTGCAGCTCCCCCACGCTCATGGCCTGGAGCGCCCGGATGCTGGCGGCGATCGAGGGCTTCATGGGGACCTCCCCGTGGGGCGAGAGTTAACCCCAGGGCCATACACGCTCTGCTTGGGAGAGACTTCAAGTCGATCCTTAGGGGAAGAAAGCCCCGTCTATCGGGGTGTTACGGGGGTTCATGGGGCGCCCCTACGGCTGGGACGGTGATTTGGAGACCCAGTTCGGGGCGCGGAGGAGTGCTTCTTGTTAACGGCCACCCTGCCGGGGGCTTACCCCTGAGATGTAACAAGCGGCACAGAAATATGCAGTGATCGCGTAGCATTACAACTCTTGTCGTACGGGCGTGGCAAAATCCGCCGATCGTTAGCACTGCCTATGTAAGGGGCAATGAAGCCCCGGACAGGAGGCCCGCATGCCCCCCGAAAACGAGCACCCGAAACCGCATCAGGTTCTAGTCGCCGTGGTCACCACGTCCGGCACGTACCCGCCGGAGGGGTTCAACGGGGTTCCCGAGCATCAGCCCGTGAAGGTCGAGTTGGCCCAGGCCTCCAAGAAGCTCGGCATCTCGAACACAAATGGCTGGGTCGCCACGGTTGGCGGCCGAGAGCTGAACGTTGAGCAGAACTACATCGAGAATCAGCTCGCCGGCGAGGTCGAGATCCACTGGGGACCACGCGAGGGCGGAGGCGGCGGCTACCGGTGAACCCTGTGGCGGCCAAGGCTCTGTTTGATCTGTCCGTGGGCGGCCTCGATGACCGTTTGCTGACGGCTCGCGGGTGGATCCTCCACTCGCGAGCCTTCCCTTCGCTCGACATCTCATTTCGGAGCACAGAACGTTTGGAACTGCGGCTTCGACTGAGATGTGACGACTGGAACGATACACCCCCGTCGGTAGACCTTCTTGCTCCCGACGGTGGATTGCTGACGGCGATACCGACCCAGCGCTCGGGGTCGACGATCTTCAACGCGGGTGCGCATGCGAGAACCGGACGGCCGTTCGTATGCATGGCGGGCGTGCGCGAGTACCACGAACACTCCAGCCATGTGGGTGACCTATGGAGCAAGTACAAGGCGTTGGACAGCTACTCGCTCGGCGGTATCCTCATTCAGCTTTGGCGTGGATGGCAGAGGTCTTGGCCGTGAGCGCCATCGTCGAGATCTCAAGGCGGCTCGTAGCGTCCACCGTCACGGAGCTGCGCGCGTCGACCGACACGGAACGCGTGGTGCTTTGGCTTGGGGAGCGAATGGCGGATCAGATCGTGGTGAGGGACGTATTCGTGCCCGTCCAATATTCTTGCGCTGACTTCTTTCACATCCCACCAAGAGGGATGGATGAGCTTCTCCGAAACCTCCGGGCGCGACGTCTAATGGTAGCTGCCCAGGTGCACACACACCCTGAAGCGGCTTTCCATTCCTGGGCGGACGACCAATGGGCAATCGTTCGCCACACTGGCGCGCTCTCGCTCGTGGTCCCGCGGTTCTGCCAGGACACAACCTCGGACACCTTCGTGAGGGACGCCCTGGTCTACCGGCTCAGCGAGAACGATCAGTTCGTTTTGGTGGACGCGGTCGAGACCTTCTTAGTGACGACATGATGAGCGCACGCCAAGAAAATTCCAGAACCCTTGCATCTGCCATCGGCGTCACCGACGATCATGCCGTTGCGTTACTCGACGCGTCCGTGCTCCTCACCGTCGCGGCTGGCGAGGAGCGTCTAGCCACTCGCATTCGCGAACTGTTACAGCGGACGCTTCCGAATGTCGTCACCGATGTGGACGCCTCGAAGAGGCCGGCGGTAGAGATCCTCGTTGGGCGAACAGCGGCCAGAAGCAGTGCTCCGGTCATCGGGGTCAATGTCAGCGGCTACAAGTTCGCGGTGCGAGACGGGCAGGTTGCTTCATCTGGCCAAGAACCGGCCGCGCACACGATCGTAGAGCTCCTTGCCGCATGCTACGCTGCTGCCGCCGCGGTTCATCGAGCCACGGAGGCTGAGCTTCCTATGCCAATCAGGCTGCCCATCGAGGTCGATCTCGCGGCCTTGCTCGGCACCGACGTGGAGTGTCTACACCAGCCCGTCGATCTCGGCACGGTCTTCATGGCCGGAGCTGGGGCCATCGGCAATGGCGTACTCCTCGGCTTTTCGGCCTTCGACGTGCACGGCGACCTGCACGTCTGCGATCCCGACACGGTGACTCCTGGCAACCTGAATCGCTGCGTATGGTTTACGGCTGATGATCTGGGGGCCTACAAGGCAGAGCGGCTCGTTGTGCACGCTCAACCGCATGTTCCGCGACTGCGGCTTGTCGCGCATGGCTGCGTCTTGAAGGACGTGCCGGTTGCCAAGCAGGGGGGTGCTTGGCTCGACAAGTTGATCATCGCGGTTGATAGCCGTCGGGTACGGCGAGCACTCCAGAACGAAATGCCTCACCACGTTTTCGACGCGTCCACGACGGGGATCGCCGAAGTCGTCCTGCACTTTAATAGCCTGCCCAGCAGCCACGCGTGTCTCTCCTGTGTCTACTACGAGGCTCCCGACGAGACCGCTCACGAGGCGCATGTCGCTGAGTCGCTCGGGGTTGCTGTCGCCGATGTCAGGTCCAACTTCGTCACCGTTGAGGCCGCCCGCGCGATCGCGAGCAGGTATCCCGAGCTAGTTCCAGAAACCCTGGTTGGCCTCGCCTACGACTCCCTCTTCAAACAGCTTTGCGGGCAGGGAGCGCTCAAGACCGAGGCGGATCGCCAGGTGCTAGCCCCGTTCGCATTTGTGTCCGTCCTCGCCGGCGTGCTCCTAGCCGTCGAACTCGTGCGGCGCGTTCACAGAGGCTCGACGGAGCTGCCGTTCAACTACTGGCGGGTAAGCCCGTGGAGCGCGCCAGTTGCCAGAATGCGAGAACTGCGACCAAAGAGGACAACATGCGAATTCTGCGATAATCCCGTCCTGCAGGGCATCGTGCGAGAGCTGTGGGATGGACATGGAGAATAAAGGTGGCGCACGGACTGGAATCGTGAGCGGCGTGGCGGACATCAGCGATCCGAAGCAGCTCCAAGGGCTCTCCTTGCGCCTCTTGGCGTTCGCGCGTCGACGTGCGGCTGTGCGCAGGTGGTGGCTCGGAGCCGCGGGAGGGCTTGCGAAGGGGCAAACCGTCGAGGATGTGGTCTGCGAGGCCGTCGAGTCTCTGTTTGGAGGAAAGCGTCGGTGGGATCCGGCCTCCCAGCCGGATCCCTGGGAGCACCTGAAGTCCGTGGTGAACAGCCTCCTCTCGAATCTTGTCCGGTCGAAGGAGAACCGGCTGAACTCCCGAGACGTACCCCAGGACGCTGTGGCTCCACAGGACACGCCGGAGTCGGCGCTACTGCGCTCAGAAGAAGAAGGGGCATTGGAGAAGCGTCGTGAGCGGGCGTACTCGCTACTCGTGGACCAGATCGCCGACGCGGACGACAAGAAGCTTCTTGCGCTTCATGACCTCATCATGAACGAGAACATTCACAAGCCGCAGGAACTTTCAAAGCGGCTGAGCATCCCCGTGGCCGAGGTGAACAACCTCAAGAAGCGCTTCTGGCGCGCCTGCCGGCGGGTGCTCGATATCCTGGACAAGGAAGAAGGGCAATCCCATGACTGAGCGAGACAAGGACGACCGCGACGGTATCCTTGCTCTGCTGGAGGACGTTGCGGATCACGACCAAACAGCCGAAGAGGCACAAGAGGAACTTGCTGGTGACGGTGTCAATGTGTCAACGTTCCTGGCGCGTATCCAACAGACCGTCGATCGGCAGACGAAAGAGGAACGGCTCGCGTGGCGACGTGAGGCGCAGAAGAACGTTGAGGCATTCGCTCGGAGCCAGAATGCCGCAGGACGCTTCGCTACGATGAGCCGATCCGATCTCGAGGCCGAGGCGCGGAAATATGCAAGCGAGGTCCACTTCAGAAATCTGGAAGAGCAGACGGACGACGACCTGCGGACGCTTCTCGCGGATCGCGCCAGGCTTGAGGAACTTTCCAAGAAATGAGCGCCCACGATCCCGGGCAACTGGCCCGCGCAGCAGCGAGGCGAGAGTTGCGAGAACTGCATATAGAAGCGATCGACGAGATTGAAGTCGAAGAAATTGCCGGTTACCGCAAGCTGTTCATTGTGGAGGGCGACCTTCATGGAGCAGAGGGGCGCTCGGTGACGCATGCTGGCGCCGGGATCATCAGGATTCGCAGCGACATCACCCAGCCGGCGCGGCGCCGGTTCATCATCGCTCACGAGATCGGGCATTGCGTTCTGCACAAATCGGGCAGTGTGACACCATGCACCAAGGGTGACCTCTTCAGGTATGAGGACGGAAACCGCGAGGCGGAGGCAAACTGGTTTGCTGCCGAGTTGCTTATGCCGGGGAAGCTGTTCGAGCCGCTGTGCGACGTTCAGGAACCTACATTCAAGACAATCGAGGAGATCGCTCGAAAGTTCAGGACGACGCTGACGGCTACCAGTATTCGGTTCGTTCAACTCGGGCCGGAGCGATGTGCGCTGGTCTGGTCTGAGGATGGTAAGGTGAAGTGGTGGGTGCGTTCGGCGGACTTTCCGGGATGGATTGACCGAGGTCGGACGCTGTCGGGTCTATCTCACGCGTCGGATGTGTTTCGTAGCAAAGCGCTCCCAAAGGGTCTGCAGCCTGTGCCTCAGCATGCCTGGCTCGATAGCCAAGTTGCGGGCGGACGTGATGTGATGGAAGAGACGCTCGATTTCAGCAGGCTCGGTGCCGCCTTAACGCTGCTCTGGCTACCCAGCGACGGCGACGAGGATGGCCGCGACGACGATGACGACGACGACTACCGCTGGCGACGGTAAGCGGGGTGCCAATCGCAGTGAGGCATAGCCAGCGATCTGGCGATGCGAATCGAAACAGAGAATGACGACGAAGAGATGATGTCGGAAAATGTTCCGCACAACAAGGCGCTGAATTGAACGTAGATATTCAGCGTGGCTTATAAGAATTATTGGCATCGCAGGCAACATCGGAAAGCTCAACCTCTTTGGGCCCCGTGAAGGGAAGAGGATACCGTCATGGCAATACCTGCCGCCGCTCCTAGCCTATCGGTGCGTGCATTCGCAGAGCTGATCCGCTTACCCGCTTACGAACAGCTCCGAGTGCTCCACGATCAAAAGTATCCGCGCTCGGAGCCGCAGAGCTTTAAGATCCCATTCTACCAGCCGGCACTGAAGGGGATTCGCGATTACTACAGGTCAGGGAACAAACTCACCGCGTTGGTCGCGGCGCGCGCCGCAGCCACCGCGGTTGGGCTTGAGACGCGGCGCGCTCACAACGTGCGAGTCATCGATCAATTCGAGAAGAGCAAGCAAGCCAAGCGCAGGCTCCAGCCGAAACCCAGTCCCCGGTGCTCGATTCTCCTCGCCGGCGTCGAGATCCGGCTTCGTTTCGACCTAGTGGCCTTAGAGGGCTCAGCCGTTCGACAGATCTTCTATAATCTGCGCAATGCGGCGGTAGACGAAGAAACCTCGCGCACGACGCTAGAGCTAGCCGCCCATGTGCTCCATATGTCCGGCACACTGGCTTCCATCAGACATCTCGAGTACGTCGATATCAATGATTGTCACTCCCGCTCGATTGGGAGGATCCGAAGCCCAACAATCAAGAACGTTCAGGCCAATGCCAAGCTTATCAAGACGCTTTGGCCTACGGTATAGGGATGTCGCCCACAAGACGCTGCAATGGGCAACCGGGAATATCGGTAACTGAATATCCCGGTTTAGAATGTTGATTATGACGCTGGCTAACAGCGCAGTCGATCAGACCACTGGTAGGCCTTCGCTCGCCGTGGCTGCTCATCGCGAGCGTTAGGATTCCGGGGTCCGTTCGGGTAAGAAGGATGCTCCCATGCTCGTTGATTGCACTCGCTGCAAGGCACGCGTCAACGCGGATGAGCTGGCCGACTTCATAGGCTTCGACAACGAGGTCGAGTTCGACGTTCGCTACGCCTTTCTCAAATGCCCCTCATGCAAGTCGCCGCTGCTCACCTGTCAATGGCGCCCTGAAGAAGGCCAACCGTGGGACTCACCTGCACGCCTTTATCCCCCGATTCGACAGCTGAGTTTACAAATTCCAAATGAACTCCGACGCTCCTTCAAGGAGGCTATCCGGTGTCAAGAATCGGCACATTACCTGGCAACAGCCCTCATGTGTCGTCGAACGCTCGAGGGTATCTGCGGGCATCATCTCGGGAAGGTCCGGAATCTCTCGACCAGCCTCAAGGAACTCCATAAGAAGAAGATTATCGACGACAGGCTATTCGAATGGGCAAACGCGCTACGAGACGATGGCAATCTCGCCGCGCACGACATGGACGCGCGGATCAGTCACAAAGACGCCGAAGATCTGGTAGATTTTTGCGAGGCGATTCTTGACTACGTCTTCGTGCTCCGTGATCGCTTTGAGACCTATAAAGATCGGCGGGCAAGGCGTAGGAAAAAGAACGGCACTAAGAAATCGCGTACCAGCACCCCGGAAACCTAACCCGGCGATCGAGCAGCATTCGGTCGGCCTCTGCGTCACCAGCTCAACGCAGATGTGTTAGACCGCATGATTTAGCTCCTCAGCCAAGATGCCAAGGACACTGTTGCATGGTGGATCTAGCAGAACTAATCACCAACGAGGTTTTTGATAACTCGCGTCGCTTTCTGCCAGGACGCGTCTGCACGAGGGAGGATTTTTCCCACAATCTTGGTCTCCCGATTCTTGTCGATGGTCTGACGCGTGAGGAGACGCTCTTAGCGCTCTCGACCCTCCCTCGCGGCGCGAATAGCCTCTCGCTTGCTCCGCTAGACAAAGGCTTGAGCGCCTCAAAGGTCTTCGCGGCAAAGTTCGACGCGGGGAACCGGCGCGTCTCAAAGGTCTTTGTGATGAAGCTCGGGGCAAGAAACAAAATCGCCCGCGAAGCTGAAGCCCTTGAGACGCTTGTGGCCGTGACCCTCCCAGGATCGGCCCCGCCCGTGTATCGGCTTGGCCCCAACATCGGCGTTGTCGTCCAAGATCTCGCAGGCCTAACGCCTTCTGCCAAACTCACTAGCTTCCGGCACTACAGTCGAACTAGCCCCAGATCAGACCAGATAATCTTCCGCCTATTCCGAGAGCGGTTCCGAAATTGGTATTTCTCTGAGGACGAAACTGACCCGGTCACCGTTCGGCTTTCGGATGCCTTTGCTCGGTACCTAGCTAAGAGCGGAGGAGGTGCTTTGTTTCCCGAGGGCTGGAGCGAACTTAAGCAGTGGGTGCAAGAAGAGTCGGGACACGATTGGTCCGCAGTACGACCAGCATACGAGTCAGCACTCAATCACACGGTGCTGACTCCGTCTTGCATTGTCCACGGGGATCTGCACTCCCAAAACATTCTGGTCGACGACAACGAGGAATGCTGGCCGATCGACTTCGCCTGGTGCCATGAGAATGCGACGCCGCTTGTTGACTTGGTGATGCTTGAGTGCTCTTTGAAGTTCCTGGCGATTCCTAGGCGTTCCGACCTCCGGGTCTTGATCCGGATCGAGGTTGCACTGGCACAATCGTATCGAGATGTTCCATCGACAGGAAACGTTCCCTACCGCGATGAGATAGCGAACGTCCTGAGGGCGCTTGCAGCAGTGAGAGAAGTCGCGGCCACCGATTTCGGATTCGCCTTCGGCGACTACCAGCGTGCCCTCTTCCTCATGAACTACGCATTGGTCAACCATCCACAGCTGAATCGTCCGTACGCCTTGGCGAGCCTTCAGATTCATGCAGGCGAACTGCTAAACAACGGGAGGGTCCTCACCGCATGAACCTATCGCTGACCGTTTCGCCTTACGATGCTCTCTACCGTGCGTCACCCAGCTACCGGCTATGGGGAGATGAGCCGGGACGGCTGCTGCCGATGGTTCCTCGACTTGCGCCGGGGCGCAGAGTATTCGACGCCGGATGTGGAGATGGGAAGAACGCCCTATTTCTAGAAGAGCAGGGCTTCGAGGTCTTCGGAGTCGACAGCTCGCCTTATGCTCTTTCGGGCCTTTTTCGTAGGTTCGAAGCCGCCGGAATTTGGCCCAGGGGCCACTACGTTTTTGGGCGAGTTGAGGATTGGTTTCCGCCGACTGATAGCGTTGACGTGCTGATTTCGTATGGCCTTCTGCACTGCCTTGCTCCCAGGTATCGACCAGAAACGCACCGCCGCCTTCAGGCTGCCATAAGGCCCGGAGGTATTGCCGTAGTCAGCTGCCTTACTACTCGGATTCCTCTTCCGGACTGGCACGGAACTCCGGGCGTCATTCCGCTGTCCATAGAGGAACTCGTTGGGCTTTTCGACGGTTGGACGATAGAGTTCTTGTCGGAGGGAGAGATCAGTGAGAGCCATCCTCCCAAAATCCCTTTTCACGTTCACTCGGCGGCGTGGCTCGTCGGCCGACGTTCAACACGATGACTTCTTTCTGCATCGCAGTGACCGGTGCAATCGGATCGGGTAAGACCACTCTTTCTCTGCTCATCAAGGAGGCAGTCGGTGGACAGATAGTCAACGTTGGCGATCTTATCGCCCAGCGTCTATGCGAATACGGGATAGGAGTGCCAGAGAGGACTCTGCTGGGGCACATCTTCATGCAAGAGCGTGGATACAGCGAGTACGAAGGCATGCTTCTTGAAGCTGCCGCACCTGGTGTAATTCTAGATGGAGTGAGAGTTGCTGCTGCAGTGCAGGCGCTTCGCAGGAACACTCGACTTCTTCATCTCCATCGAACCGTGACTCTTCAAGGGGTAAGCCAAGATTCCTTCGAGAACGAGCTGCCAAACCTTCAGAGTCTTGCGGACGCCGTGATTCCTTGGTGCCCGTCTCTTCTTGATCTACGCACACGATTTCAAGCAGTGCTGCAAACGAGACTGCTGCAGTCCAAGACGTGAGTGATCGATCGGGTGAGAGGTCGACTCATCCTGACAGCACGTTCGCGCCGGCGCTTCGCTCTCCTTGGCACCTCCGCTGAAGTTAGAGGTTAGACACACTCAGGTGAGGTTGTGAGTGAGCCCTAAGCAACGACCGCATCCAGGGACCAGGGGCCGCCACGAGTACGACGTATGCCTTTCCTTCGCCGGTGAGGATAGGGCGTACGTTGAAAGGGTCGCCCGAGATTTGGTCAAATCTGGCTGCCGAGTATTCTACGACCAATACCAGATGGAGGAACTGTGGGGCAAGGACCTCTACACGCACCTCGACTACATCTACAGAAGTGCGGCTCGGCACTGCGTCATGTTCATCTCCAAGCACTATGCCAAGAAGCTCTGGGCTGCTCATGAACGCCAATCCGCGCAAGCACGCGCATTCCGAGAGAATAGGGAGTACGTGCTCCCCGTGCGATTCGACAAGACAGAGATCCCGGGAGTGCGGGAGACAGTGGGATATGTAGACCTACGATCTATGCGGCCAGCAGAACTCGCGACCCTGATCAAGAAGAAGGTTATGCCGTTGATTCGGGACGAGTTCTTTCCACCAATGCCAGATAAACTATTCGAATATGTAGGCGCAAAGTCGGCTAGGGCAAGGGAGCGGATTCACGAGCGAGCCTACGAGTTCTTCTCGATGCTGCGGCGGATGTCACGCGCGGAGCGAAGGCTTGTGTTCATGGTCTTCAGCACTGGGTGTCCATCGGAGATGCCCAAGAATATTCATGCACAGCTTGACTGGCTGAGGCGCCATCTCAAGTGGCCGCCGCGGAAGATTGTTCAGGTGGCGACTGGACTGAGCTCATTAGGGTTTCACACAAGAGTGCGCGGCCGGCATGACCACAGCCCCGGTGGCCCTACGAGCAATGATGGCGTTCTGATCCTTGAATGGCATGATTTCAGCGTTGGCGTGCGTGGCAGTACGAACGGCACCGATATCGCGGTAGCAATGGTGTGTCTAGCTGCTGAAAATTATTGTACCGATTGCGGTTGGCGCCCTCTGGCTCACCTTGATTTTTCGCAACTAAGCAGCGCGACATCCGTAAGCCATGAACACGAGAAAAGACTTAAGACGCAAGGTAGGTACCATACGAGCGTGGCGTCCGAGCCGGGGTGGAGAAGGCGTCGGACAAGGCGCCAGACCTAACGAGCCCCGCCGCAATAGTCACGCTTCGAGAGTATGGAGGCAGGGCGGCTGTGTTGTCCTGCGGTCGAGCGGTATCATGCCTGGTTTCGCAGCTTATCGACGCAACGTCAGCTCGCCGATGATGGGGAGAATGGGATGAGGACGCGACTTGCGATAGGTGCCGCGGCTTTGCTCGTCGGAATGGCCACCGTCTTTGCGGGGGTATGGGAAAAGCTTCCAGGTAAGTGGTCCGACTTCGCAGTCAATCTGGGCAGTGAGCTTGTCGGTATTGTGGTTACCATTGTGGTCATCGATTGGATTCTGGAGCGACGACGTCGACAGGACGAAGCTCGGCGAATCGCCTTGCAAGCTCTCCATGAACTCGATCACGCCGTATGGATCTGGCAGGGAGGCGCCCGCGAGTTCGATATTGCTGAACTGCTAGGACTTCTTGGCAACGTGAGCGATGCCGATCCACTCCCCCGGTTCACGCAGAACCTGCTACTCGTCGCGGGCTCCAAGGCCGCCAATACTCTACGAATAAGGGCTGAGGAAGTCGCCTCCGATAGCCACCTTCGTTCGGGGCTTGAGGAGCTGGCGAGGATTGAGGCGATGCGCGATGGAACAGCGCCGATGTCGTCAAGGCTAGTCGCAAAACACGCCAGAGGCGCGTCTGAGCTGTTTGCGAAGGCGGCAGGAATCGCGATCCCGACAACGATGGTCTTGCCGCCTGAACGATTTCGCGACAATAGCATAGCCGAACAGGAGTGGCGGCACTATGGCAGGCCTCGACAGGATGTACAGGTTGCCTAACGAGCTCTGAGCGGTCCGGGACATGACCAGCAAATCAGCATGGGGGTAAAGATGAGAGCTTCTTCCTACTTCTGTAGGAAGCACCGTCGAAGCCTCGGGTCCCCCCTCATCAGAACTAACGAAGGGCAGGGGTGAAGCCAACTAGCTGAGGGACGAATCGGTGGAGGCGCAGGAGTAGCGAAGGGTTGAAGATTCGCCGGCTGCGGTTTAACGATTCACCCTAAACTATACCGATTTATACCGAGGATTAGCCCGCGGGATAAGACCGCTCACGGCCTCGCACATCTCTGGTTCTCCCCGATATCTCCGCGAGTTGCGGGCTCGACTATCGATCCGGAAAGCGCTTGGAGGGGCGAAAACTATACCAAATCGTGGAACCGGCGATCTCGGTATAAATCGAGCTAATGCGGAATAAGGATCCAACCCTCCGCCCGCGGCCGATTCGGCCGCACGAGGAAAGCAGCCCCAGGCTTGGAGGTCCGGCTGGAATCTCGGTTCTCTCTGATCCCCCCATCGCCCGCCGTGACCCCACCGGCGGCTCATTCGCTGACGGTTCGCTAGAGTAGAGAGAGGT
>Ga0214473_10008916_pt1 | contig 11862 bp, 7 predicted proteins | sample RVTome_7_FD_203509 | JGI IMG/M metagenome (GOLD analysis project Ga0214473, IMG submission 203509) | Soil microbial communities from uranium-contaminated site in the Upper Colorado River Basin, Wyoming, United States - RVT98D197 | ecosystem: Environmental > Terrestrial > Soil > Contaminated >...
GCCGCCAGAAGGCCCGCACGCGGCCGGTTCCGGGGAACCACGACTACGACGAGCCGGGGGCGGCCCCCTACTTCCGGTATTTCGGCGCCGCGGCGGGAGACCCGGACAAGGGCTACTACGCCTACGAGTTGGCCGAGTGGCGCCTGTTCGCGCTGAATAGCGAGGTCGACATCAGCGATACGTCCGCCCAGCTCGCCTGGCTGCGCCAGGACCTGGCGGCGAACCCCACCCGGTGCAGCCTGGCCTACTGGCATCGCCCGCGGTTCAGCTCCGGCTGGCACCACGGCAGCGACGCCGCCCTGCAGCCCCTGTGGGAGGTGCTCTATCAGGCGGGTGTGGAAGTCGTGCTGCACGGCCACGAGCACCACTACGAGCGGTTCGCCCCCCAAACGCCGGCCGGCGCGGCCGACCCCCAATACGGGATTCGCGAGTTCGTCGCCGGGACGGGCGGCGGTGAGCTCTATCCGTTCGATACGCTGCCGGAGCCCAACAGCGAGGTCCGGCGCACCGGCAGCTACGGTGTCCTCGCCCTGCGGCTTCGGGCGGACGGGTACAACTGGCGCTTCGTGCCGGTGCCGGAGGACACGTTCGCCGACAGCGGTTCCGGGCTCTGCCATGCGCCGCGACCGGCAGGGAGTCGGCAATGATGACCCGCGTGCCCGCCTGCGTCATGGGCGACATCGACCTGGTGCATGCGCTCGGCCTCGGCGGCATCTCGAGCGTGGTGGTGGCGCCGCCCGGTGCCCCGGCGCGGTATTCGCGATTCACGCGGCGCGTGCTCCCCTGGCGGGATCCCTGGGAGCACCCCGAGCAGGCGGTGGAGCAACTGGTCCGCTACGGCGTAACCCAGGCCAGGCCGCCCGTGCTGTTCTACCAGGACGACGGGAGCCAGTTGCTGGTCTCGCGGAACCGCGAGCAGCTCGGGCGGGTGTTCCGGTTCGTGATTCCCGACGCGACCCTGGTCGAAGACCTGGTGGACAAGGCGCGGTTCCAGGCGCTGGCCGCGCGCCTCGGCCTGCCCGTGCCTCCGGCCCGTACGCTGGCCCCCGCGACAGAGCCGCCCCCAACCGATCTGTTCTACCCGGTGCTGGTCAAGCCGCTCACGCGCCGGCCCCGTTCGTGGGATCCGGTCGCCAAGGGCGGCAAGGCGATCCGCTTCGACACCGCCGCCGCGCTGCGCGACGCCTGGCCGCGCCTGGCCGCGTCCGGGTTGACCCTGCTGGCCCAGACCGAAGTGGCGGGTACCGAGCGGCGCATCGAGAGCTATCACGTCTATGTGGATACCGGCGGGACGACGGTCGCCGCCTTCACCGGACGGAAGATCCGGACCTATCCGGCCGCGTTCGGCGACAGCACCGCGCTCGAGATCACGGACCAGCCCGACGTGGCGGCCATCGGGGCCGAGATCGTCGGGCGGATGGATCTGCGCGGCGTCGCCAAGCTCGACTTCAAGCGCGACGCCGGCGGCCGATTACACCTGCTCGAGGTGAACGCGCGGTTCACGCTGTGGAACCACCCGGGTGCGCTGGCGGGTGTGAACATCCCCAGGCTCGTCTACGGTGATCTGACCGGCGAGCCACGCCCGTTACTGCCCCGGGTTCTGCCCGGGGTCCGCTGGTGCCGCATGTGGGCCGATCGCCCGGCGGCGCGAGAGCAGGGAATCCCGTTCTTCCGGTGGCTGCCCTGGGCCCTCGGCAGCGAGGCCAAGCGGGCCATTGCCTGGCATGACCCCATGCCGCTGGTGCGGGCGGGCCTGTGGCGGCTCTGGCCCCACGGGACTCCCGTTTCCCCCGCGCCCCTGCGGGCGCCGGGCACCGGGGCCCTGTGCTGAGATTGCGCGTCGCCCGGCTGACCCTCGCGGGGGTGGTGGTGGCCTGCGGCGAGCCGGGGGGCCCGGTCGTCGCCAACCTGGCGCCGGTGGCCAGCGCCGGCGGACCGTACGTCACGTCCATCCTGAGCGTCACCGTTACCGGCGCCGCCTCCACCGACCCGGACTCCAACCTGCCGCTGGCGTATGCCTGGGACTTCGGCGACGGCGCGACCGGTTCGGGCGAGGCTCCCACGCACGCCTACGCGGAGCCGGGGTCGTACCAGGTCACGCTCCGGGTCACGGATTCGCGCGGGGCCGTGAGCGAGCCGAGTACGACGAGCGCCGCGGTCACTCCTCGGAACGGCACCATCCTCACGGTGGCCGGGAACATCGCGTCGTGCGGGAACAACCGGGACGCCGCCACGGCCGCGCTGCTCGACGGGATCCCCGGCTGGGTCGCGGCCCTGGGCGATAACGCGTTCCCCGACGGCACCATGCAGGACTATACCGGGTGCTACGGCCCCACATGGGGGCGGCACAAGGACCGGACGTTCGCCGTGCTGGGGAATCACGACTACCAGACCGGAGACGCCGCGGGCGCGTTCGACTACTTCGGCGACCGCGCCGGCCCCCGCGCCCTGGGCTACTACAGCTTCGAGCTCGATGCCTGGCACGTGATCGTGCTCAACGACAACGCTCCGTACGTGGAGTTCGGCGCGGGGTCCCCGCAGGATCAGTGGCTCGTGGCAGACCTCGCGGCCAACCCCAAGCCGTGCGTGCTGGCCATGTGGCACCAGCCGCGCTTCACCTCGTCCAACGAGCCGGGCGCGGTCGGGCGGGTCACCCGCCAGATCCTGTGGCAGCGGCTCTACGATGCCGGCGCCGAGATCGTACTCAACGGCCAGGAGCATCAGTACGAGCGCATGCGGCCCATGACCCCGGACGGCACGCCGGACGACGCGCGGGGCATCAGGCAATTCAACGTCGGCACGGGAGGGGAGAGCGTCGCGCTTCCGACCGTGGCCATACACCCCCAGAGTGAAATCCTCGCAGCCGAGTTCGGCGTCCTGACGCTGACCCTGGCCAGCGGCGGCTACGCCTGGGAATTCATCCCGGTGCCGGGGAGCACGTTCTCCGACTCCGGGCTCGCGACCTGTCATTGAGCATCAAGGAGCGCAACGATGAAAGTCCGGTTTGGAGTACTCATGGTGGCCTTGGCGCTGCTGGGGGCCTGCGGTGAAGCGCCTCCCACGGAGCCGCCGCCCACGGAACCGCCGCCCCCGGAGCCACCGCCCCCGGTCGAGCAGGTGACCGTCGTGCTGGCCGGTGCCGGCAACATCGCGAAGTGCACCAACGACCGGGACGAGGCCACGGCCCAGCTCCTGGACGCGGTGGCCGACTGGGTGGCCGCGCTGGGCGACAATGTGTGGGATGACGCCACGCTGGCCGACTACAACAGCTGCTACGGGCCCACCTGGGGCCGGCACAAGGACCGGACCTTCGCGGTGCTGGGGAATCACGAGTACGACCTGGGGACCGCCGACGGCACGTTCGACTACTTCGCCGACCGCGCGGGCCCTCGCCCCATGGGCTACTACAGCCAGGACATCGGCGACTGGCACGTGATCGTCATCAACAGCAACAACACCTATGTCCCGGTCGCCGCCGGGTCACCCCAGGACCAGTGGCTGGTGACCGACCTCGCCGCCAACACCAAACCGTGCGTGCTGGCCATGTGGCACGAGCCCGTGTTCACCTCGGGCCAGCCGGGGGAGGGGATGGTGCGCACCAGCCTCCGCATCCTGTGGGAGCGGCTCTATGCGGCCGGTGCCGACGTCGTCCTGAACGGCCAGCAGCATCACTATGAGCGCATGGCGCCCATGTCGCCCGACGGCAGCCGCGACGACGCGCGCGGGATCCGGCAGTTCAACGCCGGCACCGGCGGCGAGAGTCTCCAGGCCCCGACGGTCATCTACCCGACCAGCGAAGCCTACGGCGTGGCGTTCGGCGTGTTGAAGTTGACGCTCCGCACCGGCGGGTACGACTGGACGTTCTTGCCCATTCCCGGCGAGACGTATGCGGACGCGGGCTCGGCCACGTGCCACTAGCCACCGCGAGGAGGGTCTGACCATGCGTAGCTGGCATCGAGTACTCTGGGTGACGCTGGCGCTGGCGGCCTGCGGGGACAACCCCGTGCAGCCGCCGCCGCCCCCGCCGCCCCCGCCGCCGCCTCCCCCACCGCCCGCGCTGGTCACGGTGCTGCTCGGGGCGGCCGGCAACATCGCCAAGTGCACCAACGACCGCGACGCCGCGACGGCGCTGCTGCTCGACGGGGTCGACTTCGTGGCCGCGCTGGGCGACAACGCCTTCGAAACCGGCAGCCTGGCTGAATACACCAACTGCTACGACCCCACCTGGGGCCGATTCAAGGACGTGACCTTCGCCGTGCCCGGGAATCGCGAATACGAGACCCCGAACGCCAGCGGCTTCTTCGACTACTTCGGCGCGCGGGTCGGCGAGCGGGGCAAGGGCTACCTCAGCCAGGACATCGGCGAGTGGCACATGATCGTGCTCAACGACAACGACTCCGTGCCCTTCTTGGCGGGCTCCGAGCAGGACCAGTGGCTGGCGGCCGACCTGGCCGCGAATACCCAACCGTGCACCATCGTGATCTCGCACGTGCCGCGCTTCACGTCATCCGACGTGGCAGGCTCGATCGAGCGCCAGAGCCGGCGGTTTCTGTGGCAGCGGCTCTACGACGCGAATGCCGAGATCCTGCTGCACGGCCAACATCATCACTACGAGCGCATGATGCCCATGGCGCCCGACGGGGCGCGCGACGACGCCCGGGGCCTGCGACAGTTCAATGTCGGCACGGGGGGCGAAGCGGTCGAGGAGCCCACGGCCATCCACCCGAGCGGCGAAATGCGGTCCATCGCCTACGGCATCCTGAAGCTGACGCTCAAGCCGGACGGATACGACTGGGCGTTTGTGGGGATTCCCGGCGAGACGTTCAGCGACAGCGGCTCAGGGAGTTGTCACTAGCCGAGACGCCGAGACGCCTGGACGCCGGGCGGTTCGTAGGGAGAAGCGTGCAGGGGTGACCGAAGACTGTCCGATCACCCCTGCCCGCTATCCACTACCCACCACTAGGCGCCGAGGCGTCTACGGCTGTATGACGACGAACGCATCGTACGCCGGCCCGGTGCGCGTCGGCGTTCGGGTGGACCGCCCGATCGGCGTGGGCGGGGCCACGCCGGTCATGGGCAAGGGGAGCGCGCCGCCGCCGTACGTCCCGCTCAGCACGGGCGCGCCGTACGGGTCCTGCACGTTCCGCACTTCATACCGACGCCCCACCGCCAGCACGCCCGAAAGATCCACGCTCACCGACGACTGCCCGGTCCAGTTGTAGACCACCACGTGCGCCCGGCCCGGCTCGTACCGGTTGGGTCGCACGAATACGGTCGGCGCCGATGGTGTGGCGGACACCACCAGGTCGGTCAGGCCCAGGCCCGTGGCCACCTGCCACGCGGAAAGCGGCGTCGCCAGGCCCGCGAACCGCCAGGCGGCGGCGGTCGGGCTCCGGTAGTACCGGTTCCCGCCCCACGCCTGCCCCAGCGGCGTCGGGTCGCGCAGGTCCACCATCTGGCTGGTGCCGCCGATGGTGTTGTTCTGCACGACGGCGCTCTCCCACTCGGTCACCTCGAACGCCGACCCGCCGCCCCAGACCCAGTTCCCCCGGACCTCGACGTCCCCGTTGGCGGCCGTGTACCCGATCCACAGGTTCCGGCCCACCGTGCCGGAGTAGTACAGCATGTTGTCGATCGCCTTCATGCCCTCGTAGCGTACCTCACCGCCGATCAGCAGGTTGACCCGCTCGGTCCAGAGCGACGAGATCGAGCCGTTGTTGAACGACACATTGCCGATCACGTGAATGTTGCGCTGGGTCACGTCGCCCGGGCCGGCGTACGCGTGGATGCCGTAGGCCAGGTTATTGAAGAAGACGTTGTCCTCGACCGTCTTCGTGCCGCTGTTGTTGTGGATGTAGATCCCGTGGTCCTTGTTCTCGTTCAGCCCGTTGTTGTACACGATGCTGCCGTACACCTCGGCGTCATCCGCCCCATCCCAGAAGGTGATGCCCTGCTGGGCCGCGTCGTGAATCACCAGGTTGATGAACTTCCCGCGCGCCGTGTAGATGAGCAGCCCCGGCAGCGCGCCGTTGCCCAGCGGGTTGGACTGCATGATCTCGAAGCCCCAGAAGACCAGGTCCGCGCCTTCGGCCCGAAGCCCGCCGTCGATGGTGGCCCGCTCGCCCGGATACTGGCGGAAGACGATCGGCCGTCCGGGCGCGCCGGCGATGGAGGAGCGGAACGACCCGGGATAGGTGCCGTTCCGGAGCCAGACCGTGTCGCCCGCCGTGATCCGCCCGCCCGCGCCGGCCAGCGCGTAGGTGAGGGACCAGGGCCGGTCGCGGGAGCCGTCGTTGCCGCTCGAGCCGGTGGGACCCACGTAGTACCCCACCCGCGTCAGCGGCGCGGTCACCGACAGGGTGGCCGTACCGGTCTGGCCTTCGCTGGCGGCCGAGATCGTGGCCGTGCCCGCCGCCACCCCGGTCACCAGTCCGGTCGTCGAGACGGTCGCGACGCCGGCGCTGCTGGTGGACCACGTCACGGCGCGTCCGGTCAGGGGATTGCCCGCCCCGTCCTTCACCGCCGCGGTGAGCCGGACGGTGTCGCCCGCGGCCAGGCCGGCGGTGCCCGGCGTCACGGTGACCGACCCGACCGGCGCCGGCGGAGCGCTCGCGGTAACGGCCAGATCGCACAGCGCGACGGTCCCGCCGCTGGTGTACGACGCCAGGTCGGCGAGCGAGGCGGGCGCACTCTGTTCGGTGCGGAAGGCATAGCCCGTCCCGATGGTCTCTTCCGCGCCGGCCGGCGCGGTCACGTACGCCGAGTAGGTCCGGCCCGGCACGTCCACCGCCAACCGGAAGCGATACCGGAGTCCGGCGGCATAGGGAATCGCCGTGAGGGCGGCGTACGTCCCGCCGTTCCGGGCGTCGATGGTGCCGGTGTTGTTGAACCGCACGATGGCCGCGAGCTCGGTGTACCCGGCCACGGTCCCGGGGGCGAGCCCGGCCACGCCGTCCACGGCCCCCGCGCTGGGCGTCGCGTCGAACCGGACCGTGAAGCTCCCGCTCTGCGTGGGGAAGGCGGTATTCGCCCACGCCGCCGCGGACGTCTGGCAGACCGGGGCCGGGACGGTCACGGTCGTGCTGTCGCCCTTCCCGTCGGCGGTGGCGATGACGTAGGCCGTCCCGGCGGCGAGGGCCGTCACCAGGCCCGCCGCTACCCTCACCTTGAGCGTGTCGGAGCTGCGCCAATCCATGAGCTTCGAAAGTGTGTTACCGCTGGCGTCCTTGGCAACCGCGGCGAGCTGCAGGGTCTGGCCGGCGACGAGCGTGGCGCTGGCCGGCGTCACCTCGACACTGGCCGCCGCGACGGCCGGGGCGCCATGGCAGGTGCCCCTGCCGGCGTCGGTCCACGTCTGGCCGGCCACCGGCACGAAGGCCCAGCCGTACCCGTCGGCCGACAGGGTGAGTTGCAGGACCCCGTAGATCCCGGTCCGGCGCACCTGGCTGTTGGGTTGCACGGTGCCGAAGGAGTTGGTGCCGATCCCTCCCGTGCCCACCGTAATCTGCCGAATCCCGGTCACCGGGTCGGCCGCCCCGTCCGGGGTCTGCGGGGCGAAGCGCTCGTACAGCCGGTAGTGGCCGTTCAGCACTAGCTCCACCCCCGCCGCGTAGAGGACGTCCCAGAGCGGCTTCACATCGTCCCGGCGATAGGTGCCGGACGAGCTGAAGCGCGGGTAGTGCCAGTACGCCACCGTGCACGCCCTGGGGCTCGCCGTCAGGTCGGCGCGCAGCCACTGCTCCTGCGCCGAGCCCGCGTTCATGGCGACGCTGCTGTTCAGCACCACCACGTGCCACTCACCCAGGTCGTAGCTGTAGTACCCCTGGTTCGCCGCCCCCGCCGCCGTACCGAAATAGGCGAAGTACTCCGCGCCCGCGCTCCGGTAATCGAGATCGCCGGCCGCCGGCCGGGTGCGGCTCTTGTGGCGTCCCCAGGAGGGATTGTAGCAGTCGGTGAGTCCCTTGGATCCGGAGGCCATCGCGTTGTCGCCGGAGGTGAACACGGTGCCCGGGAGGGCGTCGAGCAGGCGGGCGGTGGCTTCGTCGTAGGTCCGGTCGCACCGGGCCACGTTGCCGGCGCCGACCAGCGTGACGCTGGCGGCTGCGGCCGGCGCCACGTTCGCCGCCGGCGCCAGCGGGCCGCCGGGGCCGCTGAGGGCTGCCTGATCGGAGCAGGCGGCCGCCGCGATCAGGGCGGCAGCCTGCGCCAGCCGGCGCGAAAGCTCGTGCTTGAAAGTCATGAGACAGGTCTCCAGGGCCCCGCCCGCCGCTCGCGACACGCGAGGGGGGCGGAGCGCGCGCGCGTTGGTCAGGGGGTGACGGTGATTACGAAGGCGTCGAAATTGGGGCCGGTGCGGGGCGGGGTCCGCGTGGACCGCCCCAGCCGCGGCGGCGGGGCGACTCCGCCCATGGGCAGGCTGAGAGCGCCGCCCGCGTACCTGCCCCGGGCCACCGGGGTGCCGTACGGGTCCTGAACGTTGTGGACTTCGTAGCGCTGCCCCACGGTCAGGACCTGGGACACACTCACGTTCACTGACGACTGGCCGCCCCAGTTGTAGACCACCACGTGAGCCCGGCCCGGCTCGTACCGGTTGGGGCGCACCATGACCTGGGGCGTCGAGGGGGTGGTGGCCTGCGCCACGTCCCCGGTCGCGAGCCCCGTGGCCTGCTGCCAGGACGCGAGCGGAACCGGGACACCGGCAAAACTCCACGCCGCCGCGGTCGGGGCCCGGTAGTAGCGGTTGTTGCTCCACGTCAGCCGGCTGGGCTCCGGCTCGTTGAGCGCCACCACCACGGCGGAACCGCCCACGGTGTTGTCCCGGACGGTGGCCGTCTCCCAGTCGCCCACGGTCAACGCCGTCGCGCCGCCCCACACGGTGTTCCCCCGGACCTCGACGTCTCCGCTGGCAGCGGTGTAGCCGATCCACATGTTCTGGCCCACCGAGCCGGAGAAGTAGAGCATGTTGTCGATCGCGCGCATGCCGGTGCCCCAGACCTCGGCTCCGATCAGCAGGTTCACCCGCTCCGTCCAGAGCGCCGAGATCGAGCCGTTGTTGAACGACACGTTGCCGATGACGTGGATGTTGCGCTGATAGTCGTCCTCGGGTCCCGCGTACGCATGAATCCCATACGCCAGGTTGTTGAAGAAGACGTTGTCCTCGATCAGCTTGGTCCCCGTGCTGTTGTGCACGTAGATCCCGTGATCCTTGTTTTCGTTCAGGCCGTTGTTGTACACGATGCAGCCGTACACCTCGGCGTCGTCCGCCCCGTCCCAGAAGGTGATGCCCTGCTGGGCCGCGTCGTGGATGACGAGGTTGATGTACTTGGTGCGGGCGCCGTAGATGAGCAGCGCGGGCGTAGTCCCGTTGGCCAGGGGGTTGGACTGCATGATCTCGAAGCCCCAGTAGATCACGTCCGGTCCGTCCACCCGGAGGCCGCCGTCGATGGTGGCGCGCTCGCCCGGGACCTGCCGAATCACGATCGGACGCGCGGGCTGGCCGGCGAGCGCGGTGCGGAAGACGCCCGGGTAGATGCCACCCCGCAGCCAGATCTGGTCGCCGGGGACGATGCGGCCGTTCGCGCCGGACAGCGCGGTGGCCAGGTCCCAGGGCCGTGCCCGGCTCCCGTCGCCGGCAGCGGTGCCGTCCGCCGCGACGTAGTAGCCTGACGGCGCGACGGGGCTCGGGGTCACCGTCACGGTGGCCGTGTCGCCCCAAAGGCCGCTCGTCGCGGTGATCCGGGCCGTGCCGGGGGCCAGCGCCCGTACCAGGCCGGCGCGGTCGACGGTGGCAACCCCCGGATCGAAGCTCTCCCACGCGATGGACGGGGTGGGGAGCTCGCGGCCGGCGGAATCGTTGAGGGTGGCGGTGAAGCGAAGGGAGGAACCGACGGCCCCGCTGCCGACCGAAGGGGTCAGCACGAGCGAAGCGGCCGCTGGGACTAGGGAGTCTGCGGAGGGCGGGTCGGTGAGCTCGTCACCGCACGCGCCGGCCGCCAGGGCCGCCCAACCGATCAACGCCAATCGCTTCGCCAGCTTCGCGAGATGGAATACGCAGGCCATGTGATGCTCCCCCCCGCCCGCGCCCCGTCAGGACACACACACACGGGCCGCCGGCATCCGATGAACGCTGGCGGCCCGGCGGGCATCGCGATCGCACCGGACCGCGGAAGCCCCGTAGCTCTGCGTCGCCGCCTTTCGGCGGGTTTGCTCTGAGCAGCGTGAAGGAACTGTGGACTGGGGTGACTGCCCTAGGTCGTGAAGACGACCACTCTCGGGAGGGATTCCCCGCTACGAAGGCGAGTCTAGCGTCCCCCGTGCCGCCGCGCAAGCGGTCGCCGCGCCCCACGTTGGTGCTCGCGGGCGCGAGCGGCGGCCCGAAAACGGTGCAGTGGACGTCGCGGAGCCAATGGAGACGGGGAGATCAGCCCGGCCTGTTCCGTGCACCACGTTGCGCCGCCGCCGGAAGGCTAGGAGCGACTCGTATGGCGCTGGTTGGAGTGCGCAGTCAGGCGGAGGCCTTCGAGCGGCCTCTTGAGACCTCCGGCAACGGCGCCCGCCACCCGGCGGGCGGCCCACGCCTGGCGACCACCCCGCGGTCGGCGGCCGAGCCGGTGACCATCGTGGGGGACTCCCCGGAGCTCACGCAGGCACTGGACACCGCGCGGCGGGTCGCCGGCACCGACGCTTCGGTGTTCATCACCGGCGAGACCGGCACCGGCAAGGAGCTGGTGGCGCTCTACGTCCACGAGCACAGCCGGCGGCGCGAGCATCCCTGCATCGCGGTCAACTGCGCCGCCCTGCCCGAGAGCCTGTTCGAGTCCGAGCTTTTCGGTCACCGCCGCGGGGCGTTCACCGGCGCGGTCCGCGACAAGCCCGGCATCCTCGAGGCCGCCCACGGAGGAACGGTGTTCCTCGACGAGCTGCTCGACATGCCCAAGGCGATCCAGGCCAAGCTGCTGCGCGTCCTGCAGGACGGCATCGTGCGCCGGGTGGGGAGCGAGACGCCGGACGCGGAGGTGGACGTGCGGGTGATCTGCGCCACCAACCGGGACCCGGAAACCGCCATCCGCACGGGCGATCTGCGGGAGGATCTGTTCTACCGGCTGCACGTGGTGCCGATTCACCTGCCGCCGCTGCGCGAGCGCCCCGCGGACATCCCGCCGCTCGTGTCGCACTTCCTGACGCGCCTGTGGACCCGGCATCGCGGGCCGGCTCCGCGGCCCACGCTCTCGCCCGAAGCCCGCTGGGCGCTGGACGCGCATCCCTGGCGCGGCAACGTCCGCGAGCTCCAGAACACCATCGAGCACCTGGTGGTGGTGGCCGAGCCGGGCGCCACGATTTCGCCCGACCAGATTCCTTTCCGGAAAGAAGGGTTGGCGGCGGCCGGTGATGGAGGTGACCCGGACCTCACCGCCCTCCCCATCGGGCTGTTTCGCGATGGCTATCAGGCGGCGCGGCGGCGCGTGCTGGAGGCCTTCGAGACGCGCTACCTGGAGTGGTTCGTTCAGCGGGCCGGTGGGAATTTCGCCAAGGCCGCGCGCCTGGCCGGGATCGACCGCACCACCGTCTATCGGTTGCTGGAGCGCCAGGGGCTGCCCGGCAGCCGGGCCCGGCGCGGGGGACTGACTCCGGGCTAGGGCCGGGCGGGCAGGCATCGCCACGGCACCGGCATGGGACGGGCGGGATCCCCGCTCCGGCGCTTGGCGTCGTACAGCGCCCGGTCGGCGCAGGAGACCAGGTCGCCGGCCGACGAGTCGGCGCCCATGCTGGCCACCCCACCGCTCGCGGTGACCGCCAGGAGCGGTCCGTCCAGCGGGTGGTCGACGAACGAGCGGTCGATCGCCCGCCGGATCCGCTCCCCGA
>Ga0214473_10008918_pt1 | contig 11859 bp, 7 predicted proteins | sample RVTome_7_FD_203509 | JGI IMG/M metagenome (GOLD analysis project Ga0214473, IMG submission 203509) | Soil microbial communities from uranium-contaminated site in the Upper Colorado River Basin, Wyoming, United States - RVT98D197 | ecosystem: Environmental > Terrestrial > Soil > Contaminated >...
GGTCTGCAAAATGCGAGAACAACCGTGTTTCGAGGATTGCCAGGGCACGGTCAAGGTCGTACACTTCCCCGGATCCGACGATGCTTTCTTCAACCCCGTACCGCACCGCCAGTTGCTTGTGCTCGCGCCGGATTAGGGCCTGGTCGACGATACCCGTTCCTAGAACATCGTCCGCCATCTCCATCACCGACGAACGCTTCAGCCAGAGTTGGCGGGTGGCCGGAGACGACCGGGCCTGCTCAATCATGACCGCGAGACTTTCCTTTTGCGCTGACGTTGCGGAGTTACTCCGCTGGAACACGGGGGCAACGTTCGCCGCGGCGGCGCGCTTTTCCTGTTCGTATTGCTGTTCGTCCTTATAAATCGGGAACGAGAAGGGAGCGATAAGGTCATTGTTCACCCAAACGCCTCCAACGGTGTATTCATACTCGATCGCCTCACCGCGGGGAAAAAGAAGCGCGATCAGCAGGACGGACACCAAGCCGATGGAAATCTTGATCAGATTGTCCTTCAGCGGAAGATGTTCGATTGCGCTTCGAAATTGGGGATATTTTGGGAGAAAGGCCATCGTCCGTGATTATTCAAAATAAATATGGGGAGAAGTCGGAAGAGAAGCAACACGAATGTGGAGTGCGGAGTGCAAAGTGCGGACTGGGCCTGCCGGCCGGAAATGGAGTGCATGCCGGGCATGCGGACTGTTTTTCAGCCCGTCACCTTTTTCCAGCCGAAACGTCCGAGATGTTTGTAGAGAAGGATGATAACGAGAGCGGAACATGCCAGAAGGATCATCGCCGACGCGTACTCTCCGAGAATGAGTTTCCCGAGACCGAAGAGCGTCGCGTACACAAGCACGACTCCCAGCAGCCAATCCAGCGCGAGCGAACCCAGTCCGGAATCCTGGCGGACATCGGTCACGAGGGAAGCAACCGGTCCCCACCATCCGCCCGGATGGACGCGCCGGAAAAATGCCTGCAGAACTCCGGCGCCGGTCGGTGCCGTCAGGAATGTCGCCGCCACCCAGCAAACGGTCGTAAAACCCACGATGACAAACAGTGTTTCAGGAAACTGAAGATCGGTGAAGGAACGAACACATCCAAAAACGATAAAGGGAGCGATCATGGCCACAATTTCCGACCACGCGTTGATCCTCCACCAGTACCACCGAAGGATCAGCACGAGGCCGAGCCCTGCCCCCGACTCAATGATGAACGTCCAGGCGCCCGAAATCGAATTGATGACGAGCGTGAGGGCGACGGACACGGCCATCATGAGAACGGTAGAGATCCGCGATACAACGACGTAATGATGCTCTTCGCCGCCGCGGCGCACGAACCTCCTGTAAAAATCGTTCACGACATACGAAGCGCCCCAGTTGAGGTGCGTCGCCACGGTCGACATATATGCCGCGAAAAAGGCGGCAACGAGCAATCCAAGCAAACCCGTCGGCAGAAAATCGCGCATCGCGTAGACATATCCCATCTTCGGATCGGTCAGATTGGGATACAGGACGAGCGTTGAGAGTCCGACCAGAATCCACGGCCAGGGGCGGACACAATAATGCGCAACGGTGAACCAGAGCGTGGCAAGCAGGGAGTGCTTCTCGTCCCTCGCGGAAAGCATTCTTTGGGCAACGTATCCCCCGCCGCCCGGCTCGGCGCCCGGGTACCATGAGGCCCACCATTGAACCCCTACATACGCTGCAAACGCCGCTGCCGAGAGGGCCAATCCTTGCGCCAGGTCGGGCACACCTTCGCCGATCGACGGGAGAAAGTCGAACCTCCACGCCGGCAGATTCTTCTGCAAACCGCTTACCCCGTCGACACCCGGAAGCGCCAGGACGACGATCGCCAGCACGATGGATCCTGCCATGGCAACGACGAACTGGAAGACGTCCGTGACAGCGACTCCCCACAAGCCGGACGCCGCGGAGTAAAGAGCCACGAGCAGCATACATCCCGCAACGTAGAGAATTACCTGGGATTCCGGAATGCCGAACAAGCCCCTCAGAATCGAGGCCATGGCAACGTTGACCCAACCGAGGATAACGCAATTCATAAAGAGCCCGAGATAGAGCGCCCGGAAGCCGCGGAGGAACGCCGCGGGTTTGCCGGAGTAACGCAACTCTATGAACTCAACGTCGGTCATGACGCCGGCGCGGCGCCACAACCGCGCGAAGAAAAAGACGGTGAGCATTCCGCCGAGCACGAAATTCCACCAGAGCCAATTGCCGGCGATCCCGTTCTTTGCCACAAGCTCCGTCACGGCAAGAGGCGTGTCCGCGGCGAATGTTGTCGCGACCATCGATGTGCCTGCCAACCACCACGGGAGATTCCGCCCCGAGAGGAAGAATTCTTTGGTATCGGACCCCGCACGCCTCGCGTAATACACGCCGATGCCGATGCTCAACGCAAAATAGAGGATAACGAGGAGCCAATCGAGAAGGGACATTTTAGGTGGTAGGAGGTGTCAGATGTTAGGTGTCACGATTCACTCTTTTCCCTCTGCCCAAAACCAGATAATGCGGTGCCAACTGCAATGGTTACGGCAGCGCCGATCACAGTGTACCACGTCCACGCGATGTTTGTCAGATAGACGACGGCAATCATCACGCCCACTCCCGCCGCAAACCCAACGAGCATGTCGCGTTGACGGGGTCTTACGAAAAGCACGCCGAGGAGGAACGAGCCGAGAAGTCCTCCGTAGGTGAACGAGGCGATGCTCAGTGCGAGCTCGACGACGGCCTTCGTTGTGTTCATGAAAAACAACGCCGAGGCTACGATAAGCGCGCACCAGACGAAGCTCACGAAGCGGGAAATCCGGACCTCGCGCACCGGGTTCATTTCTTCCTTCATGTTCGGTTTGATGAAATCAAAAACCGTTGCGGAGGCAAGGGCGTTGATGGAGCCCGCGAGGGTCGACATGGCCGCGGCGAGGAGGCCGGCGATGATGAGCCCTGAAACGCCGGTCGGCATATTGCTGATGATGTACTGGATGAACACCTCGTTCGCGTCCTTGGCGGCCCCTCCATAGAAGGCGAACAGCAGAATTCCAATGAAGAGAAACAAGGCAAACTGTGCCGTCACGATGAATCCGCTCACAATAATGGCTCGCTGACCATCTTTTAGCGAAGGGGCGGTGAGAATCCTCTGAACGATCAGCTGGTCGGTACCGTGCGATGCCATGGAAAGAAACGCTCCTCCAATGACGCTCGCCACGAGAGTATACGGAGTAGCGAAGAACGAAGCCGCGCCCTTGTCGACCCCCCACCGGAACACGCTCAATTTCTCCCCGAGATTTCCGACTCTGTCCAGCGACGCCAATCCTTCCGGAAGCTGCACCGTGAGCACGACGATGGCAGCAACCGCTCCGCCGATGTAGATGAACATCTGGACAACATCCATCCAAATCACCGAACGGACGCCTCCGATGTACGTGTACAGAAGAGTCACGAGCGCAGTGACGGCGATGGCGGTCGGGTAATCGATCCCGACGAGCAGTTTCAGCGGAATGGCGGTCGCGAACAGACGCACGCCGTCCGCGAGGAGGCGCGTTCCCATAAAGACGGCCGACGCCGTTGTGCGGGCGGGAGCGCCGAACCGCCGCGAGAGAAACGCATACGCGGTCGTGAGTTCCCCGCGGTAGTAGGCGGGCAGCAGTACCCTCGCGACGACGATCCTTCCCAGGATGTAGCCGAACGCGATCTGCAGGAAATTCAGGTTCGAGACGTACGCGAGTCCGGGAATGCTGATGAACGTCAACGTGCTCGTCTCAGTCGCGACGATGGCGAAGCACACGGCCCACCACGGAATTCGTTTTCCTCCGAGGAAGTAATCCTGAGCCGACGATTGTTTCCCTCCCACCCAGGCACCGGCGACGGCGATGCCGACGAGATAGATGAGCACGAGAATTCCGTCGAGGGTAGAGAACCCCATTACAGGAATACGATTGGTTGGAACGGATGAACGATTGGTCGGAGCCGGCTCACGCCGTCAGCGCGGACTCGAGCGTTTCATCGATCTTGAAGATCCGATCGAGCTGGGAGATCTTGAGGATGCTCATCACTTTCTTGTGGACGCGAATGAGCCGTACTTCGCCTCCGTGTTCACGCATCGCCCTGTCCGCGATAAGGAGCGCGCTCAACCCGCTGCTGTCGCACGACTCCACTTTCGCCATGTCGACGATGAGCTTCTGCGTCACCTTGGGTTTGCACAGGAGAAGAAACTCGGCTTTCAGTTCGGAAGACAACGAGGCGTCGAGCTTGCGCTCCTTCAGCGTGAACACCGTCGCGTTGCCGTTTTTGGTGATGTCGAACTTCATTGCCGTCTCTCGATTCACGAGAACATCCCCAGGTATTGTGAGTACTTCTCGTACAGCGTCTGCGGCGACACCGTACGGTCAAGGTTGAGTTGAACGTTGAAAAAGAGCTCACTGTTCTGTCGCGCGATACCGACACGAACGGGAGCGCGAGATGCTTTGCAAATATACGCAGCATGCAGAACGAAGTCAAGATTCAGGTCGAGAGCCACGTCATACGTGCGCGTGAGGACACGTCGCAGCGTGGCTTTTTTCGGAAGGTAGATCTTACCGATATCGATATCGTCGATCCGCACGACCTCGGATTTGACCATGTCATCCAGCGCTGTCCCCCGCACGCCCGCGGTCACGACCGTAAGATGCACATTTTTCAACCGGTCAAAGAGTTTCTTTAAGGTGTTCCCTGCGACGACGGCATGGTCGTACCCGACTGGCAACACGACGAGGACGTTCCCCGCTTGTTCGAGGAAGTCTGTGAGCTGTCGTGAATGGTCGACGTCTTTTCGAAACTGCCATCGCGCGTACCACAACCCGAGCGTCTTTCTGATGGATTCGAACATGGGGTTACTTCTTCCGAACGGTGGAAAGGAATTTCTTCTCGTCCCACTGCGCGATCCTGAGCTCCTTAGCCTTTGCGAGCTTGGATCCGGCATCCTCTCCCACAATCAGGACATCGACATTCTTCGAAATGCCCGAAGCAACTCTCCCGCCCTGTGACTCTATCAACTCCTTCGCTTCCTCCCGGCTTATCGAAGAAAGCGAGCCTGTCAGAACGAAGGTTTTGCCGGTGAGCGGTCCCGTGGTCTTCCTCCGTTCTGCGGCCAGTTGGACACCGGCTTTTTTCAGTTTCTCGAGAATCTCAAGAGTATGACGCTCTGTGAAAAACCTGGCGATGCTGTCAGCGATCCGTGGACCGATTTCGTCGATGGTTTGAAGATCATCGACGGGGACCTTTCGCAGCTCGTCGATCGAATGGAAGTTCTCCGCGAGCACGCGGGCAACGCTCACGCCGACGTGGCGAATGCCGAGAGCGTACAGGACCCTGTGGAAAGGCTTTCGCTTGCTCTGCTCAATGCCGTCGAGCAGATTCGCAACGCTCTTGTCACCCCACCGTTCGATCTCCACAAGATCGTCGCGGTGAGAGTGGAGGAAGTACAAATCCCCCACATCGTGCACGAAGTCCATTCTGACCAGCTGATCGACGACGGCCTCTCCCAATCCCTCGATGTCCATCGCGCCGCGCGACGCCCAGTGTTCAATGCGTCCTCGCAATTGGGCCGGGCACGAATAGTTCTCGCAAAAATAATTTGCTTCTCCTTCCGGGCGATACAGTTTCGAACCGCAAACGGGACATTTCTGAGGAAACGAGAACGCTCTGGATCCTCTCGGGCGTTTCTCCTTCACGACCGCGGTAACCTTCGGGATCACATCGCCGCCCCGTTCGACGACGACCGCATCGCCGACACGAATGTCCAATTCGCGGATGTAATCCTCGTTGTACAGCGAGGCCCGGCTGACCGTCGTGCCGCCGATAAACACCGGCTCAAGGTGGGCGACCGGGGTGATCGTCCCGATTCTCCCGACCTGCAGCTTGATATCCGAAAGCTTCGTCTGCGCTGTTCGCGCGGCAAATTTCACCGCGAGAGCCCAGCGTGGGCTTTTGGCAATGGCGCCCAGTCGGTCCTGCTGCCGGAGCAAATCCACTTTGATAACAACGCCGTCAATATCGTACGGAAGATCTTCCCGATGTTCCTCCCACTTCTTCCAGAAACCGATGACATCCTTCACCGTCGCGCAAATCTCAACATGCTCGTTCACGGGAAAGCCGAGCTTTCTCAGGAGCTTCAAATTCTCATAATGACTCTCCAATTTCCGCGATTCCGGGCGGAGAAAGTACGCGCAGAAATTGAGCGGGCGTAGGGCGACCTGTCTCGGGTCCTGAAGCTTCAGTGTGCCCGCGGTGGCGTTCCGCGGGTTGGCAAACGGCCTCTCGCCGGCGCGCTCGCGATCGTCATTCATCCTCACAAAATCCTTCTTGTGCATGAAAACCTCTCCGCGCACCTCGACATCCATTATCGCTTTCTCGTCCGTCCTCAAGCGAAGCGGGACGGAGCGGATCGTCTTCACGTTGTTGGTGATGTCGTCTCCCTGCGTTCCATCACCCCGCGTCGCCCCGACAGCCAGCACACCGTTGCGGTAACGCAGACTCAGAGACACGCCGTCGAACTTCAGCTCGCCAACATACCGGTACGATTCCTTTCCCAGAAATTCTTTCACGCGTCTGTCGAAATCCTGAATCTCTTCCTCCGTGTACCCGTTCGAGAGGCTGAGCATGGGCCGCACATGCGTTACGGTCGGGAATTCCTTGGTCGGCTGACCGCCGACGCGTTGCGTGGGCGAGTCGGGCGTCCTGAGATCCGGATACTCTTCTTCAAGGCGCTGCAATTCCCGCATGAGGCGGTCGTATTCCGCGTCGGTCACCGTCGGCTCGGCCAGAACATAGTAGCGGTAATCGTGCTCGAGGATTTCCTCGCGCAGGCGCCGCATTTTCCTGACGGTGTCGGGATCGGGCTTTTTCACTGGAGTTCTTCGGCGGGCACCGGCCTGGGACGCTCGACGTGATAATTCAGGAGGGGTTTTCCGTGTTTCACGGGGAGGGTGAGAAACATGTTGTTCAGTGTGAAGGAGACGGCACTCACGTTTCCAACCGAGATGGCAAAATGGTCGCCCGCTTTCCACTGGCCGCTCCAGCGCGGCGGTGCCGTGTACTCCTTCGGGGGATTGTCGTCGATGACAATCCGCAGCCATACCGTATCGAACGTCATCACGCGCAGCACGAGCGGAGGGGATTCCGCGGAATCCCTCCAGCCGCTCCGGAACCCCGCGACCTCCGGGCTTGCCAGAGAGTCCCTTCGCTGTGAAGAGCGGGACTCCTGTTGCTTAACCACCTCCGAAAAAGGAATCTCGCTGACCTCCTTTTCCTTGTCGGCCTCATACAGGAACGAAAGCGACACGATGAAGGCAAGGATGAGCACTCCGGTGATAAGCAGCGGCGCGCTTACGCGCGAAGGCGAACCGGGCGATGGTGCGGTTCGTTGGGGTGCGGTTCGACTTTCCCGACGCGCGCGGCCCTCTTCGGCCAATTCCTGCGTTCGGCTGTCGTACTCCCGGAGAATTTCCTCCGCGTCAAGGCCGACTTCCGACGCGTAGGAGCGGATGAAAGCCCGGACGTACGTCGCCGGAATCCCCGCCGTCTTCCCTGCTTCCAGATCCTGCAGGACCTGGCGTCGGATTCTGGTGACCGCGGAAATATCGTCGAGCGAAAGGCCTCGCGCTTCACGGGCCGCGCGCAATCGCTTAAGAATTTCTTGCATGGTTGTTGAAAGCTGAAGACCTCCCCCGTGTGTCATTCCCGCAACGAGAACGAACCGTTCTGGTCGAGGACCTCGCGAACCTTATACGCGATCTCGTCGATCGCGTACGGTTTTTGCAGAAACCCGTCCACTTCGTTCATGAAGTTGTCGTCCTCGAGCATCGCATCGCTGTAACCGCTGCTGATCAGGATCTTTACCGCCGGAAGGTGCTGCTTGATCCGGCGAAATGTTTCCTTTCCTCCGAGACGCGGCATGTTCATGTCGAGAATAATGAGCGAGAACTTGTTGCGGGAGTCCTTGATGATTTCGATTGCCTCGGCGCCGTTGTGTACGGTCTCAACGGAATACCCCAGGTCGCGGAGCATCGCGGATCCGACTACACCGACGGATAGCTCATCGTCGACGAGAAGTATGTGCTCGCGTCCACGCGGTATGTGCTTCGCGCCCTTTTTTCCCCGCGCCAGCCGGTCCTCCGGGATCCGTGGAAAGTACAGGGTGATCTTGGTCCCGACTCCCACAGCGCTTTCCACGGCGACGCTGCCGCCGTGCCCGCGGACAACGCCGTACACGACCGACAGCCCGAGGCCCGTCCCTTTTCCCCGTTCTTTGGTCGTAAAGAACGGTTCGAACACTCGCGCCTGAACGTCGGCCGACATACCGGCGCCCGTGTCGATAACGCTGATCGTGGCATAGGGGCCGACCGTTGCATTCGCGACACGAGCCGCCTCGATGCTGGATAACTCGATCGCGTGCGTCTTGATGGTCAGGCTTCCACCCTCAGCCATCGCGTCCCGTGCGTTAATGCAGAGGTTGAGAAGCGCCTGCTGGAGCTGCCCTTCGTCGCCGCTCACAACAACGAAACCGGGCGAGAGTTCTTTTTCCACGTGGATGGTTTTCGGGATGCTCGGTTCGAACAAGCGAAGGGTCTCCCGGACGACGTCGTTCAGGTCCAGCGGACGGACGTGCACGTTTCCCTTTCGGGCGAACGTCAGGAGTTGGCGTGTAAGCGCGGCCCCACGGCGGGACGCCGTCTCCATCATGTCTATGTAGGAGTACCAGGGATCGTCCGGTTTGAGTTTCCGCCGCATCATTGACGCCGACCCGAGAATGGACGACAGGATGTTGTTGAAATCATGGGCGATGCCGCCCGCGAGATTGCCGATGCTGTCGATTTTTTGCGCGTGCCGGATTTGTTCCTCCAGTCTCTTCTTTTCCGTGATGTCCCGGGCGACCATCCGCGCAAGAACGGGTTTCCCCTCGCTGTCGTACACGAGCGACGTATTGACGCTGACATCGATCAACTCCCCCCTTTTACTCCGCATTTGCTCCTCCACGCCGCGCAGCTCTTCCGCAAGGGCAAACAGGTGCCGGAGGTTCTCCTGGACGTTTCCGACCTGTTCCGCGGGGTACAGCTTGGACAATGGTTTGCCGATGATTTCCTCTTTTGAATAGCCGAGCAACACGGACTCGGTTATGTTGCAGCCCACGACGATCCCATCCCGGTTCACGCTGTGGTACATGTCGGGGGTATGCTCGTAGAGGTCCGCGTAGAGTTGTTCCGACTGGCGCACCTGCTCGAACAGTGAGGCGTTTTGCAGGGCGACGTTGATCTGGTTGCCGAACGTTTGGAGAAGGCTGAGCGGTTTTCCTTCAAAGGGTTCCGATTCCTTGCGGCCGAGGATAAGAACCCCGGCAAACTGTCCTTTTCGCTCCAGGGGGATGGAAACCCACGATCTCAACCCCTCCTCGTCGAGAGTCAGCGAGTGAATGGGAGAGAGATCGTTCCCGCTCGGCCAATGGTAGGGTTTCTGGATCCACCCCGTGTTCACGTCGTCGATGGAAGTTTGGTGGGGAAAGAAGTTCGTCGTGGTACCGTACCGGTGCTTGAGAACGAGCCATTGGCTCTCCGTCAAATAAATCCAGCCGAAATCAGAGCCAAGGACCTCGACGACTTTTTGCAGCGAGCTCTGGAGGACGTACTCGAGTTCGACGGAATGATTGACCGCCTCGGCGACGCTGTTAAGAACCTGGAGTTCATGGCGTTGTTCCTCGAGCTGGCGCCCGTATTTCAGGGAAAAATACACGCTCACGTACCCAATGATGCCAACTGTGAGTATGCTGACGAAGTCCAGCCACTGCAGTTTCTCGTTGAGCAAGAAATGGGCGCTGACAATGGTGACCATCGCCACGACGACAGCCGTTGAGGCGACAATCTGCGACTGTTCGACGAGTCCAAAGGACGAATACATGCGCCGGAGCCGCCGAATGAACTTCTTCATAAGAGAAAATGTAGGAAGATTCTACGTTGCAATCAACCTCGGGACGGAAGAACCTATCCCCCCAAAAGTGAGAATTCCGATTTCTACCATAGACATGCCCTGGTAAGAAATCGGAATTCCCTCCTTGGAATTCACACTACAGTCCGTACTCCACATTCTACATTCCGCACTCGATTGTCGGGGCGACCCCGACAGGAACGGTCGGGGCAAGCCCGCGACAGAAACGGTCGGGGCAGGCTGCATTCACTCCTCGATACTACAATCTACCATGATAAAGTCGGGGCGACCCCGACAGAAACGGTCGGGGCAAGCTGCATTCACTCCTCGATACTACAATCTACCATGATAAAGTCGGGGCGACTGGATTCGAACCAGCGACTTCTTGGTCCCAAACCAAGCGCTCTAGCCGGGCTGAGCTACGCCCCGAGTCAATCCAAAATGAAAAAGGAAAAATTACTTACTAAGGTAAGAAATTTTTGGGGGAACCTCAACCGTTTGCGGCTTTTTGCTTTCCCGGCCTTTTTTCGTATCATACTGACAGTCTATGACGTTTTTGAATCCCTTCGTACTGATTGGCCTTGCAGCAGCCTCCATCCCGCTGATCCTCCATTTATTGAATCTCCGTAAACCCCGAACCATTGAGTTCAGCACGCTTGCGTTTCTGAAAGAACTTCAGCAAACGAGCATCCGCCGCTTGAAACTGCGGCAGATCCTTCTGCTCATCCTTCGTACGGCGCTTATCATATTCATCGTGCTCGCATTCGCGCGTCCTGTGCTTCGCGGCTCGATCGTTGGCACCGTCGGTTCACATGCCCACACGTCGGTTGTCCTTCTTCTGGATGATACGTTCAGCATGTCCGCCTCGGATCCCGCAAAGCGGGACGGAGAGTTGTTCAAACAGGCGAAAGAGCTGTCGTTCCGGCTCGTCGACATGCTGAAAGAAGGAGACGAAGGGTGTGTCTTGCGCCTTTCCGATCTCCCCGCTGCCACGATGGAATCGATGACACACGACGCCGGCGACCTCCGTCGGGTGGTGGAAGGAAGCGTCATCATGCCTGCAACCGGCTCTCTCGACGATGGCGTGCGGCTGGCCGCCAAGATGCTCGCACAAAGCCACAACGCTAATAAAGAGGTGTACGTTATTTCGGATATGCAGAAGACCTCTTTGAGTTCGCATCTCACTTCTGCGTCCGAGCATCTGTTCCCTCAGGAAACGAAGTTCTTCATGCTGCGCTGCGGGAGCCGCGATATCGATAATGCCGCCATCGATTCGGTGACCGTCACCAGCCGTATCTTTGAAGAAGGACGTCCCGTGAATCTCACCGCGCGCCTGCGGAATTTCGGCGCCTCGCCGTTGCGCGATTACGTCGTGAGCGCTTACCTCGACGGACAGCGCGTGGCCCAGCAGAACGTGGACGTGTCGCCATGGGCATCTGCCCAGGTCGATTTCACGCTCCTGCCAAAACAAAGCGGATTCCGACGGGGATACGTCGGCATCGAACCGGACGCGATTGAGGCCGACAACAAGCGCTATTTCAATTTCCTGGTCCCGGACAACATCCGCGTTCTGTTCGTTTCACCGAATCGGGAAGATGTTCGCTTTGTCGCTCTCCCCCTTTCGACAACGAGTCTCTTCTCACTCCAGTACACGACCCTCCAACAGTTCTCGCTCACCGACGTTACTCAAAGCGATGTCGTCATTATTGCCAACGTCCCGGATTTTTCCTCGAACGACGCCGGGAGGCTGAAGGCATTTCTTCAGCATGGCGGCGGGATCATCGTCTTTCCGGGGGACGCGGTGGCCGGGGGAAACGACAATTTGTCCTTGCTCAAATCCCTTGGGATTCCGGTGTACGGGGGAAAAACTGAGGGACCAAGAGCGTTTCAACGGG
>Ga0214473_10008919_pt1 | contig 11857 bp, 11 predicted proteins | sample RVTome_7_FD_203509 | JGI IMG/M metagenome (GOLD analysis project Ga0214473, IMG submission 203509) | Soil microbial communities from uranium-contaminated site in the Upper Colorado River Basin, Wyoming, United States - RVT98D197 | ecosystem: Environmental > Terrestrial > Soil > Contaminated >...
TGCGGCGCGAAGACTGCGCGCGCTGGCAGGCGGCATGGGTGGCACACGCCGAGCGGGTGAGCGTCCGGCGGCTCGGCGACGAGGTCTCGCAGGCGCTGGCACTCGGCCGGCTCGAGCCACCGCCGCTCGATCCGCCTCGGGGCCGCTGGCCGGACGGGCGGGACGGGTGGGAGGCGGCGGAGAACGGCGCGACGCAGGAAGCCGCGGCGGACTCGGGCGGGCTCGGCGCAGATTCCCAAACGGGTGCGCACCCCAGGTACTTCCCGCAGACGATGGCCTTTTTCTTCACGGCCCCGCCCGACGTCGCGCGCCTGTTCCGGGGCGCGCTCGCGACGGTCCAGAGGGCCATCGAGCGGCGCAACCACCGCACGGCCAGCGAGAGCGAGGCGCTCGACGCGATCCTCGAGCACGCCTTCGAGACCTGGGGGCTCGCGAACGCGACGCTCCAGCGCGCTCACCGGGTGTTCGAGCGCGACGCCTGGCGCTGCCGTGGGAAGGCGCCCGGGGGGCTCCGCTTCGACCTGGGCCTCCGGCCCGGGCGGCCCCCGCTTGCGCGCTACCGCTCGGGGGACGTGCTCGTGTCGTGGGCTCCAGAAGGCACCACGCTACCCTGATGGGCCGGCAGGGCGCCGGGCCCGACCCGGCGCACGAGCAGCCATGAAGCCGAGCGACTCCTTCATCGACGAGGTCCTTGTCAGCGTCTCCGCGGGGGACGGGGGGGACGGGTGCGTGAGCCTGCGGCGGGAGAAGTACGTGCCGCGCGGGGGGCCGGACGGGGGCGACGGCGGGCGGGGGGGCAACGTCGAGCTCGTGGCCGACCGCAACCTCGGGACGCTCCTTGACCACCGCATGCGCTCGGAGATCCAGGCCGAGCCGGGGGACGCGGGGGGCGGCTCGAACCGGACGGGCGCCGACGGGGCGACCGCGGTGGTGCGCGTGCCGGTGGGGACGTTGGTCTACGACCTCGCGGACCCGTCGCGCCCACTCGCGGATCTCGCGAGCGACGGCGCGCGCTTCGTCGTGGCGCGCGGCGGGCGCGGGGGGCGCGGCAACGCCTTCTTCCGCACGCCGACGCGCCAGACCCCCGACTCCGCCGAGCGCGGACGCGCGGGCCAGATCCGCCGGCTCCGGCTCTCGCTCAAGCTCCTCGCCGACGTGGGCCTCGTGGGCTTCCCGAACGCCGGGAAGTCGACGCTCTTGCGCCGCATCTCGGCCGCGCGCCCGCGCGTCGCGGCCTATCCCTTCACGACGCTCGTGCCGGCGCTCGGCGTGGTGGAGGTGGGCGAGCGACGCTTCGTCGCGGCCGACATCCCGGGGCTCATCGAAGGCGCGAGCGAGGGGGCCGGCCTCGGCGACCGCTTCCTGCGCCACATCGAGCGCACCCGCGTGCTCGTCCACCTCGTCGACGCGGGGAGCCTCGCGTTCGAGCCGCGCGACCTCGTCTCGGACTACGATGCGATCCGTCGCGAGCTCGCCGCCTACGAGGAGGCGCTCCTGCTGCGACCCGAGATCGTGGTGCTGACCAAGCTCGACCTGCTCGCCGACCGCGCGGCGCTCGAGCCCTTCGCGGCCGAGCTCACACGCCGCGGCCGCGAGGTGCTGCGCGTCTCCGCGGCGACCGGCGAGGGCATCGACGACCTCCTGCGCGCCATCGTGCGCGCCCTCGACAAGGCGCCGGGCGCCGACGAACGCGCGGCATGAGCGAAGGCTCCGCGTCGCGAGAGGCCGCCCGCCGCGCGCGGCGCATCGTCGTCAAGGTGGGGAGCAGCATCCTGACGCGCGACGGCGCGCTGCGCTCGCGGATCTTCTCCGACGTGGCGCGCCAGGTCTCGGAGCTCAGCGCGGCCGGGCGCGAGGTCGTGGTGGTCTCCTCGGGCGCGATCGCGATCGGGAGCCGCGAGCTCGGCTGGGACGTTCCGGGCCGCTCGATTCCCGAGAAGCAGGCCGCCGCTGCCGTCGGGCAGATCGGGCTGATCGAGATCTACCGCCGGCGCTTCGCGCGCCACGGCCGGCGCGTCGGGCAGATCCTCGTGACGCGCACCGGCCTCGAGGAGCGCGAGCGCTTCCTGAACGCCCGGCACACGCTGCTCACGCTCCTGCGCCTCGGCGTGGTGCCGATCGTGAACGAGAACGACACCGTCGCGACCGAGGAGATCCGCTTCGGCGACAACGACAACCTCTCCGCCACGGTCGTGAACCTCGTCGGCGCCGACCTGCTCGTGATCCTCACCGACGTCGACGGCCTCTACGATCGTCCCCCGTCGGAGTCCGGGTCGGAGCCGCCGAAGCTCTACGACGTCGTCGAGTCGATCGGAGCCGAGATCGAGCGCGCCGCGCAGGGGTCGGTGAGCGCCTTCGGGCGTGGCGGGATGACGACGAAGCTCCAGGCGGCGCAGGCGGCCGCGCGCTGCGGCGCCTCCACCGTGCTGTGCAACGGCAACGCGAAGAACGCGCTGCTGCGCGTCGCCGCCGGCGAGCGCCATGGCACCCTCTTCCTCGCGGGAAGCCGGCTCGCGAGCCGCAAGCACTGGCTCGCCTTCACCCTCGGCGCGCGCGGCTCGCTCGTGATCGACGAGGGCGCTGCGAAGGCGCTCGTCGAGCGGGGCAAGAGCCTGCTCGCGGCCGGCATCGTCGAGGTGCGCGGCAAGTTCGGGATCGGCGACCCGGTCGCCTGCGTCGACCCGTCGGGCCGTGAGCTCGCGCGGGGGCTCGTGGCCTACGGCTCGGAGGAGATCCGGCGCATCGCGCGGCGGCCGGCCCGCGAGATCGCCCAGGTGCTAGGATATTCGAACGGCGACGAGGTGATTCACCGCGACGACCTCGTGCTGTCCGAGGGCCCCCCGGAGTGAGTCTCGAGGCGACCATCCACGATATCGCGACCCGCGCTCGCGCCGCCTCCGATCGGCTGGCGGAGCTCGGCACCCGCGAGAAGGACGCCTGGCTGCTGCGCGCCGCCGAGCGCCTCGAGGCCTCCCGCGAGCGCATCCGCGAGGCGAACCGCCTCGACCTGCACGAGGCGCAGGCCCGGGGCGTGGCGGCCCCGCTCGTCGCGCGCCTCGAGCTCTCGGACGGAAAGTGGAGCGACATGCTCGCGGGCCTGCGCCAGGTGGCGACCCTCCCCGATCCCGTGGGGCGGATCGAGGCGAGCGCGCTGCGTCCGAACGGCCTGCGGGTGGGCCGCATGCGCATCCCACTCGGCGTGATCGCGATCGTCTACGAGTCGCGCCCGAACGTGACCGTGGACGCCGCGGCGCTGTGCGTGAAGGCCGGCAACGCCGTGATCCTGCGCGGCGGCTCCGAGGCGATCCACTCGAACCTGGCGCTCGGCCACGAGCTGCGCGCGGCGGCGGCGGGGACGGCCGTGCCCGAGGACTCGGTGCAGGTGGTCCCGGTGACGGACCGCGCCGCGGTAGAGATGCTTCTGCGCGAAGAGCGCAACATCGACCTCGTGATCCCGCGCGGCGGCCCGGGCCTGATCCGCATGGTGAACGAGAATTCGCGCATCCCCGTGATCAAGCACGACGCCGGGGTATGCCACGTCTTCCTCGACGCCGACTGCGACCCCGAGATGGCAATGGGGATCGTGCTCGACTCGAAGATCCGGCAGATGGCCGTGTGCAACGCTCTCGAGACGCTCCTCGTCCACCGCGACGCCGCGCGCACGGTGCTCCCGGGCGTGCTGAAGGCGCTCCACGAGCAGGGCGTCGAGCTGCGCGGCGACGAGCGCACGCGCGAGGTCGACGGCCACGTGCGACCGGCGAGCGAAGCCGACTGGTCCGAGGAGTACCTCGCGCCGATCCTGGCGGTCCGGGTCGTCGACGATCTCGACGCGGCGATCGCGCACATCCGCCGCTTCGGCTCGAGCCACACCGAGGTGATCGTCACCAACGATCTCCAGCATGCCCGGGAGTTCCTGCGCCGCGTGAACTCCTCGACCGTGGGCGTGAACTGCTCGACCGCCTTCGCGGACGGCTATCGCCTGGGCCTCGGCGCCGAGATCGGGATCTCGACCTCGAAGCTCCACGCCTTCGGACCCATGGGCCTCGAGGAGCTCACCACCCGGAAGTTCGTCCTCGAGGGCGAGGGCCAGCTGCGCGAATGAGCGCGGCGGGGCACGGACCCGCGGGAGCCGCCCGTCCGCGGGTCGCGATCTTCGGCGGCACCTTCAACCCGATCCACCTGGGGCACCTGCGCGCGGCCGAGGAGGCCGTGGAGCTGCTCGGCCTCGACCGCGTCCTCTTCGTCCCGAGCGGCGACCCGCCGCACAAGGAGGGCCTTTCCTCCGATCCGCTCGCTCCCGCGAAGCTGCGACTCGACTGGGTGCGCCTCGCGACCTTCGACAACCCGAACTTCGCGGTGGACGCGCTCGAGGTCGAGCGCGGCGGGCGCTCCTACTCGGTCGACACGCTGCGCGCGCTCGCCCCCCGCCTCGCCCCGGAGCATCCGATCTTCCTGATCGGGCACGACGCCTTCGCCCTGATGGACACCTGGCGCGATCCCGAGGCGATCTTCGCGCTCGCCCACCTCGCCGTGATCGTGCGGCCCGGCGAGTCGCCGGGGATCGGGGGCTCCCTCTCCGACTGGATCCCGAAGCGCGTGCGCGACGACGTGGCGCTCGCGCCGGACGGCCACTCCGCGCTGCACCACGCGGGGACGTGGATCCGCCGGGTCGAGATCGCGGGCCTCGACGTCTCGGCGTCGGACCTGCGCGCGCGCCTGCGCAAGGGACTCTCGTTGCGCTACCTGCTCCCCGAGCCGGTTCGCGTGGCGGTGGAACAGAGCGGGGTATACGGAAGCTCATGACGGGACTCTCGAGGCGGGAGAAGCTGCGCGTGGCGCTCGAGGCCGCGGAAGGGAAGGGGGCGGAGGATCCGCTCGCCCTCGACGTGCGCGAGGTGGCGTCCTTCACCGACACCTTCCTGATCCTGACCGGCCGCTCGGACCGCCAGGTGCGTGCCATCGCGGACGCGGTGGAGCAGGCGCTCATCCTGCGGGGCGAGCAGCCGATCGGCAGCGAGGGCCAGGAGCAGGGGCGCTGGGTGCTGCTCGACTTCGCCGACCTGATCGTCCACGTCTTCCAGCGCGACGTGCGGGCCGACTACGCGCTCGAGCGGCTGTGGGCCGACGCCGCGGTGATCACGCTGGCTGGGGAGCGCGAGCGCAAGGCAGCTCCTTGAAGGGTCCCGTGATGCTCGTGGTGCTCGACGGCTTCGGGCAGGGCGACGGCGGGCCCGCGGACGCGACCGCGCTCGCGCACACGCCCTTCTTCGACCGCCTGCGCCGCGAGTATCCGATGGCGCGGATCGAGACCTCGGGCGAGTCGGTGGGCCTCCCGCCGGGCCAGATGGGGAACTCCGAGGTCGGGCACATGACGCTCGGCGCCGGGCGCATCATCGACATGGACATGACGCGGATCTCGAAGGCCCTCCAGGGCGACGGCGTGGCATCCAACCCGGAGCTCGATCGCGCCATCGCACTGGCCGCGCGCGAGGGCCGCCCGCTGCACCTGCTCGCCCTCGTCTCGGACGGCGGCGTGCATTGCCACATCGATCACCTCGTGCTGATCCTGCGCGAGTGCGCACGGCGCGGCGTGCGCCCCGCCGTGCACGCCTTCCTCGACGGGCGCGATACCCCGCCGTCGAGCGCGCTCGTCTACCTGCGGCAGCTCGCGCCCGAGGTGGTGGCCGCGAAGGGCTGGATCGCGACGGTCTCCGGCCGCTACTGGGCGATGGACCGCGACAATCGCTGGGAGCGGATCGCGAAGGCCTACGACGCCCTGGTGCTGGGCGAGGGGTCCCGAGCACCCGACGCGCAGAGCGCAGTGCAGGACGCCTACGCGAAAGGCGAGACCGACGAGTTCGTGAAGCCGCGCGTGATCGAGGGAGCCCCGCGCCTCGCCGACGGCGATCCGGTGATCTTCGCGAACTTTCGGGCCGATCGCGCGCGCCAGCTCACGAACGCTCTCACGAGCGCAAGACCCGAGCGCTTCGCCGGCAGGCTCGAGCGGCGCCGGGTGCTGCGGCCGGGGCTCTTCGTGTGCATGACCGAGTACGACGCGGCCTTCGACCTCCCCGTCGCCTTCCGCTCGGAGCTGCCGGCCCACATCCTTCCGGAGCTGATCGCAGCGGAGGGGCTCTCGCAGCTGCGAATCGCCGAGACCGAGAAGTACGCGCACGTGACCTTCTTCTTCAACTGCGGCCTCGAGGAGCCCTTCCCGGGCGAGGACCGCGTGCTCGTCCCCTCGCCGCGCGACGTCGCGACCTACGACCACAAGCCCGAGATGAGCGCGCAGCTCGTGACCGAGCGCGTGCTCGAGCAGATCCGCGAGGGCGGCTACGCCTTCATCCTGATGAACTACGCGAACCCGGACATGGTCGGGCACACGGGCGTGCTCCCGGCCGCGGTGAAGGCGGTCGAGACGATCGGCGCCTGCCTCGAGCGCGTGGCCGAGGCGATGCTCGCCATGGATGGCGAGCTGCTCGTGACGGCCGACCACGGCAACTGCGAGCTGATGGTGGACCCCACCACCGGCGAGCCGCACACCGCGCACACCACGAACCCGGTCCCGATCTGGTGGATCACGCGCAACGCGCGCGGGCGCACGCTGCGGGACGGCGGTCTCGCCGACGTGGCACCGACCGTGCTCGAGCTCCTGGGCCTCCCTGTCCCGCCCGAGATGACCGGCCGCTCGCTGCTCGTCGAAGCGCGCTGCGCCGCGGCGACGAGCCCCACCTGAGGCTTCACCGGTTGGCCGCCGATGCGCCGATCTCCCGCAGGTAGATCAGCTTCGCGTCGCCGGGGGCGTAGAAGTCCGCGAGCGTCGCTTCCCGGCGGTAGCCGTGGCGCTCGTAGAAGGCCCGGGCCGGGGCGTAGTCGACCCGGCCGGAGGTGTCGACGTAGATCCGGCGGCAGCCGAGGGCGGCGGCGCGGGCCTCGCTCGCGGCGAGGAGCCGCCCCCCGAGGCCGTGGCGCTGGCCCGCCGGGTCGACGGTGATCCAGTAGAGGTCCCAGCTCGCGGCCGTCGCCGGGATCGGACCGAAGGCCGTGAAGCCGACGAGCCTTCCGGCATCCTCCGCGACGAGGAAGTGGTAGCCGCTCGCCTCTCCGGACTGTAGGCCCGCCGTCGCGACCTCGACGGCGATCTCGACCTCGGCGCGCGAGAAGACCTTCGTCTGCGCGACGAGGGTGCGGATCGCTTCGACGTCGTCCGCCCGCAGCCGCTCGCGGAAGCTCATCGCGCGGCGGCGAGGATGCGCGCGAGGACGTCGCGCAGAGCGAGGTTGGCGCGGCCCGCGGCAGCCGCGAAGCCCGCGTCCTCCGCGAGGCAGGGGTTGGCGTTGAGCTCGAGGATCCAGGGACGAGCGTCGGAATCGACGCGGAAGTCGACGCGCGCGTAGCCCGAGAGGCCGAAGAGCGACCAGGCGCGCCGGGCAAGCCCCTCCATCTCGGCCAGCAGCGCGCGGTTGGCCGCCGGGAAGCCGAAGCGGCGCGGTGTGTGGGAGAACTCGAACGAGGCCTCGTCCCACTTGGCGGCGTAGCCCACGATGCGCGGCTTCCCGGCCGGGAAGCCCTCGAAAACGATCTCGGCCGGAGGCAGCACCTCGACCCCGTCGTCCTTCGCGAGCAGCGAGAGGTTGAACTCGCGGCCCTCGACGTAGCGCTCCGCAAAGGCCTCCCCGCCGAGCCGCCCCGCGCGCTCCGCCACGAGCGCGGGAAGGCGCTCCGGCGCGGCGACATCGACCACCGCGTCGTCGCCGATCCCGATCGAGGCGTCCTCGCAGACGGACTTCACGATCCATCGGGAATCGAGCGGAGAGTCGCCTGTGACGGCGCCCGCCGCCCCGACCCACGCCGGCGTCGGGAGCCCCGCGGCGGCGAGCAGGCGCTTCGCGAGCAGCTTGTGGGTGGTGGCGAACATCGCCGCCGAGCTCGCCCCCGTGAAGCGGAGCCCCAGGACCTCGAGCAGCGCCGGCGCGAGATGGATCAGCCGGCCGCTTCCGCCGGCCGACTCGACGAGGTTCACGACCACGTCCGGCGCGAGGTCCCCGAGAGCGCGGCGCACCGCACCGAGATCGAGACCGAAGGGGACGCGCGTCACTTCGTGCCCGAGCGCTTCGAGGTGGCTCGCGACGCAGCGCGCCTGCGCCTGCGTGTCCTGCTCGTCGGGCCGCGGCTCGACCGGCGGCTCGTCGTGCAGGACCGCGAGCCTCACTGGAGCCCCGGTCGCGCTCCGTTGCCGCGCGGCGAGCCGGAGGCGAGCAGGCCCGCAGGCGCCGTGGCAGAGGTCACGATCCGATCGATGAGGGCGAGATACGGGCGCCCGACCGCGCTCCAGATCATCGGCAGGTCCGAGTGGGTCGGGTGCAGGCCCGGCAGGGGATTGATCTCGAGCACGTGGAGGCGGCCCTGCGCGTCCTCGCGCAGGTCGATGCGACCGGCGTCGCGACCGCCGATCCCGCGCCACGCCGCGAGGGCCAGCGGCGCGCAGCGGGCGTGCTCCTGCGCCGCCGCGAGATCGAAGCGGCACAGCTCCTCGCAGCGCTCCTTGTTCAGGTAGGTGTAGGAGTGCGGCTCGGCACCCGCTCCGAGCATCACCTCGAGCGTGCCGACCGCTTCCGCCTCGGCGCCCGTCCCCACGATCGCGGTGGTGAACTCCCGCCCCGGGAGGAAGGGCTCCACCAGCGCCGGCTGACGCCAGGTCGCGAGCACGTGCCGGCAACGCCGGGCGAGCTCGGCCGCGTCGGCGACGCGCGAGGCGCCGTCGATCCCCTTCGCCGTGCCCTCGGCCACCGGCTTCACGAAGAGCGGGAAGGGCAGGTCCACGGCCGCGAGGTCGCGCTCGTCCGCCACCACGGCGAAGTCGGTCGTCGGAACGCCGAGATCGCGCAGCACCCGCTTCGCCATGCCCTTGTGGAGGGTAAGCGCGCAGACGAGGGGATCCGAGAAGGTGTACGGGATCGCGAAGGCCTCGAGCAGGGCCGGCACCTCGCTCTCGCGCCCGAAGCCACGGATCCCCTCGGCGGTGTTGAAGACCAGGTCCCAGCGCGCGCCGTCGAGGAGCCGCTGCATCAGCGACCTCAGCTGGCCGACGCGCTCCGTCTGGTGCCCGAGCTCGCGCAGGGCCGCCTCGATCGCGTCGATCGTCTCGACGCGGTCGAACTCGGCCGTCTCCTCGTCGCCGAAGCCGGCCGCGAGGTACTCGTCCCGCAGGTCGTAGGCGAGCGCGATCCTCATCGCGGTCCCGGGTCGGGGTAGCGCACCACCCGACCCGCGTAGTTGCGCAGCAGCAGATCGTCCCCGTCCCGGCCCACCACGGGGTCGGGAACGAGCGCGATCTTGCCGCCGCCGCCGGGGCCGTCGACCACGAAGGTCGGGCACGCGTAGCCGGTCGTGAAGCCGCGCAGCCCGCCCACGATCCGCAGCCCGTCCTCCACCCTCGTGCGCAGGTGCTCCGAGCCCGCGATCGGGTCGCACTGGTAGAGGTAGTAGGGCCGGACGCGGACCCGCAGCAGGCCGTGGACGAGGCGCTTCATCGTCTCGACGTCGTCGTTCACCCCCCGCACCAGCACCGTCTGGCTCCCGGTCGGGATCCCCGCGTCCGCGATCCGCTCGCAGGCCTCCTGCACCTCGGGGGTGAGCTCGTTCGGGTGCATGAAGTGGATGCTCATCCACAGCGGATGGTGGCGGCGCAGCATGCGGAGAAGCTCCGCGGTGATGCGCTGCGGAAGCACGGCCGGCACCTTGGTCCCGATGCGCAGGAACTCGACGTGCCGGATCGCCCGCAGCTGTCCGAGCAGCCAGTCGAGCCGGTCGTCACCCATCGTGAGCGGGTCGCCGCCCGAGAGCAGCACGTCTCGGATCTCGGGATGCGACTCGATGTAGGCCAGCGCGCGCTCGTACTGCTTCGTGTTGAAGTGGTGCTCCCCCGTGTGGCCGACCATCCGCGCGCGCGTGCAGTAGCGGCAGTACGTCGCGCAGAAGTTCGTGACGAGGAAGAGCACGCGATCGGGGTAGCGATGCACGAGCCCCGGCACCGGCGAGTCGTCGTCCTCCCCGAGCGGGTCGTCTGCCTCCCCGCGCCCGCGCACGAGCTCGCCGCCGACGGGGATCATGGTGCGCCGGATCGGCTCGAAGGGGTCCTGCGGATCCATCAGCGACGCGTAGTACGGCGTGATCCCGACGGGCAGCCGCCCGCCGATGCGATCGACCGTCTTGCGCTCGCTCTCGGAGAGCGCGAAGAGGCGCTGGAGCCCGTCGACGTCGCGGATGCGGTGTCGCAGCTGCCAGCGCCAGTCGTTCCAATCGGAGTCGCTCGTCTCCGGATAGAAGCGCGCGCGAAACTCGCGCGTGCGTTCGGAGACGACCATCTCCTCCGCGCAGCGCTCTGGCGGAGCGGGTGGATCGGTCGGGTTGGTGCGGTGATCGGCTTCGATGGAGCGGAGAAGCTGGTTCGTGTCGCGTTGCGAAGGCTGATCGGGCTCGTAGCAGCTGGCCACCCAGTGGCCCTCCCGTCGCATGTCCTGGCGCCGGCAGCCGTCGCCTCACCCCCCCTGGAGCGGGCTCCGCACGTCGGCGACGCGGATTGCGGCGAAAGATACGGTCTCCTCCCAGCTGTCAAGGGCCGGGCCGGAATCTGTCAAGGGCCGGGCCGGAAGCGGGCCGGGCCGGGCGGCCCTTCGGCGTCGCTATCCTGCCCCTGCTCCGCGGTCCCGCGGGTGCTCCTTCGCTGCGAGATCTGCTGCGCGGCCTCCTCGATCTCCTGCTGGCGCCGGGCTGCCCGGCGTGCCGTGGGCGGGAAGGCGCCGGGCCGGCCGGGCTGTGCGCGCGCTGCCTGGGATCGCTGCCCTGGGCCCCCGGAACGCTCCCGGCGCCGCGCGGCCTCGACGCGCTCGTGGCGGCGGTCGAGTTTCAGACGCCGGTCGAGGCCTGGATCCGGCGCTTCAAGTACCCGCAAACCGGCCTCGGCGGGCTCGATCCGGCCGCGGGCGCGGTCGTCCGCGCCCTCGCCCTCGCGGCTGCGGCGCGCGCTCCGGGTCCGCCGCCCGACCTCGTCGTGCCGGTTCCGAACCACCCGCGGCGGCTGCGGGCTCGCGGCTTCAACCCCGCGAGCGAGCTGGCGGGCGCGATCGCCGGCCAGGCGCACCTTCGCCTCGGGGTCCACGCGCTCGAGCGCGTGCGCGACACGCCGACCCAGACGGGGCAGGGCCGCGCGGCGCGGCGGCGCAACGTGCGGGGCGCCTTCCGCGCGCGCGGGCCGGTCCCCGCGCGGATCTGGCTCGTGGACGACGTCGTGACCACCGGGAGCACGCTCGGGGAGGCCGCCCGCGCGCTGCGCCGGGCGGGAGCACGCACGATCGTGGGGATCTGCGCCGCGCGAACGCCATAGCCTCGACCGGGAGGGGGATCAGCCCGGCGGCCGGCGAGCGCGCGCTCCGGCGACCGTCTCCGCGATCACCTGGCGCAGCCGCGAGGGGTCGACCGGCTTCTTGAAGACCACGCCTTCGAGGCCCTCGAGGCGGCTGCGCTTGATGATGTGGTCCTTGTCGTAGTGGAAAGCGGTCATCATCAGCACCGGGAGGTCCGGGTAGAGGCGTCGGATCGCCGTGTAGAGCTCGTGGCCGTCCATGCGCGGCATGACGACGTCGGTCAGCACGAGGTCGAAGCTCTGCTTCTCGAGCTTCGCGAGGCCCTGCTCGCCGTCCTGCGCGGTCTCGACCTGGCAGCCGTCGGCCTCGAGGATCTCCTCGAGCGAGTGGCAGATCCCGAGGTCGTCGTCGACCACCAGGATCCGGGTACCCCCGAGGCGCGAGTCGCCCGATGGGTCGTGGCGCCGGCGCAGGTCGAGCATGCGCGACGG
>Ga0214473_10008920_pt1 | contig 11857 bp, 10 predicted proteins | sample RVTome_7_FD_203509 | JGI IMG/M metagenome (GOLD analysis project Ga0214473, IMG submission 203509) | Soil microbial communities from uranium-contaminated site in the Upper Colorado River Basin, Wyoming, United States - RVT98D197 | ecosystem: Environmental > Terrestrial > Soil > Contaminated >...
TGGCGCTCTTCTCGGATGGCGTGACCGAGGCCCAGAACGAGGCGGGCGAGGACTTCGGCGAGGCGCGCCTGTGCGACATCGTCCGCTCGTCCGCCGGGGAGTCCGCCGACGTTGTGGTCGCCCGCATCTTCGATGCCATCGACCGGTTCGCCGGCACGGCGCCGCAGTTCGACGACATCACCGTGATGGTCCTGAAGAAGCCGACATTTCGGAGAAGTAGCCAAACCCCGACATCGTCTCGAGCCCGGAGATGCCCTGCTCCCTCCCCTGTCCCAGGAAGAGATCGACTCGATCCAGTGGCGATGAGCGCGGGTTCTTTGGTCGAAGAAATCTTCAGCCCTTCAAGCCCAACTGCGACATCAGCGTCGCCATGTCGAAGTACTGGCGCGTGCTCGCGACCTTGCCGTTTTTGACCTCCTGAATCTGCACCGCTCGCAAATTGATGCTCTTGCCCGTGGGAGCGACCTCACCGGAGGGCGTCGCGAGCGGTCCGGTGTGCGTGCCCTTCCAGGTCAGCTCCACCACGACGGTATCGCCGCTGGCAAAGGCGTCGTGAAACGTGGCCTTGGAGTCGGGGAAGGCTTTGGCCCAGCCCTTCCACACGTCGAGAACCTTGTCGATCCCGTCGACCGCACGGTGGGTCGCCACCTCGTCGTAATGGTAGTTCGGCGTGACGCTTGCCCTCGCTTTGTCCCAATTCTTCTCGCTGTAAGCAATGACCGGCGCTTTGCCAACTTCGATAAGTGCGTCTGACATCTCGTCCTCTCTTTCCCAGCTGGCCGGAATGCAGGGCTCCATTGCCCTGCATTTCCGAAGGGGTTGGAGGGTAGCACGAAACGAGCTGCGCAGTCTTGTCGAACCCGAAGACGGAAGGAAACGCGCTACTCAAGCTCGCACTCGCCGTGCGTCCGAAACCGGAAAATCCAACATCGTCGCTCCGACGCTTTGCCGTCGGCCCTGCTTCTTTACACAAGAGGCCTTGGCCCAAATTCCCCAAAAAACCCGTCCGTGGGTTCCATCCCCTCCAAATCTCGCACGGCTGCCGAATGCAAACACCTATATCCGTCCGGCCCGCTCCAGGAGGTCGACGTCGAGCTCCTGCTTGTCGGACCCATCGGAGCCCACCGCGACGATGGTGGTGCTGCTCTCAAGTAGGAGTCACGGTGACGACGAGAGCCGCTGGGCCTGCCGGAAGAGCTCTACCGGCGGCCGGCGACGCGCTCGGTCGCGACCTTCGTGGGAAAAGGTACGATGGTCGAGGGATGGGTCCACGGAGAATGCCTCGAGACCGCCCTCGGCCGCATCCCCAAATCGGCCCTCTCCTACGAGCTCTCCCCCGCTGGCGTTCCCAACGAATTGCTTATAATGCACCGCTTCGGAGGTGCTGCCATGAAGGCTATTCGAGCTCTCGCCATTTGCGCTTCGCTCCTCCTCGTGGAGGCTGCCGAAAGCTGGAGTCAGGTCCTCGCGATACGCGCCGGCCGCATCATCGACGGCGTGAGCCCGCGGCCGGAGGAGAACGTCGTCATCGTCGTCGAGAAGGGTCGTATCGCCGACGTGGGCCCGGGCATAGGAGTGCCGGCAGGTGCGCCGGTCATCGATCTCCGGAACTTTACCGTCCTTCCCGGCCTCATCGACTGCCATACCCACGTCTGTCTCACACCCGACTATTCCCGGAACAACCCGGTCCTCAACAAGTCGGTGGCCTACCGGGCGCTCGAGGGGGCAGCGGCGGCGCGCGCCACTCTCGAAGCTGGCTTCACCACTCTCCGGGACCTCGATTCGGAAGGCGCCGACTTCGCCGACGTGGCCGTTCGAGACGCCATCGCTCGCGGTCTGTTACCCGGATCGCGTCTGCTGGTTGCGACCCTCGCGCTCAGCATCACGGGAGGCCACATGAACCAAACCGGCCTAGCTCCCGAGATCGACGAGCGCGTTCCCCAGCTCGCCGTCATGACCGACAGCACCGACGAGATGATCCGGGAGGTTCGCCGTCAGGTGAAGTACGGGGCCGACTGGATCAAGCTCTACGCGACGGGCACGATGCGCCACATTGACCCCAAGACCCTCGAGCCCTTGCCTCAGGTGAGCGAGGAGCAGGTGAGGGCGGTCGTGGAGGAGGCGCGCCGGTGGCGCAAAGACGTGGCCGCGCATGCGTACGGGGGTGATGGCGCCCGGGCTGCCGTGCTCGGTGGCGTTCGCTCGATCGAGCACGGAATGCTCCTCGAGCGGGACATCCTGGAGTTGATGGCCAGCCGCGGCACGTTCTGGTGCCCGACTCTCTCCGTCTTTCAACCCCAGAACGAGGAGGAGGCGGCCGATCCTTTGCTCGCCCGGATCCTCGAGCGTCAGAAGCAGGTCTTCCGGGACGCCATGGCGGCCGGCGTCAAGATCGCTTTCGGGACCGATGCCGGAGGCGTTTCCCACGGCTCGAATGCGCGCGAGCTGAAGCTCATGGTGTCGATGGGGATGGAGCCGATGCGCGCAATCCAATCGGCCACCTCGGTCGCCGCCGAGCTTCTGAGGATGGAGGGAGAGATCGGGAGAATCCAGAAGGGCTACGCCGCTGACCTGATCGCGGTTGCCGGAGATCCCCTGAAAAACGTCGAGCTTCTCCAGAACGTCTCCTTCGTAATGAAGGGAGGCGTTGTCGTGAAGCAACCCTAGAAGTATCCGCGGATCGATGCAGACCTGGTGAGTGGCGAATCGGGACCCGGGAATTACTACGACGTGAACTGGCATCCGTTTTACCAAGGAAGTGATCTGCACACCATGCAGTCGACCACCAAGAGTTTCACGTCGGCCCTGGTTGGTGCTCGAGAATCTCGAAAGCGCCGAGCCTCGAACCGGGCTTCAACGTCATGCTGGAACGGTAAAGTAACATGGCCGCGCCGAGAGTCGGTCGAACTCCTCCTCCTTTATAGCCGCCGTCCAGGGGCTGTGTTAGGCTCGCGGCCTGTGACAACGACTCCAGAAGACGACGACGAAGACTTCGCTCGAATGCTGGAGGAGTCCCTCCAGCCGAAGCGCTTCCGAGAGGGCGACGAGATCGCGGGGAAGGTGGTCGCGCTCGGCGCCGATGTGGCCTTCGTGGACGTCGGCGGGAAGGGTGAAGCGACGATCGACCTCGAGGAGCTGGCCGACCCGGATGGCAAGGTGCAGGTCTCGGTCGGCGATACCGTCAAGGCGATCGTCGTTTCGACGGCCGGAGGGGTGAAGCTTTCCCACAAGCTCGCCCGGCATGCCGCGACCAGGGAAGCGTTGCGGGATGCGTTCGAATCGGGACTTCCCGTCGAGGGCCGCGTCGAAGCGGTCATCAAGGGCGGATATGAGGTTCGATTCTCGGGGCAACGCGCCTTTTGCCCCATCTCTCAGATCGGTACGACCTACACCGAGGATCCGGCGATCCATCAGGGCAAGGTCTACCTGTTCCGCATCGTCGAGTACAAAGGGGACGGCAAGAACATCGTCGTCTCGAGACGGGCGCTTCTCGAGGAAGAGGAACGAGAGCGAGCGGAGGAGGTTCGAAAACTCATCGTTCGGGATGCCGTCCTTCCGGGACGCGTGGTGTCGGTGCGCGACTATGGCGCTTTCGTGGATCTCGGAGGGGGCATCCAGGGGCTGCTCCACGTCTCCGAAATGGGCTGGTCCCGAGTGACGGATCCCGCGACCGTCGTGCAACCGGGAGACGAGATCGAAGTCAAAGTCCTGCAGGTCGACGAGGAGAGAGGAAAGATCTCGCTCGGACTGAAGCAGCTGCAAGCGGATCCCTGGTCCACGGTCGCGAGCACGTTCGAGGTCGGTCAGGTGCTGATGGGTCGCGTCACGCGCGCGGCTGACTTCGGCGCCTTCATCGAGTTGGCGCCGGGTATCGAGGGTCTGGCGCACGTGTCGACCTTTCCGCCTACGGGGAAGGCGGATGGCTGGAAGGCCCTGGTGCCCACCGGCGAGCGGCTGGCAGTCGAGATCTTGAGCATCGACCCCGACCGCAAGAGGATCGGAGTCGCGGTCGTCGAGGAAGGCTCCGCAAGGGCCGAGAGTGCTCTGCCAATAAAACCCGGCGCGCGCCTCATCGGTAAGGTCGAGCGTCACGAGAGCTACGGCGTCTTCGTGTTCCTCAAGGCTGGGGCGACCGGGCTCATCCCGCTCGAGGAGACCGGCGCGGAAAGAGAGGGTGATCTCAGGAAGCTCTTTCCCGTGGGAAGCGACGTGGAAGTCATGGTGCTCGAGGTCGAGCCCGCCGGCCGTAGGATTCGGCTGAGCCGCAAAGCCATCCGAGACGCGACGGAGAGGCAAGAGGCCCGAGACTACGCGGCGGGCCAGAACGCGGCCGAAGCGCAGGCCGGCGGATTCGGCTCCCTCGCGGAAACGCTCCGCAAAGCGATGGAAAAGCGCGGCAAGTAGACCTTGGTCAGCGCGCTCGCGAGCCGCTCAGGGCATCGGCCACCGCGATCGCTTCCCGAAGAGCCTCCTCGATGCGGTTCTCCTCCCGCTTCAGACGGACCTCGAGGAATCGGGCCTCGTCGCTTCCTCGGTCGAGATGCGCGAGCTCGGAGGCGATCGCGAGCCCGGGAAATCGCGGGATGAGCTCGTTCGAGTCCTGATCGTAGGGACCGCTCCGGCTGTAGTAGACGGAGTTGAGCGCGTGGCTAATGTGGATGAGCCCGTCATTGAACGCGCGTGTGTCCGCGACGGTTTTCTCCGAGACCGAGGCGAGGGTCTCGGCGTGCGCGGCGAATCGCTCCACGAGAGAGACGAGGTTCCGAGTATCGTAGGGCTCGATGCTCTCGAGCTTCTCCTTCATCTCCGTCGCCGTCGCGCGAAAGTCATAGGGGATGAGGGGAGGCGCCGCCAGGCCCTCCGTCATGGCGACGAGAAGGTCGGTCTCCTCGGCGAGGAGGTCGAGGTCCACCTTGTCGCGGCTGTCTTCGCGAGAGTGCCACCACCAGGAGCCGCCGCTCCCGTCGGCGACTCCGCGATCGGGGGAGCCCTCGGGAATCGACTTCGAGAACCGCACGCTCGGGATTCCGAGACCGACGAAGGATTCGTCGGCGACCTTCCCCGGCCGCGAGCCCTTTTGCTCCTGTCCGGTCTTCGCCCGGATGAGATCGAGGTTGAATCGCTCGAGCTCCGCCATGTGGGTCGCGGAGTACCGGGTCGCGCTCCTTGTTCCAATGGAGTCGATGTTGATGTGGGCGACGGCGTTTTCCCTGAGGTCGGAGAAGAAGTGATCGGCGTACCAGGCGGACCCGGCGTAACGGCCGGGCGAATGTCCGGGCCACCAGGCGATGCGCACGCTCCGCAGAAGCCGATCCCGATTCCGATGGAGAAGACGCGCGGCCTCGAGCATCGCTGCGTTCCCGGTCGCGTTGTCGGTGACTCCTTCATGCCAGGAGTCGATGTGCCCGCCGATGAGGACGAACTTCTCCTTCTCCGCGCCACCCTCGACGCGGGCCACGACGAGCTCCGTCTTCCGCCAGCGGGTATCGACGATGCCGTCGATGCGTACCCGCACTTTTTCTCCCCGCGCTAACCGGTCGCGAAGACCGTCGCCATCGGGACGCCTCATCGCGACGATGGGATTGCGTGGGAGAAGCGACGCCGTCTCCGGTGTCGGAGCGCCCCAGATCGTGGTCACCGTCATGTTGTGGAGCCGGTCGTCGGGGTTGATGTAGATCTGGGCGATGGCGCCCGCTCTCTCGGTCGCGAAGGCGCGATAGGGAGCGGGAAACCCGTCGTCGAGGACGATCTTGCCGTTCACGTCGATGTCCTGGTAGTCGACGAGGGGGGCGTCGAACGGATCGGCCGTCATGTTCCGGCCGATGTACACGAGCTCGCCCTCGACGCCGCCCGCGGGTGTCGACCGGGAGAAGGCATGGTTGATGGCTTCGAGCTTCGCGGGCTCCGGGGTCAGCACGGTGACCGAGGCGCTCATCGGGTGGCTGAGGTAGAGCTCCATCTCGTAGGAGTCGAACGGAACTCCGTACTCGGTGAGCTTCTTCTTCAGATAGGCGTTCGCCTGGCGCTCTCCTTCATTTCCAGAGATGCGGTCGAGCACGCCAAGGCGGTCGACGGTTTCCGTCAGCTCCGCTCGAGATACGTCGTCCGCGGGCGCGGCGAGAATGGCGACGAGTATGGGGATCATGTCGTCCTACCCGTTCCTTTCGAAAACCACGTCACCGCCGAGGATGGTGGCGTCGACCTCCACATCGAAGAGCTCCGCGGCGGGGCTCGTTCGAGGATCGAACGAAAGCACCGCCAAAAACCCCAGTTTGCCCTCGGCGATCGTGCCTTTGTCGTTCTCTTCGAAGAGACGCAGGCTAGCTCCAGGTGCACGTGGGAGTCGATGAATCCGGGAACGACCGCTCGGCCGCGCGCGTCGAAAACTCGCGCCCCGCGGTCTCCGCTCGCACCTCGTCGCTCGTTCCCACAAGAGCGAGGCGGCCGTCGTTAACGAGGACGGCTTCCGCCTCGGGCTTCCCCGGTCGAGCGTGAGAACGTGGGCGTCGAGAATCGCGAGCGCGCCCCCTGGAGGAGGCGATTCGACTCGGAGCCCGGGGAGGGGAACCCCGAGCGCGGCTGCGAGGTTTTCGCCCTCGACGAGCTCCATCACGAGAAACGGTTTCGCTCCCGCATCCTCGAGTCCATGGATCGCCGCGATGTTCGGGTGGTTGAGCGATGCGAGGACCTGCGCCTCGCGCCGGAGACGCAGAAGACGCTCCGGGTCGCCCGCCATCTCCTGAGGCAGGATCTTGATCGCGACTTCGCGACCGAGCTTCTGGTCGGAGGCGCGGTAGACCTCTCCCATACCGCCCGCACCCAGCTTGGCGGTGACACGATAGTGAGAGAGCGTGGTTCCGATCACAAGAGTGCCCTGCGGGAGATTGGCTCCGCGTACTGTCGGCTGTCAAACGTGCGCATGGTTCCCAAGCGGTTGTCGAACGGGACGGCGTAACTTACGATTCTCCGTTCCTTTCGAAAAACGCCATGCCGCTTCTAGCTGGAACCAAACTGGGCCTGTACGAGATCCTGGCGCCCATCGGGCAGGGGGGGATGGGCGAGGTCTACCAGGCCCGGGACGGGAAGCTCGGACGCGAGGTCGCCATCAAAGTGCTTGCCGAGGCTCTCCGGCAGGATGAGGAGCGCCTCGCCCGTTTCGAGCGGGAAGCGAGGGTACTGGCGTCCTTGAATCATCCGGGCATCGCGACGCTCTACGGGCTCGAAAGGTCTCGAGACATCACCTACCTCGTCATGGAGCTCGTTCCGGGTGAGACCCTTCAGGAAAGATTGGCCCGCGCCCCTCTCACCATCGACGAAGCGCTCGGGTTCTTTCAGCAGATCGCGGAGGCGCTCGAGGCGGCTCACGCCGCTTCCGTCGTCCATCGGGACTTGAAGCCCGCCAACATCAAGATCACCCCCGAGGGAAGAATCAAGATCCTCGACTTCGGCCTGGCGAAAGCCTTCACCGCGCCGGAGCCGGTTTCGGAGCTCTCCCACTCGCCAACCCTCACGCGGGACGCGACGGCGGCGGGTGTGATCCTGGGAACGGCGTCGTACATGAGCCCCGAGCAGGCGAAGGGAAAAAACGCCGACAAGCGCGCCGACATCTGGGCCTTCGGAGCCGTTCTCTTCGAGGCCATCGCCGGAAGGAAGGCTTTCGATGGCGAGTCGGTGACGGACGTTCTCGCGAACGTGATCCACAAGGACATTTTCTGGGACGCGCTCCCCGCGGAAACGCCGTGGCAAGTCCGGAAAGTCCTCCGGCGGTGTCTCGCGAAAGATCCAGCCCGGAGGTTTCACGACATCGCCGACGCCCGTCTCGAGCTCGGCGAGGAAGCGCCGCCACCCACACCCGCCGGGGCGAGAGCGCGCTCGTGGCGCGTCGTCCTCGCAGCCGCCTTCGGCGTCTTGCTCGGTGTCGCTGGAGCGATGTCGCTCCGGGGAGTCGAGTCGCCTCCCAACGCCGGCGTGCAACGCTTCGTCACCACACCCGCCTCCGGAAGAAGCTCGAGCTCAAGGAGGCTCTGCGAATAACCCGCGATGTCGCTCGCTACCTATAGCTGCTAGGTCGCCTCCGCTGTCGTGCCCTCCCCTCGGACGACTACCACATCGCCGACGGGAGACCGGAGAACGCCTTCGCACACGTGACCCTGCGAAAGAGTTCCTTCGCGGAGGTAGAGATCGCACCTCATGATTGGGGGAGTCCGTCCCCTTGACCGAGTGTACCAACGTGGTTACCTTCCACGATCATGGAGCTCGCGGATATCCGAGACTGCGTGCAGCGCGGCGCATTCTTCGTCACGGACCACGCAATCGCAGAAGGATTCAAAGAGGGCATTCGTGTGGCGGACATGGTGAACGTCATCCTGAGCGGCGAGATCGTTGAGAGTCATGCGGAGCGCTGCCGCAGCGTCATCTTGGGCCGCCACGACGAGGGGTTTCCGATCCATATCGTGGTAGACTGGAGTTCAAGGGTAGCAGTAGATATTGTCACTACGTACATCCCGCAAGAAGATCGATGGATAAAAGGTCGCGTTCGCAGAAAAAGAAGACGCTAGCAGGGAAGGTGTGTCCCGAGTGTGGTGCTTCTATGAAACCATCTCGGACGACGCTACACTTCGAGCGGGATGGCTTTTACGCGGATGTCGAGAACGTGAGCGCGCTGCTCTGTTCCCACTGCGGGACCCGAAGTGTTCCTGGACCTGCAGCGCTCAAGATCAGCGAGACGATCGAGCGGCTCTTCAAGGCCGGCAAAGACCTGGACTCGACCGGGATTTCCTTCCATAAGATGGCTGGATAGTACTTCGACGCCAGCTTCCGCGGCGAGCTTGGCCGGCAGCACCTTGGTCGCCACCTCACGGTTGAGCTTGGTGTCGCGGGCCCGGAACACCTCGCCCATGCCTCCGGCCCCGATGAGACCGCCGATCTCATAGAGACCGAACCGCGTTCCTTCCACGAGCGGCATGAGCGAAGCATAGTAGCACCGCTCAACTCCGTTCAGAATGCATGAGCCCATTCGCTCCGGCGAGAGTCGGCTCCATGGGTACGATCTACTTCTTGCGCGCCAGCTGCGGTAGCGTGAGGCCCTTCGCCGAGTCCTCGATCAATTGGCCGAGCCGCTTCAGTCTGGTCTCTTCCTTCTTCGCGCTCACCACCCACCAGGTCACAGTTTTTCGGTACCAGGGAGACTGCGCCTGGAACGTCTTCCAGGCGGCCGGGCTCTCTCGCAGCTTCTTCTCGTACACCGCGGGCAGGGTCTGCGGCCGGTTCTCATAGGAGTAGATGCCGGATCGGTTCTCCTTTCGCGCCTCGAACGCTTTCAGGCCCGCGGGATGCATCCGTCCCACGTCGATGAGCGCCTTCGCGGTTCGGACGTTGATGGAGCTCCAGATGCTCCTCGGTCTTCTCGGGCTGAAGCGGATTTTGTAGCTCGACTCGTCGACCGACTTCCGGACTCCGTCGATCCATCCGAAGCAAAGCGCTTCAGAGACCGACTCGGGCCAGGTGATGCTCGGTTTCGTGCCCTTCTTGTAGAAGCCGACCCAGAGCTCGGCGGCCTTTTCGTGATTCGCCTCGAGCCACTTCCGAAAGTCGTCGGGGGTCTTGAAGAATCTGAGCCGCACGGCGATTAACTTAACACGGCACCCTTGGTTTGACACCGGGCGGGGAGAGCGCTAGCCTCCCATAGGCCGTCTATGGGAAAGTCCGATCTCCTTCCGGGTACGCTGCAAATGCTCATTCTGCGATCCCTCGAGCGCAACCGCGAGCCCATGCACGGCTACGGCATCGCCCACTTCATCAAGGGCATCTCGAACGACGTCCTCCACGTCGAGGAAGGCTCTCTCTATCCCGCGCTCCAGCGGCTCTCGCTCAAGGGCTGGGTGAAGGCCGAATGGGGCCAGTCAGAGAACAACCGCCGGGCGCGCTTCTACCGGCTGACGCCGTCGGGAAGGAGGCAGCTCCAGAAGGAAGTCGCCGACTTCGAGAAAGTCATGGAGGGAATTCTCCGTCTGATGCGGCCCGTGCGAGGCAGGTGAGGTCATGAGCCTTTGGAGAAGACTGCTGTTCTACGTTCGCCGGGAGGAGTTCGACCGCGATCTCGAGGAGGAAATGCGTCTCCATCGCGAGATGAAGCTCGACGAGAAGCTCGCTTCCGGAATGTCTCCGGAGGACGCGCGGCGGGCGGCCGAGCGCGAGTTCGGTCGGACCAGCCGACTCATGGAAGAGAGCCGCGAGAGCTGGAGCTTCGCGCTCCTGGACTCGCTCTGGCAGGACGTTCGGCTCGGCCTTCGGTCGCTCCGGTTGCGCCCCGGGTTCACCGCCGTTGCCCTCGTCTCGCTCGCCCTCGGGATCGGGGCCAACACGGCGGTGTTCACGCTGGTGAACGAGGCTTTCCTTCGGCCGCTTCCGGTGGCGGTGCCCGAGGAGCTCGTTTCACTCGCGAACGACGCCAGCCACCGGATGCTCCCCGCATTCTCGTACCCGAACTACGAGGATATTCGAGACAGGACCGACGCGTTCTCGGGCCTCATCGCGTACCGTTTCGCGCCCTTGAGCGTGAGCCACGACGGCGTCGCCGAGAGAATGTGGGGCTACCTCGTCAGCGGAAACTACTTCGAGGTTCTCGGCATCGAGCCCGCCCTCGGGCGGCTGCTGTCGTCCGAGGACGACGTCCTCCCGGGAGGCCACCCCGTGGCAGTACTGAGCCACCGCTCCTGGCTCTCCCGGTTCGGGGGCGAGCCCGGCGTCCTCGGCAAGGACGTCCTCGTGAACGGGAGAAGCTACACCGTCGTCGGCGTTGCCGCGTCCGGTTTCGACGGTACCGAGGTCGTCGTCGCGCCCGAGGTATTCATTCCCATCGCGATGCAGGCGGCAATCGATCGGGGACGTGACTGGCTCGACGACCGGACCGCGGAGAACATCTACGTGCAAGGACGCCTCCGGCCCGGCGTCGGGCTCGAGCTCGCCCAGGCTTCGCTCGACGCGGTAGCACTCGAGCTCGAGCGCGAGTATCCACGAATCAACGAAGGGAAGAGGGTCTCGCTCTCGGCCGCGGGCCTCATGAGCGGCCGGATGCGCTCGGGTTTCCTCGGTTTCACCGGTCTTCTGATGGGGGTCGTCGCGTTCGCTCTTCTCCTGGCATGCATTAATCTCGCCAACCTGCTCCTGGCGCGCGCGGCCGAGAGGCGCCGAGAGATCGCCATGAGCCTCGCTCTCGGCGCGGGTCGGCTGCGTCTCGTTCGGAGGCTCCTTTCGGAGTGCGTCGTGCTCTCCCTCGGAGGCGGTGTCCTGGGATTCTTTCTGGCCTTCTGGCTCGTGAGGCTCGTCGCCGCATTCCGTCCGCCGGTGGACTTTCCGCTCGCAATCGACCTCGAGATCGATCTTCGCGTGCTCCTGTTCACGCTGCTCGTATCGCTCGCCGCCGGTATCCTTTTCGGGCTCCTGCCGGCGCTGAGGGTCACGAGCGTCGGGCCGCGCGCGGCGTTGCATGACGAGCTATCGGGAGAGAACCCGCGGAGGTGGTCGAAGGGCGGCCTCGTGGTCTTCCAGGTCGCGCTTTCGCTCGTGCTTCTCGTCGGAAGCGGTCTCATGGTGCGCGGGCTTTCGCGGGCGCAAACCATCGAGCTCGGATTCGATCCCGAGAACGCGGTCGAGGTCTCTTTCGATCTGGGGCTTCAAGGATACGAGGAAGCCCAGGGGCGTGAGCTCCAGAGGGAGATCCTGGAGCGCTTGCGGGCTCTTCCCGGAGTGGTGGCGGCGGGGATCGCGGACTTCGTGCCCGTCGATCTTCATTTCTCCCGAACCCGACTCTTCATCGAAGGCGAGCCCGTGCCCCGACGATTGAACGAGGCGCCGA
>Ga0214473_10008921_pt1 | contig 11857 bp, 6 predicted proteins | sample RVTome_7_FD_203509 | JGI IMG/M metagenome (GOLD analysis project Ga0214473, IMG submission 203509) | Soil microbial communities from uranium-contaminated site in the Upper Colorado River Basin, Wyoming, United States - RVT98D197 | ecosystem: Environmental > Terrestrial > Soil > Contaminated >...
GGGCCAGCCTTAAGCCATCACCGGCGCCCGCGGCGGCGGCATCGATACCATTTTGCGTCGTCCTGGTAAACTGAACTTTGACGCCACCCGCAGTCTCCGGGTTGTCGACCTCCGGGCGCATAATCTTGGCCATCATCAGGCCGGCGGGCGCCGACATTATGGAGGCCGATAAGAGATGGCCGGCGATATTAGGCACCGCATCTTTGAGCAGGCCTACATACGCCGCCATGACCCCCCCGGCAATAGTGGCAAAGCCGCCAACCATGACAGCGTTGAGCTCAGAAAGGGTCATTTTTTGCAAATAGGGTTTGATGACCAACGGGGCCTCGGTCTGGCCGACGAATATATTAGAGGCCGCCGAAAGCGATTCAGCGCCGGAGGTTCTCATGGTTCGAGTCATCAGCCGGGCCACAAAGCTGACCACTCTCTGCATGATTCCGTAGTGATAGAGAATGCTCATAAGCGATGAAAAGAAGATGATCGTTGGCAATACCGAGAAGGCGAAAATGGCCATACCGTTGTTGGCGAACAGGTCCTGGAATTGCGTGAACCCGGATGGTCCGGTTTGGCCGACCGGCACGAACATATTGACCAGATTTCCAAATACGAAGCTGGCGCCTGCCTGGGCACAATTGAGAATCGCTATGATAACGTCGTTTACCCTGAGGAAGAACCATTTGCCGGGTTGGGTTTTGAGAACGATGAGGGCAAACGCAAATTGCAGGCCCAGGCCCCAGGCGATGACGCGCAGGCGGACCGCTTTTCTGTTCGATGACAGCAGGTAGATAATACTGATCATCGTAAGGATACCAAGGACACCGATGAGTCTTTGCATGGATCAACCTTTCAGCGGCGAATGTTTGATTGGGGCCCCGAATAGCTATTAGGGGTCCGGGATAAATATCACCGATTTTATGTCATTATCGCAAAAATATAAAGTGATTATGCGGAGTTAGATGGACGAAATCTAATCGAGGGGCGGGCAGGCTAATTTTCGGGCAATTCAATATCTTTCCAGCGATTTGATTTATACCCCAGCTCTTTTTCGAAAAAATCGAGCAGCGGCAAGCGGGCCTCCCAGCGCAGCACCCCGCCGCAAATTTCAATGCCTGCCTGGACGGCGAAATTGAATTTCGAGCCGCAGGCGCCGAGCAGCATATCGTATTCTCCAAATACGACCCGGCCCACACCATAATGGATCATCGCCCCCAGGCACATGGCGCACGGCTCCAGGGTCGAATAGAGCGTCAATTTCGAAAGATCGAAATTCAAGTTGCCGCTGCTGTTCAGGAATAGGGCCGACAACTCCCGCAGGCAGGTCATCTCGGCGTGAGCGGTTATATCGGTATCGGCAATACGGCGGTTATGGCCGCGCGCCACAATCCTACCATCGCTTACCGCCACGGCCCCGATCGGCACTTCACCCTCGGAAGAGCCTTTTTTCGCCTCTGCTATCGCCTCGGCCATGAATTTTTCATCTCGCCGGAGTCGAGTCTTTTCAACATCGCTCATAAGATTTTCTCCCATGAATGCGTCCTATTCTCAGGTAGGTTTGTCCGCCACAAGAATGGCGGACACAAAAAAACCGCCGCCTCTCATGCCGCATTCGCCTCAAGGCCAACGATAGGGAAATTTAAGGTATTAGTGGTCGACTGTCAAATAAAGAAATGCTGCAGGCGCCGACTGCCTGCCGGAGCGAAGCATAGCGGCGCCATTTAATTTGCGAAACTTCATCATGCCCGCTTATTGTTAGGCTATTGGCAATTGCATATCCAATTGCCCTTGAAATTACGTGGTTTCAGGGTATATTAATTATGTGACTGTTTATGGAATAATTTGCCCGTGTGCACAATAGGAGCCTTGAATATGAAGTTTGTCAAATTTTCTATTATCGCAATCTTTTCAATCCTGCTGACCGGCCTTTTGTTAGATTTTTGGCCCGATAGAATACCCGAGAATAGAATCTCAAGAGAAAAGTTCGGGGAATTCAAAAAGGCCAAGCGCGGTAAGGATACCAGTCGCAAGCCGACCGACTGGTTCACCATCTCGCGCGCCTATCCTTATGACGAGATACCATTCGAGGCCTATAAGCGGGCGCTGAATCGCGCTCAGGAAATTCATAACGCCGAGTCGATACAGCGGATCGGTGTCTGGGAAATGGCCGGGCCCTCAAATGTGGGAGGGCGGGTAACGGCATTGGCGGTTCATCCCGATTTCCCCGAGATAATCTATGCCGGCGCCGCCCTGGGTGGAGTATTGAAATCGACCGACGGCGGCGACACCTGGACCCCGATATCGGATGCGGTCCCCAGCCTGTCGGTTGGCGATCTGGCGATCGATCCCAATAATCCCAACACGATTTTCTTAGGCACCGGCGAGGCTAATTCAAGCGGCGATTCGTATGCCGGCACAGGCATCTATCGCTCTACCGACGGCGGCGCCAGCTGGGAGCACGTGGGGCTGCCGAATTCTCATCACATAGGCAAGATCGCCATCGACCCAACTAACTCCAATCGCATATTCGCCGCGGCAACAGGAAAGCTATTCGCCACCAATCCTGAACGCGGCATTTATCGTTCAACCGACGGCGGCGACATCTGGGATCAAGTTCTTTTCGTGACCGATTCGACGGCGGCGATCGACGTGGCGATTAATCCGTCGAATCCCAATATAGTGTTTGCCGCCATGTGGGAGCGGATCCGAAGGCCGCAGTTTCGCAAGGTTGGAGGCATGACGTCCGGAATCTGGCGTTCCACCGACGGCGGTGACAACTGGACCCGCCTCTCGAGCGGCCTTCCGGCGCCGGGTCCCAACGTAGGACGAATAGGACTGGCAATCGCCCCCAGCAGCCCCGACACGGTTTACGCCAGTTATTGCGACAACCCCGGCTATTTCATGGGATTCTATCGTTCCATCAACGGCGGCGACAGTTGGACATTGCGCACGTCGGACCCCGGCTTCTCCGGTTTCGGTTGGTATTTTGGCAAAATCTGGGCTCATCCCACGAGCGCCGGAACGGTTTATTTTGGGGATGTCGAGATGTGGAAAAGCACCAATGGCGCGGCCAGTTGGTCATCTATCAACGGTTCGATGCATGTCGATCACCACGCCTGGTATCAGGACCCGACCGATCCAAATTATGTGGTTTGCGGCAATGATGGCGGCGTCTACACGTCGCTCAATGGCGGCGGCTTCTGGACGAAGTGCTACAATCTTCCCATAACCCAGTTCTACGCAATCACCATCGACAAACTGAATCCTCATCGCCTCTATGGCGGCACCCAGGATAATAGCACGCCGCGCACCTGGGATGGCTCGGTGGATGAATGGGACGTTATTTTCTACGGCGACGGCTTTTATACGAATGTCGATTATACTAATTCGAACGTCATCTATGCCGAGGCACAGTATGGCTACCTCGGACGTTCCACCGACGGAGGCTGGTTTTTCGATCTCATCACAAACGGGATCGATGGCAGCGAAAATGTAAATTGGTGCACACCAGTCGTTATGAGTCCGCATAATAACCAGACGCTGTTCTATGGCGCGGAACGACTGTATAAGACTATCAACAGGGGAGATTTTTGGAGCGCGATCAGCCCCGACCTGACCGGAGAAAGCGGCGGAAATCTGGTGTTTTGTACCATTACGACCGTGGATCAATCTGCGCTCGACCCCAGCGTAATTTGGGCTGGAACGGACGATAGTCGAGTCTGGGTGACAACCAACGGCGGCTCCAACTGGACAAACGTATCAAGCGTCCTGCCGGACCGCTGGTGCACGCGGGTCACGACCGATGTTTTCGATACCGCGACAGCTTACGTAACATTTTCCGGTTATAGAGAAGATGAACTTCTGCCCCATATATTTAAGACCACCGATTTTGGCGCCAACTGGTCGAATATCAGCGGAAACCTGATCGATATCCCGATAAACGACGTTCTCCCCGACCCGCTCCACCCGGGATGGTTGTATACAGGCACCGATTATGGCATGTATTATACGCAAGATGGTGGAAATAGCTGGCTGCCGCTGGGCGATAATCATCCGATTTGCCCGGTCTTCGATATAGATCTTCACAGCTCCACCAGGAAGCTTGTTTCGGGAACGCATGGGCGTTCAATGTACTCTTATGACCTTAGCCAATTGGAGTCAAGTCCCTGCGTATTTCGTCCCGGTGATGCCAACGGCAACGATGTCTTCAACGGCGTCGACATCGTCTATTCGGTCGGTTTCTTGAAGGGGGTGGGGCCGGTTCCTCCGGATTCATGCGATTGCCCGCCCCATGGAATGTTATTTGCGGCCGCCGATGCCAACGGCAATTGCCAGTTCAATGGCATCGATGTATCGTACTGCGTTAATTATCTGAAGGGATTCGGAGACCCTCCCGCGAGGTGTCCCGACTGCCCGTAGAAGATCAGCCTATTCCATAATTTGAAAACTTATGATCTTAAGGCCCTGGAATCGCATCGGGGCCTTGCCGTTTTAGCTGGAAATCCGTTGGTGAACTTCAAGCCATTAGGCATTATATGGTTAGCGGCCCCCTGATTAAACTGCCGGAATATTGCGCGAGGGGTTTTTCGAGAGATTCAGGCTCGGGAAGGGCCATTCAGAAACCAGACTGGATGGCCGATAAAAGATAATAATATGAGGCAGACGACGATCGAACGCCCCATAACTGCCACGCAGGCAGCATTAGAGGAGAAGAAAAAGGATTCGGGGCCGATTGAAATCGGTTCTACTGAATCGCTGCAGAGCGCTCTTTTCCTGGGGACGCTGACTGGCGCGATAATAGGTGGCGCGGTCTTTGGAGCTTCGGCCTGCTTAATTGCTTGGACGCAGATAAATCTGCCCGGCCTGCGAATGCTGACCTTATCGGGCGCAGCTCCAGCCATGATTGTGGCAGGCGGGATTGGAATAACGGTTGGCGGCTTGGCGGGAGCGTTAATGACGTTGTTTCGTAAGCATCGCTAACTGCCTCAAGCCACCGATGACTTCACCTCGGTCGATAAAATCAAATCCTAATATCACCCGTAGACTCAATTACCGCCTGCGGTGTTGTGCGCCTTGAAGTGAGCCGTTAAATGTAAGTTAGAGCGGGCGACAGATTTACCCAATGTCGCCCGCAAATTTTGCTGTTGCTGAAACGAATGCGAAAATAAGAGGAACGCCAGGCTCTTGCCGGGGTTATGGCAAATTAAGCGTCAGGCCGGCTATTATCTGATAAAACTTGATGGCATCGTCGCTGGTCTTGACATGATTGTACTTGAATTCCGCATACGGCGTCAGAGGAAACATCGGAATGTTAAGCTCCAGACCGCCCTTCAGAAGATATCCAAGCTTGGTCTCATCCGACGGAAGCACGATTATATAATTCTCGCTTTTAAGCGAGTAGGCTGAGCGGTAAAGGCCGAGCCCGGCTCCTGCGTAGGGACTGAGGATACCTATTGAAAACGATTTTCGAATAGCGGCAGTCGCAGCAAATACCGAATATCTAAGCTCCACGTCCTGATAAACCGCCTGGGACTTCCAGATATAATCCAGATTGACATCGAATTCAATTACTCGAAGCGTGCCAATAATCAAATGAGCGCCAATATTGGTCATATCTTTCGAGAACGAAAAGTCGATTGAATCCTGGAAGGCATCGTTAAGGCCCTGCTCCAATGGGGGATTGTCGTAATTTGAAATCAAGCCACCATGAATTCCAAAGCCCAGACCCGTGATACCGGCATGGGCGGATGGCGCTATTGAGACAATCAGTGCGATTGCTAAAATCCTGGTCAACATACCTCCTCCTTTGATACGGTTGATCGGGAGACCATTTATCTTATCGTCAATTTTACGGGCGGATTGAATAGTAGCTCATATAACAGCGCATGCCAATTCTTTTTTTTGATTATATAGAGAATTATGTCTTTACCAAAATATATCGCATAATGTTGGAGATTAGCTGTGCCAATAGCATCTGTCGGCGCACTTTCCCATGCGCCGACGTGTACCGATTGAAAACAGGCCGATACTACGCCTCGTCGTATTTTTCTTTGAGCGCCTCCACCACGCTGGGATCGGCCAGGGTGGTGACGTTTCCCAGGACCTGACCTTCCGCGATATCGCGAAGGAGCCGGCGCATGATTTTACCCGAGCGCGTTTTGGGGAGGTCGCCAGAGAAAATGATCCGTTCCGGCATGGCGAATTTACCGATCTTTTTGGCGATCCACTGAGCCAGTTCCTTTTCCAGCTCGCTGGTGGCTTCGTTGCCATCGCGAAGATTGATAAAAGCCACCAGTCCCTGACCTTTGATATGATGGTTAACGCCGATAACGGCTGATTCCGCTACTGCCTTGTGCTCGACAAAGACGCTCTCCAATTCTGCGGTGCCTATGCGATGCCCGGCGACATTGACCACGTCATCGACGCGGCCCAATATCCAGAAATAACCGTCCTTATCGCGCTTGGCGCCATCGCCGGGAAAATAGACGTTTTTCCATTTCGACCAATAGGTCTGCACATAGCGATCGGGGTCGCCGTAAATGCCGCGCAGCATGCCGGGCCACGGTTTGCGTATGGCCAGGAAGCCGGTATCGGTCTCCTTGCCATCCTCGGTAAGCACCGCCGCGTCGATGCCGAAAAACGGCAGCGTGGCGCTTCCCGGCTTGGTGGTTGTTATTCCCGGAAGAGGCGTAATCATGATGCCGCCCGTCTCGGTTTGCCACCAGGTATCGACAATCGGACAGTTTTCGCGGCCAATGGTTTTATGATACCAGATCCAGGCCTCGGGGTTGATTGGCTCGCCGACGGTGCCGAGAAGTTTGAGCGACGATAGATCATATTTCTTGGGCCAGGCGCTGCGCCAGCGCATGAACGTTCTTATGGCGGTGGGGGCGGTATAGAATTTGGTGACTCCATACCGTTCAATCATGGCCCAGAATCTTCCACGATCCGGCCAATCCGGCGAGCCCTCGTACATCAGGGCTGTGGCGCCGTTGGCCAGCGGACCGTAGACCACATAGCTATGGCCTGTCACCCATCCGATGTCGGCGGTGCACCAGAAAACATCTTCCGGCTTGAGATCGAAAACATATTTGGCCGTAATATAAGCGTAGACCATATATCCGCCAGTGGTATGGATAATGCCTTTGGGTTTGCCGGTGGTGCCACTAGTGTAAAGCAGGTAGAGCAAATCCTCGGAATCCATCTGCTCGGGCGGGCAGTCCGCTTTGGCCTCCTCCATTTGACGATGATACCAGTGATCGCGTCCCTCTTTGACATGAAGCGGAAAGGACATATTGCTGGAACGACGAACGATGATGACGTTTTTGACAAAATCAAGTCCTTCAATGGCTGAATCGACCGTATTTTTCAGGGGCAGCACATTGCCGCGCCGCCAGGAACCATCGGCCGTTATGACCAACTGCGCCTGGCTATCGATGACGCGGTCGCGAATCGAATCTGCCGAGAAACCGGCGAAAATCACAGAGTGGATGGCGCCGATCCTGGCGCAGGCCAGCATTGCAACGGCCAGCTCGGGTATCATGGGAAGATAGATGGCTACGCGATCGCCCTTTTTAATGTCCAATTTCTTCAAGACATTGGAGAATTTTCTGACGTCGCGCGCCAGGTCCCAGTATGTCAGGACGCGCTGGTCACCCGGTTCCCCCTCCCAGATGATGGCGGCCTTGTTGCGCGTCGGCCCGTCAAGATGTCTATCGAGGCAATTGTAACTCAAGTTGGTCTTGCCGCCCTCGAACCACTTGAAGAATGGCGCGGCATCGGCGTTCAGTACGCGGTCCCATTTTTTGAACCAGTGCAGCTCTTCGGCGACGCGGCCCCAGAAGGTTTCGGGACTCTGGATACTCTCGTTATAAAGTTCTTGATATTTGGCAAGTGAATTAATATGAGCGTTGCGACAGAATTCTTCGGGCGGGGGGAATCGACGCGATTCGTCGAGCACAGTTTCGAGCTTGAGATCTTCGAGCATTGGGCTTCTCCATCATAAGAATAGCGGCCAGATTAATCTGTCCCGAATGGACAAACTTTCGACACGCAAAAGGGTTAAGGGCCAAACGTGCTTTTAATAGTAACGTTTATAACATCGATTATCAAGGAGGGGTTCCGGAGAGGATAAAGGTCTTGTATCGATGTGGTCTGGGCTTCCATAAAAATAACATTGACAATCCATGACCCCGCATTATATTTGGAGTGCATCTTTTTGTAATTCATTAACGGGTTTTCGATGCCCTAAGATTCGCGCTAGACTGGTTTTCTTGTGGACTTTCGCTTGCAGGAGGATTTCCATGAAATGTCTTACCCCTCTCCTATCCATTTCCATCCTGGCAGCATCGGGCGTTGCAACTGCGTTTGAGCCGCTATTCATTTCCAGCATGAGTTACTACGCCCAATTCTTTCCTTTTAGCGCTTACGCCGCAGATTTGGACGGTGACGGCACGGTCGATCTAGCTATTGGAAGTGCATACCGAGTCAGTATATTGAAAAACAACGGTGACGGGACCTTCCGCGCGTATGTCGATTATTTGGTATACAAAGAGGCATTTTCGATCGTCGCCGCTGATCTTGATGGGGATGCCGACATGGACCTGGCGACCGCCGACCACGATTCCCATACGGTTTCAATCTATAGCAACAACGGCGATGGCACATTCCAGACGGCAGGCTCGTATGCGGTGGGCAGTGCCTTCTGGATCTTCGCGGCTGATCTCGACCGGGACCGCGACATAGATTTGGCCGTGGCGAACGGCTACTCTCCGGATGAATTCACCCATACCGTTTCCGTCCTGAAAAACCACGGTAACGGGACGTTCCAACAGGCGGTCAATTATCTCGTCTATGGGAGCCGCCCATATAGTATACATGGCGCCGATTTTGATGCCGATGGAGATGTCGACCTGGCCACGGCCAACTATTCTTCCGATGACGTTTCTATCCTAATGAACAACGGCGACGGGACGTTTGGGCTCCCAACGAATATCGATATCGGACCCGGCAGCGGCCCCAATTCGGTCTATGCGGCAGATCTCGATGGTGATTTCGATTACGATCTGGCCGTGGCGAATTGGTATGATAATACGGTATCCATACTGACGAACGGCGGCAGCGGGGATTTTCAAATGAACGCCAATTATCCAACCGGAGATTACCCCATCGCAGTATTCATAACCGACCTCGATGCGGATGGGGACGAGGACTTGGCCGTATCGAATTTCGGTGGTGAAACCGTTACCGTCCTGGAGAACATCGGCGGCTTCTTTCAAATAACCGGTGAATACTACGTTGGGGAAAAGCCGTATATGGTCTTCGCCGCCGACCTCGACGATGACACGGACATCGACCTGGTGACCCCTACCATCGAAAGCAGCAGCGTTACCGTCCTGAAGAACATCGGCGGCGGAATATTCACCCAGCCCATCTGCTACGACTTGGAGCTGGGCGCCAGTGCGGTTTTTGCCGACGATCTCGACGGCGATGTGGATATCGATCTGGCGGTGACCATGGAAGGCGGTGATTCTGTTTCCATTTTGCGCAATGCCGGCGAGGGTACATTTCAAGCACCGCTCCTCTATGCCGTGGGAAATTATCCCACGGCGATAACGGGCGACGATTTCGATGGAGATCTCGATATAGACTTGGCCGTCGCCAACATGAGTGATAATACCATATCGGTTTTGGATAACAGCGGCGACGGATTATTCCCAAGCACGGTGTACTATTCGGTCGACCATGAACCGACGTTTATCCACGCTGCCGATTTGGACGGTGATCAAGACATCGATCTCGTGGTCACCCATGGCCAGTCGGCCTCCCCGGGCGCGGTCGCGGTATTTGAAAACAATGGTGAGGGAATATTTCAGCAAGCTGTCAATTACACGGTGGGCCGCCTCCCGAAATGTGTCACTGGCGCCGACTTCGATGCCGATGGTGATATTGACCTGGCAACCGCCAATGGTGAGAGCAATGATGTCTCCGTATTGATCAATACAGGTGACGGCTCTTTCCTTCCGCAGATACTGTATTTTGTCGACCAAGCGCGCAATCCCTATTATATTAATGCAGATGATTTAAATCTCGATGGTGATGTCGACTTGATTATTTTATCCTATGGAGGATGTTATATCGCCGTTTCGGAAAACAATGGCAATGGCACCTTTGGCCCACTGGTTATTTATCTCTTAGATGCAGGCTCGGGCCTCCCATCCTTCATCATAGCCGACTTGGACGGAGATTCCGATAAAGACCTGGGAGTGGCCGGTTATTATGGGGGGTGCATCTACGTTCTCTTGAACACCGGAGGCGGAACCTTTGAGAGAGCAGGCCGATATGTAGTTGGCAGCAGAGTAAGAAAGATATGTTCGGCGGATTTGAATAACGATAACAAGATTGATCTCATCGCCGGAACTATGTTTTTCAACAGCGTCTCGATTTTATACAACGTGGGTGCCGCAGTCTCCGAGCGCGGCGCCGTCGCGGGCATCGTGACCGAGCCGGACAACTCGACGCCGGTTCCAGGGGCCGTCCTGCGGGCGCGCCGGAACGACTGGGATGTTAGCGCCGACACGTCGGATACCACGGGCTTATACCTGATCCCCGATCTCCCAGTAGGAACTTGCCAGGTGATAGCTTCCAAACTCGGTTATGTAACCGTAATCCGAGACAGTATTCAAGTGGCCTTGAACGAAACGACGGCAGTTGATTTCGTATTAGCCCCAATCGGCAGTTGCTCCTACTTCCCCGGCGACATCAACGCCAGCGGCTTAGCTAATGGTATCGATGTCACCTACGGAGTGGCTTATCTCAAGGGTGGCAACGCTCCGCCCGATTCCTGCAACTGCCCGCCGATTTCATTCCCCTTCTACGCCGCTATGGATGTCAACGGAAACTGCCAGGCCAACGGTATTGATATTACCTATTTCGTGAGCTATTTGAAAGGCAGTCAGCAGGCGCTTCTATTCTGCTTGGAGTGCCTTCCGTCAACGGATATCGCCCGCGGTAATCAAGCGCCGAGGTACCAATCGGAAGAATAGACTTAATTAGAACCAACTTCGAGGTCCGGGATCCCTAAGGACCTCGACGCAATTGCACTTCGAATAAAATAGTATTGCGAGAATCCGCTCGAACGGAATACAAAAAAAGGCTTGACAGGCTATTTAAGATACACTAATTGTCATAGTTATCATTTGTCGGTTTCATTAAGCTCCGATCTTTTGTCCCTTGGTATCCTTGAATTTCCCGGAGTATAGTCCGGATCAAAATATTTCGGTATCGCAGAATCACTCCTGAACACTCGGAGGCCGCCATGAAATCTTGCGTTATCTTCTTTGTAATCGTGCTGGCATCGACGTCGGCTGCACTCAAGGGGGATGCCGGCGTGTCGCCCCGCGCCAATGAGGCAGAGCTATCGCCCAAGTCAATCAAATCACCCCCGGCAGTCGATCCCGATATAATCCTCCAGGGAGGCGATAATATCGGTTCCGCGACTCCTATCAGCAGCCTGCCGTACGCAAATTCGGGCACAACAGTAGGGTATACCAATGACTACGATGAGACGTGCCCATACAACTCCCCCGGCTCTCCCGACGTTGTCTACTCGTTTACCCCGTCCGGCAACCAGATTGTCAATATCAGCCTTTGCGGAAATTCGAGTTATGACACCAAATTATATGTCTATGAGAATTCGGTCGGCAACCTGGTGGGATGCAGCGACGATGAATGCTCGACCCCGAGTTATCCGGATCCCTATGTTTCCCGGATCGATACTTTAGGTCTTTTCGCGGGAAATATATATTACATCATAGTCGACGGTTATTCTGGCGATGCCGGCAACTATACCATCGATATCGAT
>Ga0214473_10008922_pt1 | contig 11856 bp, 11 predicted proteins | sample RVTome_7_FD_203509 | JGI IMG/M metagenome (GOLD analysis project Ga0214473, IMG submission 203509) | Soil microbial communities from uranium-contaminated site in the Upper Colorado River Basin, Wyoming, United States - RVT98D197 | ecosystem: Environmental > Terrestrial > Soil > Contaminated >...
TCTTGCCCGAAACGCGGAATTTGCTGTTGAAAGGAGGCTACGATGTGCGAAACAAATTGCACCAAGTCGCTATCTTCCGGGCTGATGCGATACCAACAAACGATAGCGTCCACATCTGCAGCAAAATCTACAAGCAGGGTTGTCTTGCCGTATCCCGCAGGAGCGGAAACAAAGGTGAGCTTGCGATGCAAGTTCTGATGCAACGTATCGATAAGGCGGACGCGCCGCAAAATATCCTTACGCCGTTGCGGCGGACGCACCTTAGTAAGCAGGATGGTCATTTGAAAGCTGAGCCTGGTTTTAATCCCTTTCTGTCGCCTGGTTAGGCGCGTTAAATCATGATGAGCAGGCAGTTCAGTCTATTGTGGCTAAGCGCACCTTGTCAAGACTTGCAGCAGCCTCGCCACCCAAGTTGTATGACAACCACAGACCGCCATATTATAATTTTAGGCAGAACTAATATGCGCGCAGTTGACATCATTATAAAGAAACGAGATGGCCGGCAACTTAGCCGGGAGGAAATTCGCTTCTTTATTCGCGGGTTCACCGAGGGCACAGTTAGTGATTATCAAGCTTCTGCATGGGCCATGGCTGTCCTATTGAAGGGAATGAACGACCGAGAAACCACCGATCTTGCCCTGGCAATGGCTGAATCGGGAGAGGTGTTAGACCTAAGCGGAATTGTGGATATCGCCCTGGACAAGCATTCTACGGGTGGAGTGGGCGATAAGACTACATTGGTGGTGGAGCCGGTAGTTTCCGCTTGTGGGTTGCGCATCGGCAAAATATCTGGGCGGGGATTAGGTTTCAGTGGAGGGACCTTAGATAAGATGGAATCCATTGCGGGTTATCGGACTGATCTAACCAAAGAGGAGTTCCTAAACCAATTGCAAGAACTGGGCCTGGTGCTCACCGGCCAGACGGGCGACTTGGCCCCAGCGGATGGCAAGCTCTATGCTTTGCGTGATGTGACGGGCACTATAGATTCCTTGCCCCTGATCGCATCTTCTATCATGAGTAAAAAGATAGCGGCTGGCGCCCAACGTATAGTCCTAGATGTAAAGGTGGGAGTGGGCGCTTTTATGAAAACTGTGTCTGAGGCTCGAGCGCTAGCGAAAATCATGATCAAGATCGCCAAATTGGCGGGTCGGCAAGCCGTCGCCCTGCTTTCCGATATGAATCAGCCATTGGGCTATGCTGTGGGAAACGCCCTTGAAGTAAAAGAAGCCATTGACACATTACATGGAGGCGGCCCAGAGGATTTTCGAGAACACTGTTTGCAGGTAGCTAGCCAATTAGTATTGCTCGGCGAAGGAGCGGCAACTCTTGCAGAAGCGCGAAAATGTGCCGCGACTGTGTTAAAAGATGGGAGTGCATTCGACCGTTTCCGCTCATTGGTGAAGGCTCAAGGTGGCGATGTGAGCTATGTGGATCAGCCAAATAAGCTGCCCAAAGCCGAATTGATCGAAACTGTACCTTCTCCGCGGTCCGCTTATCTAAAGCGTGTGGATGCAAAAGAGGTAGGGGAAAGTTCTGTGCAATTGGGAGCAGGTAGAGAGAAAAAGGGTGAGGCAATCGATCACGCGGTGGGGATTGTCGTGCATCACAAGGTGGGCGATAGGATCGAGAAGGGCGAACCGCTTTTTACTTTGCATGCCAACGAGAAAAGCAAATTGGAGCTTGCCCGCGAGAGGGTGTTAACAGCTCATGGTTGGAGCGCCAAAAAGGTAAAACCTTTATCCCTTTTTTATGGTGTAGTTAAATAAATAAGGCCTGCGATCGCAGGCCTTATATTTCGGCTATTTGTAGCCGGCCATAAAAGCGATCCCAAGGGTCCCCGGGCCAGTATGAGTACCGACTGCCGGACTCACGTCGGCCAAAGCAGTTTCCACTGGTTTCATTCGCTTGCTGGCTTGAGCGAGCAAAGCCTTTGCATCTTCAGCCACGTTGGCGTGCAACACAGCCAAATATACCGGTGAACGACCGGCAATTTTCTCCTCAGCCAATTCAACCATGCGCTCAATAGCTTTGCCCTTTGTGCGGACTCGTTCTACAGGTTCCAAGGCACCGTCACGTATTTCGAGTATCGGTTTTAAATTCAGCGCTGTGCCGAGGAAGCGTGCAGCTCCGCCGATTCGCCCGCCGCGATGCAAAAATTCGAGGGTATCGACCATCAGGATCACGCCCGTATGCTGCCCCGCCTTTTTGAAGATCTCTGCACACTCCTTCAACGATGATCCGGCTTTGGCCGCCTTGGCGGCTTCCATTAACGGCCACCCCGTACCCATTGAAGCTGAACGCCCATCCACGATTTCAATGTTTGCGCCCGTTACGAGATCCTTCGCTAATTCCGCGGAAGCGATCGTGCGCGACAGTTTTTCAGAGATGTGAACCGAAAGGATGTCCTTAAATCCTTTAGAGATCAAATCCTCATAGGTTTCTTTAAACGCGGCAGGTGAGGGCTGGGAGGTGCTTGGCATTTCTTTGGCCCCCGACAGGCGTTTGTAAAATTCAGCAGGCTGAATATCAAAACCGTCCCGTAGCTGCTCCCCTCCCCAGATGACCAGCGAGGGAACGATATGAATTTCATAGCCCTTGGTCAATTCCTTTGGTAAATAAGTGGTGCTATCGGTAACGATTGCAACTTTTGCCATGGGATCTCCTCCAAAATAGTCGTGATAACCAGCCGTGTAATTATAAACTAGCAGCAAGGCAAATTTGCCGTAAGCAAGCATGCGCTCTTGACCTGGCTTAGCTTAGGGGCTACAATGTCTGGCCGTTCGGGTTGGGAAACCGCCAAATCGGTATAATAAATACATCAGTTAGAAGGAGTTTTCTTTAGATGGTACGCATTCGTTTGCGCCGCGTAGGCGGCAGGAACCAGCCAAGTTTTCGCATCGTGGCAACAGAAAAAGAAAGTCCCAGCAAAGGCCGCTTTATTGAGGTGCTCGGGTTCTATAACCCACGCACGGAACCGGCTACCATTCAATTGAAGGAAGAGCGCATTTACGAATGGATCAGCAAGGGTGCACAGCCCAGCGATTCGGCCATGCAGGTTTTCAAGGTAGCCGGTTTACCGGAACGTTACGAGCGTTTCAAATCTGGCGAAAAGGTAGAAAAATTGCTGGCTGAAGCGGAAACCGGGACGATAGCGCGCAAGGTAAATCACCAGACGCGCCGACCCGCGCCTGCAGCCGGCACTTCGACGAAAAAGAAGCTCGCTAAGGCCGTAGTTAAGGAAGCTGCCCCTAAAGCCGCCACCGAAACCGTACCTGTGGAATCCGCTCCACCTGTAGCCCCAGCCGGCGAAGGCACAGAGGAATCGCCCGCGGCGGAGTAGGTGGGACCTACTCAAAAATGAAGGAATTGATTGAATATATTGTTCGTTCTTTAGTGGATGATCCCACTCAAGTAAAGGTCTCTCAGAGCAAAAAAGGGGATGGAATGGAACTTTCCCTTCGCGTGGCTAAAGAAGATATGGGGCGCGTTATCGGACGCAACGGACGCGTAGCCAACGCAATCCGTATCTTGCTTCAGGTGGCTGCAGCCCGCGAAGGAAAGCGCGTTTTTCTAGATATTTCGGAACCTGAGTGACCAGTCAGCGCCGGCGCCTTGCCGCTCGTCGTAGAAATAAAGAAACAGGCTCGCTATCAAAAAGCGAGCCTGATTTTGTTTCGGTGGGGATTTTGCGCCGCCCGCATGGGCTTCGTGGAGAAGCGCTTGTCTCAATCGACACCGATTTTCCCGAGCGTTTGCAAAAAGGGAAAGTGCTTTATTTGGGGGAAGATCAGCTGCCGGTCACGATTCGCAGCCGCCGCGGGCACAATGAGGGCATATTGCTTGCGTTCCAGGAATTCCCAGATAAGGAGAGCTTACAGAATATTCGCAATTTGCCACTTTATGCAAGGATTGAAGATATTCCGAAGTTGCCAGCAGGCGAATATTATCGGCACCAATTGATCGGGCTGGAGGTGGTTGAAGAAAGGGGAGATGGTCTCGGGATCTTAGTTCAAGTGTTGGACACCTCAGCTAACGATGTCTACATAGTGCAATCTGAACGTGGAGAGGAAATTCTCCTGCCGGCAACTAAAGAGGTGATCCGGGGGGTGGATCTGGAGAAAAAGCTGATGACTGTGCGCCTGCTGCCTGGTTTACGCCCTAAAAGTGACTAATCGCGTTTACTTCCGCTTGACATGCCAAAAAATGCTATGGTATTCTGTGCCCGCCCTTTAATTAAGGAAGATAGCATCAGGGGGCTGATTATGAACGCTGAACGAATTTATTGGCTCGCCTTGAACAAGGTTAAGGGAATCGGCGCAGTGCGCTTCCGCGCTCTTCTGGACGCGTTCGGATCTGCGCAAAATGCGTGGCAGGCTGATTCCCAGGCATTGCGCGAGGCTGGGCTCAATCAAATTGTGATTGATCATTTGTTACAAGTCCGCCAAGAACTTAATCTGACTCACATTACCGCTGACCTGGAAGAGCGTCAGATTAATGTGCTCACCTGGGAAGATTCGGCCTATCCAAGGCGGTTGCGCGAACTAGATCAGTCCCCGCCTGTTCTTTATGTGCGTGGAGATTTGCTGCCTGAAGATGAATGGGCTGTAGCAGTGGTCGGTACGCGGCGGGTAACAGCCTATGGCCGCCAGGTGGCCGAAGAGTTGGGCGCATTTCTTGCCCAGAATGGTATCACTCTCGTGAGTGGCTTGGCGCGCGGCGTGGATATTATCTCCCACCAGGCTGCACTGAACGCGGGCGGCCGTTCCATTGCTGTGATGGCCCACGGATTGGACCAGGTCTATCCAGCCGAACATCGCCACGTGGCTGAAGAGATTGCTACTCGGGGTGCTTTGGTCAGTGATTACGCCCTGGGCACTCCTCCAGATAGCACCAATTTTCCGCCGCGCAATCGCATTATTTCCGGATTATCGCTGGCAGTGGTGATTATTGAGGCCGGTAAAGAAAGCGGCGCCCTGATCACGGCTGGGTTTGCTGCCGAACAAGGGCGAGAGGTATTTGCGCTGCCCGGGAACATTTATGCCCCGCAAAGCAAGGGATGCAATCTATTAATCCAGCGCGGCGCCCACCCTCTGCTACATTTTGAAGAACTGCTCGAAGCTCTGAATTTGGAAATGATGGGCGAGCATAAGGTGGCACGCGTGGCCTTGCCCGCCGATGCTACCGAAGCTAAACTGTTTGGGCTGCTTGGTGTTGAGCCACTGCACGTAAATGAGATTGGAGCGTTGGCCGAACTGCCTATCGAACAGGTTTCTTCCACCTTGGCATTAATGGAACTGAAGGGTCTGGTGCGTCAGGTGGGGGGCATGAATTATGTGGCTGCGCGTGAGTTGCACGGGGAATATAGTACAGATTCCAAGGGCTAAGCGTTAGCAGAATTTGATGGAGAAAAACACATTTGCTGTGATCATGGCCGGAGGCGGAGGCACACGCCTATGGCCTTTATCGCGCCAATCGCGGCCCAAGCAGATGCTCCAGCTGGTTGGCGAGCACACCCTTTTCCAAGTTGCGGTAAAGAGATTAACCAAATTGTTTTCACCCGAGCGCATTTTAGTAGTTACCAACGTCGAACAAAGCGGCGAACTACGGCAACAGGCCCCCGAATTGCTGATCGAGAATTTTCTTCTTGAACCGCAGCCGCGCGGGACAGCTGCGGCCATTGGATTGGCAGCTGCTTTCTTGCAGTCTAATTCCCCTGGCGCGGTGATGGCTGTACTCACTGCTGACCATTACATCGGCAATGAAAAGAGTTTTAATCACTATTTGGAAGCGGCAGTTGAATTGGCCCAAATGGGAAAATTAGTGACCATCGGGATCGAACCCACCCATCCCACTACCCAATATGGATATATTCAGATGGGTAAGTCCCTCGGCAAGGTCCAGGGTTTTGAGGCCTATCAAGCAAAGCGCTTCAAAGAGAAGCCGGCCCGACATGAAGCCCAACGGCTAATTGAAAGAGGAACCCACGTTTGGAACTCCGGCATGTTCATTTGGCAAGTGGAGCACATCTGGGCAGAATTTGAGCGCCAGATGCCTGAGCTATATCGTGTCTTGAACAAGATTCGCGAGGCCTGGGGTACTTCAAATTTAGAAAAGGTGCTTGGCTATGAATGGCCGCGCATTGCTGCCCAAACCATTGATTATGGAATCATGGAACATGCAAAAGACGTTGCCGTTATCCCTGCTAAGGACATGGCCTGGAACGATGTGGGCTCCTGGAGTTCACTATTCGAAGTTCTTAAAACAGATGGGCAAGGCAACTTAATCCTCCACAAACAGCACGTTGATTTTGGTAGCCAAAACTCCCTGGTGCATAGCAACGGACAGGATCGTATGATCGTTACCGTCGGTGTAACAAACTTGGTCGTGGTGGATACCGGAGATGTTTTGTTGATTTGTTCCAGGGAACGCTCACAAGATCTGCGCAAGGTGATCGAATTCCTAAAGGAAAATGGGCTACAGCGTTATCTATAGGCGTTAGTAGTAGACATTATTGGAGGCCGTAAAAAATTTGGAAGCTTATTGTGTGAAGTGCAAAACCAAGCGGGAAATGCAGAACCCGCAAGCAGAGTTCACCTCGGCGGGTGCGCCCGGCACACGCGGCATCTGCCCGGTGTGTGGCACCACGCTATTTCGCATGGGCCGTACCCCGGCTCATGAAGGACTAATACCGCCGCCGCGGCCTTCGCGCGAAGAAAAGTTGGCTGCTAGGCGTTCTGGGAAACTGGTAATCGTTGAATCCCCTGCAAAAGCCCGCACGGTTGGCCGTTATTTGGGAAATGGTTATAGAGTAGAGGCTTCGGTGGGACATGTGCGCGATTTGTTGCGTTCGCAGCTCTCTGTGGATGTGGAACATGATTTCCAGCCCAAATACCGTATCCCTAATGAAAAACGCCCGGTGGTCAAGGAACTAAAGAAAGAGGCCGCCCGTGCACAAGAAATTTATCTAGCCACTGACCCTGATCGTGAGGGCGAAGCGATTGCTTGGCACCTTATCGTGGCGGCCGAAATTGAACCTCAGCGGGCCAAGCGCGTCGTCTTCCACGAAATCACTAAGCCTGCTATCGAGGAAGCTTTTGATCATCCACGTGAAATCAATATGGACCTCGTGGATGCTCAGCAGGCACGGCGCATCCTCGACCGTTTGGTGGGTTACAGCCTCAGTCCTATTCTTTGGGAAAAGGTGCGCAACCGGCTCTCGGCTGGTCGAGTGCAATCCGTGGCACTGCGCTTAGTCGTGGAACGCGAGCGCGAAATTGAAGCTTTTGTTCCTACGGAGTATTGGTCCATCGAAGCTGAGTTGCAACCCGAGGGCAGCCAAAGCACCTTTCTTGCCAAACTGGTCGAAGTGGATGGCGAAGAGCCCAAACTTGGTAAGCAAGCTGATGTCGATCCCTTGCTGGTTGATATGCCATTGACTGCCTACCGCATCACCGAAATCAAACGGGGCCAGCGCCGGCGCAAGGCGCCGACCCCATTTATCACCAGCACCCTACAACAAGAAGCTTCGCGTAAACTGGGCTATACCGCCAAACGCACCATGGCTATAGCCCAACAGCTTTATGAAGGCATTGACCTGGGTGAAGGCGAAAATACGGGTCTGATCACTTATATGCGCACTGATTCCACCAACGTTTCGCCTCTGGCTCAACAAGAGGCGCGCGACTACATCAAAGAAGTGCATGGCCAAAGTTTCTTGCCGGATGAACCGCCAACTTATAAGACCCGCGCCAAGGGTGCGCAGGAGGCTCACGAAGCCATTCGGCCTACTTCGGCGCGGCGCATCCCCGGCCAGATCAAAGATCAATTAAGCCGTGACCAGTATCGACTTTATCAATTGATCTGGCAGCGCTTCCTGGCCTCGCAGATGAATCCGGCGATCTACGATACCGTCTCAGTGAGGGTATTCGGCGAAGCTGCCAAACACAAGTATTTATTGCGTGCCTCCGGTTCTGTTTTGCAATTTCCTGGTTATTTGGCCGTTTATGAGGAATCGAAGCAGGAAAGTGGAGAGAATGAGGATGAAAACAATGCCAAAATTCCAACTGATTTGGTTGAGGGACAGAAGCAAAAACTAATTCAATTGTTGCCCGAACAACATTTCACGCAACCCCCGCCCCGCTATAGTGATGCCAGCCTGATCAAGACGTTGGAGGAATATGGGATTGGTCGGCCATCAACCTATGCGCCCATCCTGAACACCTTGCAGCAGCGCGGCTACGTGCTGCGTGAGGAGCGACGCTTGATACCCACGGAGACTGGGTTGTTGGTAAACGATCTGCTTGTGGAACATTTCCCCGGCATCGTAGATTTCAATTTCACGGCCGCCATGGAAGCTAACCTGGACAAAGTAGCCTCTGGCGAGGAGGATTGGGTGAAGCTATTGCGCGAGTTCTATGAGCCCTTCTCGCAAGAGGTGGAGCGTGCCAAACTAGAGATGCCCGAATCCAAGGCCGAAATTGAATATATCGGTCGCACTTGCCCTACCTGTGGCAAGGGTCAGCTGATTATCCGCTGGGGTCGTTATGGCAAATTCATAGGTTGTGAGCGCTTTCCCGAATGCCGGCACACGGAAGCCTGGCTGGAGAAGATCGGAGTCACCTGCCCACTGGATGGCGGCGAAATTGTGGAACGGCGCACGCGCAAGGGGCGCATCTTCTACGGTTGTGCCAATTATCCGGCCTGCGAGTTTACTTCCTGGAAGAAGCCAATTCCCGCGCCTTGCCCAAATTGCGGCGGTACGCTGGTGATTGCCAATAAGCAGTCTGCCCAATGTCTTAAGTGCGAGAATATGTTTCCCTTGGACGACGTCCAACGAGAAGAAAGCGCACCCGAAGCGGCATAAAGCTTGCACCTTGCAAAGCGCCCAAGTTGCGCAATTAGTGGGCCTCATCTACAATGCCCTATGCATCGTGAAACCTGTTTGCAAGGAGCCGATTGATGGATAACGCCAGCGAAATCCAGAAAGAATCTGGACGACGCTTGAATTTAGCTGTTCTGCGCGAACCGCGCAATTTAGCCATTCTGGCCTTTGTGGCGGGCGCAATATTTGGGTTACTGGTGCTGGGCTGGTGGCTTTTCCCGGTGGCTTGGGAAAATGCTACCGCTCAAGAGCTGCGCCCTGACCTGCGCCAAGATTACCTGCGCGCCGCCATCGATTCCTACTCTCTAAATCCAGATGAACTCGCAGCCAATCGCCGCTTGGACGCACTTGGCGAACTGGCTGGCGACACAATGGCCACGGTTGCTGCTTCTCCGGGAGAACAAAATGTGGAAAGCATCGCTCACTTCCAGATGCTTCTCGGTGGTGAAGTGGCAGGTGCTACTCAGCAGGTGGGCGGTGCGGCAGAAACGGAAAGTCCATTATTAGGTACAGGCTCTCTTCTATTGACCATGTGTGGGATTACAGTTGTATTAGGGCTGGCGCTTGGGGCCATATACTTCGTAAGGCGTCGACAAGGGGAAGATGGCCGGCCTGCAGCATTGAAGGCGCGCGATTTCACCCGCGGCGCACAGCAAACGGATTACGGAGTCGCTGGTGAATCTGCTCCTCTTTCCCAGTGGATGACAACATATTTAATTGGTGACGATCTCTTTGATGACTCGTTCAGCATCGATTCTCCAGCCGGTGAATTCATGGGAGAGTGCGGGGTGGGTATTGCTGAGACTATTGGTGTCGGCAGTCCCAAACGGGTGAGCGCCTTTGAGATCTGGTTGTTTGATAAAAACGATATCCAGACTGTCACCAAAGTATTAATGAGCAGCCACATCTTCCGCGACGACGCTGCTCGAGAGCGACTGTCTGCCAAAGGCGAGCCTGTTTTATCCAGTCCTGGAGTGGAGACGGTTCTGGAGACTGAAACGTTGCAAATGGTCGCCCGAGTTGTGGACATGCAGTATGGCGAAGGCGCCCTTCCGGAGGAAAGCTTCTTCGAGAGGGTCACGCTTGAATTAGCGGTTTGGTCGAAAGTTTAATCGACGATCTTGAAAAAAAACGCCTCTTAATTAAGAGGCGTTTTTTTGTTTGCCAACTCTATTCCACCTGAAGGATTTCCAGGATAATAGTCCCGGCTGGCGTTTGGAAGTTAACTGTTTCTCCGGTGCGGCGTCCCAAGAGGGCGCGGCCGATGGGTGATTCGTTTGAAATCTTGCCTTCGCGTGGGCTGGCTTCTTTCGCCCCCACAAGGAAATATTTCATTGGCTCGCGCCCTTTTTCTTGAACTAGCACTTTCGAGCCGATTCCAACTATCCCGTTGCTTCTGGTTGCTTCTGAAATGATGACTGCTTTTCTCAGAAGCATTTCCAATTCTTGAATGTGACCTTCCAAAAAGGCCTGGTCCTCCTTGGCTTTGTGATAATCGGCGTTCTCTGAAAGGTCGCCCTGCTGGATAGCGGTGCGCAGGCGCTTGGCTAACTCGCTGCGACGCGGCCCTTTAAGTTCTTCGAGCTCAGCGCGCAAGTGCCGAGCGCCTTCTTCAGTTAGATAGTGTTCGTGGTCTCGGCTCATATTGGGTTAGATCGCTGGGGCCGAAAAGCCGCTCGTGCTCCTTAGTGGCAAAACGGTCCGTCATCCCCGCCAAATAATCGCAAATGGTGCGCTCCAATCCGCGCTCCTTAATGACTTCCTGAAAATCCTCGGGCAGCAAAGCGTGTTGTTTTTGATAAGCTTTAAAAAGTCCAGTTAAAACATCCTCTGCATTGACCGCCATCTGCACGACCCGTGCGTGGTTGTAAAGATTCTTAAACAAAAAATCTTTTAGTTGGCGATTGCGGGGTTGCATCGTTTCACTGTATCCGATCACGTTATGGTCGAGCTTTTGAATATCCAATGTGCTCCTGGCCCTGCTTTGTTGAATGCGCTTGTCGGTGGTTTCCAGAACATCGCTTACGAGTATCCCTACCAAGCGACGGATTAGGCGGTGGCGCATTTGATCTTCCAGTAACTGTCCGTCCCAGCCGACACTTTCCAAAAGAAGTTGCCATAACTCCATATCTTTTAGCATTTCGGGGGCAAGCATGCCCGAACGCAATCCATCATCTAGGTCGTGGGTGGTGTAGGCCAGTTCATCGGCCACGTTGGCTATTTGGGCTTCCAGGTTGCCGCGCAGTTCGGGATCAAACCCTGCTGCATCGGAGATGTCGTAATCAGTTTCGTGCTTCACGATGCCTTCACGCACCTCCCAGGTGAGGTTGAGGCCCGGCCAATTGGGATAACGTTGCTCGAGCTCTGTAACGATGCGCAAGGATTGGCGATTATGGTCAAAACCGCCATAGTCTTTCATCAGCCGGTTTAATGTGGCTTCTCCGGAATGGCCGAAGGCGGCGTGCCCAAGATCGTGAGCGAGACAGATGGTTTCAATCAGATCTTCGTTGGCGCCAAGCGCCCGAGCGAGGGTTCGGCCAATCTGGGCTACCTCTAGGGTGTGAGTGAGGCGGGTACGAAAATAATCGCCTTCGAAAGTGATGAAAACCTGGGTCTTGTATTCCAGACGGCGGAAGGCGGAGGTGTGCACAACGCGGTCGCGATCGCGCTGGAAACTGGTTCGGTATTGCGGCTCTTTATCCGGGTAGGCGCGGCCCCGGCTAGCGCGGCTGCGCATACCATGGGGTGCAAGGGTTTGATCTTCAAGAACCTCAAGCTTTTCGCGTGTACAGATCATGTTTTTTCGGATCAAGAGTTTAAGTCAGTATAAAGGCAATGTCAACACAAGCCTGTTAGGAGGCACTCTAAGTTGTTTTTAAAGTTGTGCCAACCGGGATCCCGCTCAAGGCCTTTTGAACGTTTCCTGCCTTTAGTCCCGAAAAAATTCGCACTTCGCAATTTGGCAGTGATTCTAC
>Ga0214473_10008923_pt1 | contig 11854 bp, 4 predicted proteins | sample RVTome_7_FD_203509 | JGI IMG/M metagenome (GOLD analysis project Ga0214473, IMG submission 203509) | Soil microbial communities from uranium-contaminated site in the Upper Colorado River Basin, Wyoming, United States - RVT98D197 | ecosystem: Environmental > Terrestrial > Soil > Contaminated >...
ACTCGCGACGCCGGGGGAGCGCGGATCGTGCCCTGGCTCGCAGCGGAGATCCGGGCCGAAGACGAGGGCCGCAGCTACCGCTTCCGGCTTCGCGAGGACGTGCGCTTCCACGACGGACGGCGGCTCACCGCGCGGGATGTGCGCTACTCGTTCGAGAGGCTGCTTCAGTCGGCGGCCAGCGAGCCCCGCTGGACGTTCTCGTCGATCCGCGGCGCCCAGGCGCTGCTGGCTGGCGACGCCAGGGACCTCGCGGGCTTCCGGATCCACTCCGCCACGGACTTCAGCATCGATCTCGAGGAGCCGGTCGCCTTCTTCCCCGCGCTGATCGCCTTCCCGGCCGCGTCGATCGTCCCGGAGGGCACCGACCCGGGCAGCGGCGGGCCGGAGGCGTGCGTGGGCACAGGGCCTTTCCGGGTCGTGGGCTTCGAGCCGGGACAGCGCTTGGAGCTGGCGCGCAACAAGAGCTACTGGAGGCGTGGCTATCCGCGGAGCGAGGGGCTGGTGTTCAGCTTCGGCGTCTCGCCGAAGGAGATGCTCGCCGGGTTCCGCGAAGGCCGCTTCTCGCTGGCGTCGGACCTGTTGCCCGCCGACGTCGAGGCCCTGCGGCGCGAGCCCGAGCTGGCCTCCGGCTACCGCGAGACGCCGCGACTCACCACCTACTACGTCGTGTTCAACACGCACCGCGGGCCGCTCGCCGACCGCTCCTTGCGTCAGCGCCTGGTCCGGGCCGTGGACGTCTCGAGGCTCGTGCGTCAGACGCTGGGCCGCCTCAGCATCCCGGCCGTCAGCCTGTTCCCTCCCGGCCTGCTCGGCAGCGAGTCGCTGGCCGCTCCCCGCGCCGAAGCAGTCGCTTCGCCCGCGCCCGAAGGGCCGGCCGCGATCGAGCTGACGGCCGCCCTCCACCCGGTGTACTTCGAAGGGTATTCGGCTCTGGCCCACGAGCTCTGGAGCGCTTTCGCTCAAGCCGGGGTCAAGGTCCGGTCAGCCAAGATGACGATCGACGAGTTCCTCGAGGCCCAGCGCAGCGCCAGCGTCGACCTGACGCTTTCCCGCTGGAGCGCGGACTATCCGGACGCCGACAACTTCGCTTATCGTCTGCACTCGCAAGGGGGAAACAACGGACGGCTGTGCGGCTCAGCCGAGGTGGACCGGCTGATCGACAGAGGACGAGCCGAGACCGCCCCGGCCGTAAGGCACTCCCTCTACCGCCAGATCGAGGAGATCATCGCGCGCGACGCCCTGCTGCTGCCGCTTTTCCACGAGCAGGCCTACCGCTTCGCCCAGCCGCAGATCGAGGGCTTGTCCGTCACTTTCGGGATCCCAACCGTCGCCTACGAGGAGCTGCGCATCCGCGACTAGGCCATGATCGGTCAGAAGCTCTCCAACCGTTACGAGATCATCGGCGAGCTGGGCCGCGGCGGGATGGGCGTCGTGTACCGGGCCCGCGACCCGCTGCTCAACCGCGAGGTCGCCGTCAAGCTGATCCCGCCGAGCCTGCTCTCCCCGGACACCGAGCAGCGCTTCCAGCGCGAGGCGCAGCTCGTGGCCCAGATGGACCACCCGGCCATCGTCACCATCCACGACGTCGGGCGCCACGACCAGTCGCTGTTCTTCGTGATGCCGCTGGTGCAGGGCACCAACCTGCGTGCGTTCCTGCGCCAGGATCCGGTGCTGGGCGAGCTGCTGGAGATCGCCATCCAGGTCGCAGAGGCTCTGGAGTACAGCCATGCGCGCGACGTGGTCCATCGAGACATCAAGCCCGAGAACATCATGGTCTCGCGCGAGGAAGGGCACGGCGTGCGGGTCCGCGTGATGGACTTCGGCCTGGCTCGCGCCTCCACCGAGAGCCGCCTCACGAAGACCGGCGCCCTGGTTGGCACGCTCTCCTACCTGAGCCCTGAGCAGGTCGCGGCAAGGGAAGTGGACGGCCGCGCGGACATCTACGCCCTCGGCACGGTCCTCTACGAGTGCATCGGCGGCGAGCCGCCATTCGCCGGGGAGCCGCAGGCCGTGCTCTACCGGATCGTCCACGAGCTGCCCCAGCCGCCCCGCGCCCGCGGCGCCCAGGTCGACGAGGAGCTGGAAGGGATCATCCTCGGCTGCCTGGAGAAGGAGCCGGGCCGGCGGCCGCAGCGGGCCGCCGAGCTGGCGGAGGCGCTCAAGCGCTACCGCGCGCGGCTACACGACAGCGACCGCGCGCGTTCGGTGCTCGGGTTCACGCGGACCTTCATGACGCCGCGCCCGCTGCTGGCGCCCTTCGTGGGGCGGACGAAGGAGTTCGCCGAGCTGCAGCAGCGGCTCAACGCGGCGGCCGGAGGCGAGTGCCAGCTCGTGCTGGTGGGCGGCGAGCCGGGGATCGGCAAGACGCGCCTGCTCGAAGAGCTCGAGACGCTCGCCAAGGTCCGCAAGATCCGGGTGCTGCGCGGGCGCGCCGTGGAACAGGACGGCGCCTTCCCCTATCAAGGCTTCTGCGAATTGATCCAGGAATTCTTCCGGCTCAGGGAGATGGGCAGCGGGCCGCCTCCGGATTTCTCGGACCTGGCGGCGGACCTGGTGTCGCTGTTCCCCATGCTCAACGAGATCAGCGAGATCCGCTCCGCGGCAACTGGCGATTCGAAACTCGCCCGCGGCGGGTCCGTGGGGCCGGAGAACCGTACCGAGATCTTCGAGCTGCTGGCACGGACGCTGACGCGCCTGGGCGGCGGCCACCCCTTGGTGTTGATGCTGGAGGACCTCCACGCGGCGGAGATCTCGATCGAGGTGCTGCAGTACATCGTGCGGCGCCTGGGGCCGACTCCGACGCTGATCGTTGGTACATACCGCTCCACGGAGGTCGACGCGCGACACCCGCTCGCGCGCGTCATGGAGGGCTTCCGCGGCGATCGCCGCTTCTCGTCGCTCATGTTGGGAGCGTTCTCAGCCTCGGAGCACCGTGCCTTCCTCGAGACGCTCGTCGGCGGCCCGCCGGTCACCGAGAGCCTGGTGCAGCGTGTCTACGCGGGGACCGAGGGGAACCCGTTCTTCACCAAGGAGCTGGTGCGCTCGCTCATCGACTCCGGCGGCATCGCCCGCGACGATTCGGGAGCGTGGAGTCTGGGCGAGCTGGGGCTACAGGCGGACGCGCTTCCGGCCACGATCCAGCAGGCGGTCGAGAAACGCATCGAGCGCCTCCCGGGCGAGCTGCGCGAGACCCTTGCCACCGCCGCGATCATCGGAAAGACCTTCGACGCGCGCGACCTCGAGAAGCTGGCGGATGGCAAGGGTGACGTGGAGGGGGCGCTCGACCGCCTGGTCCGCGACGGGTACCTGGAGGAGGAGCGCGAGGGCCGCGGCGACCTGGTGAGCTTCGCGAGCGGTGTCGTCCGCGACGTGCTCTACGCCGGGCTCTCGCGCCGGAAGCGGCGCTCGCTGCACCGCCGCTACGCGGAGCTGCTCGAAGCACGCCACGGCGGGCGCCTGGAGCGGGTGCTTCCGCAGCTCGTCCACCATTTCTACCAGGGGGACGTCCCCGACAAGACCGTCGAGTACGGTCTGCGACTCGCCAAGTCGTCCCTCGACGCGTGGAGCTCCGAAGAGGCGACCCGCTCGACGAAGACGGCCCTCGAGTTCCTGGACGACGAGTGGCAGGGCGAGCGCTCCCTCGAGGGCGAGGCGCGCGTGCTGCTGGCCCGAGCGCTCCGGATGGCGGGCGACATCGAGGGGGCGCTGCGAGAGGCCGCGGCGGCGATCCAGGTCTTCGAGCAGGAGAAGCAGGCCGGCCGCGCCGTGGGCGCGCTGCTGCTGGCCGCAGAGACGGCCTGGCAGGCGCGGCGGAGCGAGGAGACCGGGCGCTGGACGGAGCGCGGGACGGAGGCCGCGCGCGCCGCGGGCGACATGGAGAGTCTGCGGCAGCTGCTCTCCCTGGCCGCCACGCGCGCCAACCTGCTGGGCGAATACGAGAAAGCCAATCGGTACCTGGCAGAGGCTGCCAGCCTGGGCCTCGCGGCGAAAGATCCGGGGGCGGAAGCGGAGATCCCGAAGGGCGGGCGGCTCGTAGTCGCCCTGGCCAACCCGGTCAAGCCCATCGAGCCTCCGGCGATCGAGACCGCCGAGGAGCTGGAGATCTGCACCAACATCTTCGAATCCCTGCTGGCTACGGACTCCCGCGGGAACCTCGTCCCCTCGCTGTGCGAGAGATGGGAAGCCACGGCGGATGGCCGAACGTTCGTGCTCATGTTGCGCCCGGGCATCCGGTTCTCGGACGGCAGCCCGCTGACCGCTTCTGGCGTCAAGACCTCGTTCGAGACCTGCATCCGGCTGGCGTCGCGCGAGATACCCGCAGCCTACGCGGCGATCCGCGGGTTCGCCGAGTTCCGTGCCAAGACGGAGGGCCAGCTCGTGGGGATCGTGGTCCGTGGCGATCGCGAGTTGGAGATCCAGCTCCACGACCCGCTGCCGATCTATCCGGCGCTGCTGACCGACGGAAGCACGGGAATCGTCCGGCCGGCGCCTGCGGCGGGAACCGGGAGACCTCAGCTCCTCGGCACTGGTCCGTTCCACCTCGTCTCGCAGGACGAGACTCGGGTGATCCTCGAGCGCAACCCGGAATATTGGAGAGACGTGCCGCCGCCGCTGGACGCGCTCGAGTTCCGGACCGGGCTCAGCGCCGCGGCGATCGCCAGCGGCCTCCGCGCGGGCGAGATCGACCTCGCCCGCGACCTGCTCCCCGAGGACCTCGAGGAGATCCTGCGGGATCCCCGCTTCCGCCAGGGGCTCGTCGAGACACCGAAAAAGAACACCTACTTCGTGCTCTTCAACTCTCGAAGCGGACCCGTCGCGGCGAACGCCGCGGTCCGAAGGGCGCTGTCCGGTGTCGTGCGCACGCGCGACCTCGTCTGGCGCACGCTCGGACGGTTCGCGGAACCTGCGGCCTGCCTGATCCCGCCCGGCATGTTGGGCCACGATCCGGGGCGTCGGCTGCGCACGCTTGGTCGCGAGGAGGCCCTCGCGGCGTTGGGCTCGGCGGGCGTCGAGCTTCCGATCCGACTCAAGGCCTCCGTCCACCCCCTGCTCCAGGACCGTTATGGGGCGCTGCTCACAGACCTCTTCTCGCTCTGGTCGGAGCTCGGCGTCCTGGTCTCGATCCAGACACATGCCATGGACGCCTTCCTCAAGTCCTGGCAGGTCAGCGAAGGCCTCGACCTGCTGATCGGGCGCTGGAACGCGGACTACGACGATCCGGACAACTTCACCCACACGCTGTTCCACTCCGATGCAGGCTTCATGCGCGCCTGGTTCTGTTCGCCGGAGTCGGACCGAATCCTCGACGAGGCCCGTGCCGAAGGCCGTCCCGCGGTGCGGGAATCCTTGTACCGGAAGTTCGAAGGCCTGCTGCTGGAGACCGGAGCGCTCGTCCCGCTCTTCCACGACATCGACTACCGCCTGGCCAGCCCCAGGGTGCGGGGGCTCACGCTGCGCGGCACGGCGCCGCACGTGAACTATCCGGAGATCGGCAAGCAAGAGTCGTCGCAGCCGGCCACGGCGACCCGGCGCGCGGACGGGGGAAGCGTCCACGTGCCGATCGCTGGGGCCGTCACGACACTCGACCCTGCGCTGTCGGACACGGTTGAGCAGTCAGAGGTCGCTCCTACGATCTTCGAGGGCCTGACCCGGGACGCCGGAGGGGCCCGGATCGTCCCCTGGCTCGCCACCGAGTTGGCCATGGAAGAGGGCGGCAGGCGCTACCGTTTCCGACTGCGCGAGGACGTCCGCTTCCACGACGGCCGTCGGCTCTCGGCGCGTGACGTGCGTTACTCCTTCGAGCGGATGCTGCAATCCCGCGGCGCCAGCCGCGAGATGTTCTCGCCGATGCGGGGCGCCCGGGCGCTGCTCGCCGGCGAGGCCGGGGACCTGGCGGGCTTCCGGATCCACTCGGCCACCGAGTTCAGCATCGAGCTGGAGGAGCCCGTTTCGTTCTTCCCCGCCCTGCTGTCGAACGTGGTAGCGAGCATCGTTCCCGAGGGGAGCGACCCAGGCGCGGGGCCGCCGGGTTGCATCGGGACGGGGCCGTTCCGCGTGGTCGGCTTCGAGCCGGGCCGGCGCCTCGAGCTCGAGCGCAACAGGTCCTATTGGCGAACGGGCTATCCCAGGAGCGAGGCGCTCGTCTTCACGTTCGCCGCCTCGCCAGAGGACATCCTCTCGGGCTTCCGCGGCGGCCGCTTCTCGCTAGCCTCGGACCTGTTCCCCGCGGACGTGGACGCCCTGCGTCGCGAGCCCGAGTTCGCGTCCGGATACCGCGAGACACCTCGACTCATCACCTACTACGCCGTCTTCAACAGACACGCAGGCCCGCTGGCCGAGCGGGGCTGGCGCCAGCGGCTGGTCCATGCTGTCGACGTCCCGAGGCTCGTGCGTCAGACCCTGGGGCACCTGGCCATACCGGCACACGGCTTGATCCCGCCGGGACTCCTCGGTCACGACGTGGCCGCCACCCGGAGCGACAACGGCGGCGCGGGCGGACCGGGAGGACCCTCGGCCGCGCTGGAGCTGACCGCCACGATCAACCCGGCATTCTTCGGGCGGTATGCGGCCGTCGGTCGCGAGCTGACACGGGCTTTCGGCGAGAAGGGCGTCAAGCTCCGGCCGCTAACCAAGACGCAGGATGAATGGATCGAGGCGGCGACCCAGGCCACGGTCGATTTGGCCGTCGGGCGTTGGAGCGCGGATTACCCAGACGCCGACACCTTCGTCCACATCCTGCACTCCAAGGAGGGGATCCTCGGGCGGCTGACCGGCTCGGCCGAAATCGACCGACTGATCGAGCAGGGGCGCGCCGAGGGCTCGCCAGCGGTGCGGCACTCCGTGTACCGGCAGATCGAGGAGATCATCGCTCGCGACGCCCTGCTGCTGCCGCTCTTCCACGAGCAAGCGTACCGGTTCGCCCGTCCTGGCGTCGCGGGCTTGGCGCTGTCCGTCGGCACGCCGACGGTGGCCTACGAGGAGTTGCGCATCCGCGGGTAGCGGCCTTTCGCAACCGACGATCCGAAGAGGCGTCCCGCGGCGTTCAGCTCTCCGGCTCGAGCGCGAGCTGGACCAGGCGGTGCAGCAGCTCGCCGAACGGGATGCCCGCGGCCTGCGCTGCCTTGGGCAGCAGGCTGTTGACCGTCATCTGCCTTCGCGACGCTGACCAGGGGTGGGAGGACGCTTCGCGGCGCGCCTTGGCGCTCAGGCACACGGCTGGGGGGGATGTTGAGGGCGGGAGCCCTCCTCATTACCCTCGGCGACGCCTGCTAAAGCCCCGGCCGCAGCGCCCCCGTTAGGGCTGCGGAAGCAAATGGGTAAACTCCGGCACGAGGCGGATCGACACGCTCGCCCCCGCTTGCGCCCGGAGAACGCCGCAGTTCAGTCGTCGTCCACGATCCAGACCGTGGCCATGCCCCGGGGACCCAGCACGAGGCCACCGCCCGGGTTGCCCAGCGCCAGCGTGAGGTATTCGTTGCCTTCGACGAACGCGTCGTCATTGATCGGCACCAGGATGGTCCTGGTCGTTTCCCCAAGGCTGAAGGTGAGGATCCCCGTGGTGGCGGTGTAGTCCGAGCCCGCCGTCGTGGCGGTGCCGTCGCTGGTGGCGTAGTCCACCGTCGCCGCGTCGGACGTTCCGGTGCGCGTCACGGCGATCGTGGCCACGCCTCCGCCCTCGCCCACGCCGTAGGCCACGGCGCTCAACTGGACCGTGCCGGCCGTGTCGTTGTCGGTGATCGTGAGGGCCGCCTCCCCCGGCGTCCCGATACCGTAGCCGGCGGATGGATTCACCAGGGCCAGGCTCACGGTCTCGTTCGGCTCGTCGACGCTGTCGGCCACGATCCCGACGCTCAAGGTTTGCGTGGGCTCGCCGACAGCGAAGCTGAGCGTCCCGGCGGTCGCCACGCTGTAATCGGAACCGACCGTGGCCGTCCCACCGGTGATCTGGTAGTCCAGCGTGGCGGGGCTCGTCAGCGCTCCCGTCCGCTTCACCCTGAGGGTCGCCTTGGGCGCGGTCTCGGCCACGATGTATCTGGGCACCACGAACTGGAAGACCGGCTCGTTGTCGGTGATCGTCAGGACCGCGGGGTTGGCGCCCAGGATCGTCGCGCCCGTGGCGTTGCCGAGCGAAAGCTCTACCGTCTCGCTGCCCTCCACGGTCGTGTCGTTCTGGATGTCCAGCACGAACCTCTGGACGGCCTGGCCCTGGCTGAAGGTCAGCGTGGCCGGGGCCAAGTTGTAGTCCGTCGCGGCCGTGGCGGTTCCGCCGGTCGCGGCGTAGTCCACGGTCACGGTGCCCGCCGTGCCACCGGTGCGCCTCACCGTGATGATGGCCTTGGCGGTCGCCTCGCTGACCGCGTAGGTGGCCACGCTGAACTGCAGCCGCTGGTCGTTGTCGGCGATCGTGATGAGGGCCGCCTTGACGCTGCCCAGCGCGGCTCCGGTCGGGGGCTGCGGGTTGCTGAGGGCCAGGTTGATGGTCTCGCTGGGGTCCGCGATGGCATCGTCGGTGATCGGCACCGCGAAGGTCTGGCTGACGACGCCCGGGCCGAAGGTCAGCGTGCCGCTGGTCGGGGTGTAATCCTGGCCCGCTGTGGCCGAGCCGTTGCTCGTGGCGTAGTCCACGGTGGCCTGGTTCGCAGAACTGCCCAGGCGCCTCACCGTGATCGTGGCGGAGCCCCCGGCCTCGCGGGCCGTGTACTTCGGCGCGCTGAACTGCAGCAGGGGCACGACGTCGTTGTCGGTGATCGTCAGGACGGCCGTGTCCGGGAGGTCCAGGACGGCCCCGGGGCCGGCGGCGTTGCTGAGCTTCACGAGCAACGCCTCGCCGGGCTCGTGGATCGCGTCGTGCACGATCGGGACGCTGAAGGTCCGGCTGGTCACCCCCTGGCCAAACGTGAGCGCCCCGGAGGTGGGCATGTAGTCCGAGCCGGCGGTCGCGGTGCCGTCGCTCGCGGCGTAGTCGATCGCGCCCCCAGCCGCCTTGCCCGTGCGTCGCACGGTGATGGTGGCCGACGCGGCCGCCTCGCTGACGCTGTACGCGCTCGCGCTGAGCGCGAACTCACCCACCCGGTCGTCGTCCAGGATCGTTGCCTGGCCCTGGCCGTCGCCGATCAGCGCGTTGGTTGCATGGCTCAGGTCGACGTAAAGGACCTCGTTTCCTTCGAACAGCGTATCTCCCTTGATCGGCACTTTGAGAGTTCGCAGCGTCGAGCCGGCCGGGAAGGTTAGCGTCCCGGAGACGGTCGTGTAGTCGCTGCCTGCTGTCGCCGTGCCTTCGGACGTGGCGTAATCGACCGTGCCGGCTGTGTCACCGGGAGCACTGAGCGTCACCGCGAAGGTTGCGTTCCTGATCCCGGCGTCCCCCTCGGTCACCGACACGTCGCTGATGGAGACCGACGGGTTCGGGGCACCTTTCACGATCGTGAAATAGTCGCGGACCGCGCCATCGCTGCGAAGGTACTTGGCGTCCAGGCGCTTGCCGTCCACGTCCAGCACGAGCGAGCCTGCCTCCTGGCCGAAGGAGATGTACATGGCCGGGTGGTCGAGCGAACCACACCCGCTGCCCGAGCACGTCTGCCCCGCGTTCCCGTTCACGACGTAGACGGCGCCTTCGTTCGGAGCGGGTCCGAGCGTCGGCTTCTTGTAGGCCCCCGTGTCGTCGCTGCGACCGCTCCCCGGATCCACCGCCATCGTCGCCGTGTCGAAAGTCGCGGAGCTTCCGTAGTGGCCGTTCAGCAGGTACGAGCGCTCGTAGTCATGGCTGTGGCCGGCCAGGACCAGATCGACACCACGCGCCTCCAGTATCGGGAGCGCGTTCTGTCTCATCTCCTCGAGCGCGCTCTCGGTGTCGGAGGTGTGGGTGCCCCGGCTGTACGGAGGGTGGTGCCAGAAGGCGATGATCCAGTCCTGGGTCGTTGCAGCAAGGTCGGCGTCCAGCCAGGTCAGCATCGCGCCCGAGGGCGAGCGGTTCTCGGTCATCGAGTTCAAACAGACGAAGTGGATGTTCGCGTAGTCGAAGGAATAGTAGTGCTCCGTTCCGGAGGGTACGCCGCCGACCGCGCCGTTCGCGGGAAGGCTGAAGATCTGGTAGTAGGCCGGCGGGGTGATGAGGGCATCGTGGTTGCCGAGCGTCGGCCACGCGACGGTCTGTCGCAAGCGCTTCGGGTAGACGTCGAAGACCTTCGTCTGGAACTCCGAATCGGTCCCGTCCGCGTAAGCATTGTCGCCGAGCATCAACCACAGGTTCGTGTACGTATTGCCCGCGAAGCTCTCGTAAGCGTCGCGAACGGCCAACGCGTTCGCATCGCCCGTGCCGAAATCGCCGGTGGCCCAGATCCGCAGCGGATGCGGCGGGCCGACGGTCGGCCCCGAGTGGAAGAAGTAGCTGGCGTCGCCCGCCAGCACCGTGGCGGTCGTGCCCACGGAGTAGTAGTACCTCGTGTTGGGCGCAAGCCCGCTGACGGCGACCTCGTGCTCGGTGGTTGAGGCGGGGTCGTCGCGATGCGAGTTCAAGGACCCCGGAGTCGTTCCATAGCTCACACGGCTGTTGGTCGGCACGTCGGTGCGCCACCTGACGATGATGCGGGTCGGTGTCCCCTGTTGGAGGTACGGTCCCCGGGTGACCACCGCGGCGCTCGCCGCAACCGCCCACAACTCGGCGGCGGCGAATGTCAGGCAGAGCGTCCGGTTACCGAGGGGGTACATCGTCACCTCAGCGGATTTCGTCGGCCGTGATCGGCGCTTCGAGCAGGACGCGCAGGCGCTGCTCCAGGGCGACCGTCGCCGACGTGCGGCGCCGGGCAGGCGGGAGCGACTCGATGGCCGCCAGGGCCTCCGCGAAGGCCTCGCGGGCCGGCTCGCGCCGCCCGGCCCGCTGCAAGATCTCGCCGCGGCGCGTCAGCCAGGTTTCCTTGCGTCGCGACTGTTCGGCAAGACGCGCCAGCCGCGCCAGCGCCGCTTCGTAGCGCCTGGCGGCCAGCTCCAAGTCGATGGCCGGCAGCTCCAGGCTGGCCAGAGGGCCGAGCGTCTCGATCCCCCGATCGAGCGCCGCCAGCGCCTCGTCTACGTGCTCGGGGCCCTGGCTGGCCGCGGCCTGGGCGCCCTCGAGGTAGACCTGCGGGTCAGGCGCATGGAGCTGGGCGATGCCCCGGTTGAAGTCCCGGACGGCGGAGGCCGGTTCTCCAAGCGAGACCAGGACCCGCGCTCGAGTGATCAGGGCCTCGGCGTGGTCGGGCTCGTTCCGCAGCAACCGATCGAGCGACGCCTTGGCCTCCTCGGCACGCCCCGCTTCGAGCAGCATCCTTCCCCGGCAGAAGTCCACGTCGGAAAGCCCCGGGGCGAGCTTCGAGCTGCGGTCGTAGTCGGCGAGCGCGGCGTTCCAATCGCGCAGGACCCGATGCAGCTCGGCGCGCTTCAGGAAGAGCGCCGCACTCGTCGGGTCCTTCTCGATCTGCTCGGTGACGAACTCGATCTGCTCATCGATGGCGCCGTGGGCCAGCGCCGTCGCCGGCAAGGCGAGAAGAATGCCGAGCAACGCGGCGCGAACCCGCGCCGCCCTACGGTTGGGAGGATTCATCGAGCGGCAAAGGCGACGGGAGGGCCTGTCCGAGCGGTGCGCTGTCGGACCTGGCATCGCCTTTCTCCAGTTCTACGGAACACAATAGCGCCGGCCCGCCGTTCCGTCAAGGTGAAGGACCGCGAGGTCAGGGCGCCCGAGAAGCTCGTCGTGTACCGGCAGATCGAGGAGATCATCGCTCGCGACGCCCTGCTGCTGCCGCTCTTCCACGAGCAAGCGTACCGGTTCGCCCGTCCTGGCGTCGCGGGCTTGGCGCTGTCCGTCGGCACGCCGACG
>Ga0214473_10008924_pt1 | contig 11853 bp, 8 predicted proteins | sample RVTome_7_FD_203509 | JGI IMG/M metagenome (GOLD analysis project Ga0214473, IMG submission 203509) | Soil microbial communities from uranium-contaminated site in the Upper Colorado River Basin, Wyoming, United States - RVT98D197 | ecosystem: Environmental > Terrestrial > Soil > Contaminated >...
CATGCAGTCGTCCGCCCGAACGGTGATGCTGTGCATCCCGCTCGCGCGCGGCGCGCCGGTCTCCGGATCGATCAGGTGGTGATACCGCCGGCCCTGATACTCGAAGAACTTCACGTAGTCGCCCGACGTGGTGACGGCGGCGTCTTCCACATCGAGGCTCGCCGCCAGCCGGTCAGCCCGTTCGGGCGACCGGATCCCCACGCGCCACGGGTTGCCGTCCTCGGACCGGCCCATGGCATAGAGGTCGCCCGACAGATTGACGATGGCGTCGCGGATGCCCCAGGCACGCAGCGTGGCCACGGCCTGGTCCACGCCGTACCCGGCGGCGATGCCGCCCAGGTCGATGGCCAGGTCGTCGGTCGCGAATCGGACCGCGGGCTGCCCGCGCCACAACGCCACGTCCAGACCGCGATACAGCCGCCGGCCCGCCAGCCGATGCACCGCATCCGCCGGCGGCGGCTCGTGCCGGTGCTCCACGTCCCACAGCGTGATGAGACGACCCAACGCCGGGTCGAAGGCCCCGTCGGTGCGGTCGGCCCACTCGAGCGCCGCCCCGAGTACGAGGGCCGTCTCGCCGTTCACCATGACTGCCTCGCGAACGGCGCCCAGGTTGGCACGGCCCACGTCCGACACATCCCGGAACCGGGTCATCAGGTCATCGACTTGCCGCAGCCGGGCGACCGCGGCATCGATGGCGGCGTGCGCGTACCGGCGATCCCGATGCACCACCGTGAAATCCGCCAGGCTGCCCATGACGGGCACGGTGCGCTGTGCCACGAAACGCCGCCGGCTCGCCAGCGGAATCGAGGCGACCACCAGCGCGCCGACTCCCAGCGCCACGAACTCACGGCGCGACGGTCCGGATGGCTGGGGACGATCAACGTCTGACATCGGACGACTCCAATTCCAAGTGGCGCGGCTCGCCGGTGCGCTCGCAGGTTCCGCCTCCGCACGAGCAGTTCCCGCAGCCCCGGTGCGGCCGGTTCCACTGGAGCCAGCCGTACAGGACGAAGAGCGCGATCACGGCCGCGACGCCGATCAGTTGCGCGATCATGTGGCGCTGAACAGGCCGGCGAAGCCCATGAACGCGAGCGAGAGCGACCCGGCGAGGATCATGATGAGGCCCATGTTGCGGGCGGCCTTGGGGATGTCGGCCAGCTCCAGCGATTCCCGGATCGAGGCCATGAGCACGAGGGCCAGCATCAGGCCCAGCCCGCCACCGATGGCGAAGAACACGGCTTCGAGGAGGCTGTATCCCCGATTGGTCTGGAAGATGGCGAGGCCGAGGATCGCGCAGTTGGTGGTGATGAGCGGCAGGTAGATCCCCAAGGCCCGGAACAGGGCCGGGCTCAGCTTCTTGATGGCCATCTCGACGATCTGGACCAGCGACGCGATGACCACGATGAACGAGATGAGCTGAAGGTACGGCGCCTTGACCAGGATGAAGGTGTTGAGCGCCCAGACCGCGATGGAGGTCAACACCATCACGAAGATGTTGGCCAGGCCCATCCGGAACCCGGTCTCGATCTTGCTCGATACGCCCAGGAAGGGGCACAGGCCCAGGAACAGCATCAACGTGAAGTTGTTGACCAACGCCGAGGAGACGAGGATCCAGAGGAGGTCGCCCATCAGGCCGCCTTCCCGGCCATCGCGACCGCCAGGTCACGGGCCCGGCCCCGTTCGGTCTGGTAGTGCTTCCACGCGCCCACGATGAGCAGGATCGCGCCGAGCGTCAGGAATCCTCCCGGAGGCAGGATCATGATGACCCACGGCTCGAAGTTCTCGCCGAAGAGCCGGATCCCCAGCCACGTCCCGCTGCCCAGGATCTCACGGACCGAGCCCATGATCAGCATCATCCAGGTGAATCCGAGGCCGTTGCCCACGGCGTCGAGCACGGAGCGCCACACGGTGTTCTTCGAGGCGAACGCTTCGGCCCGGCCCAGGATGATGCAGTTGACGACGATCAACGCCACGAAGGCGCCCAGCGCCTTGTGCACGCCCGGGGCGGTGGCGGCCAGCGCCAGGTCGGCCACGGTGACGAAGGTCGCGATGATCAGGATGTAGGTGGTGATGCGGACCTCGGTGGGCACCATCTTGCGCACCAAGGATACCAGGAAGCTGGAGCCCACCAGCACGAACATCGTGGCCGTGCCCATGCCGAGACAGTTGGCCACAGAGTTGGTGACCGCGAGGGTTGGGCACATGCCCAGGAGCTGGACCAGCGTCGGGTTCTCCCGCCAGACGCCGCGCATCAGGTCCTGGGTGGCGGTGGACGGTTTGGCGGGGCTCACCGCGGCATCTCCGGGAGCGTGGCGGCGAGCGCCGGACCCAGCCGCTGGAGGGTCTGGTTGATGACGCGGATCACGGTACGCGAGGAGATGGTCACCCCGGTGATCATGTCGATCTCCGTCGAGTCGGTTCCGTCCGCCTGCTTGACCCCCTTCAAGGGGGCGACCGCGTTGCGGAACTCCGCGACGAACGTGGTGTCTTTCTCGATCTTGTCGCCCAGGCCGGGCGTTTCCTTCTGTTCGAGGACCTTCATCGCGAGCACCCGCGACTCGCGAGGGTCATAGCCGAAGATCAGCCGGACCACGTCGGAGAACCCCGGATCCGCCCCGGTGACCGCGAAGCCGATCACCGAGCTGTCCGCGCGATACCCCAGATAGACCGTTTCGAGGGCCGCCGGATCGACGCCCGCGGGCGCCACCCGGACCAGCGAATCCCCTACCACGTACAGCGTGTCGTATCGTGCCGGCGCTCCCAGCACCTCGTCGATCGCCGCCGCGAGCACCCGCGCCTTGTTGGCCTGGATGCGGGGCAGCGTGGCCGTATAGGCGACCACGATGAGCAGCCCGGCGATGACGCCCAGCCCGCCCAGGGTCCGGATCAACGCCACCGCGGGCGATCCGGTCGTGGGCGTCGCCGGGGCGGGCGTCGAGCCCGCGTGGCCGTCCGCGGGTCCGGTCATGCGGTCGCCTTTTGGCGGACGGCGCCGAACACCTTGGGCTGGGTCAGCCGGTTGAGGGACGGCACCAGGGCGTTCATGATCAGGATGGCGTACATCACGCCTTCCGGCAGGCCGCCCCAGATCCGGATCAGGACCACCAGCAGGCCGATCCCGATCCCGAAGATCCACGCACCGCGGTTCGTGACGGGGGAGGTCACCATGTCGGTCGCCATGAACACGGCGCCCAGCAGCAGCCCGCCCGAGAAGAGCATGAACGGCGCCGAGGGGAAGCGCGCGGCGTCCATCAGGTGGAGCAGCCCCGCGAGCGCGGCCACGGTGATGAGGATGCTGGCCGGGATGCGCCAGTTGAGATACTGGCGGAGGGCCAGGTAGCCGCCGCAGATGAGGATCACGATGGCCGACGTCTCGCCCAGCGAGCCGCCTTCGCTGCCGATAGCGAGGCTCGCGAGGGGAGAAGTCACATGCTCGAACTTCATGAGGCCGAGCGGCGTGGCCATGGTGGCGGCGTCGATGCCGTTGCCCATGAGTGGGAGGGCGAGGTTGGGCCCGCGGAGCGACCACCACCGGACCCCTTCGACGGCGGGCCACGTGGTAATCGCCACTGGGAACGCGGCCTGGAGAAACGCCCGCCCCAGCAGAGCGGGATTGAACACGTTCTGCCCCAGCCCGCCGAAGAGCAGCTTGCCGAACCCGATGCCGAACACGCCGCCGACGAACGCCATCCACATCGGCATGCCGGCCGGCAGACACAAGCCCAGCAGAATTCCGGTGATCATGGCCGAGCCGTCGCGCCAGGCGCCGGGTTTCCCCCACGCGGCCTCGGTCACCACGGCACCCAGCGTGGCCCCCGCGGTCACGAGCAGCGCGCTCGGCCCGAAGAACCAGGTCGCGGTCGCCAGGATGGGCACCAGGCTCCCCACCACGTTCCACATGATCCGGGGCGTCGAGTCGGGGCTCCGGAGGTGGGGGGACGCGGTGACGAGAAGGCGGGCGTCGCTCACGCCGCCGGTTTCCGCTGGCGCAGGGCCATCTTGGCGGCCGCGAACTGCTGCGACAGCGGGATGTTGGACGGGCACACGTACGAGCAGGAGCCGCACAACATGCAGTCATTGAGATGGTGCGCGACCATCTCGTCGTAGCGGCCGACGCCCGCCAGCTTGCCCAGGTGCTGCGGGTTGAGGAACACGGGACAGGCATCGAGGCAATGGCCGCAGTGGATGCAGGGGTACGACGCCTGCTCCCGGACCTCGTGCGCCGCCAGGACCACCACGCCGGTCGTGCCCTTGGTGAGCGGCGTGTCCAGATCGGCCTGCGAGGCGCCCATCATCGGCCCGCCGAAGACGATCTCCCGGGCATCGTCGGTCAGGCCGCCGCACGCCTCGAGCAGGTCCCCCAGCCGGGTCCCCACCGGCACGATGAGGTTGGACGGCCGGCGCACGCCGAGTCCGGTGACCGTCACGATCCGCTCGATCAGCGGCAGCCCGGTCTCGAAGACCTCGGCGATGGTGGCCACCGACGCCGCGTTCTGGACCAGGACGCCCACATCCATCGGCAGCTTGCCCGAGGGGACCTCGCGGCCGGTCACCGCCGAGATCAGCATTTTCTCGGCGCCCTGCGGGTACTTCACCGTCAGCGGCATCACGGTCACGTCGAGGTCCGCGGGCCTGGTGCGCTCGAGCGCTTCGATGGCGTCGGGTTTGTTGCGCTCGACGCCGATCACCACGCGCCCCACCCCCAGGCACCGCATCATGATCCGGACCCCGAGGTGCACCCGCTCCGGATACTCCACCATCGAGCGATGATCGGTGGTGAGGTACGGCTCGCATTCGCAGCCGTTCACGATGACGTGGTCGATCGGCTTCTCTTTGGGCGGCGAGAGTTTCACGTGGGTGGGGAACGCCGCGCCGCCCAGCCCCACGACGCCGGCCCCTCGAATCGCCTCGATCAGCTCCTTGGGCGTGAGGGCTTCCCAGGCCGGCACCAGACGGGGCCGCGGGATCTGGCCTGACCAGGGCTCGACCGCGATCCGGATGGCCGGCTTGAAGGTGCCGTCGGGATGGGGCGACAGGCCGATGTCGGTCACCGTGCCGCTGGCCGACGCGTGCACCGGCGACGAAACCCACCCGTCGGCCTCGGCAATGAGGTCGCCGCGCTCCACCCGATTGCCCGGGCGCACGACGGGCCGGGCCGGCTTGCCGGTGTGCTGCGACAGCGGCAGCACCACCTCGGCCGGGAACGGCAGGCGGCGGATCTTCACCTGCGCCGTAAGCTGCTTGAGCTCCGGCGGATGCACCCCGTGCCGGAAGGAGGCCCCGATGCTCAACTGAACCTCGCCGCCCGTTTCAACCACTTGTCGAGGTCCTTCTCCTTCGGATTCAGCGGCGTGGCCGGGTGAATGATCGCCACCGGGCACTTCTCGGCCGCCATCACCAGCTCGCGGAACGTGCCGGCCTTGGCGTCCTTGATGTACGCCTGCTTCTTCGCGTTGTAGGCGAACATCTTCTTGTTGATGTTGGTGCACTCGTTACAGGCAGTGCAGAGCTCGGTCTGGATGTACGGCTCCAGCCCAATTCCCTCCTCCTCTGCCGCCACTGCCACCCCTGCCAGAGCGGCGGCGGTTGGGGCAGCGGCGGCAGGCGCGACAGCGGCCGCCGCCGGTGCCGCGACCGCCGGAATCGGTTCCAGCGTTCGCATCTCCTGCACCCGGGCGAGCAGCTCGGCGATCGTCTCCTTGCCGTTGCCGGTGGCGCGGATCAGGCCTTCCGCCATGCGCCGGGCGATGAGGGCCGGGTAGCGCGTCTTGAAGTCGGCCACCACCCGGTCCTGCTCGGCTTTCTGCTCATCCACCTGCTGCTGTAGCTCATCCCGGATGCCGTCCCGGATCGAGTCGGCAACCTCGAGACCCGCCATCTGACGCAGCTCGTGCCACAGGTGCAGCCGATCCCGGGCCAGCTCGACGATCTCCTGCGAGACCGCGAGCTTGCCGAGCTTCGCGTCCTGGATCGCGTGGATGAACGGCGTTTTGCCCTGACGGGCTTCGGGCGCCGCGGCCAGGTATTCGTCGAACCGCATCAACCCGTCGGCCGCCGCGTCCGCCGGGACCACGCTGAAGTGCTTCCGGAACCGGCTTTCGGTAGCCGCCCAGTCCGCGATCGTGATGGGCAGCTCGAGCACCTGCTCGGCGCCCTGGGCGTCGGTGTACCGCAGGTCATAGGTGGGCCACACCTCGTCCAGCATCGGATTGCCGTCGAGACTGAGGCGGTCGGCCATCGTGTCGCCCGCCGCGGGATCGTAGATCACCAGCGGGAAGGCCCGGGCTTCGAGCGCGAGCTTGGCCGCGCGGGTGGCCGAGTCGTCTCCCAGCCCGTGCTCGGGCGGGCAGGGGCAGTTGAGCGAGAAGACGGCAGGGTACTTCGACCGCAGGCCCCGCAGCACGCCGCCCAGCAGGTGCGACGGATTGGCCTGCGACGACTGGACCACGAACGCGTTGCGATGGGCGATGGCGAGGAGCGCCAGCTCCTTCCGCGTCTCGGTCTTGCCGTGCTGCGCCTTGCCCCAGGCGGCCATGTCGCTCACCTGGCCGGTGAAGCCGCTGGTGCAGGCCTGGCCGCCCGTGTTGGAATAGACCTGGGTGTCGAGCACCACCACGCGAATCGGCTTCCCGGAGGCCAGCAGGCGCGAGAGGTTCTGGAACCCGATGTCGAGCATCGCGCCGTCGCCGCCGATCGCGAGGATGGGCGGACAGAGCGCCATCTCCTCCGGCGTGAACTGGTGCCAGTCGAACCGGCCGAAGAACTCTTCTTGGCTTTTGGGATCGTACTCGCCGGCCAGCTCCAGCTCGGCCCGACGCACCGTCGCGAAGCCGTTCGCCATCTTCCGCATGTGGCCCTCGAACAGCCCGATGGCGATCGAGGGGGCGTCCTGGAACAGATGATTGACCCAGGGGAACGGGTACGGGTTGTAGGGATACGTGCTGCCCCACACCGACGAGCAGCCGGTGGCGTTCGCGATGCCGGTGGCGGCCCGGCCCTTGCCGCTCGGACCTTCGGTGTAGCGCCACCTGAGGTCCTTGAGGCCGGCGATCATCCGCGCGATGCGGTCCACCTGCGCCTGTTTGGCCGGGTCGAGCGGGAGGCTCACGTTCCGGCCGTCGCCCTTCACCGCCTCCGCCAGCTTGGCATCCGACGCGAGCAGGTCGCGCGCCTTCCGGTCGAGCGCGCCGATCAACTCGTCCAGCCGGGCCACGAGCTGCTTCACCCGCGGTTGGGACTGGGCCACGATGGCCGACACCACCAGGTGCAGGACGGTCTTCTCGCCGCAGCCCATACAGGCGCCGTCGCCGCCCACCATGGAGCGGTAGTTGCTCTGCTTGAGGAGCAGCGATGACAGCACGCCGATCCCCTCGTCCATGCTGGTCACGTTGACGTAGCGGTCGTCGGTCTCGGGCAGCTGCTCCCAGAGCCGCCAGTTGCGGCGGAGCTGGTCGACGACCTCCTCGGTCTGCTTCACCGTTACCAGCGCCCCGTCCGGACAGGCCGCGACGCAGATGTTGCAGCCCTTGCACGCGTCGGGACTGACGGTGATCGACAGGAGCCCGCCCGTGCCCTTCTGCTTGCTCTCCGGCACGTCGAAGAACGGCGCGGTCTTGGCCAGGGGGAACTCGCTCAGCGCGGCGGAGACCGGCGCGAACTCGGCATCCAGCGCCCCGCGGCGGTCGGCGTCGAAGCCGAGCTTCTCCACCACGGTGGGGTACGCGGTGGCGAGCGTGGCGCCGAACGTCGTAAACGGCGCCGTTTTCAGGACCTTGCGGACCTCGGCGGCCAGCGGCTTCACGATCTGCCGGACTTTGTCCAGCCGCGCGCCGTTCTCGACCGTCCGGATCGCCGCCTCGAGCACCTCGGCCACGTCGTTCACCACGCCGGGGATCGCCGCGTCGGGACAGAGCGTCCAGCACTGCGCGCACCCGGTGCACTTCTCCGCGATGAACTGCGGCACCTCGAACCGGACATTGGTCATGTCGCGGATGGTGCTGGTGGCCGCGGGAATGGCCGACATGGCGGCGAACGGATCGGCGATGCCGTCCTCGCCCATCTTGTACAGCATGCAGACCTGCTCCCAGAACCGGCCGCCGTGCCCGATGCCGGGCCGGACGTTGGTGCCGCCCAGGAGGGCGGGGACCTGCGGGACGACGCCCGGCCGATCCTCACCGGCCGCGGGCAGGTTCGCGGCATCCACTTCGATCAGCTCGTCCCAGCCGCGGCGGATCACCCGGACGTTCCCCTCGACGACCGCCTCGCCCAGATGCCCGAACTTCTTCTGCAGCTGCTTCTTGATGCCGTCGAACAACCGTGGCTCGTCCAGCCCTTCCCGCTCGACCAGCGGCGCCGCCCGGAAGAACGCGCCCATGAACGCGCCGCCCTGCATCCGATACCGCAGCTCGGCGTCGGTCGCCTCCTCGCCGGCGATCTTGAACCCGTCGAGCAGGTAGAACCGGTACTTCTTCTCCACGATTTGTTTCCGCGCCCACGGCGGCAGGGTCCGCCACACCTCGGCCGGCGGCCGGTCGCCCTGCATGATGAAAACGCCGCCCTCCTGGAGCCCGGCGAGCGGATCCGAATGCTTGAAGACGTTGGGATCCGGCGACAGCACCACGGTCACGAACTTGAGCTCGGCATTCACCTTGATCGGCTCGTGCGCCAGCGTGGCGTAGAACGTGGTGGGCTGGCCCTTCTTCTCGGAGCCGTACTTGGGATTCGCCTGGATGTAGAGCCCGCATAGGTCGGCCGCGGTCTGCGCCACGTTCTTGCCCGTGGTGATCGCGCCCCAGCCGCCCACCGAGTGGATGCGGATGGAGACGGCGCCCTCAGGCATCAGGTTCACCGGGGCGGCCGGCCGGAGCGACAGCTCGGTCAGGTGCGGGTAGTGCTGGAGCAGCTCCTCCTGCCAGATCTGCAACTTGGGAAACCGCGTGTCCTGGCGGATGAAGTCGATCCCCAGGTAGAACTGCCGGCGCTGGGAACCGTCCTGCACCATGTTGTCGACCGCGGCGATCAGGTCGGCGGGCTGGAGGTCGCGGCTGCCGAGCCCGAAGCATCCCGAGTAGAAGCTCGGGATCTCCTCCGGGCGGCACGGCGCGATGCTGGCGTAGGGCGCGTCGCCCGACGCCCGGCCGTTCTCCTGCGCCTTCGACATGGCGGCGCGGATCTCGCGCAGCATGGGCGCGTCCACGGCCAGCGGCTGGTCGGTGCGCTCCAGCACGGTGACGCCGCGGACCCCCTTGAGCATCCGCGAGATCAGATCGGCCGGGAACGGACGGAACATCGTGAGGTTCAGGACGCCGACCTTGAGCTTCCGCTTTTCGCGGAGGTGGTCGGCCACGGCCTCGCAGTTGGGCACCACGCTGCCCTGGCCCACCAGCACCCACTCGGCGTCGTGCATCCGGTAGCCCATGGCGCGGGCGTACAGCCGGCCGGTGAGGACGGCATATTCGGCCATGGCGCGGTCGGCCAGCTCGGCCAGGTGGTCGAAGTAGAAGGGCCGCTGGGCCGCGACGCCCTGCGCGTAGCTGTCCTGGTTCTGCACCACGCCCAGCATGGCCGGGTAGTCGAGGTCGAACAGCTCGGGAATGCGGCGCCGCTGCTCGCCGAACACCCAGCGCTGGGCGGGCGTGGGCGACTCGATGAGGTCGGCCGGATCGCCCAGGTATTCCTTCACCAGGGCGTTTTCCGGCATCATCATCGTCTCGATGACGTGGCTGGTGAGGAAGCCGTCCTGGGCCACGATGCCCGGATTGAGCGACAGCTCGGCGATGCGATGGGCGATGAGGTTCAGGTCGGCCGATTCCTGCACGTCCTTGGCGAATACCTGGAAGAACCCGGTGTCGTCCACCGCGTGGTAGTCGTCGTGGCCCGCGTGCACGTTGAGCGCGTGCTTGGTCATCGCCCGCGCGGCGATGTTGAGCACGTAGGTGAGCCGCTTGCCGACCGCCGCGTAGAGCGACTCGTGCATGTACGCGATGCCCTGGCCGCTCGAGAAGTTCGCGGCCCGGAGCCCGGTCATGCTCATGCCGGCGGTGACCGCCGCCGCGGCGTGCTCCCCTTCCGGCTCGAAGAAGATCAGCGAGCGCCCGTTCACGTTGAGCTTGCCGGCCGCGACCGCCGCCGCCCATCCCTCGCCCATCTGCGTGGATGGCGTGATGGGGTAGGCGCCCGCGGCTTCGCTCGCCGCCGTCTCCATGGCGACGATGGCACCGCTGCCGTCGGTGGCCGTCCGGACGCCCGGGTACTTGGGGGCGGGACCGGCCGGCTCGGACGAGCGCTTGGTCTTCGGCTTGGCCTTCAGGGTCTCGATCATCGTGCGGCTCCCTCCAACACCGGGCCGCGGCGGTCAGCGCCCAGCTGCTGCGCGCCTTCGACCCACACGATGGCGCCCGTGGGACACCGCCTGATGGCGTCCGGCGAGGCCAGAGCGTACTTGGTATAATCGACCACGGCGAGGCCGTTTTTCATCTCGATCAGCCCCGGCGCGTCGGCCGCGCACCGGCCGCAGGCGTTGCACGCCACGGCGCACGCCGCTTCGGCGTCCTCACCCTCGAGCAGGCTCTTGCACTGGACGATGAGCCGGTGCTCGAGGGGCATGAGCACAAACAGGTCCTTGGGACAGGCTTCGACACAGTCGCCGCAGGCCGTGCACTTCTCCGGAATCACGACCGGCAGCTCGACGTCGTTCATGTAGATGGCGTCGAAGGTGCAGGCCACCTTGCAGTCGGCGAGGTGCAGGCAGCCCCAGGAGCACGCCTTGCCGCCGCCCGCCACGGCCGCGGCCGCCCGGCAGGTCTCCAGGCCCAGGTAGTCGGCCTGGCGCGGCGCCACGTCGCACCCGCCCGCACACAAGAGGCGGGCGACCCGCGTGGCGGCGGTGCCCACGTCCACGCCCAGAAAGGCGGCGATGTCGGCCCGACCGTCCGGCGAGGCGACCGTGCACCCGGCCGGCTGATTGGTGCCCATCACCAGGCTTTCGGCGAAGGCGCGGCACCCGGGGTGGCCGCAGGCGCCGCAATTGGCGCCCGGCAGCATGCCGGCCACCTGGTCGATGCGGGGATCCTCCCACACGTAGAGCTTCTTCCGCACCAGCGCGATCACCACGGCGAAGAACGTCCCGACGCCGCCCAGGATCCCGGCCGACAAGGCGAGCCCCGACACGCTCATCATCTCAGGTTCCGGCGAGGTCGGCCTGCTGGAGGAGCCAGGCGGCCAGTTTGTCCACGGGGTCAGGGGCCGCGGCGGACGCGACGGGTGCCGCGGGCGCGACCGACGCCGCCGTCACCAGCGCCTTGAGCTGATCCAGCTCATCGCGCTGCTGCGCCGCGGAGAACGGTCCCGCGCGCCGTTTGGGATCGAGGGCGGGGATCTCGACGATCGAGAGCCGCGCGGCGAGCCCGCCCGTCGCCGACGGGTCGTGCACGAAGCGCGCGGCGCCCGCTCCCAGGAGACCGGCCACGCCGGGGCCGCTCCAGGCCGCCAGGCGCGACAGCGCGGCGCCGTTCACGTCCTGCGCCACGAAGGTGCGCGGGGTGACCAGCCGCACCAGCGGGGCGGGACTGGTTTCGCCGCGAGCCACCAGGACGATCTTGACACCGCCGTCCAAGAACTCGGCCAGTGCGGAGGCCCGGAGCTCGGCCCCGTCCAGTTCGATCACGAGCGGCGGGGCGAGGTCGCGTTCGGCCTGGCTCCACAGCCCGAAGGGAAACGCGTCCAGCCACACGTCGTGAACGGCGGGCCGATAGCGCCCGCTGCGCGCCAGGTCCACCACGCGCGCGGCGCCCATGGCCCTCCCTAGCTCGGCCAGGCGGGCGGTCACCGCCTGGTACAGCGGCTCGCCGCCGG
>Ga0214473_10008925_pt1 | contig 11851 bp, 11 predicted proteins | sample RVTome_7_FD_203509 | JGI IMG/M metagenome (GOLD analysis project Ga0214473, IMG submission 203509) | Soil microbial communities from uranium-contaminated site in the Upper Colorado River Basin, Wyoming, United States - RVT98D197 | ecosystem: Environmental > Terrestrial > Soil > Contaminated >...
AGGCTGTCACAGCAGCTTCTTCTGCCACTGGTATATCAGACGTGCCCGCTGTAAGAACAAGCACATTGCCTCTTTTTTTCTTTTCTTCTCCTATTGAGATTATGCCTGATGAAGGATAAAAAACAGCGCCTTTAATCTTTAAATACTTGTAGATATTTTCTGATACTTTTGTGATAAGAAAACTTTTACTTTTTCTGTACATTGCTTTTGCAATATTTATTACCTGTTCATCGGTCTTTCCTGAAGCAAAAATAACTTCTGGCACACCCTGTCTGAGATGTCTGTGATGGTCAATCTTTGCAAATGCAATATCTTCATACGGCAGATGTTTTAATTTTCTGACAGCGTTTTCAACAGAGATGTTGCCTGCTTTCAGAGCATTCAAAATTTGTTGTAGTTTCTTACTGTCCATAAGATATTTATTCTTTTTGCCGTCATTCCGGCTTGTCCGGAATCCTTCCTGTGCACTCTCACTTTAAAAGAAAGATTCCCGACAAGCGGGAATGACAAAAACTATAGCGAATTGTTCTCCTCAAAACTCCGCTTTCAACGCCCTGTTCATAAGCAATCTGACAGCTTCAGCAGCATTCTTATCCTTGTATATGACTTCATATACCTGCTCAACAATAGGCATTTCTATACTGTACTTCTGAGAAAGTTCAAAAACAGATAAAGCAGTTGCAACACCCTCTGCAACACTCTTTGTCGCTGATAGTATGTCTTTAAGTTTCATGCCTTTACCAAGACTTACGCCTACTGAATAATTCCTTGAAAGAGGGCCGGTGCATGTAAGCACAAGGTCCCCGAGTCCGCTTAATCCTGAAAAAGTCCTTTTATCAGCGCCCATTCGTTCTCCTAATCTAATGATTTCCGCAAGTCCCCTTGTTATAAGAGCAGCTCTTGCATTGTGCCCGAGTCCAAGACCATCAGATATCCCTGATGCTATTGCAATAACATTTTTCAAGGCGCCGCCGAGTTCAACCCCAAGCATATCGGTGTGAGTATAAACCCTGAAATAATTAGTATTAAAAATCTCCTGAATCTGAAGAGCTGTATCAGGATCTTTAGCCGCAAGCGTCACTGCTGTCGGAAGTTTTTTTATGACCTCTTTCGCAAAGCTTGGTCCGGACAAAATAGCAACCTCTTTGCCTGTTATATCATTAAGAATTGAAGATACTGTAAGCAGTGTTCCATTTTCAATACCCTTTGAAGCACTGATAATCACAGCGCCCTTAGGAATAAATTTTACTGCTTTTTTAAATATAGAGCGTGTAAACTGGGTTGGCACAACATTCAAAATATAACGTGCTTGTTTGACAGCGCCTTCAATATTATTTATTGCTTTTAAATTGGCAGGCAACATAATATCTGGTAAATATATACTGTTTGTTCTTGAAACGTTTATCTCATCAACAATTTCTTTTTCATATGCCCAGAGAGATACATCATATCCTTTTTCCGTAAGAAGACAAGCAAGGGTTGTGCCCCAGCTTCCAGCCCCTATGACAGAAATATAGCTCATGATTTATGTCTTAGCAATTCTTTCTAAAATCTCCCCTATCCCCTCTTTGCTAAAGAGGGGTAATTAAATAGTCCCCCTTTGGAAAAGGGGGATGAAGGGGGATTTTTTTGTAATCATCCCTTCTGTGCCTTCTCAATTTTTGCCCATGTATCGCGCAAGGTTACTGTCCTGTTGAACACAGGTTTTTTATCTGATGAATCAGTATCAACGCAGAAATATCCCATTCTCTCAAACTGATATCTGTTTCCTGTTGCCGCACCTGCCAGACTGGGTTCAATATAACACGACATCAAAACCTCCAGCGAGTTTGGGTTTATATGGGATTTAAAATCTTTACCCTCTTCCGCGTCATTCAGGTCTGCTTTCAAGAATAAATGATCATATAACCGCACCTCGACTTCAAGAGCATGTGCTGCTGAAACCCAGTGTAGAGTTGCCTTGACTTTGCGTCCGTCAGGCGAATCACCGCCGCGTGTCTTTGGATCATATGTGCAGTGTAACTCTACTATTTTACCTGTTTGTTCGTCTTTAACCACATTAACACATTTTACATAATATGCGTAGCGCAGTCTTACCTCACGACCAGGCGCTAAACGGAAAAACTGTTTTGGAGGGTCTTCTCGGAAATCATCTCGTTCAATATACAAAACACGTGAGAAAGGAATCTTTCGTGTCCCCATCGCAAGGTCTTCGGGATTGTTTACTGCATCTAACTCTTCAATCTTGTCCTCTGGATAATTGACTATAACCATCCGAAGCGGACGCAATACAGCCATAACACGTGGAGCATGCTTATTCAAATCTTCACGGATGCAGTACTCAAGAAGCGCCATATCAACAATGCTGTCTCTTTTAGCCACCCCAATGCGCTCACAAAAATTTCGGATTGATTCAGGCATATAGCCGCGTCTGCGTAAACCGGCTATTGTCGGCATGCGCGGGTCATCCCATCCAGTAACATATCGCTGTTCTACTAATTCTATAAGCTTTCTTTTACTCAATACAGTGTAGCTTAGATTTAAACGGGCAAATTCAATCTGCTGCGGATGATAGATGTTTAATTCATCAAGGAACCAGTCGTACAGAGGACGATGGTCTTCAAATTCCAGGGTACAGATAGAATGTGTGATTTTTTCAATGGAATCCGAAATGCAATGTGCATAGTCATACATTGGATAAATGCACCATTTGCTGTCTGTCCTGTGATGCTCTGCATGAAGAATCCGGTACATTACGGGATCCCGCATATTGATGTTCCCGGATTTCATGTCAATTTTTGCACGGAGCGTGCGTGAACCGTCAGGAAACTCACCGGCTCTCATCCGCTCAAAAAGGTCCAGATTCTCCTCAACTGAACGATTGCGATACGGACTGTCCTTGCCGGGTTCTGTCAAAGTGCCGCGATATTCTCTTATTTCATCTGCGCTCAAATCACAGACATACGCCTTCCCCATTTTGATTATCTGCACAGCATACCGGTACATCTGCTCAAAGTAGTCTGATGCGTAAAACAGCCTGTCTTCCCAGTCAAATCCAAGCCATCTGACATCTTTCTTGATTGACTCTACATACTCTATTTCTTCTTTAGTGGGATTTGTATCATCAAACCGCAAATTACAAAAACCTTTGAAATCCTTTGCAATACCAAAGTTAAGGCAAATTGATTTAGCATGACCAATATGCAAATAACCATTCGGCTCTGGCGGAAATCGGGTATGAACTCTGCCGTCGTATTTGCCTGCTTTCAAATCGTCTGTAATAATATTCCGGATAAAATCAGATGGGCGTAGTGTATCAGGTGTAGGCATATATACAGTTCCTTAAATTAGTTGTTTTCTTGATTATGAAATTCATGTTTCTTATTAAGGAGATATTTTAACACATTACAGAGATTTGGTAGGCGGTTTTGTTTTTTTTTGTAATAGCTCCAAGTCTGCCTCCAGTTATTGCTTTCACTAAGTCCATTTTGCTTGACGGATAACAGCCTTGCATATTATCATCATGTTAATACTTATAAGAGGTAACTTGTTTTCATGAAGCTTTCATCTACGCATATTATAGATAAACCACTTTTCCCGCTTAAGAACACATTAATTGATTCTTTTGATGACGTATTAGATAAGGTGCGCTTTGATATTGACCATGACAATCAAACGGCTATTTCTATAGAACAGCAAACTGCTTTAACTGAAATAGAAGCCCTTGATCGTAAGCTCTTGCAGCATTTTCATGACAAAATTAAACTCCAGCCGATATTGACACGCCAGCTTGTAAGTTTCCAGGCTAATAAACCAAGACCTTCTTACCGTTGGTATAAATATAAAGAGGCTTTTTCCGCATCTCTCATTGAATATTTATTATCTAACCATGGAATCACTTCCTGTAAGGTGCTTGACCCATTTGCCGGAAGCGGCACAACGTTATTTGCAGCAAGCGCAAATGGAATTGATGCAGATGGTATCGAGCTTCTGCCCGTCGGTCAACAGATCATCTCTGCAAGAAAGTGTCTGGAAAGAGAATTTACAAAAAAGGATTTTGCCTCTCTTAACCGATGGATTACAGAGCATCCCTGGCATAAAACAAAGGTAAAAAAAACGCTGCCCAGTTTACGCATCACAGACGGCGCCTATCCGAAAGAAACCCTTAAATCTATTGAGCGATATATTGGAGCCTATCAGCAGGAAAATGAGCGTGTACAAATGGTCTTACGCTTTGCCCTGCTGTGTATATTGGATTCCATCAGTTTTACCCGTAAAGACGGACAGTATCTTCGCTGGGATTATCGGTCAGGACGTCGGCAAGGGACAAAACCTTTTAATAAGGGTAAAATCCTCAATTTCGACAGGGCGATATGTGACAAGATAAATGAGATTTGTCACGATTTACAGGGTACGAATGGCGATGGTGAACTGTTCCCATCAAGAATTTTGCAAGGTAATATACATCTTCTTAGCGGTTCCTGCCTCGATATAATGCCGGCTCTGCCGAAGAACTCATACAACGCTATTGTCACATCTCCGCCTTATTGTAATCGTTATGACTACACCAGAACTTATGCCCTTGAACTGGCGCTGCTCGATATAGGAGAAAAAGAGCTGTCAAGACTCAGACAGGAGATGCTGAGCTGCACAGTTGAAAACCGGGCAAAAGACTTGCTTCAAATCAATCCAAAATGGACAAATGCAATAGAAGCCGCAGAAAGCCAGAAATTATTGCAAACCATTCTAAGATATCTTGAAGATGAAAAGGCACAAGGACGATTGAACAACAACGGTATTCCCAGAATGGTGCGGGGCTATTTCTATGAGATGGCCTGTGTCATATCAGAGTGCAAGCGCGTACTGAAACCTGATGCGCTTATGTTTATGGTCAATGACAATGTGCGTTATGCCGGAGCAAGTATCTCGGTGGATTTGATACTGTCAAGTATTGCTGAAAAGTTGGGATTCCATGTAGAAAACATTCTTGTGCTTCCAAACGGCAAAGGAAACAGCAGCCAGCAAATGGGCAAGCACGGACGTAACCCTTTAAGAAAGTGTGTTTATGTCTGGAGAAAAATATAGTGCCGACGGACAAACATTTTCGTAAGCATTTATCCGGCAGCGCCGACCTCGTAACTACCTATGAAGAAACCAGAGCCGGTTTTGTTGCGCTGGCGCTTGAAAAGAACCGCAGAGCTACACCTTTTGTGGAACAGGCACGGTCTTTGAAATCTGCCGCTTCCCAAGCTAAAACACCAGCCGACCTGCTTAATATCGAAAGCATACAGCCCGCTTTATTGACTGCTTCAGGTGTCTCTGACAAGGCTGTTAATCACCTATTGCATGAAGACAAGATAGAGGCAATTCAGGGATTGATAGCAAAATACCTTGAACCGGCAGGCCCAGCATTCGTTGAAGAGTTGGTTTTCAGATTCCTCTTAACAAGAGGCGACACTTTGGGCGGTTCAATGCGTAACATAGGCGGAATTATGGCAGAGCGCAAGCTGACCCGTGCAACCCTTGCCAATCTTGCGCTTGCAAAAATTCCGTATCAATGGCTTCATTCCGACAGCAAAGAATGGCTGCATGGAAAAGCTGAAGATGCTGATATAGAATTGTATTTAACAGGACTTAGCTGGTCAAGCAAAGGAAAGAACCGTACAATGATTTATAACCGGACTCTGCCGCTTGTAAAAAAGAATGTTGACCTGTGCCTTCTTAATTGTAGTCCAGAGGATTTATCTACTGCTTTCAAAAACCCCTCTCTTTATATTGCACTCGGAGAGCTTAAAGGCGGTATTGACCCGGCAGGAGCAGATGAACATTGGAAAACAGCAAGGACATCGCTCACACGTATACAGAAAGCTTTTTCCAAAAAAAGCTTTTCACCATATTTGTTTTTTGTCGGGGCTGCTATTGAGAATAGTATGGCAGATGAAATATGGGAGCAATTGAAAAAAGGCACATTAAGCAACGCTGCCAATCTGACAAATGCTGATCAGGTTGCTTCTTTGTGCGGGTGGTTGTGTGGGTTGTAGGGTGGTTTTTCCGTCATTCCCGCAGTCCTTAAAGCGGGAATCCGGACTTTGTCTTCTGGAGGGGAATCATCTGCCCCTTTTTTCAGTAAATATCCATTCAGGCCTGTGTTTTGTCCATTGAGGATGCAGGTCATACATTTCAACTTCAACTAATTTTGGGATATAGATTTTACCTGCGTCTTGGAGGAGTCCTAAAAGATTTGCCTCTGTCAGATGAAGGAGAGGGCCGGTATCAGAGACAATTAATTTCATTTAGTGCTTTTTTTTACCTTTAATGCCCACTCAATATCTTCCTTCATGAATTTCTCCATTAATTTGATACGGTTATGCCGGATAAATTCCTGTAAGGAAGCCCGTACTACTTCTTGTGCATCAGTAAACCATCCTTTTTTGACATAATTTTCTACTTCTATCGCCAACTTATCTGGGAGAGAAACCTTAACTGTCTTCATTAGAACCTCCTGTCCGAATAATCTAAGTAATTATATCATAAAATTGAATTTGTTCACTGACGTGATATATCTATAATCGTATTTTTAGTCCGCGTGCTTGGCAAAAGCATGTGCGGGTAACGAAGGTTGTCAAACTGGGAATGCTTGTCCTGAATCTGACTTGATGTACTTAATTGAGTATGGTTTACACAGAATTCCGAATAGTAAATTTTGTAGGGGCTGCCATTGGAAACAGCATGGCGGATGAAATATGGCAACAATTAAAAAAAGGCACATTAAGCAACGCCGCCAATCTGACAAATGCTGATCAGGTTGCTTCTCTGTGCGGGTGGTTGTGTAGTTTGTAGTATAATAGGGGAAGAATTAAATGCATGTCTGCAAGCCTGACCCCAGTTCTTCCAGTTCTTCACAGTTCTTCAGTTCTTTATGCAGCTACGAACTCGATCTTGAGCTGCGTTCCGGTCGCCTCAGCAAGCTTTTCAAGAGTTTTAAGGGTAAAGCCCTCGTACTCTCCACTCTCAATCCGGGAAATTGCCTGCTGGCTGGTCCCCATCAGCTTTGCCATTTGCTGCTGAGACAACCCCTTCTTCTCCCTGAGCTTAGTGATCTTCATAGCAAGTTTAAGCGCCTGACGCTCTTCTCTGTAATGTGCTCTGAACTCCGGGTCCTTTAGATCTTCGCTCAGACGGTTGCGGAAAGTTCTTACTTTAGCTTTTATCATGCTCCACCTCCTGCAGGATGCTGTTGTATCCAGTCCTGCATTCTTTTTTCTGCCAACTCAATAGCCCTTTCTTTTAATTGCTGTGTCTTTTTCGAAAATGCGTGCACCAGAACAATCTGATCACGCAACTGAAAAAAATAGAGGATACGATACTGATTTGAACTGAAATGTATTCGTAGTTCCCTGATCTTTCCCCGCACGATATCGGCATATGGTCGTTTGAGATTTGGTCCGTGCTCTTCCAGCATGGATATGTACGCCGCAACCTTTGCACGCGACTTCTTGTCCAATGTATCAAGAAACTTGTCGATAGGAGAATCGCCACGCTCTGCTGTGTAAAAGATTATCCGATACAACCTCACCTCCGTCGTACTCAATATATTTATACATCAAGATTGATGTAATGTCAAGTCAAAAATGTGATTTCTTTTCAGTACGCCCCCATATTTTTTCAAGCAGTGGGGAGGGATGAGAAAGAAAAAGGCAGGGAGGATGCTGGAAGGACACGTGCCTTCTTAATTGTAGTCCAGATGATTTATCTACTGCTTTCAAAAACCCCTCTCTTTATATTGCGCTCGGGGAGCTTAAAGGCGGGATTGACCCGGCAGGAGCAGATGAACACTGGAAAACAGCAAGGACATCGCTCACACGTATACAGAAGGCTTTTTCCAAAAAAGGTTTTTCACCGGATATATTTTTTGTCGGAGCTGCAATTGAAAACAGCATGGCAGATGAAATATGGGAGCAATTGAAAAAAGGCACATTAAGCAACGCCGCCAATCTGACAAATGCTGATCAGGTTGCTTCTTTATGCGGGTGGTTGTGTGGGTTATAGGTCAGATACCTTATTGTTTATGAGAAGATAGAGAGGAGTGTCGGGTCTTTAATTTTAGTGTTTTCTATGACGTTGATATTCTAAATGCTAAGAATAATGACTTGACACTAAAGACTCTTTGTCAAGTATCTCGTCTAATTACTCTTAAAAGTTTTCCCAAATATTCTTTTTTGGGAATAAGCAATGATGAAAGAAAACTCTTGCTATGCTTGCGTAACTCTTTCATTTCACCAATGTACCCATTATCATCTTTCTTTGTAAAATACAATATTTGATGGCCTATGTCTTTAGGTTTTTTTATTAGGCCAGGTGATTTCCCTATTTGCACTTCAAAATGTCTATCTTGGAGACATGTTGACCCATAAAAAAATCCTAATTTAACAAATATCTTGTCACCGGTATCTTCGGCTATAACAAAATGGCCATATATATTGGTTGAGATAAATCTATTTTTAAAGTCCTCGATGAAACTTCCCTGCACTATGGTAACCCATTCATTAACCTTACCACCTTGCATAATAAAAGCCTTAATCCCTTCAAATTCCATTTCATTACCACTGTAGTGTTCAAAATATTGCAAAAAATAATGAAACGCAATCTTTGCAATTGCCCTGAAGTATTTTTCAGTATATTCGAAAGTTATAAGAAATTCCTTCTTGCCACGATGACCTATAGGCATGTCTTCCCAATTAATACTCTTTCCTTTCAGATTAGAAATGCCCTCGATTATATGTTTTCTATCAGGGTCAATAATAGCTGAATGAAACTCTAATTTTGACATCCCTTTAGACGCCAATAATTTATCGAGAGATTCAGAGCTATTAACATTATCAGGCACTATTACTCGATGAAAATTCTTATCTAAATCTTTGAGAATAATTTGATAAGAATAAGTAAAATCGTCTGAAGCATTTGCCGGCTCATACAGAAATCTTTCTGGGCTGGCGGAGGCATTGATTTCTGCCTTAATTGGTTTTCCGCCTGAACTCCCCCTATGATAAGGATTAATCTTGTCATGGCTTTTCCTGCCTTTTATATTTAGCCGATAACGAAAAAAAGCTTCAGGACTACACCTTAAGAACTGTTCTTCTATGCCACCAATTCCACTATTACATTCCTTGCAGAGCTTTCCTTTAAGTTTTATAAATCCTTTAATATTATCCATACCGAGTGCGGCAGGAAAGGAGTGTTCTTCAGAGTCAGCATCACGTTCATTGCAATAAATACATTTAGGCATTTCACGAATTGCAATTATTTCTTTTATTCTTCTGCTTTATAATTACACTTATTAATGTTATATAAATATTCAATAACAAACTCAGGTGTCTGTGCGAGCATACCCCCATCGTCTTTTAATGGAAATGCCACTAATGCTCTTAGAGACTTAGAAAACCCACTTAAGCCAGGGAAAAGTGTTGCATTATTCATATTCATGCGTTGTAAACTTTGAAGAATCTTTTTCTTTTTTCCCGCAGTATTAGTAATACTGAATCTACGTATATTTTTTTTATTTATTAAATCATTCTCGATTAATTTTCTATAACTATCGCTAAAATTTGCTCTTAAATTATCTTCAAATTCCTGGGATATATCTCCAGGGCATAGAAAGACTCCTTGTTGAATAATTAGTCTTTCATTTAGATTGTGAGGATTCATTGGCAGTACAAAAGGTACTTGTTCGTCCATAAATATTTTTTCAAACAATCCGGGAATATGGGCACAAGGAAAGAAAAGTGTCAGGTCTTGACTTGAGACTTTCCACCTTTTTAATCATCATCAAACCTCTTTCTCTAATAAACCCACCCCCCTGTCATAGTTAAAAAATGTGATACGCCGTGATAGAGTAAAAGTCCAATAGAGCAACTTTAAAACAGAAGGCACAAAGGGGCAAAGGCACAGTGGCACAAAGTGCAGCAGTTCAAAAGGCAAAAAGTGATGAAAGTCAGAAAACCCCTTAATTTCATGAATTGCCTATACTCTCTTATCAAAACTCTTTTAATACAAACGCATTTATTGTTTTTACATTTTGTCACCCTGAACTCGTTTCAGGGTCTCATAATGCATTGGTTTTAGATGCTGAAACAAGTTCAGCATGACACTTTACTTAATGCGTTTGTATTAGTAAACCCGGTTGAAGGTATTTGCTCCAAAAAGAATTTTATCTTTATCCCTGCCGTTGCAAGCAGCGGGACTTTTTAACGGGTTAAATCAATATCACATTTACCCTATCGTCTTTATCGCCTTTTCAAGCCTCTTCAGGGTCTTCTCTCTGCCAATAACCTCAAGCACTTCAAATATTCCGGGGCTTTCTGTGCCGCCTGTCATTGCAACACGCACAGGCTGGGCCAGGCTGCCGAGTTTAATATTGTGCTTTTCAATAATTTCCTTGAATACTTTTTCAAGTTCCTGCGTTGAAAAGTCAGTAACAGAGGTTAAACGGTCATTCAATTCAATCAATAAACCACGGCTCTTTTCATTCAGAAATTTCGCCTTTGCCTTTTCATTGTATTCAACATCCTCTGCAATATAGTAGCGTAGAGAACCTGCAAGTTCAATTAATGTCTTTGAACGTTCTTTTAAAGTCTTTATTGCCTTTGACAACCATTCTTTGTTTAAATCCTGTCCTTCACTTATAATTTTTTCTTTGAGGAGAAAAGGAATAACAAATTCAGTAAGTTTTTCAGCAGGAGTATTGATTATATACTGGCTGTTCAGCCATAAAAGCTTCTCGGGATTGAACACAGCTGCTGCCTTACCAACATTCTCAAATGAAAAATATTTTATTAATTCCTCTCTTGAAAAGATTTCTTGATCCCCGTAAGACCATCCGAGTCTCACAAGGTAATTAACAAGCGCATCGGATAGATAACCCGTGTCTTTATATGCCATAACAGATGTTGCGCCATGTCTTTTGGAGAGCCTTGTTTTATCAGAGCCGAGTATCATCGGAAGATGCGCAAATAATGGAATATCATAGCCCAGCGCTTTATATATGTGGAGCTGCTTTGGAGTGTTATTTAGGTGGTCATCTCCCCTTATCACATGCGTTATTTTCATATCAACATCATCAACGACAACTGTAAAATTATAAGTTGGCGTGCCATCAGACCGCATGATGATAAGGTCATCAAGCTGGTTGTTTTCAAAGACTATCTTGCCTTTTATCAGGTCCTCAACAACTGTCTGCCCTTCCTGCGGCATTTTAAATCTGACCGCAGCATTTTCTCCTTGCCCCTTGCCCCTTGCCCCTTGCCCCTTTTCTATATTTCTGCACCTGCCGTCATACCTCGGGGACTTTCCCTGTGCCATAGCCTCTTTCCGGCGTGCTTCAAGTTCTTCGGGAGAGCAATAACAATAATAAGCCTTGCCCTCTTTTACCAGCATGTCAGCATAACTTCTGTAAATATCAAATCTATCAGTCTGTCTGAATGGTCCTTCATCCCACTCGAGTCCGAGCCATTTCATGCCCTCAATTATTGCTTCTATATATTCTTCAGTAGAACGGGTCCTGTCTGTATCTTCTATCCTTAATATAAATACACCATTATTATGTCTCGCATAAAGATAATTGAAGAGGGCCGTTCTTGCTCCTCCTATATGGAGAAATCCCGTAGGACTCGGTGCAAATCTTACCCTGACCATTAACAATATCCTCCAGATGTTTGAGGGTTTATTTTAGATACACTTTATATTATACATAGCGACTTAATTTATGTCGCATAAGGCAACCTCTCTGTCATGCTGGCTTGTCCAGCATCCTTCTTCAGAGAAAGATTCCAGACAAGCTGGAATGACAGATAAT
>Ga0214473_10008926_pt1 | contig 11850 bp, 23 predicted proteins | sample RVTome_7_FD_203509 | JGI IMG/M metagenome (GOLD analysis project Ga0214473, IMG submission 203509) | Soil microbial communities from uranium-contaminated site in the Upper Colorado River Basin, Wyoming, United States - RVT98D197 | ecosystem: Environmental > Terrestrial > Soil > Contaminated >...
TGACGTGGCGTCCCCAGCCCTCGCCTGCGCGACGTGCGGCGCGGATGGGGCGGCCCTCGTCGCGATCGTCGGGCCGGTTGCTCTACCGCTCTGCCCGCGCTGCGCGCGCGTCGGGCGGCTCGCGGCGCGCGTTCTCGGCGTGAGGTGAAAGGAAGCCATGGCCTTCTACAAGCGTCGATCCCCCTTTGGATGCTGCTCCTCAGGGCCCGCGCTCGGCTCGCCTGGGCCCGCGCTTGGCCAGCTCGACGAGGGTTCGGCCACTGCCTCGATCACCTCCGCGGTGGGAGCCCCGGAGCTGCCGTACCCCGGCCCCATGCCCCCCGGGACGCTCCAATCCCTCTTCGCGGTGTCGGTCGGCGCGGGCCTCACGGTGTGGGCGGTCACCCGTTGGCTCTCCAGGGGGCCCAAGTGAAGACCCGAAAGAGCCGGTCTGCTCGCCGCGCGAAGCGCTTCGGATCCCCCGCCGCGACGCACCGCGAGAAGGCCGCGCACGCCTTCATGGACGCGAGCCACCACGCCGCGGAGGCGCGGAAGGCGATGCTCTCTGGACGGTGCGGGGGCGCCCTGGATCAGCTCCTCATCGCCCGCGGCGCGCTCGAGGAAGGCCGCGCCCATGAAGAGTCGGAGGAGCGCGGGGGGCGCGGAGGGGGCCGAGCGGAACGAACCGTCGAAAAGGCCACCCGCGACTTCGCGGATCGCTGCATCCGGAAATGATCTCTGGGAGATGACCCATGTACCAGCCCTGGCGAAGTTCCCTCATCCCTTCCCCCTTCGACGCGGAGACGATCTCCATGGACCCTGTTCCTTCCGTTCCTTCTGGCTGGTCGGTCGGCCCGAGTGGCGAGCCGATCTCACCCGATGGCCAGGTCTACCCACCTGGCACCGCCTTCGACGCGAGCGGCGCACCCGTCACGGCGGGAGTGTCCAGGCTGCCGGTCCTCTCGATCGCGGGAGGCGCTGTCGCCGGCCACCTCTTCGGGAAGTCCATGGGGTGGACGATCGCAGGCGGGATCCTCGGCCTCTGGCTCAAGCCCTTGGAGAGCTGATCCATGATGCGCGAGGCGGTGAGCGCGATGATGCACGGATCGGTGAGCAACATCGTTCAATCGGTCCTCCCCGGAGCGCTCCCCGCGACGGCGGCCAACGTGGCGCTTGCCGTGGCGGCCGGAGCTCCGGCTTGGCTCACCGCGCTAGGGCAGGCGCTCATCGTGGCGATGTGGTGCTCTTCCGCTATGCGCCGGCAGTCGAAGGAACTCCGAGAGAAGCAACGCGAGATCACGGAGAAGATGACCACGCTCGAAGCGGCGATCGGCATGCTCGATTGTGTGCGCGCCCATCGGGCCGCGCAGCTCACCGGGATCGTGGGGGCGGTTTGCCCAACCCCGCCCCCAGGGTTCCATGCGGGGTCGATCGATCCAGGGAAGAGGGGGTAACCAATGGTCGCGATGACGCGGGGTGAATGGGTGGCGAGGGCGCTGGGGGAGGTGATCCCCATCCACGCACGCCGGTTCGGTGCCTTCGGCGCGCTCCCCGCTCCGGTAAAGGAGCCCATGATCGGGGCGATCCCCGCGATCAACGCGGCCCAGGTGACGACGCGCGAGGTGGCGCAGCAGATCGCAGACTCCATGTCGAGGTTCGCCCGCGGGGCCTACGATTCGGCGGTGAGTACCCTCAACTCGGCCCCGGGCTTCCCCGACGCGGCTGCGTGGAAGAGCCGGGTTCAGCAGCAAGCTGATTCCGCGGTCGGGTACCGGAATCAGGTGTTTCAGTCGACCGCCGCCATCAGGATCTCCTGGCCCCTCGTGCAGACGACGCTTCAGAACGCCCGGAGCTCCGCGAACATGGCTCTCGGCACGGCGGAGCAGATCGCGAGCGCCGTGCCCGCGTGGCGCCGCGCCCAAGACGCAGCGCAGCAGCAGGCGGCCCGCGATCAAGCCGCCCGGGAGCAGGCGGCGGCACTTGAGGCGGAGCGCCAGCGCGCGGCAGCCCAGCTAGCGGCGCAGCAGGCCCAGCTCGACGCCACGCGCCAGATGGTCGAGCTTCAGCGCCAGCTCGCGGAGCAGCAAGGCGCGACCGCGGAGGAGATGGCCACCCAGCGTCAGGCGGAGTCCGAGCTCGCGGCAGCGCAGGCCGCGCTCGACACCTGGACCGCTGCGCATCCGGCGGGTGGGGGCGACGTGAACGTGAGCGTCTCAGCGGGTGGGGGCGGGGGCGCTCCGAGCGCGGCGCTGCCCGAAGAGATGATGAGCCTTCCTCCGGACCTCGCCGCAGAGCCGGCCGTCCCGCGGATCCTTCTCTACGCCCTCGCCGGCCTTGCCGCGCTGAAGATCCTGAAGGGGTGACCCATGGCCAAGTACACGAAGAGCGCGGAGTGGTGGAGTGCAAGGCGCGGCACGCAACCCGCATCGCGATCCGCCTTCGGCGCCATCGGCGATTTGAGCAGTGGAATGATGGTCGGCAGTGTGCCCGCGGGCTACGCGGAGATCGCGCGGTGGGGCGATCTCATCTACTTGTCCTACCCGATGAACGTCGCCGCCATCGGACCGTGGGCCAATCCGCTAGTCATGGGGTCGAAGCTCCTTCCCGCGGGCTCCGTCCGGTGTGATAACGCAACCTTCGGAGTCTCGGGCGGGAGCGGGTGGAAGTGTGCGGTTCGCACGTCAGACGCCGCGATCGTGCAGAACATGCAACCCCCTCCGGGCGACGCGAGTCACGTCGCGGACGAGAACCAAGGGTTCAGGACCGACACGAACGCGCTCGTTTACTTCAAAGTGAAGGGGCACCCGAACGGGATGGTTCGCCAGGTGAATCCCGGCTCGTACGTGTGCGACACCCATAATTTTGGGCCCCTCGTCGGGAGGATCCGCGACGACTACCCTTCGGATGATCTCCCCGCGGAATGCCTCCTTGCGCCACTCGCGGCCGTTGAGCAAGGCGCCCCGATCACCTACTACGATGACCTCGCGCGGCAGTACGAGGCCATGCAGCGCGCGGAGGTCGCCGCGCAGGCGCAGCGGGACATGGTGGCCGCCCAGGACCGCGTGTTCGCGGATCGGCAGGCCGCGGACTACGCCGCGCAGCAAGCGCAGATCGCGCAGAACGCCCAGGCCCAGGAGGCCGCCGCCCTCGCAGCCGCGGAGATGTACCGGGAAGCGCAGCAGGCGGCGCAGCGGCAGGCCGCGCAGTACGCCGCGGAGCTCGCCGCGCTGGCCGCCGCGAACGCCTCGGACATCGACGCGGCGATGGCCGCCGCGGAGATGGCCGCCCAGGCGGAGGCGCTCCGCCAGGCCCTCGCCCAAGCGCAGGCGCACGAGGCCGAGCAGCGGGCGGCCTACGACATGGCCAACGCCGCGACCCAGGCCGAGATGCGGAACCAAGAGCAGGCGAACGCCCGGGTCGACGCGGCCGAGGCCGCCGCGGATCAGGCCGCCGCGAACGCCGCCGCGGGCGGGGCCTCGAGTCCCTTCGCGAACCTCTCCACGACCGAAATGCTCATGTACGGCGGGATCGCTGCCGCCGCGCTGTACTTGCTCATGGGTGAGAAGAAGGCCGCGCAGTAGGGAACGGGGCTCGCGGATGGCATCCAACCGGCAGCTTCTCGGCATCGGGGCCCTCGGGGTCCTGGGGTACCTCGCGTGGAAGCGCGGGCTCCTCGGAGGCGCCCGGGGGATGGTCGAGCAGGCGGACATCGCCCAGGCGATCGGCGATTCGCAGGGGGAGATCGACGCCTGCGGGAACGCGCCCATCGCCGCCGGATCGTGGCTCTACGCCGCGCACGGGGTCGCGGAGGTGGGCTCGGGCGCTCCCGACATGACGAACGCGCGCCTTGCAGCGACGATCGGTGGAGGCGCGACCCAGATCGCTGGCGCGATCAACCCAGTCGCGGGGGCGGTCGTGGGCGCGGGCACCGTCATCGCGACGACCCTCTTCTCGGTGTTCGCGTCGGCTCCCCCCGACCCCGTGATCCGCCTCGTCATCGGCGAGATGCCCTACGCTTGGTCCGCGCGATCGAACCTCCCGCCGGAAGGAGGGCGCTGGGCCCTCGATCGGTGCGGGTATCTGCATGAGATCCTGGGGGATCTTGGAGCGGCCGGGTACGACAACCGCGAGGTCGTGGCGGTGAACTGGAAGGTCTTCGGGATGATGCCCCAGGGCACGCCGATCTCGGATGCCGGCGAGATCGATCACATTCGGATGCCGCGCCCGGCAGATCCGGCGATCCTCCGTGCATCCCTCGGCCAGGACATCCGGTTCTACATCGGGCGCGAGACCCGGCTCCGCGGCCCCTGGGACGCTGACTCGCGCGTGCCTCCCCTCGCCGGTTCACCCGCGATGTGGGCCGAGTTCGCGGGCACCTACACGCCGACCCACACCGAAAGCGCGGGCGAGTTCTAGCCCTGCCAGGAGACCCGCATGCTGACTCGAGCTAGCTTCGGCGCCTACGACGCGGATACCTGGACGATCCAGTGGATCCTTCAGAATCTCGACTACGATCCGGGCCCTCTCGACGGTCTCTGGGGATCCCGGACCTGGGACGCGGCGAGCGACTTCCGCAACCTGAACGGCCTTCCTCCCGCGTCGGGGTTCGGCAAGTCGGGCATGGTCGACGACACGTTCAGGAACGCCTTGTGGGGCGCGGTGCTGGAATACGGCCTCGATGTGCCGGGAGCTCCGACCTCGGGGATCTCGGGCGGCACAGGCACGACTCCCCAGGCGACCGGCACCGGGGCGACCCCCGCTGGCGTGGTCAGGCCCGGCGCGGGCGTCCCGACTCCGGTAGCGCAAGCGGGGGCCCTCGACGTCACAGCTCTGCTCGCCCTGGGCGCGGTCGGGCTCGGGGCCTTGATCGTGTTCGGGAAGAGGGGCCGCCGGTAGATGGGCCGGAAGCGACTACTCCCGGGCGTCTTGCCCTCGAAGCGCCGGCTCGATCTCTTCTATCGGCGCGAAGGAGGGGGTCATGGGGGGAAGCCGCCGATTCCGATTCCGATGGTGAAGGTCAGCAGCCTGAACGCCGCCGCATACTCGGAGGATAATGGTACCACGTGGATCCTCACCACGATCCCCGCGGGGTCGTGGATCGGTGTCACGTGGATCGGAAACAAGTACGTAGCGATCGGATCACCCGGTCCGGGAGTCGCCACGGCAGCTACCAGTGTTGACGGGATCAATTGGGTATCCCAAACGATCCAGCAAGAGTTTTTCACGGGGTTGGGATCGAACGGCGTGATTACTGTGGCGTCCGGCACGAGCGGGGCGCTTTCGACGACAACCGATGGCATCACGTGGACCGCGCGAACGCCGAGTCCCGCAGACAATCTTCGCCGGAAGATAAAATGGAGCCCCGAACTTGGCCTATTCGTCGGGATCGGCACAGGCGGCGCATATTCGTCGCCCGATGGACTGACCTGGACGCTCCGATCTAACTTGTTCATCGATAGGGCGCTTGCGTGGAGTCCCGCTCTCGGTTTGTTTGCAGGATTTCGAGGGGGGACGCAGACGATGTATACCTCGGCGAATGGGACGGCGTGGGTTTCACACGCCTTCGCTGATGCTTCCTTCGCCAGTTGGGGATCCGCCGCATGGAATGGGATGGCCTTCGCGGCACTTCCTGATTCCAATCCGGCGCGATCTGCCGCTTCTACCGATGGCATCAACTGGACGTTCGGTACGAGCATCGCCTCAGGAGCGAACACGAGCTTAACAACTAGTGGGACACGATTCGTCGGCGTTGGGGGGAACAAGGTTGTTACCTCAGATGACAACGGCGTGACGTGGACGAGTAGGGTGCCGGCTTCGAATGCGGCCTGGGCCGCTGTGGCGTCGCCTACCACGGGATCGTGACCAATGAACGATCGCGCCAAGATCGCCCTTTTCGGTTTCGGTCTCCTTGGAGTAGGAGCGGTGATCTACATGACTCGACGACGGCAGCTATCCGCTACAGGACAGTCCGCGATCGATCGCGCGGATCTCTTCTCCCTAGCGATTCCCTCGGAAGCGGCTCCGTATGCCGCAACGATCCTCGCGGTAGCGGAGGAAACCGGAGTTGATCCCTTCGTCATCGCCGCGATTGGGGAGCGCGAGTCGCGGTGGGGCCTCACCCTCGACGCGAACGGCCTGGGGGACTCCGGGCACGGCCACGGGATCATGCAGATCGACGATCGGACCTGGGGGAGCTGGCTCGCCTCGAGTGAATGGTGGGATCCCTACGTGAACGTCCGGAAGGGCGCGGAGATCATGGGGCAGAACCTCGACTACTTCGCGGGGAAGGGCCTCACTGGGAACGAGCTCATCGCGGCAGCGGCGGCCGGGTACAATCACGGGCCGGGCGCGGTCTGGCGGAACATCCAATCCGGGATCTCCCCCGACACCGGCACCGCACATGGGAACTACGGCGGGTCGGTGCTCGCGAGCTCTTCCACCTACGCAGGATCCTTCGAGTCGCTCGCGTAAGCGCCGCCCCGGAAACGCGAAAAGGGCCCCGAGTAGGGGCCCTTTCGTTTTGCCGGTCTTCTCCTCGCCTCTCTTCATCCTTGCCGGTACACCCGACGCGCGTCCCGGTTTCCCACGAGGCGCTCCAGGGGCGGCATGAAGGGATCGCGGGCCGCCCCGCCCGAGCGGAGCCCTCGGATCTCCCGCTCGAGCCCCCGGCGCATCTCGCGCCCCTCCGCGTGCCCGACCTGGATTCCCTTCCAGTAGCAGCCCGCGGCGAGGATCACCGCGCTTGCCACGCCGATCACTTCGTACATGTTACCTCCTTGCGGCGAGAGATCCGCCGGATCAGCATCCAAATTCCTGTCACGCTCAACTGCATGATCCCGTAGACAAACCCGATCACGAGGGCTACGACCAAGATCCCCAAGATCAGGCCGAGCGTCAGTAAGGCCCACTTCGCGACGCGCACGTCAACTATCCTCCAATGGGATCTCTTCCACGTCGATCTCGTCGCAACGCAGCGTGATCCCCCTCCGCACCTCCGCTGCGTATTTCTCTGCCGCTTCGCTCGTCGTGAGGGCGAGCAGGATGGTCGATCCTTCATGCGATTCGTGGCGGTGAACCACGTAGATCGCCCGGGGCGGGCGCTTGATCTTGGCGAGGCCCCGCGCGAGGCGCCGCGCCAGCGTCTCGAGCTTCGTGGGGGCGGTGTTGAGCTTGACCTTGGCCATCTAGGTGATCTCCTTCACCGGCTCCGCGTAGACGAGCGCCCATAGGCGCATCGCGGCGATCTCCATCTTGGAGAGGTAAGGCCGGAGGTCGGCCCGGTCCTCGGTTTCCCGGCGGATGGCCCGAAGTCCCATTGCCATCGTGTTGATCTCGTCAACGATATCGTGACGCAGCTTGTGAGTCATTTCGGATCTCCCGGTAGTACCCAAATCTAAGCCGAATTCCTTGGATCGTCTATGTTCGTTTTGATGCAGCGTACCGCCTTGGACCTTTTACCGCACACGGGACAGAAGAACCAGGAGGGCGCGCCTCCGTGTTCACCCCCATTTAGCGCCGATCTGCGAAGTAGGGTCCACGTACCGCACACTTCGCAGATCGCGATCACCTTGGTCACGGCGCCAGAGGCGCGGGAGGGGCCCTATCCTTCCCGTGCCGGAAGCACTTCCCCACCCCAGGGTCGCAGATCGAACACGTCCCCTCGTTCGGCGCGATCCGCGCCATCGGATGCACTTCCATTGGCGTGACCTCCATCTGGAAGCCAGAGAGCGCCTTGAAGTGATCGATCCTTTGCCAAAGCGCCTTCACGAGTCCTCGATCCTGCGGGGAACGGTCGCCCGGCGAGGTCAACGCCTTCACCGCATACTTGGCCTCCACGTAGGCGTTGAGGTGGCGTACCTGGACGCGCGCCGCTTCCCGGTAGACGAGCGCCTCGAACGTCCCCCCGTCCGTCGAGTCGGCGGGCGCGATCGTGATCCGCCACGCGGGGCGGCCGTTCAGCTTGGCGGGCTCGACTCGCGCGCCGGGAAGTTCCCGCGTGATCTTCTCGAGCAAGGTCATGGCCTACCTCCCGATCGGCGAAGTGACGCGGCCCCGCGGGTGGTGCGGGGAGAGGTGAGCGCGCCTGCCGTGCTCGGCGCAAGCGAGGAAGAGGAGCACGCCGATCAACGCGGCGGTGATGAACGATGACGATCCGTCCGAAGTCGATCCATCCGAGGTGGTACAGCCCCGCTCTACCCGCTCCGTCGTGGTCTTGGTTTCGATCTCCATGTCATTCCTCCCGGATCCCTGGGCTAGCTCGTCAGTACCGGGGGCCCTGGCCCGGTAGACCGCTCCCGCGAGGGAGCGGTTTCGCCTTTCAGATCGACCACGGCGCAGCGTCGTAGCCGGGGAGCTTGTAGACGAGCCCCGCGATCAAGTTGTCGATCCAACGCTTCGCCTCGCTCGTCTCCCATCCGTCATGCTCGCACGACTGGTAGTCGTAGGACTGCGCCAGCTTGATCACGTGGATCACGGGGAGGGCGGGCCCGGGGGTGTAGCGGTGCGGCCCCTGCCCTTCCTCGCGCTTCCCGTTCCCGTAGCGAGAATCGAGGCTCTTCCGGTTTTCGACGACAAGCATGTTGAAGGTCTGCGAGTAGCCGCGCGGGAGGTCGATCCCGTACTGCGTCGCGCCGTTGACGAGCGCGCTGATATGCGCGTCACTGCACATGAAAGCGGACATGGTGATTCCTCCGAAGGTAGAAGGGATCGGGGGTGGGCTGACGCGCCCGGACCCACTTCGGGCTCCACCCCCGATCCCAAGGTTTCGCTTACGCCCTCGCACGTCGCTTCGACTGCTCGGGCAGCATGATGTCCCACGCCGCCGCGTTGAGGTCGTGCGCCTTGTCCGCGTCTGCCTCCCCATTCGCCAGCATGCTCAACACGTTGGAGAGCCGCCACGCGCCTGGGTTCGAGGGAACAGCCTCCACGGGCAGCCCCGACTGCTCGTACAGCGCCCTGACCTTCTCCGTCGTCTCCTTGCCAAGGCCGCGCTTCGTGAGGCCGGCGATCGCCTGGGGAAGGCTCACGTCCGCGCTGGCGCGGGCCTTCAGGAGCTCTTCCAGGCTCGTCATGTGGTCAGGAAGGGCGCGAACCACGTCCCGGACGCCGGAGCGCAGCGCGGCCGTGTCGAGCTCAACCGTCCGCTGGCTGAGCTTGATCGTGCTCTCCTCCCCGAACGCGCTCGAATCGAAGCGCCTGCCAAGATGGACCTTGCGCAGCATGTCGGAGCCGATCATCCCGTTCGTGCAGAGCAACCGAACGACGATCTGATTCACTTCAAGGGCCCCGTTCCCGTAATCGGAGCTCCGGAGCTCCACCCCGAAGACCACGTGTTCGCCAGGCGCGATCTCCTTCACTTCGGGCTTGAGGAAGGAGAGGTAGGCGCGGGTGTCGCTCACCTCGCCCTTGTAGGGCACGAGCCCGAACCGGATCGCCGCCTCCGTGAAGGACTCGAAGATCGGGGATGCATCCATGCGCTTGTAGGACGCTGAGAGAGCGGCCTTGACGGTCCCGCCGACCTCCCGGACAAGGATCGCCTCCGGCGAGACGATGGGGAGAAGGCGGGTCATGTTCGAGACGAGGAGATCGCCCTGCCCCCAGGACAGGAGGTTGTCAGCGAACCGGCTCGGGATGCCCGCGCGCTCGAGTAGCTGGCCCCTCGCATGCGAAGTGAGGTCGAGAGGGGCCCCGTCAGAGAAGCGCATCCGGAGGGAGTAGGAGGGCTCGACCGCGCCAGTCCTGGCCACGTCCACGATCTCCGGGACGATCGCAGTCGGCTTGACCACGTAGTCCTGGCGGATGCTCCATTCCTTCTGAAGCGCTTCGATCCCCCTTGCCGCGCTCGCCTTGCCCTCCTCCACGATCCGGTTCATTTTCGAGTAGGCGATCTGCTGCACATTCGTGGTCTGCATGTCTTCTCCCGGTTTCCTCGCTTGTGCGAGGCGAGCGATCTGGCTCTTCAGCGGGGGTAGATCGGATCCCCCGGACGCCCTTCGTGGGCGTTTCGCCTGTGCTTTTACAGGAGCTCGGGAAAGGGCCCCTTGATCATGATCCAAGGGGCGTCCGGGGTCGCGCGGGTGGCCTGGGAAATGGTGTGATTAGCCCGCCAGACGACGATCTCCTTGATCGCGTGGCCCTCCACGTGCTCCTTGATGTAGGCGCTTGCCTTGACCGGATCTCCCACGGTGTGGGTGATCATGCCGCGCCCATACAGCCGTCCGAATGGCCAGGTCTGGATCTGAATCATGGCCTACCTCTTCCCTTTCTTGACCGGCTTGGGCGCGCCGCGGATGTACCGCGCGTGGCACTCCATGCAGTCACAGAGATCCTTGCGGCCCGTGCCGCACCATTGAACCTCGCCATCCCGCACGACGGGGATCCCGCAGTAGGTCGCGCCACGGGTGCCGTCGGGAAGGAGCCTCCGGAAGTGAGTAATCATGACGTGATCTCCTAGTACCCCGTGAAAACGACAGTACACGCGAGGAACACATTGGGGGCCGCGCCTCCCCCCACGTGCCAGACGTGGCAGGGGGATCCATCGATGATCGTGCGCCCGATGTACGCGGCCCCCTCGCGATCATCGGGGGTGGGGATACAGATCTCCCACTCATCGTTAGGGACGTAGGCGGGGTCGCGATCATCCGCGAACGCTTGGAACATGTACCCGCCGCTCGGGATCTTGGGGTTCGTCATGTCCTAGTACCTCCTCCACGTGCCGCGCTCGCGAACGGCCTCAACCTTGCCCTGGCCCGGCCCCCACACGGTCCCGTCCGAAGTCCGATCGCCCCGGATCGTCACGTTGTATGCCTTGGGAATCTTGGCGTCTGCTCGCGCCATGAGATCCGGGACCGACTTGCCCTCGGCGTGCCACATTTCGTTACCTCGGTGATCAACCGCGATCCCTACGTACGGAAAGGGATGCTCCTTCATCATGGCCTAGCTCTCCTTGATCTTGTCGAGCCGGGCGAGGATTCCAGGGATGCGCTTGACCTTGGCCCGCGCGCCCATGATTTCACTCTCGACCGCGGCGGTTAGGTTCGCGCGGGCATTCCTCTTCATCTCGGGGAGGAAATGCTCCTCAAAGTCCGCGCCCCCCTTGCACGAGATGGCCCCCAGCGAATCAACACCCTCGAACCCCTCGAACCGCGCCGTGACCTTGGCCCAGCACCATGCGTATTCGTTCCCGCCCGCTAGTTCCTTCGCGATCCAGGCTTCCGTCTCGCGATCGGTCGCTTCATCGATCGCGCTACAGTTTCCATGGAAGTCAAGCTCTTCCGGTTCGATCTCGACGCTGTAGGTGATCCCCTCGACTCGCTTGTACGCCATGGCCTCTCCCGGTTTGACCTGCCCTGCGAAGCGCCCGGGGGGAATCGAACCCCACCTACTGCGGCCAGCTGGCGCGCCCTGCCCTGCCCTGCCCTGCCCTGCCCTGCCCTGGCCAGGTCCCCGGGGGCCTTCCCCCATGGTCCTGGGCTGTGAGCGGCCTATTCCGCGCCGCGCTACAGGGGGCCCTGCGAACCGCTCCCTGCCTTCCTCTATGCGGTACGCTGGCGAGCTCTAAGGGGTGACGACCGCCCCCTCGGGTTTCCGGGCTTACGGATGCTGCGCCTGCCGGGCCGATTTGCTCGCTGCGCTGTTCCGGAGGGTTTCTCCGGGCCCTGCCCTGCCGCCTCTCAGCTCCTTTCCTGCCGCCCTTTGCTACCCTGCCGTGCCGCGCTGGCCACGTGACTGGGTATTTCAAGTGCGGTGCCAAGCCAGACTGGAGGATTTCCCCTGTGATTCCGGGCTGGGGCCTTTCTGACCTGGGAAGCAGGGGTTGCAGGGGTGCGTAGAACCGGCGATAATGAGCCAGTTAGCAGGGGCAATAGCGGG
>Ga0214473_10008927_pt1 | contig 11850 bp, 9 predicted proteins | sample RVTome_7_FD_203509 | JGI IMG/M metagenome (GOLD analysis project Ga0214473, IMG submission 203509) | Soil microbial communities from uranium-contaminated site in the Upper Colorado River Basin, Wyoming, United States - RVT98D197 | ecosystem: Environmental > Terrestrial > Soil > Contaminated >...
GCGCGTGACACCCGGACTGCTCGGCAAGTTCCTGGGCGCCGCCAAGACGCTGCCCGAGGAGCGGCTCAAGAAGGACACGGTCGGCATCGCGACCGGCCTCGCCTGGACCGCGACGGGCGGCGACGTGCTCTTCGTCGAAGCCTCGATCATGAAGGGCAAGGGGCGCCTCACGCTCACCGGCCAACTCGGCGACGTGATGAAGGAGTCGGCCCAGGCGGCGCTGTCCTGGGCGCGCAGCCACGCGCGCGCGCACGGCATCAAGGACGAGGTGTTCGCGCTGAACGACCTGCACGTCCACGTCCCCGAGGGCGCCATCCCGAAGGACGGGCCTACCGCCGGGATCACGATGGCGACCGCCATCCTCTCGGCGCTCACCGGGCGCGCGGTGCGCGCCGGCCTCGCGATGACCGGCGAGATCACGCTTCGGGGCCAGGTGCTACCGATCGGCGGCCTCAAGGAGAAGATCCTGGCCGCGCGACGCGCGCGCATCGAGACGATCGTGTGCCCGAAGCTCAACAAGAAGGACCTCGACGAGGTGCCCGTGCACCTGCGCCGCGGCATGAGCTTCCACCTGGTCGACGATGTCGAGGAAGTCCTGGCGCTGGCCCTCGTCCCGCCGCCCGCGCCGAAGCTCGCCGCGGGCATGAAGACCCCGCCGCGCCCCTTCCCAGGGAGACCGCGGAGACCGGTCACCGTCTAGGGGCCAGGCAGCAGATCAGCGTGCGCCCTCGAAGGCGATCGCATCGGGGCTCGTGAAGTCCGAGAGCCGCGCGAGCTCCTTCCCCGTCGCGTCGTCGAGCACCAGCACGACCTGCTTCGCGAGCGTCCGTTTACGTGATCGGCCTGCGACGCAGGCGCCACGGAGGTGAGAGTGCGCAAGCAATGGCTTGGATGTCTCGTGGGTGGGGTCGTGCTGTTGGCGTCGTCCTCGGCCTGGGCGGGGCATCCGCAGGAGCGGCAGGGGTTCTGGATCGGCTTCGGCGGCGGCTACGGTTCGGCCTACGGCGAGGCCGATGGCCAGGACTGCGATGGCGGCGACCGCGAAGGCTCCTTCACCGGCTTCCTCAAGCTGGGAGGCACCCTCAACGATCGGGTGCTCCTCGGTGTCGAGGGGAATGCCTGGGTGAAGGAGCAGGACGGCCTCACCCTGACCCTCGGCAGCTTCACGGGTACGGTGACCTTCTACCCGCAGGCTTCGTCGGGGTTCTTCCTGAAGGGCGGAGTGGGCCTGTCCTACGTGGACACGGAGTTCGGCGACGGATCGTTGTCGGTGAGCGCCAGCAAGACTGGCTGGGGGGTGCTCGCCGGGCTGGGCTACGACCTGCGCGTGGGCCGCAACATCTCGATCACGCCTTCGGTCAACCTATGTCCTCGACACCGGGGCGAGAGCACTCGTTGCCCTAGAGCTGCCGTCCGGAAAGCGGCTTGGGTCGCGACAGCCGACGCCTGACGCTGCTGTGCCCCGGCTACGAGGCCGTGATCCAGGGGCTGCCTCGCACCGAGAAGTTCCCCTACCCGCAATCACGGCTCTTCGTGGTCGATCTCGCCGGGCCGTCGCTGCGGGCGACGCTCGACATGGGCGGCTGGAACAACCTCTACAGCGACGGGGCGCACTTCTACCTGCTGGATCCGGGCAAGCCGGACAAGAACCCGCAGAAGAACCGCAACGGCAGCGTCCAGATCGCGGCGCTCGAGCGCGGCGCCGTCGCGGGGAGCGTCGACGCCGGACGCGAGCCGCGCGGCCTCTACCAGGACGAGACCGGCGGGCAGGTGTTGATCCCGAGCGACGGCCCGCCCGGGTCATTCGAGGGCGAGCTCCGGGTGGTGCGCGGCGACAGGCTAGTCGGGAAGGCCCAGCAGTCCGGCGACCGAGATGTCTTCGTCTATCTCGGGCCATCGGATCCCGAAGCCGGGCCCGATCAGCTGCCAGTGGCGACGCTGCTCGGGCGTCGCGTCGCGCAGCCGGGGAAACCACTCTAGCGGAACACTGAGCGAGCGCCCATCCTCGAGATGCACCACGAAGGCATCATCGACGAACTCCAAGCCCCGGGCTCGCGCGTTGGGTGGACTAACGACCGAAGTACTCATGCCATTTCTCGATGAAGGCGGCTTGGTGCTCAAAGACCAGCTCCCGGATTCGCCGTAGCTGGCTCGGAGTGAAACCGTACGAGTAAGCGATTAGAACCGGCTGAAGCCAGACCTTCGCGGCGGCTCCACCCTTGCTCACGTGGACGTGCGGCGGCTCGTGTCCCTCGTTGCTGTAGAACCAGAAGCGGAATCCCTCGACCACCAGGAGCGTAGGCACTCGCTCTTTCTACCGCGTTTACCTGCCACACGAGGTCCATCTCCTCGGTCGATTCTATCCCACCCCGCTCTGCTCTCTCTTCGACCTTCGGCCACGTGGCGCCAACCAGCGCCTCACCGGACGCGCAGCAGCCCGCTCGTCGTCGCGAAGTTGTCGGAGGCGTCCCGGTCCTGCCCCGGTCCGGTGTGAGCGACGAAGGCGGTCACCGACAGCGCGTAGAAGCCGGGACCGACTCCAGGCGCGCAAGCCACGTCAAGATTGAACTGAAGCCTCTTGTCTCCCAGCCGCCGAATCTCCGTGGCGATGGCCGCTGGCACCGTCACGTTGCATCCGGGCGGCATTCCGGTCACGAAGACGCTCGCGCTCGACGACTCGCGATAGTTGACGAGGTTGAACACCTTGAGCCTGACCGTCAGCCTGCCCGAGCCGCCCTGAAGGGGCCGGACCACGACACGCGGCGCGTTCAGGATCCCGACCGCCAGGTCGTGGACCGGTGTCGCGTCGCACAGGTCTCCCACACCGTCGAAGTCGCTGTCCCGCTGGTCGGGGTTGGGGACGTCGCGACAGTTGTCGAAGGCGTCGGGAACGCCGTCGCCGTCCTCGTCTTCACACGCGTCGCCCGTGCCGTCGCCGTCGCCGTCCTCCTGGCCCGGGTTGAAGGTGGTCGGGCAGTTGTCGCAGGCGTTGCCGCGGCTGTCGCCGTCGAAGTCGAACTGGTCCGGGTTGGGCGTTTGGGGGCAGTTGTCGCGCGCGTCCCCGACGCCGTCTCCGTCCGTGTCGACCGGCTGCTGCACCTGGAACACGAGGTCGCCGCCGCCGCCCAGCGAGCCGATCATGATGGAGTAGGTCTGCCCCGCCTGCGCCGCGAAGGCGAGCACCGCATTCGGGCTGGCGTTGCAGCCCAGCTGCGTCAGGGCTCCCCGCATTCCCGTGTGGACCGAGACCGTCGCGAAGTAGTTCGTGCCCATGGTGTTGACCTCGAGCGTCATGTCCTGCGTCGGCGTGATCGAGTACCAGACCGTCGCGCCCTGGCCCATGCAGAACGGGTCGTCGAATGCGGGGCTCGCCCCGCGCGTGTCGACGGTCTCTCCGAAAGGCACGCTCGGGATCACGCGCGCGTGGTCGAACTGGTTGTGGGTCTCGTCGGTGAATGGCGGCCTCAGGAAGTGCAGCTGGTTCTGGTCCGTGCGAAACGCCAGGCCGTCCGTTCCCCAGCCGATGAGACGGCTGGGAGTGCCCATCAGCGGCACGATCGGGAACGGCTCGCCGACAGGAGCCAGACTGTCCCGGTCGAAGGTGAGGAGCTGGTTCCCGCTCAGGAAGTAGACGACTCCCCCGTCGTCGTCCACCTCGACCAGCTGTGCCCCGGGGGGGCTCGCAATCACATAGCTGCCCACGATCACCAGCGCCTCGGGGTCGACCACACGGCCCGACGTGGCATAGATGCGTCCACCATGGAGCTCGATGTCCACGGAGAACCCGTCGATGAGGCCCAGCGTGGTGTCGTCGACGGTCACTCCGTCGGCGCCGACACTCATTCGGCGGAAGCCGTGCTCCGTCGACTCGTTGTTGTAGCCATACAGGCGTGACGGGTCGTCCCTGGAGAACTCGATCACGTTGCTGCCCGTGTGCCCCGGCGCCTGCTCCGGGCGTCGGACTCCGTTGTCGTAGATCGCCACACCTGCGTGGCGCGGGCTAAAGCCCATGTACATCAGCGACACGGCGATCACGTTCGACTGGCCCGGCTGCACCTCGATGTCCTCCGCGAGGTAGGGGCCAAAGAAGGGATCGCTGCCGAGGACAAATGGCGGCTCGGCGGTCCAGCTCGCCAGGTGGACGCGGGTGATCGAACCGCCTCCGGCGAACGCGGCGTACAGGTACTGCCCGTCGTCGGACACCGCCAGCTTCCCGGGCTCGGGCCCGACGAAGAGCGGCGTTCCGACGACGGTGCCCGAAACAGGGTCGACTGCCACGACGCTGTTGGGATGCTGGAACCAGGTGCTCGGCACGCTGGCGTAGATCCGCTGGCTGACCGGGTCGTAGACGATGTCGTTGGTCTTGAGAAACGACAGCCTCACCTCGGCCGCGCCGGCCGATCCCGCCAGGGCGATCACGCCCAGGAGCAACCGAACGACGAGTCCTCGAAGACGGGTTCGCCACGTCATCATGGCCTCCTCCTAGTGACCGGCCCGCAGGCTGCCGTCGGGCGGAGCGAAGAGCGGAATCAGCGAAATGTTGACGCTCGTGAAGGTCGTGCCCGGCACCGCCACCGTGAACTGCCGCGCGTCCTTGAGATCCGAGAAGCCGAGCGTGATGTCGATGCGGTCGAAGTCGTCGGAGTTGATCCGGAACAGGGCCGTGACCGTCTGGTTGCTGCTGGCGGCGACCCGGCCGTAGCCGGCGGCGCGGATCACGTCCGACCCGATCTCGTTTCGCTCGACCTCCCGGCCCGCAAGGAAGGTTTGGAAGCGCGCGAAGTTCCAGTCCGCGGTGCCCCCCGCGGTCTCGGTGATGCGCATCGGCGTCTCGAGGGCGAACCCGAACCGCGAGTCCAGGCTCGGGTGAATCACGAGCGCCCCGTTGCCCACGGCCGTGATCGTCGCGGTGGGAGTGGGCGGGGGTGCCGTGACGTTCGTGACACCCCCTCCCCCCCCGCCGCCTCCGCACGCGCTCAACCCGCCGACCAGGACCAACGCCGTCGCGGCCCGCATCGCGAACCCGTATTTCGTCATACCTTCCTCCCGTTCGACCCGTCCTGCACACCTGCGGATGGGCTTCGATCGACTGGAAGCTTTGACGGACGCCCCTGATGGGTTTCCCGGGTCTTGTGCCCAGGGAGGGAGGATCGCCGAAGGGCCCCTTCGATCTGCGACCTGGTCGGGAAGGCCGAGGAGCCCGGCGACCGAGAGGTCCTCGTCGATCTCGGGCCAGCGGATCCCGAAACCGGGTCCGATCAGTACAGGTTAGGCCCGCTCTTCCTTGCCGGTACAGCCCTTCGCGGAAGGAGGCCGCCGGAGCTCACGAAGCCGGCCCACTTCGACGGGTGGGCCAGGACGGGGTCGTTCCCCTGGAGGAAGGCCAGCTGCGCCTGCCGGACCGACGCCGCGGCGTCACCTTCAGCGAGGAAGCGCCGGTGAAACTCGATGAAGAACGCTCGACTGGAAGAGTCGTCTACGTCCCAGAGGCTGGCGACGACCATCGGCACGCCGGCCGCAAGGAACGGTCGCGTCACGCCCAGAGCGCCTTCGAAGCGCGACCGCTCACCCGTGGCCGTGCGGCAGCCGGCGAGCACGACCAGGCGCGTTCGCTCGAGGTCGCTCGAAATGATCTCATCGGAGCGAAGGACACCTCCCGTGCGGGCTCCGGGATCCGGAGCCAGCAGCAGACGCCCACTGCCGAGAGACTCGCCTTGAGTGGCGTGGCCCGCGAAATGCACGATGTCGCTTCGCCCCAGGCCGGCGAGGAACGCGCGCTTCGTGGCCGCGGCGTCCAGCAGCAGCTCGGAGTTCGCATAGAGCTGGGCGATCTCTGTCGCCTCGATCTCGGATCCTCGAAGGCGCGCAAGGCCCGATCCTGGCGCGAGCCGCGGATTGCCGATGGCCAGCAGACGCGGAGTGCGACTGCGCTTCGACCGGGCTTCGGCGGCGGATGCCTGCACGAACGCGGAGCCACTGGGTGACCGACCAAGCCGGTAGTCCTGGACCAGATATCGTCCGGTCTGACGGTTCCAGAGGCTGGCAAACGACAGCGAACGCAGAAAGGCGTCGGGAATGAGCACAACCGAATCGTGCCCCTCCAGAGCCGGGAGCAGCGGACGGACCAGATCGTCGAACAGGCGGGCCGCCTGCTGCCGCAGCGCCGAAACGGGCGCCTCGCTCTCGAGCGCGAAGGCGTAGCCTGCCACTCTGCGCTCGAGCTCCTCGGGAGCGGCCGCCAACCGAAAGAAGCTCAAGCTCTTCTGATCCAACACCCACGCCACCAGGCGGTCCGGCAGGACGACGTAGTACAGGAGCACGGCACCCGCAGGCAGCTGACGCTGGAGCGAATCGGGAGCGAGCGGGGCCGGGCCGGTCGGGGTCGCGGAGGGTGTGCGACGCAGGCTCGCCCGTGGAAGCGAGCGCAGTGAGGCTGTGAGCTGCCACCCCCTGCTGCGCTCGACGTACTGGAGGGCGCGAAGTGGATCGTCGCGGGCGTCCAGCTGGAGGGCCACCATCTCGTCGAAGGGCGCCGCCGCCGCGTAGTCGAAGAAGAGCACCTGCTGCTGGGCGTCCCCGGGCGACCGTTGCGACTCGATCTGACGAATCGCCGCATGGAGCTCCGCCTCGGCCTCGCCCTCGCGGCCCCGCGTGCGCAGCACGCGCGCCACGTCTACGCGAAGGGCCGGAACAAGTGCAGGGACGGTCGGTTCGAAGTAGCGCAGCGCTCGCTGCAGACACGCGAGGGCCTTTTCCGGTTGCGTCGATTCGAGAATGCGCCCTTCGGCGGCATCCGTGAAGGCCTCGATGTTGTCGGCGTACGCGATGTCACCGGCGCCGTTCAGAATCGAACGGGCTGCAGCGAGATCGGCAGCCGCGCGCTCCTGTTGTCCGAGCTCGTGAAGCACTTGGCCGCGCCAGGTGAGCGCGTAGGCGAGCCGGTCAGGGCTGTCTCGCCGTCGGGTCGCGTCCGCGAATTCGGTCAGCGCGTGAACTGCACTCCTGGCGAGCTGGTCCTGCCGGCAAGCGACCGCGATCAGGAAGAGAGCTTCCTCCCGGCGAGTCGGCTGCTTGACCGTGTCGAGGAGGGCGAGCGCTCGAAGCCGCTCTCGCCATCCCGCACGGCTGTCCCCGGAGGCGTTCAGGACGAAGCTTAGCCGAAGGGCGACGGATGACTGGCTTTCGGAATCCCGTAGCGCGCGAAAGACGTCGCCGGCCCGTCGATAGTGCTGAAGGGCGCGGTCGAACTCGCCGGCATCCGAGTGGAAGAGCGCCGTCATCCAGAGCGCGCGCCCGCGGAGCCTGCCGTACTGCTTCTGCCGGGCGTCGCCCTCGATCCGGGTCAACTCCGGGAGGACCGAGGGATCTTTCTTGGGGTAGAGACAGGCGACGACGATACGCTCGCGAGCCCACTCCATGTACGGACTGCCGCCGTCTTGGAGGAGACGGCGGGATTCGCGAAAGGTGTCGCAGGAGCGTTGCCCAGCGTCCTGGAGGCGTTGCGCCTCTTGGAGGGCTTTATAGCCGAGGGCCTGGGTGCGGGGCGGGTCGCGGGACGGGCCGGAGGGGGGCGATGCCAGGGCGAGGGCGGCGTCGCGTGGCAACGCGTCGCCCGTCGTTCGGAAGATCGCCTCGCCCACCTGCCGGGTGCGCAGCGGAGGTGCGTTCGGGTGGCCGGTGAGGTAGGCGTCCGACCAGGCCGGGAGGAGCTCGGCCAGGAAGTAGTCGGCGAGGATCGACGGGGATTCGTCTGCGAGGGCGTCGATCGCCGCGGGGCCTCTTGCGAGGGCGGCGCGGGCGCGGGCGCGGTCCTCTTCGATCGTGGAGTGGTGGGCGGGGGGAAGCTCCTCGATGCGCTTCCGCGCTTCGTCGGCCCAGGGGGAGGTCGAGTCGCGCTCGAGGAAGTCTTCCCACGCCTTCTTCGCCGAGTCCACGAGGTGGAGTTGCTCGAGGGCGAGGGCGCGGTTGAACCAGGCTTCGGGTGGGGCGCTTTCAATCGCGATCGCCCTCTCGGCCGCCTCCAGCGCCTTCGGGATGTCGGCGGGCTCGTCGAGGCGGCTCGCGCGCACGAGGTAGGCCGCGGCGAGGTCGCTCTGAAGGCGGGCGTTCTTCGAGTCCTGGGCCGTCGCGGATTCGAGCGCCTTGACGGCCTTGCCGATGTCGCCCGAGACGAGGTACGTGACGGCGAGAGCGCCCAGGGCCTCGGGTGACGTGTCGCCTTCGGCTTTCTCACGGATGCGGGCGACCGCGCCCAGGACCGCCGGTGAGTGTGCGTCCAGGCCCTGGGGTCTGTCGCCCGAGCGCAAGATCACGAGGCGGCCGTGCTGGAAGCCTCCCGTGAGGCGGGGCTCGACGAAGCGCGCCGTGCCCATCGCCTGGGCCAGCTCGGCCACGAGCGGCGATGCCGGGCGCGCCGACCGCGCGTGCCAGAGCTGCTGGAAGGCCAGGAACACGCTGGCCGCGATGGCGAGGATCGCGGCCACGCGGAACGCGGGGCGGCGCACGAACGGCAGCACGAGGGGCGGAGTTCTTGGGAGCGCCTCCTCGGCTTCTTCGTCCAGGGCGAAGCGGAGCGTCTCGGCGAAGGTCTCGTGGCAGGTCGGGCAGCTGCCCAGGTGCTCGTCCATGCGAGCGGCCTCGGCCCCGGTGAGTCGTCGCTCGGCGTGCGCGGCTATCTGGCCCGGATCGGGATGGTCGCCTGTACTAGGCACGTTTTCCGGCTCTCGTGTCACGGCTCACCTTCCCGGCGGGCGGCCGTGTCATGCCCTTGAGACGGACGCGACGCGGCTTGTTCCGAAGCTGGGACGACATCTTGGATCCCGAAAGCCGCATCCCAGTCGAGCGTCGAGAGAAGCTCCCGGGCGGCCTCGGGACCGATGCCTTCCGCCTCGAGGGCGGCCCGCAGGCCCTTCAGGACGTCTTCCTTCTTTCGATACAGCGACTTCTGGTCGAGGCCGAGGGACCGGGAGGCCTCGGCCACCGTGAGGCCCGACTCGAGGTGCAGGCGCATGAAGACGCGGTCGGGCGCGGGCAGCCGCGACAGCGACCGGCGGATCACCGCGAAGGTCCGCTCGGCGAGGGCCTGGCGCTCGGCCCGCTCGACGGCCGAGGCGCCGCTGTCGAGCCGGGCGGGCTCGGAGCCGTTGCCGACCGGGACGCGTCCCGGCCGATACGGGAGCCTCAGGCAGAGCGCGTGAAGCGCGTCGCGCGTCTCGGTCACGCGCGGGTCGCTCTGGATAACACCGCAGGCCTCGTCGAAGCTCAGCCCGTCGCGGAACATCAGGCACTCGAGCCGGAGCGCCACCGTCCCCAAACGGCGCGCCTCGGCCGAGGAGCGCCACTTGCCGAAGCGCCGCACCTGGAAGTCCAGGTAGAGTCGGTTGATCACCGCTGTCAGGTAGGTCTTGAGCGAGCTGCGTCCCTGGAACTTGGCCAGGATCTCGTAGTTGCTCTCGACGAGTCGCGTCTTGACCACCGAGGCGAAGTCCTCGGCATCGCCTCCCCGCAGGCCGCGGCGCGCGCAGACCCACGCGATCACGCGCTCGATGACGGCGAGTTCCGAGAGGAACTGCTGCTCGCGAGTCATCCCGCTCCAGGCCGCGGCTCCCCCGCCGCTCCCGTGGCTATCCTTCCGGTGCGGAGGATGATACGGCGAAAGTGCACCGCCGGTGCTCGATCCCATCAGGGCAGCCCTCCCCTTGCCGGTACAAGAAGCAAAGGGGCCCGATCGTTACGCTCCGGCACGATCGACGCGTGCGCCCGTGTTAGCCTGTTCGGATGAACGTTTTGATGATCGGGGACGTCGTGGGGAGCCCCGGCCGCGACATCCTGGCGAAGGCGCTGCCGCTCGTCTTCAAGAAGTACGCGATCGACTACTGCGTGGCGAACGTGGAGAACGCCGCGGGCGGCTTCGGCGTGACCAAGGACGTCTGCGACGAGATCCTGGACGCCGGGGTGGACTGCCTCACCTCCGGCAACCACATCTGGGACAAGAAGGAGATCCTGGGTGTGGTCGACCTGATCCCGCAGCTCTTGCGGCCGCTCAACTACCCCGCCACGCAGCCCGGCCGCGGCTCGCACGTGGGCAAGGCGCGTCGCAGCGGGGCCCCGGTCGCGACGCTGAACCTCTCCGGTCGGGTGTTCATGCATGGGGCCATGGACGATCCCTTCACGCTCGGCCTGGCCGAGGTCGAACGGCTGCAGCAGGAGGCCAAGGTCATCCTGGTCGACATGCACGGCGAGGCCACCTCCGAGAAAACGGCGATCGCCCACTACTTCGACGGCAAGGTGACGGCCGTCGTGGGCACGCACACCCACGTGCCGACCTGCGACCACCGCGTGTTGCCGGGCGGCACGGCCTACTGCAGCGACCTCGGCATGACCGGGCCCTACGACTCGGTGATCGGGGTCGAGAAGAGCGTCGTGATCCAGCGCTTCCTGACCGCCATGCCCAATCGCTTCGAAACGGCCAAGGGCGACCCGCGCTTCGCCGCGGTCGTGGTGGACGCCGACGAGCAGACGGGACGGGCGCGCGCGATCGATCGCATGCTTCTGAGCGAGGACGACCTCAAGCGGCTCTAAAGGCCGGCTATACTCTCGGGCGTGCCGGCCCACCCTGTGAAGAGAGCCACAGCCGATCCGCTGGGATCCGTCTTCGACGCTCTGCCGATCGGGCTCTACGTGGTGGACCGCGAGCTCAAGGTGGTGGCGTGGAACCGCCTGCGCGAGCGCGGGCCGCTCGGGCGGCCCCGAAGCCTCGCGGTCGGGCGGCCGCTCCGGGCGGTGCTCGGCAAGGAGGGCTTCGCCGCGACCGAGCCCGTGCTGCGGCGGGTGCTGCGCAGCGGCAAGGCGCACGAGGAGATCGTCGAGACCTCGGGCAGCCTCTACCACGTGCGCCGGCTCCCGGTCGGGCGCGGCAAGCAAACGACCCACGTGCTCTCGTGGTTCGAGGACATCACCGAGCGGCGCCAGCTCGAGATGGGGCTCATCGCCCGCGATCGGCTCGCCTTCCTCGGCCAGCTCGTCTCGGGCGTCGCTCACGAGATCTCGAACCCGCTCGCGGGCATCGCCGGCTGCGCCGAGGCGCTCGCGTCGCTCGCGGCGAAGGGCGGGCGCGAGCAGCGGCGCGAGGCGCGCCAGTTCCGCGACCTGATCCGGACCGAGGTCGCGCGCTGCGAGCGGATCGTCCAGTTCCTGCTCGACTCGTCGCGCTCCGATGTCGGCGAACGGGCCGACGTGGGCGAGACGCTGGCGCTCTCGCTGCGCCTGCTCGAGCGCCACCCCGCGCTCGCGCGGCTGCGCGTGCGGGCCAGCCTGCCGAAGACGCTGCCCGCCGTGCAGATCGACCCGGGCTCGCTCAAGCAGGTGGTGATGGCGCTGGTGATGAACGCCTCGGCGGCGATGCCCTCGGGCGGCACGCTCAGCGTCGCCGCCACCCGCAGGGGGCGGGCGCTCCACCTCGACGTCGCCGACACCGGCCCGACGCTGCCGGAGGCCGAGCGCGCCCACGTCTTCGAGCCGTATGCCACCGCCGATGCCCAGCGGGGGGCAAACCTCGGGCTCGCCGTCGCCCGGGGCCTGCTCCGCAGCCGCGGGGGCGACCTGGTCTACAAGCCCCGCAAGGACGGCAACGTCTTGCGCGTCGTCCTGCGCGTCGCTACAGGGACACGATGAACGTTACCGGCTTCCGCGTGCTCGTCGCCGAGGACGAGCAGACGTTCGGCCTCACGGTCACCCGCTTCCTGCAGAAGGCGGGCCACGAGGTCAAGATCTGCACCAACGGCAAGACCGTCCTGAAGGCGCTCGACTCCGCCGAGTGGGACGTGCTGCTGCTCGACCTCAAGCTGCCCG
>Ga0214473_10008928_pt1 | contig 11849 bp, 8 predicted proteins | sample RVTome_7_FD_203509 | JGI IMG/M metagenome (GOLD analysis project Ga0214473, IMG submission 203509) | Soil microbial communities from uranium-contaminated site in the Upper Colorado River Basin, Wyoming, United States - RVT98D197 | ecosystem: Environmental > Terrestrial > Soil > Contaminated >...
AGGCCGCGAGCCCCTCCAAGAGCGGCAGCTTGCGCCACCTTTCCTCCTCAAGCCTTGCGACTCGAGGAACGTATCCGGCATTAGCCCTCCTTTCGAAGGGGTATTCCGGTCTCCAGGGCAGGTCACTCACGTGTTACTCACCCGTGCGCCACTAGGACCGCCGAATTATTGCTAACCCGACGATCCCCGTTCGACTTGCATGTGTTAGGTACGCCGCCAGCGTTCGCTCTGAGCCAGGATCAAACTCGCCATGTATGAACCGACAAATCTGAAGCCTGGTCCCTAAAGCCCAACCGTTTTTCGAGTGTTGCTTCGGTCGAGCGCAAGGTACTCAGTAGTTCCGGATGGTGCTCACACTTCGTCGGTGAGCCAGTAACATATGCGATTTTCAAAGAACGGCGGGGCGCGAACCCCTCTTGAGTTGAAACGAGGTCAGCTGGATACTTCCGACCGGCTGCCTTCTCTCAACACCCGCCCCAGTTTTACCAACTTCGGAGGCACGGGCAAGGAGTGATGATACTCATGACCGGACGAGGTGTCAAGAAGTTCTTTGCGTCAAGCGTTCCCGGCTGCCCCGATCTCGAGGCGGACCTCCCTGAACCGCCGCTTACCCACCTTGATCAGATAGCTCTGCCCGGCGGCCAGCGACCGGTTGACGTCGAGCACGCGCTCCCCGTCCACCTCGACGGCGCCCTGGGTGATGAGCCGGCGGGCCTCGGACGTGGAGGGGACGAGCCCGGCGTCCTTCAGGACCACCGAGACTGAGGCCGCTTCTCCTCGGTCAGACAGGACAATCTTTTCAACATCTTCTGGCACTTCCTTCCTTTGGACGACTCGCAGGAAGGTGCTCGCGGCCTCGTCCGCCGCGGTCCGGCCATGGTACGTATCGGTGATGGTCCACGCGAGGCGCTTCTTGGCCTCCATGGGGTGAAGCGCCCGGAGCGCGGCGACCTCCACGTCAGGCACCCGGGTGACGAGCTCGAAGTACCTGAACATCAGATCGTCGGGCACGGACATCAGCTTGCCGTACATGTCGATGGGCGATTCGGCGATGCCCACATAGTTGCCCAGGCTCTTGGACATCTTTTGCACGCCGTCCAAGCCCTGCAGAATGGGGACAGTCACCGCGATCTGGGGTTCTTGGCCGTGCGCGCGCTGGAGATCGCGGCCCACCAGAAGATTGAAAGTCTGGTCCGTTCCTCCGAGCTCCACGTCGGCGCCGAGGGCGACGGAATCGTAGCCCTGGGCGATCGGGTAGAGGAACTCGTGCAGGCTGATCGGCCGCCCCGACGCGTGCCGCGCCGCGAAGTCCTCTCGCTGGAGCATCTGAGCCACCGTCAGGTGAGCCGTCTCGCGGATGATGCCCTCGAAGGTGAGCGGCGCCAGCCACGTCGAGTTGAACTCCACCCGCGTCCGGCTCATCTCGAGGATTCTCCCGAGCTGAGCGCGGTACGTCTCGGCGTTCACCCGGATCTCGTCCCACGTCAGCGGCTTTCGCGTCTCGGACCGCCCCGTCGGATCGCCGATCATCCCGGTGAAATCTCCGAGGATGATGATCACCTGGTGTCCGAGGTCCTGGAAGTCGCGCAGCTTCTGGAGCACGAGGGTGTGACCGAGATGCAGATCGGGCGCGGTGGGGTCGAGCCCCAGCTTGACCTTGAGTGGAATCCCGCCCGCGAGCGAGCGCTTGAGCTTCTCGCGCAACTCCGCCTCGACGATGATCTCCGCGGTGCCACGGCGCAGGCGGGCCATCTGCTCGTCCACGGGCATGCGGGGTGGCCCGGGGTCGACTGAGGGACGGCTCGTGCTCACGTCTGTATAATATCAGCGTATGGCGCGTCGGCGAGGCGGGAAAGCAGCGGCCCAGTCGGGCCGCCGATGGGGCCGCTGGCTTCTCGTGACCTGCCTCGTCGTCTTGCTGGTCGGGATCGTCGGCGCCGGCACCGCCGCCCTCTGGGCCTTCACGATCCTGCCTCGCTCGCTGCCGTCGGTGGCCGCGCTCGAAAAGTTCGATCCCAGCGAGGGCACCAAGGTCTACGACGACAACGACGAGCTGATCACCGAGTTCCACGTCGAGCGCCGCATCTTCGTGCCGCTCGCGCAGATCCCCAAGCCCCTGCGCGACGCCGTCATCGCCACCGAGGACGCGCGCTTCTACTCCCACTTCGGCGTCGATCCGACGGGGATCGCCCGCGCGATCTACCAGAACTTCAGGCGCGGGCGGATCGTGGAGGGCGGCAGCACGATCACCCAGCAGCTCGCCAAGGTGCTCTTCCTCACGCCCGACAAGAGCCTCGAGCGCAAGCTCAAGGAGGCCGTGCTCGCCCTCGAGCTCGAGCGCCGCTACTCGAAGGACCGGATCCTCGAGCTGTACCTCAATCAGATCTACTTCGGCCACGGGGCCTTCGGGATCGAGGCGGCGGCGCGCACCTTCTTCGGCAAGGGGGTGGGCGAGCTGGTGCTGCCCGAGTCGGCGCTGCTCGCGGGGCTGCCCAAGGCGCCCGCCATCTACTCGCCCTTCGAGCATCCCGACGCCGCGAAGCGGCGGCGCGCCACCGTGCTCGGCCGCATGGTGGAGACGGGCCTGCTTCGACCTGATCAGGCCAAGCGCGCGGGCGGAACGGAGCTCGCGCTGGTCCCGCCGGAGCGTCGCCGCACCACGGGCCAGTACTACCTCGAGTACGTCCAGCAGCTCCTGGAGCAGCAGTACGGCGCCGACATCGTCTACAAGGGCGGGCTCCACGTCTACACGACGCTGTCACCTGCCGTGCAGCTCAAGGCGGAGCACGCGCTGCGGGAAGGCCTCCGCGCGCTCGAGTCCCGGCGCGTGGCGGCCGCCGCGAAGAAGGGAGCTCCCGTTCCGGCTACCGCCGTCGACCGGCCGGAGGGGGCCCTCCTCGCCCTCGAGCCCCAGACGGGCTACATCAAGGCCATGGTCGGCGGTTACGATTTCTTCAAGAGCGAGTTCAACCGCGCCGTGCAGGCCCGGCGCCAGCCGGGCTCCGCCTTCAAGCCGTTCGTCTACATCGCCGCCCTCGAGTCCGGTCTCACGCCGGCCAGCGTGATCGACGACTCGCCCATCGAGTACCCGATCGGCAAGAACGGCAAGCCGTGGAAGCCCGACAACTACGACCGGAAGTTCCGCGGCCCCATCACCTTCCAGCAGGCGCTCGAGGAGTCGGTCAATGTCGCCGCCGTCAAGGTCCAGGAGCAGATCGGGATCCGCCGCACCGTCGACGTGGCGCGCCGCCTGGGCGTGGACAGTCCGCTCGGCGAGAATCTGTCCATCGCCCTCGGCACCTCGGACCTGACCCTGCTCGAGCTGACGTCCGCCTACGGAGCCCTCGCCAACCAGGGCGCCTGGGTCCACCCGAGCGCCATCCGGTACGTACTCGACTCCCAGCAGAAGCTCCTGGAGGAGAACGCGCCCCAGGGCAAGCAGGTGCTTTCACCCGAGGTCGCCTATGTCGCCACCCACATGCTCAAGGGCACGATCGAGCGTGGCACGGGCGTGGCGGCGAGGGCACTCGGGCGCCCCGCCGCCGCCAAGACGGGGACGACCAACGACTATTCCAATGCGTGGTTTGTCGGCTATACGCCGAGGCTCGCGACGGGAGTCTGGGTGGGCTATGACCGCCCGCGAAGCCTGGGCCGGGACGAGACCGGCTCTCGCGTGGCCGTCCCGATCTGGACGGCCTTCATGGCGGACGCCCTAGCGGGCACACCGGTGGAGGACTTCGCCATCCCCGATCGCGTGGTTGTGGTGCCGGTGGATCTCACCGTGGGCGGCGGCTGTGTGCGGCCCGTGATGATGGCCTTCGTGGCGGGAACCGAGCCCAAGACGACCTGCGGTCCAACCAGTCGGGCTCCGAGCCTCTCCCTGCCACCCCGGCCGGAAGCCGGGGCCCAGGCGCTCACGAGCCCGCCCCTCAGCGCCTCCCAGGAAAATCCGCCCCTCGGTCCCGCAGCGATCCCGGCGGCGATCCCCACGGTCAGCCCTCCCCCGCCCCCCGCCCTGCCCCGGGCCCCAAGTTCCCCCAACCCTTCGAGCCGGCTCCTGCCGCCACGGCCCCAGCCTCAGGGCCCGTAGCCCGGCCGGACCCGGCGGCCGGCACCTGGAGCTCTAGGCAGTCTCGCTCGCCTTCACCCCGAATCGCGCGGCCGCCTTCACCCAATCGCCGCCGCCGAGCAAGTCTCTCAAGACGGGAACGAGCTCGGGGACGGGAACGCGCACCTGCTCCATCGAGTCGCGGTCCCGGATGGTCACCCGGCCGTCGCCGGCCTCGCCCTTTTCCGCATCGCCGACGGTCTGCACGTCCACCGTGACGCAGTAGGCCGTGCCGATCTCGTCCTGGCGGCGGTAGAGCCTGCCGATGGCCGCCGTGTCGTCGTAGTAAGCCGTCCAGTGGCGGGCGAGCTGGTCGCGGATCGCCTGAGCCATCTTCACGATCTCGTCCCGCTTCTTGAGCAGCGGGAGCACGGCGACGGACACGGGGGCGAGCTCGGGGTGCAGGCGCAGCACGACGCGCTTTTCCCCGCGCACCTCCTCCTCGCGATAGGCCTCGGCGAGAAAGGCGAGCAGCAGCCGGTCGACGCCGGCGGCCGGCTCGATCACATAGGGGACCACGTGCTCCTTGCGCTCCTCGTCGAAGTACGTCAGCGACTTGCCGCTCGCCTTCGCGTGCTGCTTGAGATCGAAGTCCGTGCGGTTGGCGATGCCCATCAACTCGCTCCAGCCGATGGGGAAGCGATACTCGACGTCCACCGTGCGCTTGGCGTAGTGGGCGAGCTCGTCCTTGTCGTGCTCGCGCAGCCGCAGGTTCTCCCGCCCGAGGCCGTAGCGCGCGAAGAAAGCCATGCAGTCGACGATCCAGCGCTCGTGCCAGTACTCGTCGGCGGGCCGGCCGTCGACCGCGTCGTTGGGATTGACGAAGTACTCGATCTCCATCTGCTCGAACTCACGCGTCCGAAAGATGAAGTTGCCCGGCGTGATCTCGTTCCGGAACGACTTGCCGATCTGGCCGATGCCGAAGGGCAGCTTGCGCCGCATGGATTGCAGCACGTTGTCGAAGTTGACGAAGATCCCCTGGGCCGTCTCCGGCCGCAGGTAGGTCACGGCGGCGTCCTCCTCCACCGGGCCCATGAAGGTCTTGAACATGAGGTTGAACTGGCGCGGCGCCGTCAGCTCTCCCCTGCCGCACTCGGGGCAGAGGGTGCGCCGGGCGCCGCAGTGGCCGCACGGCTCCCCCGCCGCCAGCGTGAACTTGTTGCCCTTGGTGGCGGGGCAGTAGTGCAGCCAGGCGACCTCGTCGACCTTGTCCGCGCGAAACCGGCGGCGGCATTCGCGGCAGTCCACCATCGGATCGGTGAAGTGATCGACGTGGCCGCTCGCCTTCCACACCGCGGGATGCATGATGATGGACGCGTCGAGCCCCAGCATGTCGGCGCGCCGCTGGATGAATTCCCGCCACCACGCCTGCTTGATCTTGTTCTTGAGCTCGACCCCGAGCGGCCCATAGTCCCAGCAGGAGCCGGTGCCACCGTAGATCTCGCTCGACTGGAAGACGAATCCACGCCTCTTGCACAGCGACACGAGCATTTCCATGCTGGCTGACATGACCAGAGGATAGCACGCTCCCCCCGGACGCCGCACACGGGCGGGTCGCTCAACAGTGTCCGGAGGCGAGGCGGCAAGGGCGGTGCTGCCCGAGGCGTATTCTCTTTACGTTGAGGGCAGCGCCGCCCTCGTCAGGGAAGCGGATGGGCCCTGTTCAGGGACCCGCCGGCGGGTCGGCGACGTGGGCGAGAGAGCGGCGCACCTGGCCGAGGAACCGCGTCGAGCGCGAGGGGCGGCCCGCCAGCCGCGCGACCAGGCCATCGACGAGGGCGCCGATCTCGCGCTCGAGGGCGGGAGCGGGGCTCAGCCGGAGCGCCTCATCCCACCGGAGTCCCCGCAGCCGCGCGAGCGTGCCCACGACCGCTCCCGACAGAGGCAGGGCGTCGGCGCCGACCGCGCAGCCGGCGCAGATCAGGCCGCCCGCCCCGACGTCGAGCGCGGCTCCCGCGAACGGGTACGCCCGCTCGCAAGACACGCAGCGGTCGATCCGCGGGCGATGACCGAGGAGGTCCACGGCGCGAACGGCGAAGCATACGGAGATCCAGGCGGGGCGCCGCGAGCCCTCGAGCGCCCTGAGGTCCCGGACGAGGAGTCGGAAGAGCGCCCCGTGGGGGTCGCGGTCAGCGGACAGGCGCGTCACGCACTCGACCGCCCACGCGCCCTGCCCCAGACGCTCGAGGTGCTCGCGGACGCCGACGAAGGGCTCGATGATGTCGAAGTGGTCCACCTGGACCAGCTCGCTGCGCCCGGTGTCGAAGAAGATCAGGTCGCCTAGCGTGAACAGCTCGAGCGCGCTGCCGAAGCGAGAGCGCGGCCGCCGCGCGGACTTGGCCACGCCGCGCAGCTTGCCGAACTCGAGCGTGTAGAAGTCCACGAGCCGGTCGCTCTCGCCGAGCGCGCGCCGGCCGATGACCACCGCCTGCGTCTTGTAGATCGCCATTCTACGAGGTGAGGAGGAAGCCGAACTCTCGCAGGGCCTTCTCGTCGGTACGCCAGTTGCGCCGGACCTGGACGGTCAGGTCCAGGTACACCTTGATGCCGAAGAAGCGCTCGAGCTCCACGCGGGCGGTGGCGCCGATCCGCTTCAGCATGGCCCCGCCCTTGCCGATGACGATCCCCTTCTGGGAGTCGTGCTCGACGAAGATGCTCGCGCGGATGTACAGGCACTCCGGACGCTCGCGCTCGGTGAGCTCGCTCACGCGCACTGCGCACGCATAGGGGACTTCCTGGTGGGTCAGGTCGAAGATCTTCTCGCGCACGACCTCCGCGACGAAGAATGTCTCCGGCTGATCGGTCAGGTAGTCGGACGGAAAGTACGGGGGGCGCTCGGGCATGGCGTGGACGACGAGATCGAGGAGGCGGTCGCAGTTGGTTCCCTGCTCCGCCGAGATTGGCACGATCTCCGCGAAGGCGTAGCGGGCACGATAGGCGGCGATGAGAGGCAGGAGCTTCGCCTTCGGCGCCACGAGGTCGATCTTGTTGAGGCAGCAATAGACGGGCACGCGGCAGGCCCGCAGTCGGTCGAGCCCCTCGCCGCCGGCCCCATCGGTCCGCGCCGTCGCGTCGGCGACCCAGCACACCACGTCGACGTCCTCGAGCGCCCGCTCCACCGTCTTTCGCATGAGCCGATCGAGCTGGCCCGAGGCGGGGTGGAGCCCCGGCGTATCGATGAAGACGATCTGGGCGGAGGGCAGGTGCTTGATGCCGGTGATGCGCGTCCGCGTGCTCTGCGGGCGGCGCGACACGATCGCCATCTTCTGCCCGACGAGCCGATTGAGCAGCGTCGACTTGCCCACATTGGGCGCGCCGACGAGGGCGGCGAAGCCGGCGCGGTGCGGCGGGCCGGGCGTGGGGTGGCTCATGGCGCGGGGAGGAGGCCCGTCCACAGGCGGTCGGGGACGGGGCCGCGCGCGGCCCGCGAGAGGATCTCGCGCTCGCGCTCGTGCATGCGCCGGGCGTCCGCGGGTCCGTGGTCGTCATAGCCGGCCAGGTGCAGAAGGCCGTGCACGAGCAGGAGGTCGAGCTCCAGCGCGACCGGCACGCCCAGGCGCCGCGACTGGCGCGCCGCCGTCTCCGCCGAGATGACCACTTCCCCCAGGAGCGGCGAGGGCCCGGGCCCCGCGAGGTTGAAGGCGATGACGTCGGTGGCCCGGCGCCGGCCGAGGTAGCGCGCGTGGAGACGGCGGATTTCCCGGTCATCCACCATGCTCACGTGGATCTCGCGGTCGGGCGGGCCGAGGGCGGCAAGCGTACGCCCGGCCAGCCGGCGCAGGCGGGGGAGGGAGACCGGGACCTGCCGCTGCCGGTTCGTGACCTCGACGCTCAAGCGGGCGGCGGGCCGGGCGGCCCGCCCTCCGACGGCGCCGTCCGGCGGGCGCCCCCACTCGACGGGAGGCGATCGTAGGCGCGGACGATCGCCGAGACGAGGTCGTGCCGCACCACATCGCGGTCGTCGAAGTAGACGAAGCGGATGCCCTCGATCCCCTGCAGCACGCCCTGGATCTCGATGAGCCCGGACGGGCGGCTGGCGGGCAGGTCGACCTGGGTGATGTCGCCCGTGATCACCATCTTGGCGTTGAAGCCGAGCCGCGTGAGGAACATCTTCATCTGCTCCGAGGTCGTGTTCTGCGCCTCGTCGAGGATGATGAAGGCGTCGTTCAACGTGCGCCCCCGCATGTAGGCGAGCGGCGCGATCTCGATGGCGCCCTTCTCGGTGAGGGCCACCACCTTGTCGGGCTCCAGCATGTCGTAGAGCGCGTCGTAGAGTGGCCGCAGATAGGGATGCACCTTGTCGACGAGGTCGCCGGGAAGGAAGCCGAGCCGCTCTCCCGCCTCGACGGCCGGGCGCGTGAGGATGATGCGCGCGACCTCGCGCTTGACGAGGGCCGAGACGGCCATGGCCACGGCGAGGTAGGACTTGCCCGTGCCCGCGGGCCCGATGGCGATCACGAGGTCGTGGCTCCGGATCGCGTCGAGGTACCGCTTCTGGTTCACCGTCTTCGGCGCGATGAGCTTGCGCCGTGAGGGCACGGCGACGGCATCGGCAACCAGGGTCTTCACGTCCACCGCCGGCTCGTGCCCGGCCAGCCGCAGCGCCGAGCGGATGTCGGAGGCGCCGAGCGAGGGCCGGTCGCGCAGCATCTGGACGAGGTCGCGGAGGACGCGCTCCGCCTCGGCCACCTGGCGCTCGCCCCCTCTGAGGGTGACGTCGTGGCCGCGGGCGGTAATGCGCACGTCGTACTGGGACTCGAGCGCCCGCAGGTGCTCGTCGTGCCGGCCGAGGAGGGCGAGGTGATTGAGGTCCGGAGGCAGGACAATCCGGTGCGTCACGTGTTCGGCTTCCGTCAACGAGCGCTCATGCCTCCCAGCCCGAGGATATCACGGCCCGCCCGGCCGGGGCTGATCCGGGGGCAGGTCGAGCTTGAGGTGCAGCTCCTTGAGCCGTCGCGGGTCGACGGCCGAGGGCGCCTGCATCATCAGATCCTGCGCCTGCTGGTTCATCGGGAACGCGATGACCTCGCGGATATTGCGTTCGTCGGCCAGGAGCATGACGATCCGGTCGATGCCGGGCGCCGAGCCGCCGTGGGGCGGGGCGCCGTAGCGGAAGGCGTTCAGCATGCCGCCGAACCGCGCCTCGACGTCCGCGCGGCCGTATCCGGCGATCTCGAAGGCCTTGAACATGATGTCGGGCCGGTGGTTCCGGATGGCGCCGCTCGACAGCTCGATGCCGTTGCACACGATGTCGTACTGGTAGGCCTTGATCGTGAGCGGGTCCTGCGTCTCGAGCGCCTCGAGCCCGCCCTGCGGCATCGAGAACGGGTTGTGGCTGAACCCGATCCTCTTCGCCTCCTCGTCCCACTCGTACATCGGGAAGTCGGTGATCCAGCACAGCCGGAAGGCGTCGCGCTCGACGAGGTCGAGATCCTCGCCGAGCTTGACGCGGACCTTGCCGGAGAGGGGGTCGGCCGTCTCGCGCTTGTCGCACACGAAAAAGACGGCGTCGCCCGCCCCGACCCCCGCCGCCCGGCGGAGCGCGCCGAGCCGCTCGGCGTCGAGGAACTTCGCGATGGGCCCGCGCGCGCTCCCGTCGCCGAGCGTCACGTAGCCGAGGCCGGGCGCCCCCTGCTCCTTCGCCCAGGCATCCAGCTTGTCGAAGAAGCTCCGGGGGCGGGCCGCGGCGCCGGGAGCGGGGATGGCCCGGATCACGGCGCCGGCCGCCGCCGCGCCGGCAAACACCGTGAAGCTGGATCCGGCGAAGACCTGCGTCGCGTCGGCGATGACGGTCGGGTTGCGCAGGTCCGGCTTGTCCGTCCCGTACCTCGCCATCGCCTCGTCGAAGGGGATGCGCGGGAAGGGCGGCGGCGTGGCCGTGCGTCCGCCGCCGAACTCCTCGAAGACGCCGTGCAGCACCGGCTCGATCGCCGCCCACACATCCTCCTGCGTGACGAAGGACATCTCGAAGTCGAGCTGGTAGAACTCACCGGGCGAGCGGTCGGCGCGGCCGTCCTCGTCGCGAAAGCACGGCGCGATCTGGAAGTATCGGTCGAAGCCCGCCACCATCAGGAGCTGCTTGAACTGCTGCGGCGCCTGGGGCAGCGCGTAGAACTTGCCGGGGTGGACCCGGCTCGGCACGAGGTAGTCCCGGGCGCCCTCGGGCGAGCTCGATGTGAGGATCGGCGTCTGGAACTCGGAGAACCCGGCCGCGATCATGCGGCGCCGGATGCTCCCGATCACCTGCGAGCGCAGGACGATATTGTGGTGGAGCTTGTCGCGGCGCAGGTCGAGGAAGCGGTATCGCAGGCGCGCGTCCTCGGGGAACTCCGCCTCGCCGCTGACCTGGAGGGGCAGCGGCTCTGCCGTCGACAGCACGGCCAGCTCGCGCACGGTGACCTCGATCTCGCCGGTGGCGAGTCTCGGATTGACCGCGTCGGGCGCCCGGCCCACCACCTCGCCCGTCACGCTCACCACCGTCTCCGGGCGCAGGCTCTCGACCTGGGCGAAGACGGGGCTCTCGGCGTCGATCACGCACTGGGTCAGGCCGTAGTGGTCCCGCAGGTCGACGAAGATCAAATTGCCGTGGTCCCGCTTGCGATGGATCCAGCCGGCGAGCCGGGCGGCCTCACCCACGTGGACCGGCCGGAGCTCGCCACACGTGTGAGTGCGATAGGGATGCATGGCCCCTCGGTCTACCGCGGCCCCACTCCGGGGGATCCGAGCCTGATCAGCTCGTCGGCGAGCCCGTCGAGCGGCACCGATCGCTGTTCGCCCGATCGCATCTCGCGCAGCAGCGCTTCGCCACGCGCCAGCTCATTGTCTCCGGCGATGACCGCCCATGCCGCTCCCAGCCGGTTGGCCCGCTCGAGCTCCCGGGGAAGCTTGCGGGTGCCGTATCCCAGCTCGACGGGCACCCCGCGCTGCCGCGCCCGGCGCGCCGCCGGCAGCAGGCGCCGGAGGGCGGCCTCGCCGAGCGGGATGAGCAGGGCGATCGGACCCGCCGTCCCCGCGCCCTCGCCGGCAAGCAGCACGACGCGCTCGAGACCGATCGCGAAACCGATCCCGGGATCGGCGGGGCCCTCGAGCTGCTCGATGAGCCCGTCGTAGCGCCCGCCGCCGGCGACGGCATTCTGGGCGCCCAGCTCGCTGGTCAGCACCTCGAAGGTCGTGCGCACATAGTAGTCGAGCCCGCGCACGAGCCGCGGGTCGACCGTGTAGGGGACGCCCATGGCCTCGAGACACTGGCGCACGGTGTCGAAGTGCCGCGCGGCCTCGGGTGACAGGGAGTCGAGGATGGACGGCGCCTTTTCGATGATCGGCTGGCAGCCGGGCGTCTTGCAGTCCAGCACCCGCAGCGGGTTGCGCCCGAGCCGCGCCTGGCACTCGCCGCAGAGGTCCGCCCGCCGGGGCCCGAGGTACTCGACGAGGCGCGTGATATAGGCGGGCCGGGTGCCCGCGTCTCCGATGGAGTTGACGTGGAGATCCAGGCGGTCGGCGAGGCCGAGCGCGCCGAAGAAGTCCATCAGCATGGCGATGACCTCCGCGTCAAGCGCGGGATGGGTCTCGCCGAGGGCCTCGACATTGGCCTGGTGGAACTGCCGGTAGCGGCCCGCCTGGGGCCGCTCGTAGCGGAACATGGGCCCCATGGTGTAGAGGCGGACGGGCTTGGGCTCGACGTGGAAGCCGTGCTCGATGTAGGCGCGCAGCACGGAGGCGGTCGCCTCGGGCCGCAGGGTGA
>Ga0214473_10008929_pt1 | contig 11849 bp, 10 predicted proteins | sample RVTome_7_FD_203509 | JGI IMG/M metagenome (GOLD analysis project Ga0214473, IMG submission 203509) | Soil microbial communities from uranium-contaminated site in the Upper Colorado River Basin, Wyoming, United States - RVT98D197 | ecosystem: Environmental > Terrestrial > Soil > Contaminated >...
GAAATAAAAAAAGCTGAAGAAATTATATCTAAATATAAAAAATATGCGGTGAATGCCGTAGTCGCCCTTTCAAATTATTCAACGAGCCATACGAGATTCAGGGATTTCCTGACGAGGATATGCGGTGCCCGATATGCCAGTATGCCTTTATTTGATGCATCAATGCTTGAAGGCGCCATGAATGTGGACTGGAAGGCTCTTGCCAGAAGAACAAAAGACATTGCAAAGGCCGTAAACAGGGCAGAGGCCGTAGAAATAACAACGCCGAACGGCACTAATATCTCTTTCTCGAAAAAAGGCAGAAAAGCTGAGTCTGATACAGGACTCATAACAAGGCCAGGTTCATTCGGGAATCTGCCGGCAGGAGAGGTGTATCTTGCGCCATTGGAAGGTACAGCTAATGGAAGGCTTGTCCTTGAATGGGCGCCGACAAGACAGTTAAAATCGCCTGTGATGCTGGAGGTAAAAAACGGATTTGTAGCTGCAGTGTCAGGAGATGAAGGATATGTTGACTATCTGAGGTCAAAGATTTCTGAAAGGAAAGAAAATGCAAATATAGCCGAACTCGGGATAGGCACAAATGATATGGCAAAAAGACCTGATAATATTCTTGAGTCAGAAAAAATACTCGGCACAATACATATTGCGCTTGGAGACAACAGTTCTTTCGGGGGAAAAGTCAGCACGCCGTTTCATCAGGACTTTGTTTTTTTCAGGCCGACTGTGAATCTTATTCTCAAGGGCGGGAAAAAAGAAATTCTGATGAAGGAAGGGAGATTTTAAGTATGGATGTTACGAGAAATATTGTGGTTTTTATAACAGCCTCCAGTGAGGATGAGGCTTCAAAAATCGGGAGGGCGCTTGTTGAGGGAAGGCTTGCCGGCTGTGTTAATATCATAAAGAATATAAGGTCGATCTACAGCTGGCAGGGTAAGATAGAGGATGAATCAGAGGTCTTAATGGTTGTTAAGACGCAGAGCAGCCTTTGCGATAATCTTTACAAGAAGGTCAAGGAGCTTCACAGCTACACAGTGCCGGAGATTATTGCAATGCCTGTTGTTACAGGCTCCGAGGATTACCTGAACTGGCTGAATGAAGTAACAGGCTGAGGGTTGATGTTTTGCAGACATGTCATAGCATTTTCGCTCATTCTCGTCCCGATAAAATCGGGACCGACTCCTCCGCCTCGGCGGATTCGCCTGGGGCGAAGAGGCTTTTGTCTCTTTAAATAGAATTTTATGGACTATCGGCAAAAAAAACCGCTCAAACGCCACGCCATGTCTGCCCTATCAATTAACACAGTTGTAACTGTAGTCGGCATAATTTTTTTGGTTGCAGTATGCGACAGAAAGGTTACCGGCAAACAGACCATGCAGGAAAAAGAAGCCCGGTATGCTGTTGCAGTTAAACCAACGCCTGTTTTAAACACGCCTGATTTTTCTTCTGTATTTGGAGGCAATGATGGCAAGACACTCAAGCTTAACCCTAAAAAACATGTTGAAGAGGTTGAATTTATTGCCCTGCCCGGATCTGTATTCACTATAGAAAAAACAGTCAGTAAAGGCAGTCATGAAATCCTCAAGGTGAAGACAGAAGATTATCCATATGAAAAGCAGAAGGGATATTATATTGACAGCAGGTTTGTTGAAAAGAAAGTTGAAAGACCTGCTGGACGTAAAAAAAATCTCCCTGATAAAGACACGATAATAAACAGGCTTCTTGCAGCAAAAGGCGCTATATATGTCTGGGGAGGCAACTATGTTAGGGGCATACCTGAGATGCTTGAGTTTTACCCCGTTAGAAAGAAGGCCCCATCCGAGCTTTCTAACGGGGCAGATCAGTTGTCCGACGATATAAGAGACAGGTGGATTCTTAAAGGGGTTGACTGCTCAGGACTACTATACGAAGCAACGGACGGCTATATCCCGAGGAACGTTGAATCTCTTTTTAATTACGGCTCGCCTGTTGATGTAAAAGGCATGAGCCCTGAGGAGATAGTAAAAAAACTCAGACCTCTGGATATCATCGTATATCAAAGGCATATGGTAATAGTTCTGAGCAGCAGGGATGCTATTGAGAGCAGTATGGCGCATGGAGTGCATATCATAAGTCTGACAGGCAGACTCGATGCTCTTGGCAAAAATATGATTCCCGTTGATGATTATAAAAAAGATGAGGGCAGTGATAAGTTTGTTGCAAGAAGGTGGTATTCTGAATAAATGAAGTTTAAAATTGAAAATTCGGAATAATCTGCTAGAATAAGACAGAACTTTTTTTGCTGATATTGCGATGACATTTAAACCAATAAGAATAATTGCTGTCTTTAACAGTATCCTTGCGCTGGTTGTCATAGGCCTGTTCCTGCTGCTGGCAAGGGATATCGTTTCATTCTATTTAACCCCGGAAGGCAAGTCACAAGTTCAAATCCCTGTTAAGCGGCAAAAAAGCGGCGCGGAGAAAAGCCTGTCGGATTACAGCGCAATACTCAAGAAAAACCCGTTCGGATTTTATGCGGGTGAACTTTCGTATCTGGGATCTAAATCCGAAGGGTCAAAGATATCCTCTGATATTTCGCTTGTGGGAACTGTTTCCGGAGACAGGAAATTTGCCTATGCTATTTTTGCCGACAAGAGTAATACACAGGAGATTTTCAAGATTGGTGATTCTGTTTTCGGGCTTGGGAAGCTGGAAAAGGTGGAAAGGGACAGTGTATCAATAAATGACAAGGGCAGAATTAAAGTGATACAGATAACAGACATCATAACTATCAGGGAATCTTATTTGCCGGGGGTGAAAACTAGTATTTCTTCTCTACCTCAGCGGACCTCCGATGGTTCGCTTTCAGGCGATAAATTTGCAAAAAAGGTCGCGGACACATCATATATGGTTGACAGCCAGAAGGTTCAGCAGGCGCTTGCCAATCCGAATCAGATTATGACAGATGCAAGGCTTCTGCCCAATATTACTGACGGCAAACAAGAAGGGTTTGTACTGAAAGAGGTCAGACAGGGCGGCATATACCAGGGTCTCGGCCTTCAGGATGGAGATGTTCTTTTAAGGATAAATGAGTATAATATCTCTAATCCGGAATCTGCGCTTCAGGCATTTACAGCACTCAAGGGGATGGACAGTGTGCAGCTTGATATTATAAGAAACAGTGCGAAGATAACGATGACGTATCAGATAAGGTAGATTAAGATGCAGTGGATGGAATTATAAATTACAAATCGGGATTCAAGGGATGAACATGAAAAGAAGAAGAGTTTTATCATTATGCCTCATTTTGATTTTGGTTATCGTAACCGCCTTATCAGCTTTTGCCGGGTTAAAAAAGGCTGAAAAGGTTACTTTTAATTTCATCGACGTTGACCTCATAGCTGTTACAAAATTTATAAGTGAGATTACAGGCAAGAACTTTATATTTGATGAAAGGCTTAAGGGCAAGATAACGATAATAGCTCCTTCAAAGTTGGCTGCTGATGAGGCATATAACCTTTTTACATCTGTGCTTGAACTCAAGGGTTTTACTGTAATCTCTTCAGGAGTTGATGCATATAAGATTATCCCGGTTTCTGAGGCAAAGCAGAGGGGCATGAAGATTTCAACGGAAAGACTCCCTGTCAATGAAAGTTATATTGCAAGGCTTATAGCGCTGAAATATATATCTTCGGATGATGCCCTCAGGTTCCTCCAGCCAATCACTTCGAAAGACGGGCATATCTCAGCATTTGGTCCCGGCAATCTTCTTCTGGTTATAGATTCAGGCCTGAATATAGAAAAGATAATTTCGATAGTGGACAGCATAGACCAGCCGCCTGTAAGGGAAGGGGCAGAGATAGTCTTTCTGAAATATTCAAGTGCGGATGCAGTTGCAAAACTGCTTAATGAAGGTCTTGGACGCAGGGCAAAGACCACGCCCCAGCCAAGTACTTCTGAAGAGGCAAAGGCAATGGCAGACCCCAGGCTTAATGCCGTTATCCTTTTTGGAGACAAGGGAGTAAGGGAATCGATGAAGGGGCTGATTGCCCTGCTTGATATTCCTTCTCCGGATGCGCAGGGAAGGATAAATGTATATTTTCTCGAGAATGCGGATGCGACGGAACTGTCAAAAGTCCTTGAAGGGATACTTAAGGGCATACAGGTTTCAAAACAGCCTGTGTCGGGTGCAGCCCCTGTAACGCCGTTTGAGTCGGGCAGCGGAATAACCATCACTCCTGATAAGGCAACAAACTCGCTTATTGTCGTAGCTTCTCCGGGAGACTATCAGAATTTTGTGCAGGTTATAAAACAGCTCGATAAAAGAAGAAAGCAGGTATTTGTCGAGGCAATGATAGTGGAGGCCTCTATTGATAAATTGAGAGAGGTGGGGACCAAATGGAGGGCCATAGGAAGGCATGATGGTGAGCCCGTAATTATAGGCGGCGTAGGAACTATTGATAACAATGCTGTTCAGTCAATAATAAGCGGCCTGGCAGGCATGACTGTCGGAGGAATGGGAAATTTCATGTCCATCCCTGTCACGAAATCTGACGGCACAACATCAAATATTACCGTGCCCGGTTTCGCGGCGCTATTCAGCCTTAGTGAATTCAGGGGTGCGATAAATGTGCTTTCAACCCCTCAGATACTCACATCTGATAACAAGGAAGCGGAGATAGTTGTTGGCGAGAATGTGCCTTTTATTTCAAAAAGGGAGCGGGATATCACTACAACTAATACTGTCCTTAATTCGATCGAGAGGAAAGATGTCGGTATAACACTGAGGATTACGCCCCAGATTACCGAGGGTGATTATGTCAAACTCGATATCTACAAGGAGATTTCAGCTTTAAAACAGGACTCTGAGAATATTATAATTAACGTTGGTCCGTCCACCACTAAGCGCTCAACAAAGACATCTGTTGTTGTGAAGGACAAACAGACTGTGGTGATCGGCGGGCTGATACAGGAAAAGGATGAGGACAATATAACAAAGGTTCCGATTCTCGGAGATATTCCTCTCATCGGATGGCTTTTCAAGCAGAAAAGCACATCCAAGAAAAAGACGAACCTTCTCATATTTCTTACCCCTTATATTGTAAAAGAAGCCGAGAGCCTTGAAAAAATAACCGTTGATAAACAGAAAGAATTCGCAAGGACCGAAAAGAAATATGCCGAGGGAGAAATACTGGTTAAATTCAAAAAAGATGTTTCAGTTGAAAAGGCTATGAAGATTATATTGAATAAAGACGCTTCTCTGATAGGGTATTTGGAAAGCATAGAGGTTTACCATATAAGAATAAGGGAAGGCGGGTCTGTAGAAGATGCCGTAAAAGAGTTTTCCGCCGTGCCTGAAGTCCAGTATGCAGAGCCGAATTACAAGATTAAGATGAAATAGCTTTTTTATATGGAGACGATTGACAGCATAAAAGAAAAAGACGTAGACCTTTCCCTTATTAAAGAAGTCCCGCTTTCATTTGCCAAAGGAAATCTGATAATGCCCCTTAAAAGAGAGAACGGCAGGCTTATAGCTGCAGTTGCCGATGAGAAGGGGCTTCTTGCTCTGCTGGAACTTTCGAAACATTTCGGCCTGAATCCTCTGCCTTTGAATGTGTCAGCAGGCATTATCAATGATGCAATCAACAGATTCTACGGCCAGATTAGTTCTGCGGAAGATGTGCTTGACAATATAACAGGAGAAGACCTCTCGTCTGTTGCAACTGAATTTGAAAAACCAAAAGACATTCTCGGGCTTACTGAAGATGCGCCCATAATAAGACTTCTGAATGCGCTTTTCCTGCAGGCAGTAAAGGAGAGGGCCAGCGACATTCATATTGAACCTTACGAAAAAGAACTCGAGGTAAGGATGAGGGTGGACGGGCTCCTGCACAGGGTATTAACCCCTCCGAAGATCATTCAGGAAGCATTGATAAGCAGGATAAAGATAATGGCAAGTCTGGACATTGCGGAAAAAAGGCTTCCGCAGGACGGAAGGATAAGACTTCTTATCGGCGCAAAGGATATAGATATCAGGGTTTCCATAATACCGACAATATTTGGGGAGAGGGCTGTATTAAGGCTGCTTGACAGGAAACAAGGACTCATAGGGCTATGGGAAGTCGGTCTCAACAAGGATGACGAAAAGACACTGGAAACCCTTCTGCAGAGGACAAACGGGATATTGCTGGTTACCGGCCCAACAGGCAGCGGAAAAACAACCACGCTGTATGCGGCCCTTAACAGGATTCATACAGAAGAGAAAAATATCATAACAGTTGAAGACCCTGTTGAATACCAGCTTAAAGGCATAGGCCAGATACATGTTAATCCGAAGATCGGCCTGACATTCGCTTCAGGGCTGAGGTCGATATTGAGGCAGGACCCCGACATAATAATGGTCGGCGAGATAAGGGATTTCGAAACAGCAGAGATTGCGATACAGGCTTCCCTTACAGGACATCTTGTCTTGAGCACACTGCATACAAATGACGCGCCGTCAGCAGTCACAAGGCTTATTGACATGGGCATTGAACCATTCCTTATTGCATCATCATTAACAGGAGTTATTGCCCAGCGGCTTGTACGCGTGATATGCCCTGATTGCAAGGAATCATATAAACCCCCGGATGTAGAGCTTTCATATTTCAGCGGCCAGCCCCCGGCAATAAATCTTTACAGAGGCAGAGGGTGCGGAAAATGCAGCGGAAAAGGTTATGTTGGAAGGACAGGGATATTTGAACTTCTTATCATGACAGATGAAATAAGGCATATGATTACGGAAAAAACAGACTCGCAGAGCATAAAGAACCTTGCAAGCTCAAAAGGCATGAGGACATTGAGAGCAGACGGAATCGAAAAGGTCTTAAAGGGCATAACAACGCTTGAAGAGGTCTTGAGGGTTACACAGAAGGACAGCCTGGAAGTATAAATGCAAATTGCAAAGTGCAAAAATCAAAATGAAAAATGAAATCATTAAACTCTATAATTCTGCATTTTGCAATTTAAAATTTGCATTTTGCATTGTTTATCATGCCGATATTTCAGTATAAGGGATATAAAAGCGACGGAACAGAGACTACGGGCACCATCGAAGCAGACGGGCTTAAGGATGCTGTATCAAAGGTTAAAGATTTAGGCCTTTTCCCGAAAGAAGTCAGGGAATATATCCACAGAGAGAAAAGACTTTTTTTAAAAAGGGATGATGTTTCGCTCCTTCCTGCAATAACAAGACAGCTTTCAATACTTCTTTCTTCAGGCGTGCCTTTGTTGGAGGCATTAAAATCACTGGCTGAAGACAATAAAGGCTCGTGGAAGGGAATCCTGATAGGCATACGTGAAGGTATAGCAGGTGGTTCGAGCCTCTCAAGAACCATGTCGGAGCATAAGGATATTTTCCCTGAGTTTTATATGAATATGATTGCAGCAGGAGAGACAAGCGGAAATCTCGACAGTGTTCTTTCAAGTCTTGCAGATTATCTTGAAAAACAGGATGCGATAAAGCAAAGGGTAAAGACAGCTATGCTATATCCGGTATTTATGGTCTGCGTCGGTTTTGTTGTTCTGTCATTTCTTTTTACACTGGTTATTCCAAAGATAGTGAAGATATTCGAAGATACAAAGAGCGCCCTTCCGCTAATCACAATTATTCTTATCAAGGTAAGCAATATTTTCAGGAACTACTGGTGGCTGATTGCCGGAGCAATTACAGGGGGTGTAATCGGTTTCAGAAAATTCAGGGAAAAGAACGAGGTGTTCGTGGACAGGCTTATTATAAAAATCCCGGGCGGTATAATTCAGAATTTATATTTTGCCAGGTTTACGCGAACATTCGGGTTTCTGCTTGCCGGAGGGCTTCCTGTTCTGAGGGCGCTTGAGCTTTCTTCAAAATCGGTAGGGAACAGGTATATAGAGAATAAGATTGCAGCGGCAAGAGAGAAGGTTGCAGAAGGCGCAATGTTATCCTCATCTCTCAATGGATTCCCTCCTGTTTTATTGCAGTTAATCTCAACAGGTGAAAAAAGCGGAAGGCTGGTTGAAGTCCTGAATAAAGCAGCTGATTCCTATGAAGAGGAGTTTTCAAGAAAGGTTCAAAGGGCGCTGTCCCTGCTTGAGCCATCGATGATTCTGATAATGGGGCTTATTGTCGGATTTATAGTCTTTGCGGTCCTGCTTCCGATGTTCCAGCTGAATCAACTTGTAAAGTAGAAGAATTTTTCCCTTGAAGATAAAATTTCTTCTTGCATATCCCCCAAAAAAGTGATAAAAGATAATCAGGAGGTGCTTATGAAGAAGGTATTATTTCTGCTTGTCATTATCTTTCTTTTTTCTTCCTGTACGCATGTAATCTCAAAGCCGGTAAGAATGGGGGCGAGAACCGATGTCCCGTTCAGCAATATAAAAGCCGAGACAGATAAATACAAGGGAACAACATTTATATTGGGCGGCATTATTGTTTCAACAAAAAATACAGAAGAGGGTTCGATAATAGAGGCTGTTCAGACCCCTGTTGACAGATACGGGAGCATTATAGACTCTGATATATCATCCGGACGTTTTCTGGCAATCGAGAGAGGTTATCTTGACCCGCTGATATACAAGAAGGGCCGTCAGATAACTATTGCAGGAGAACTGATAGGCAGCAATAAAAAGAAACTGGGAGATATTGACTATACATACCCTATGTTTGAAATAAAAGAAATCTATCTCTGGAAAGAGGAGCAGGGCTATTATTACTATCGTCCCATGTACGCGCCGCCTTACTTTTATAACTATCCGTACTGGTGGTATGACCCATGGTGGTTCGGGCCGTATTACCCTCCGCCGCATCGTTAAAAATATGGATGAGGCAGGCAAACAGTAAAAAAGGATTAAATTAACGGGCTTTTTCTATTGCCTGGAGTTCAACCACATTTGACTCTTCTTTGGGCATTGTGGAACGCCCTTCAAATCTTGCTCCTTCTGCGATAGAAAGTTTGCTTGTTGTTATTTCGCCGATAACCTGCCCTTTTGTCTTTATCTCGATAATCTCCCTGGCCTTTATGTTGCCCTCGACTTTGCCGCCGACAATTATGCCCCTTGCTATGGCATCGCCCTTAAGTTGAGCTGTTTCTCCTAGTATGAGCCAGTCAACATCAACATTTCCTTCTAATGTGCCGTCTATCCTGATGGTCCCCTTTGTCTTTATGTCACCTTTGAAAAGACTGTTTACCCCGACAAATGATTCGAGCTTTTCCGTATTCTTTGAAAACATATCTAATTCCTCCCTTCAATAAATGATTTAGGATTAACAGGGCTCCCATTTTTCCATACCTCATAATGGAGATGGGGCCCCGTAGAATTTCCCGTTGAACCTACATAGGAAATTATACCGCCTTTTTTAACCTGCTGGCCTACTTTGACAGCAGTCATCTTGTTGTGTGCATAGAATGTCGAATATCCAAAACCATGCTCGACAACCACAAGATTTCCGCTTCCTCCGTTCCAGCCTGAAAAACTCACGATTCCGTCCGCAGTAGCTGTGACAGGATTACCGGGATTAGTGCTTATATCTATCCCGGCATGAAAATCTTCCTCGCCTGTTTTTGGATGCTCTCTCCTGCCGTATTCAGAAGTTACTCTTCCTGTTATTGGCCAGCCCTTGGGTGTTGCCATGTACAGGTCTCGCTGCTGACTAAGATAATCCCTTATATCCGCAACGCTTTCAACGGTCTTTTTTATCTGCTGTTTCAGTGCCTCCATATCAATTGCGCCATTATCTGACGTATCCACATTTTCAAGAACTTTCTGTCTGGAATTCAGTGCAAAGAGATTTCTGAACTCGCTTTCTGCTTTTCTGAGAGCGGACATTGTCGCCTTCATCTCAAGGAATTGGCCTGTGTAATATCCGAGCTTTTCTTTCATCCTGTCATATTCAAAGGAATCGACTGCTATGGAAAAAACATATAGCGTCCCGATGAGCCACAACAGCAGGGAGATAAAAATGCCCACATACGGGATCTTAAGGTTAAAAGGCTTTCTGTTGCTGTGCGGTATCATCATGATAGTTATCGGCGTAAAGGCCTTTTTAACTAAAATCTTTATCTTATTCATACTGTATGCCTTTTATTCCTTTCTCGATGTTCCCTATTACAGATGAATCAAAGCCGGCCTTTTTTAAAATAGAGATTGTTTTTTTCGATTCAGCTTCAGGGGTGACAATAATATAACCTATTCCCATATTAAAAGTCTGCCTCATATCATTATCGGATACATTTCCCATCTCTTTAATCAAATTAAATATCGGAGGCACCGGCCATGAACTTTTCTTTATCACAGCGCCTATTCCTTTCTGGAATATCCTCGGCAGGTTTTCGGTAATCCCCCCGCCTGTAATGTGAGCCATGCCTTTTACCCCGATTTTATTTTTAATTGCATTGAATGCCTTTACATATATCCTGGTCGGCTTAAGAAGTTCTTCTCCGAGTGTTGTCCCCAACTCTGAAATATAAGTGTCTGCGTTCATTTTTTTTATATCAAAGAAAACCTTTCTCACGAGTGAATAACCATTGCTGTGGAGGCCTGTCGAAGCGACTCCTATTATGGCATCATCCTTTTTTATCTTTGACCCGTCTATTATCCTGTTCTTTTCAACAACACCCACAGCAAAACCGGAAAGATCATATTCGCCGTCAGGATAAAATCCCGGCATCTCTGCAGTTTCTCCGCCTATAAGCGAGCACCCCGCCTGTTTGCAGCCATCAACGATTCCTTCTATGACCTCCGCTGCCTTTTCAGGCTTAAGCCTTCCTGTTGCAAAATAGTCTAGAAAGAATAAAGGCTCTGAACCGCTTGTGAGAATGTCATTAACGCACATGGCAACAAGGTCAATTCCGACCGTGTTGTGCCTGTCCATCATAAAGGCTATCTTCAACTTTGTGCCGACGCCGTCTGTACCGCTTACGAGAATGGGTTTTTTATATTTTTTTGTGTCAAGCCTGAAAAGAGCGTTGAAGGAGCCGATGTCTGTGATGACCTCGGTCCTGAAAGTCTTTTTGACCATTGGAGAGATAAGCCTTACAAATCTGTCTCCCTCGTCAATATCTACTCCTGCTTTTTTATAGGTAAGGCTGTTCATGTAAGGCGCTATCCTTTCAGGGTTTTAAGTTAAACCCCGTTAGAGATTTAACTCTAAACGGGGTAAACAGGGAAAAGTGTTTTTATGCTATCATATTTATATTGATTTTGGAAGAGATTATACAAAAAAATTTTCTTATCTGATTATATAAATATAGGCGGAAACAGTTTGTTTTTTTGTATTCTGCTGTCTTTAAATAGTGTCTGTCCATAAACTCTGCTGTCTGTCATTCCGGCAGATTTTAAGCCGGAATCCGGCTTGTATTTTCTGGATTCCCGTTTCCACGGGAATGACGAACCGGCAATTTATAAACAGACTCTAAATAAAAAATCTTGATATGAAGAATTATCTTCTGAATTTCAAAACGAGACTTATCAACCTGCTTCCACTGCTTTTATCGTTACTTCTAGGGATTCTCCTTGGATGGTTGGCCGGAAGCAGCTGGACTAATTCCAATGGAGAGTTCCAAAAGGTATATGAAATACGTCAGGGTGGTTACAGGTTGACAAATCCTTTGCTTGACTGCGAGTTTGCCAGTGGTATGGTAGAAGACAATGAACTCAGGCCTTTCAGGCATAAAGTCCATGAACTTGTAGACAGAGAGATAGAAAGCAAGAGGGCATTGCATATATCAGTTTATTTCCGCGACCTTAATAACGGGCCGTGGTTTGGCATAAACGAAAAAGAAGAGTTTTCTCCTGCGAGCCTGCTGAAGGTTCCTATCATGATAGCCTATCTAAAACTTGCAGAATCCAGT
>Ga0214473_10008930_pt1 | contig 11849 bp, 14 predicted proteins | sample RVTome_7_FD_203509 | JGI IMG/M metagenome (GOLD analysis project Ga0214473, IMG submission 203509) | Soil microbial communities from uranium-contaminated site in the Upper Colorado River Basin, Wyoming, United States - RVT98D197 | ecosystem: Environmental > Terrestrial > Soil > Contaminated >...
CCTGCGCGCCGAGATTGACTCGATCGGACAGAACGGTTTCTGGTTCGACATGCAGGAATTCACGATGGAGCAATAAGCGGGGGAGTGGTGACCATGCCCGATCCGGCTGAAAGCAAGCCCGTCGTCAAGGTGGACTGCCCGTGCTGCGGGACGCACCTCGTCATCGATGCCGCGCGAAGTGTTGTCCTGGAAAGCCGGGAGCCCGTCAACCTGCGCAAGGAGGCCGACCTGAAGAACGCCCAGCAGGTTCTTCAGGAAGAGTCGTCCCGCATCCACGAGCGATACCGGCAGATCGTCGAGGCGGACAAGGGGCGCGGCGCCACGATGGAAAAGAAGTTCAAGGACTTTCTCGAAAAAGCGAAGGACGAACCGGCCCCCAAGCCGATTCGGGACATCGACCTGGAATAGCGTGCGAAAACTGCCGCGCGCGTTTTATGATCGAGACACCCTCCTGGTCGCCAGGGAATTGCTCGGGAAATACCTGGTCCATGTGTCGCGCGGCGTGGAGCGCATCGGCGGGATCGTGGAAGTCGAGGCGTATTTGGGGCCTCACGACCTCGCGGCGCATTCCGCCAAGGGGCTGACCGAGCGAACGAGAGTCATGTTCGGTCCGCCGGGCCACGCTTATGTCTACATGGTCTATGGAATGTATTGCTGCATGAATGTCGTGACCGAGCGCGAAGGCCATGCATCCGCGGTGTTGTTGCGGGCGATCGAGCCGGTGAAAAACGTCGAGGGCCGCACCCAGGGTCCCGGCCGGTTGTGCAAAGCGATGCATATCGACAGGCGCCTCAACCAACACGATCTTACCAGCGAGGAATTATATATTGCCGATCTGCCCAGGGCCGATTCTCCCGGGATCGTCAAAAGGCCGCGGGTCGGCGTTGACTACGCCGGGCGTTGGGCGAAGAGGCTCTTGAGGTTTTATATCAGTGGCAACCCGTTCGTCTCGAAGCAATAGCGTTGAAAACGCGTGGGATTTATGAGGGAGGAGATATGAGCAAGAGAATGTTCGCCGCCTTGGGGGGGTTGTTCTTTTTGCTCTCCGTGAACGCCGATGCCGTAGAGGTGTCCGGGATCCCCCTCGATCCGACCGTCAGCGTCAACGAAAGGACGCTGACGCTGAACGGATACGGCATCCGAAAGAAGTTCTTCTTCAAGGTTTACATAGGCGCCTTGTACACCGCGAAGCGGGTTTCCGCGCCCGCGGAACTGCTGCAGAACCCCGACGACAAGCTCCTCCGGATGCATTTCCTGCACAGCAAGGTGGAAAAGGAGAAGATCACCGGGGCGTTCGCCGAGGGGTTCGCCAATAACGCCCCCGACGTGGCGCTCTCCGGCGATGCGAAGACCTTCCTCTCCTTCTTCACCGCCGATTTCATGAAGGGGGACACCGTCGACCTGGTCCTGGGCGCCGACGGGACGGTCGTCGCCAGGCACAACGGCAAGGTGCTGGGGACGCTCCGGTCCGCGAAGCTCAGCCAAGCGATCCTGCTGATCTACGTCGGGCCGAAGCCGGCCGACGAGAGCCTCAAGAATGGGATGCTGGGAGGCCGGTGAAGGCGTCATGTTGACGCATCCCCATAATCCGGACCTACATCTAATGACCGTACATGGTTTCGGATAGGGGAAGTCGAAAAACGCCGGAAACGGGCGGATGAACGGTTCGAACCCCAGGGGAGCGGAGGGCGGAATGGGGCGGCCGGAGCGAAAGGGGTTCGGGGCGCCGGACGAGGTCCGGCAGTTCCCGAAGGGAAAGCTGGAAGTGGTCAACATCGGCGGCGGAATGGTGGGAAAACTGACCCTGGAACCCGGGTGGCGGTGGTCGGAGCATGTGAAGCCGATTGCGGGGACGGAATGGTGCGAGGCGCCCCATTTCCAGTATCACATCACCGGGAAGCTGCACATCGTGATGTCGGACGGCGTGGAAATCGATGCGGGACCCGGTGACGTGACGGCCCTTCCGAAGGGGCATGACGCCTGGGTGGTAGGCACCGAACCGGTTGTCCTGGTGGACTGGTGGGGGGCAAGCACCTACGCCCGGAAGTAGGCCGGGACCTGCCATGTGCGGACGCTTCACGCTTTTCGAACCGGATCGGGTGCTCGCCAAGATTTTCGATCTTGGAGCGATTCCTCCTCTTGCACCGAGGTTCAATATCGCACCAAGCCAGCCTGTGGCGGCGGTGAGAACTTCCTCTTCGGGGAGCGCCCGGGAACTGGCGTTCCTTCGCTGGGGCCTGATCCCCTCATGGGCGAAGGACCAGGCCATGGGGAACCGTCTCATCAACGCCCGCTCCGAAACCGTCCGCGAAAAGCCGGCCTTCCGCAGCGCCTTCCGCCGCCGCCGTTGCCTGGTCCCGGCCAACGGGTTCTACGAGTGGCAACGCCAGGAGCGCCGGAAGCAGCCGTACTACATCCGGATGCGCGACGAGCGGATCTTTGCCTTCGCCGGATTATGGGACCGGTGGGAAGGAGAGGACGGGAGCGTCGCCGAGACGTGCGCCATCCTGACGACCGCCGCGAATACCGTGCTGGCCCCGGTCCACGACCGAATGCCGGTGATCCTCGACCCCGGGAAGTACGACCGGTGGCTCGACCCCTCGGCCGGGGATCCGGGTTCCCTGGCGCCCCTCCTCGTCCCGTTCCCGCCGGAGGAGATGGTCGCCTTCCCCATCGGCCCCCGGGTTAACAGCCCCTCCGTCGACGACGAGGGGTGCATCGCCCCGCTTCCGTAGCGCCCGATTCTTTCTCCGCGACCTGCGCTGTCCCCGTTCCATTTTCCGGGTATGTATAGTAGTATACCCATATGGCCGTTCCCCTCACCCCGATGCAGCGACGGGTCCTCGACTTCCTCCGGGAGTTCGTGGAGCGCCACCGGTTCGCCCCGACGGCCCAGGAGATCGCCGGACGTTTCGGGATCGCCGTGAAGAACGGCTTCTACTACCTGGAGCTTCTGGAGCGCAAGGGGTACATCCGGCGCAAGCGCCACCATCCGCGACGGATCGAGTTCGTGGGGGAAAGTCTCTCCCGGCTCGCCTTGCGCGTTCCCGTCCTGGGCCGGGTTCCCGCCGGGGGGCCGCGCGAGGCGATCGAGGAGGTCGAGGGGGAACTTCTCCTCGACCCCGACCTGATCGGGGAGGGAGAGGTCTTCTCCCTGCGCGTGAAGGGGGACAGCATGACGGAGGCCCACATCTGCGACGGGGATTACGTCCTCGTCCGGGCGCAGGCCCACGCGGAGGAGGGGGAGATCGTCGTCGCCGTGATCGACGGCGAGGCCACCGTCAAACGGTTCCGCCGGCGAAAGGGGAAGGTCCGTTTCGAAGCCGCCAACCCCGCCTATCCTCCCATCGTCGTCCCGCCCGGCGCCCCTGCCTTCCGCATCGCGGGGAAAGTCGTCGGCGTCTACCGGAAATTCTAGGAGCCTTTCGTGCCCTTGCTTGACGTAGAGCGCGCGTCCTCCCTCTGTCTCTCCCCGCCCCTCGGGAAGATGGCCGGGATTTTCGGGGACGGCGCGTGCGGGCTGGCGCTTCGGGCGCTGGCCCGACCGCTTCTTTGCGGCGAGGCGGTGGTGGCCGTGGACGGCGGGAACCGGTTCGACCCGTACGAGATCGCCAGGGCGGCCCGGGCGAGCGGGGGAGACGGGAGAGAGGCCTTGTCCCGGATCCGCATCTCCCGGGCGTTCACCTGCCACCAGATGGAGGCGCTTCTGTCTCGCCGCCTGCCGGAGGCGCTGGCTCGGTTCGACGCTCGGCTCGTCCTGGTCCTGGGTCTCCCGGAGACGTTCGCCGACGCCGACGTGCCGTACGCGGAGGCGTGCCGCGTCTTCCGGAACTGTCTCTCCGCGCTGCGGAGGCTTGCCCTCGCGGGGACGCGGGTCGTCCTCGTCGGGAAAGGGGACCCGCCGGCGAAGGGGGGACATTATGCCGTGGGGCCCGCCCCCGCCGACCGAGCGGGGTTCTTCCGCCACCTCGTCCGGACGGCCGATCCCGTCCTCCTCCTGAAGGGGGAGGACGGCCGCTGGGCGTGGGAGCTGTGCCGCACGGGAGCGCGGCACGAGCGGGGAGAGTCCTGAAAAATGGGCCGCACCGTCCTCCCCTTCACCCAGGAACTCTACCGCGAGGAGGAGTCGTGGAAGGGGTTCCGCCGTGCCCTGCGCCGGGAGGACCGGGAACTCTTCGACGCGCTGTTCGCGGCGGCCCGGTACCACACCGCGGCCTGCACCTGCGCGGGGAGGGCCGTTCCCTTCGAGGCGATCCTGGTGAGCATCCTCATCGAGGAGCGCCGGACGGTGCGGGACCTGTCGCGAAGGGTCGAGGAACTCGAACGGCGGCTGGCGGAGAGGGAGGGAGAGTGCCCCGGCGGAAGCTGACCGGTCACTTCTTTTTCATTTTTCCGACGGCGCCTTCCACTCCTTTTTTCAGTTCCTCGAGGGCGGTTTCCGCGCCTTTCCGAAGATCCTCCCACGCCTCCCCGCCGGTCCTCTTCAGGTCCTCCAGCTTTTTCCTGGCCGCTTCCTGCCTGGTGTGCAGGTCTTCGATCTGCTCCCGGTACTTGACCCGGGTCTCCGCTCCGAGCTTGTCGACCTTCTTCCGGATCGTTTCGATCTCCTCGCCCCACTCCTGGAGCGTGGCTTCGATCTTCTCCTGGTAATGTTCCCTGGATCCCGCAACCGGTTCTTCGTAGGTCAACACCCGGATCAGGCCGATCGTTTCCCCCTTTTCCCCCGTGGTGACGGCATCGCCGAGGGAGATTACCTTCCTGATCCCCCGGGAAACGATAAAGTCGTTTATCTCCTTGTCCAATTCGTCCAGTTCGTGCCGGGTATGGAGAATCTTGAGCTGGGAGGTAAAGGTTTTCACCTTGATCATGGCGAACAATTCCTCCTTTCCGGGGTTCGTGGGGGTTGCCTGCGCTACACCGCTTCTTCTTTTGATGGTACCCCAAATCCGGGCAAACGATACGAATCAACGGATAAACAATAGATAAGAGCATGGAAAATATATGGAAAGATTTCCCCCGTCATTTGGCCAAAGATTCTTAAATATTGAATAAAGCAATGGAATATTAAAGACAGGCGGTGGCATGCATAGTGCAGTAACTGGGTGCAAGCCACGAATGCACGGGGGAACAGGTGACGGCGAACCGGATATCGGTTGGCGGAGGTCTCCATGAAAAACATCGTATCCTTCGTGAAACGCGTCTCCGTATTGCTGGGGTTCCTGCTGGCGCTTTGGCTTCCGATCTTGACCTCCGTGCATTACATGGAGATGAAGAAGGGGAAGGACCTCGCTGAGCCCATGTGGATCACCAGGGCGGAGAGCCTTCGCCTGATGCGCTATCACGGCACCAACGGGCTGAAGATCACGCAAGACCGGGTTTACATCTGGCAGGACAGCAAGTGGATTCAGGTGCTGAAGCGCAAGCAGGCCTGACACGACGCTGAATCCGCCATCCCGCACCCGGCATCCCAGATCAAAATCAGGAATTCCGTTGAATGAAGGAGAAGTATTGCCATGTCCGATAAGAAGATCCTTGCGGTAGTGGGTGCGACCGGCGCGCAGGGCGGCGGCCTGGCCCGAGCCGTCTTGAGCGACAAGAGCGGCGGCTTCACCGTGCGCGCCCTTACGAGGGACGTCCGTTCCGACAAGGCGAAAGAACTGGCGAAGCTGGGCGCCGAGGTTGTCGCAGCCGACGTCGACGACGTGGAGAGCCTGAAGAGGGCGTTCAAAGGCGCCTACGGGGCATTCTGTGTCACCTTCTTCTGGGCGCATTTTTCGCCCGAGAAGGAATTCGCCGAGGCCGGCGCCATGGCCAATGCGGCGAAACACGCCGGCATCCAACACGTCATCTGGTCAACCCTCGAAGACACGCGCAAGTGGATTCCTCTCGGCGACAGCCGCATGCCCACCCTCATGGGGAAGTACAAGGTGCCGCACTTCGACTCCAAGGGCGAAGCCGACCGGGTCTTCACCGAGCTCGGCTTGCCGACGACGTTCCTGCTGACGTCGTTCTACTGGGACAACATGATCCATTTCGGCATGGGCCCCAAGAAGGGCCCGGACGGCAATCTGGCGATCACGCTGCCCATGGGCGACAAGAAGCTCCCGGGCATCGCGGCCGAGGACATCGGCAAGTGCGCCTACGGCATATTCAAGAAGGGCCGCGAGTTCATCGGCAAGACCGTCGGCATCGCCGGCGAGCACTTGACCGGAGCGCAGATGGCCGCCGCGCTCACCAAGGCGCTGGGTCAAGAGGTGCGCTACAACAGCGTGCCACCCGAGGTCTACCGCAGCTTCGGTTTTCCAGGCGCCGAGGATCTCGGCAACATGTTCCAGTTCAAGCGCGACTTCGAGAACGTCTTCTGCGGCGCGCGAAACCCCGACGTCGCCCGAGCCCTGGACCCCTCGCTGCAAACCTTCGACGGGTGGCTCGCCCGGAACAAGGGCCGCATCCCGCTGGTGGAGTAGCAAGGATCGCGGCCTGGAAACGCCGTCAGAAACCTGCGGGGGGCTCGGGCTCCACGCCGATTCCGGCAAAACGGATAGCGATCTCCCGGAATTCCTCCTGGACCTCCAGGAAGGCGTCCACCACGTCGGGGTCGAAGTGCGTCCCCCGCTCCTCGCGCAGGATGCGCACCGCCTCCTCGTGGGGGAGGGCGGGTTCGTACAAACGAGGGCTGGTGATGGCATCGTAGGTATCGGCCACCGCCATGAAGCGCCCCGGTATGGGAATCTCGTTTTCCTTGAGGCCGTACGGATAGCCCGTTCCGTCCCATCTCTCGTGGTGAGAGACGGCGATCTCATCGGCTATCTGGAGGAACGAATCCTCCCCCAGGAAGTTTTTCGACAGCCGGATCGTCTCCGATCCGTAGACGGTGTGCATTTTCATCTCTTCATACTCTTCCGGGGTCAGCCGGTCCTGCTTGAGAAGGATCTGGTCGCGCACCCCCACTTTCCCGATGTCGTGGAGCGGGGCAAGGCGGAAGAGGAGGTCCACCATGCCATCGTCCAGGTAGCGAAGAAAGCGGGGATGGTCCCGCAGGTGCGTGGCCAGGACCCGCATGTAGTGCCGGGTGCGCTGGATGTGGCCGCCGGTCTCGTGGTGGCGGGTCTCGGCCAGCGCGGCCAGGCTCTGGATGATGGCGTCCTGCGTGAGGGCCAGTTTCCGGTTCCGCTCCCGCACCTCCCGATCGGCCTGCAGGAAGCGCAGCGACGTGAGAAGGGTGAAAACGAGCGCCAGCGTGGCCACCGGCATGAGCGGCGGGAAGAAGACTTGCCGGTGGGTAAGGGACCAGAAGGAGACGAGCCAGATGCCTGCGGTGGCGGGGAGGATGGCGGTGAGACCCCAGGCGGGGCGAGCCCGGCAGAGGAGAGCGGTCAGCAGAAAACCCGGGACGAGGACAAGAAGGATCTGGAGCCCGCGCGTCCACCGGGGCTGCGCAATCGGGTCCCCCGCCAGGAGGTTGTCGAGGACCGTGGCGTGGATCTCGGCCCCCGGCTGGGAGGCTTCCAGCGGTGTGGTCCGAATCTCATGGAGCCCCGTTGCAGTGGTCCCGAGGATGACCATCTGCCCCTTCAGCGCGTCGGGGTCCGCCGTGCCGTCAAGGATTGCCGCGGCGGAAACGTGGGGAAAGGTGTGGCGGCCGCCGCGGAAGTTCACCAGGAGGTTCCCGCGCCGGTCGAGAGGGATGCGCTTCCCTTCCAGTCGCAGCGCTTCGACCCCCTCCGGCCCGGTCTCCAGGACCGTATCGCCGCCGCGGGCACGCAAGTAGACGGCCAAGGCGAGGCTCGGGTAGAGGAGGCCCCTGTGGCGGATCACCAGGGGAACGCGCCGCAGCACCCCGTCGGGGTCCGGAGTGACATTGAAAAAGGCGGAAGATCCTGCCGCCCGCGCCAGGATGGGGAGGTTGCAGACGACTCCAGGGGCGTCGAAGAGTCCCGCGGCGCTTCCCGTCTGGCCGTACGAGCGCACCGCCGCGCGCAGCGGGTGCAGGACGCACGACTCCCCCCTCCTCGCGTCGAAATCGAACTGGTAGCCGAGAACGAAGGGGCCGCCGGCAAGGGCCTCCGCCAGAGCCCGGTCGGTGTCCAGCGCCTCCGGGGGAATCCCCGCCAGGCCGATGCGCACCCCAAAGTCGCGGCGGATTTCCCCGGAAAGCGGTTCCAGCGACGTCCGGTCGGGTTCGGCGAAGACGATATCGAGGCCCACCGCCGTGGCGCCCCCTTCCCGGATCCTCTCCAGGAGACGGGCCACCCGGTAGCGGGGCCATGGCCATTGTCCCAGTCTCTCGAGGCTTGCCTCGTCGATGTCCACTAACGTCACGGAGCCGGTCAACGGGTGGCGGGAGGCGGAGCGCAGGAACGAGTCGTAAATCTTCCCCTCCAGGAAAACGGTCAGAGGTGGGGGCCAGAGACATAAGGCTGCCATGAAGAGGGTGAGGATGAAGCCCGCGAGGAGGATGGGAAGGGCGGAGGGACGGCGCGTGCGTCGCACCTTATCGCACCGTCACCTCCACGCGGCGGTTCCGTGGTTCGTGGACCTGGTCGCCGGTGGGGACGAGGGGGTTGTCTTTTCCGTGGGAGGTAATTTCGAGGATGGACGGGTCCACCCCTTCCGCAACGAGGAGGGCCGCGATCGCCTGTGCGCGCTTGAGGGAGAGCCGGTAGTTGTAGGGCCTGTCGCCGATGGTATCGCTGTGCCCCACAACGCTGATGTCCACCGGGGGACGTTCCCTGATCGTTCGCACCACATCCCGCACCATCGCCAGCGACTCTTCGGTCAGCTCGGTGGAGTCGTGCTTGAAATAGAGAAGGAACGACACCGGGGGCTTCGGGAGGGCCTCCAGGGCGGGGCCGACCGTGGCGAGCACCTCCTTCTCCGACATGACGAAGGGCTTGCCCGGCGGGGTGCCGGGGGCGACCCTCACGGCCTGCCGGGGCTCCGTGAGGAACCGCTCGCCCTCTTTGTCGGAAACCAGGATGGCGCCGGTTTTTCCGTTATCGTCGGGGAGGAGAATGAAGGTGCCGCGGGACGATGATGGGACGCATGCAGAGGTCAGCAGAAGGACGATGATGCAGGCCGTGAGGGTTCGCGGTATTCCATGCGAACCCGAACTTGCGCCGCTGCTACTCATCCACCTTCATTGCGAACCGGGTCCCCCGGATGCCGATGGAAGCCACCGGGGTCTCGAAACGAGCCGACTCGGGGGCGAGTTTGCCGATGAGTCCGGAGAGGTAGGACAGGGTCCCCCTGGAGAGATGGAAGAACAGGCCGAATTTGCCCTCGACCGGCGAGAAGGCGAAGCTCCGGAGGATCAGTCGGCTTCCCGGCCCAAGGGAAAGGGTGGAATGGTCTCGGAGAATGACGCCCAAGGATCCGTCGGAGCCGGTGTTGAGGAGGTCGCCGGCTTCAAGCTTCGTCCCTGCGGCAGCCGGGAGAACCTGCTCCCCGCGGGTGACGGTGGCCGTGCCCGCGGAGTTCCGCACCACGCCGATGGTCTCCTGGGCGGCTGCGGAGAGGCCGGGCGTCAGGACCGATCCCACTAGCAGAAGGACCACGACGAACCGTTTGTGCATTGCCTCGCTCCCCTTCGGAGACCGCATGCCGGTACTCTATTTATCCATCCACCCGCCGGTGGATGTCAAGTTGCCGTGGGCCCTATCAGACCGAGCAATTCTTTTTCCGCCTCCCGCAGCATCTCTTCGTATCGCGTGAAATCCGGCGTTTCGTTCCCGTCCAGAAAACCCATCGCACGCCCTTTTCCATCGGCCAGTACATACCGGATCTTCGACCCTGGTCGGAGCGTCACGCCGCGTCCGCACAGCTCGCGGGTAACCGCGGCAGCCGCGGTGTCGGCGACGTACTGTTCGGGCGCCTTGGAAAGGCGCCTTGCGATGGCCAGCGCCTCCGGCGGAATGCGTCCCTCGTAAAGCTCGGCAACGGCGCACCTCACGATCTCGCGAAGCTCCGGCAGCAGGGCCCGCAGGTCGGAAAGGGTTTCTGCGGCGGCCATCCGCTCCAGGAGCCCTCGCTGGAGAGCCGCGACCATCGGCGGGGTGTCGGAGCGGCGCATCGCGATCCCGCGCGCCTTGATTTCCCCGGTTGAAAACGCTCCCGCGAACCGGTTGGGGACGGCCACCGATGGATTTCGCTTCGATGGAAGAAACGCGAGCCACCGGTAGACCCCTTCCAGCGCGATCGGCATCCCCGTCTTCTCGGTGATGCGTTCTGCGAGCTCCCGGTAATCCTCCTCCTCCGCGCCTTGCCTTTTGACCCAGATGGCGTCGGTGAGCCCGTGCAGGAAGAGGAAGCCGCAGCTCTCCGCGATCTCCTTGGCGGCAAGGAGCTTCTCCCGCCCCCAGGCGGTCACCGCCTCGTGGGCCTCGATCCGGCCGAAACGGGCGTTCCGGTATCCCAGAAACCCGAAGCAGACCACGAGGAGCCACTTGAGCGCCGTCTGCCGTTTCCGGAACAGGTCCCGCTCCTCCGGAAAAGCCGTTGCCGTCTGCCGCTCCTTGAGAAGACGCCGCTTGGAGAGGATCGGGGCGATCGTTTCCGGGACAAGCCCCCTCCGGCGGACGCACGTGTGGGCGCCGATCTCCGGGACGGGGATGCCGGGACGGCAGCATCCGCAGTTGATCGTCTCGGGGGAGATGTTGTAGCGGTCCATCAGGGAGGGGTACATCGAGGCGAAGTCGAGCTCGCCCACGTTCTCGTGCAGGCCGGGACGCGGCAGATAGGTAAGCCCCCCCTTGTCGGTTACGACAAGATCGACTCCGGATTTGAACTCCTCGGGCTCCCGCTTCTTGTAGGGCACCAGGATCCCGCGACGCAGGGCGGTCGCCACTTGCATCGCGGAGATGGCCGTCCCCGGCGAGGTCCGGGCAAGGCGCTGCAGGGGAATGCCGGAGAGGCGTGCGAGCTCGATCAAGCCCGGAAGGCCGGTTTCTCCGAAGAGGAAGGAGTTGCGGGCATCCACGTGCCACCGGCCGGAAAGGGTGTGGGGCGCGGCAAGGAAGACCACGCGGCCGTAGGAAAGGTACGACCGCTCCCTGGCGCGGCGGATGTTGTCGTTTGCCGCGCGTCGCCCCAAGGAAAGGGGAACCCGGAGCCGGCCAGCCAGGGCGAGCAGGCGCGGCAGGAGATAGTCGTCCCCGTACTCGGTGACGAGCAGGTCGGGATCGATCTCCTTCAGGAGCCGCAGAAGCTCCCGGAGAAACTCCGCCCCGTTTTCCCACTGGAGAATGTGCGTGATCCCGCCGGCGGTGATCTCCAGCGGGCGAATCCTTCCGTGCGCCGGGTGACCTTTGCCCTCCGTTCTCAAAAGCGCCGTCGAAAAGCATGGCCGGGGTGCGTCGATATCCCACGGGGAATCGAGGATCCGGGAGGAAAGGATCGTCCCGTCGTCGCCGGCGCACTCCACGCGTGCGCGCGAGAGCGGGTAGAGCCCGGTGGCATAGGCGAACTGCTGCTCCGGGGCGATGTCGGCGTTGAACAGCGTTTCCGGTCCGAACGCTCTTTCCGCTTTACGGACGGTGGATCCGAGAAGGGCCGGCGCGGCGACCGTAAACGTCCACGCCGGGATCGTATTGCCGGAGAAGAACTCGGTGCCTTCCCCCCGCGCAAGGGAGCAGTTCCACCGCGCAGAAGCCGCCCGGAGACTTGCTTCCCCAAGGGTTTTTCCCGCCAGGACGAAGGACGGGGAAAAAGGCGCGGACAGGGATACCGTTTCCCCTGCCTCCGTGCGGAACCAGACGGTCATCCCGCCCTGGCCGGGAATGACGTCGAACACCCATCCGTTCAGGTGCCATCGGGACATCATGGAGGACATAATGTCTTCGCTTACAAAA
>Ga0214473_10008931_pt1 | contig 11848 bp, 11 predicted proteins | sample RVTome_7_FD_203509 | JGI IMG/M metagenome (GOLD analysis project Ga0214473, IMG submission 203509) | Soil microbial communities from uranium-contaminated site in the Upper Colorado River Basin, Wyoming, United States - RVT98D197 | ecosystem: Environmental > Terrestrial > Soil > Contaminated >...
CCCAGCTCCTTAGCCTTATAGATAATATTACCCTTGCCCGATAACTCGGAAACAACTACCTTAGGACGATTGCCCACCAAGTCGGGATTTATATGCTGATAGCTGTCCTCCCATTTCATAATTCCTGACACATGCAGCCCGCCTTTATGGGTAAAGGCACTGGTGCCAACATAGGGAAGGTGGCTGGACGGAGCCAGATTGGCTAATTCAGCTACATAGCGAGAAACTTCGGTGAGCTTAGTTAGCTGCTTATCAGAGATGCAATCAATGCCTAATTTGAGCTTTAAGGCCGGTATAATAGAGCAGAGATTAGCATTACCACAGCGCTCGCCATAGCCGTTAATGGTACCCTGCACCTGTATAACACCAGCTTGAACCGCAGCAAGCGAGTTGGCTACAGCCAGGTCACCATCATTATGCACATGGATACCTAGAGGTACAGACACTGCTTTCTGAACAGCTTTAATGGCTGCAGTAATTTCGGAAGGTAGAGCACCACCATTTGTGTCACAGAGCACTACACAATCAGCTCCAGCTTGGACCGAAGCCTTAATCACCTGGATTGCATATTCCGGATTTGCTTTGTAGCCATCGAAAAAATGCTCGGCATCGAAGAATACAGTAAGCCCCTTCGACTTAAGAAAGTCCACAGACTCAGCGACAATATGCAGATTATTCTCCAAATTAGTTTCCAGAACATGGGTCACATGCAAGTCCCAACTCTTACCGACGATGGTGACTGTTTTGGTCTTAGCCTCCATCAAGGCCTGCAAGCCGGCATCTTTGCTCACCGTGGAATCAGGGTGTCTGGTGCTGCCAAAAGCAACCAGGACCGAATGCTTCAAATTAAAACTCTGCGCTTTAATGAAGAATTCAGTATCTTTGGGGTTAGCCCCAGGCCAACCACCCTCAATAAAATGGACGCCCAGCTCATCAAGCTTCTGGACGATTTTGAGCTTGTCGGCAACAGAGAAGGAAATGCCCTCCTGTTGGGCTCCATCTCTCAAAGTCGTATCGTAAAGCCGCACTTGCACCATCGCTTCTATCCGGTTATCTTCTCAGCAATCAGTCTGCCCATCTCCTTCGTCCCCACCTTGGTTTTACCTTCGTCCATTATATCATAGGTACGATTACCTTCTTCCAAGACTGCGATTACTGCACTCTCAACAACGTCAGCTTCAGTAGCGAGATTAAAAGAATAGCGAAGCATCATGGCAGCGCTCAATATAGTGGCAATAGGGTTAGCTATATCCTGTCCGGCTCGACTTGGAGCACTACCATGAATAGGCTCATAAAGTCCAAAGGCTCTGGAGCCGCCGCCTTTGGGGATGCCGGCTAAACTGGCTGAGGGCAGCATACCCATAGAGCCAGCCAACATAGAGGCTTCATCGGTGAGAATATCACCGAAGGTATTTTCTGTAACCACGACATCAAACTGAGCCGGGCGCTGGATAAGACGCATGGAGCAGGCATCTACCAGCATATGCTCCAGTTCCACATCAGGATAATCAGCAGCGACCTCATTAGTCACCTGGCGCCACAATCGAGATGATTCAAGAACATTAGCTTTATCCACCGAGGTCAGCTTGTTACGACGAGTCAGCGCTATCTCAAATCCAACCCTTACAATACGCTCAATCTCCTGTTCCGAATAGACCATGCTATCTACAGCCCGCCTGCCTTCAGAAGTTCGCCACTGTTTCTTTGGTTGACCGAAGTAAAGTCCGCCAGTAAGCTCACGAACCACCATCATGTCTACATCCTTTATGACATCGGGTTTAAGACTCGTCGAATTGACAAGCATAGGCAAGACCTTCACCGGACGTAAGTTGGCAAAAAGTTCCAGCTCCTTGCGCAAAGCAAGAAGCCCATCTTCAGGACGCACCTTAGCCTTGGGGTCATCCCATTTCGGGCCGCCAACAGCTCCAAGCAACACAGCATCACAGCTTCGGCATACCTTCAAAGTCTCTTTAGTCAGAGCAACACCGTGAGCGTCTATGGCTGCCCCACCCACCAGGCCGTGATGAAACTGAAAGCTATGACCAAATTTCTTCCCCACAGCTTCCAGAACTCCTATCGCCTCAGTGGCCACCTCAGGGCCAACACCATCACCTAGCAATGCTGTGATATCAAATTGCAACTTAAAATCCTCCAGTTAGTTTTTTTCTGGTATATTCAACCAGTCCACCGGCATTTATTATTTCCATCATGAAATTAGGATAAGGCTCAGCGATAAAAGTCTTACTTCGGGTAATATTCCTTATCTCTCCAGTTGCCAAGTCGGCTTCAATAATATCACCGGCTTCAGTACTATCTACAGCCTCAATACACTCCAGAAGCGGCAATCCGATATTAATAGCATTACGGAAGAAGATGCGGGCAAAGCTTTTAGCAATAACACAGGAGATACCAGAAGCTTTGATAGCCAGGGGCGCATGCTCCCGCGAAGAGCCACAGCCAAAATTGGTGTCAGCCACAATAATGTCCCCCGACTCAACCCTGGTCAGGAATTCGGAATCAACGTCTTCCATGCAATGCTGAGCCAGATCCTCAGGTTCTAACAGGTTAAGATGGCGAGCCGGTATTATAGCATCGGTATCGAAGTTAGCACCGTATTTATGAACCTTGCCTTTCAGCTTCAAATCATCACCTACCTTTCAAGGCTAGCCAGAACCAGCATAAAAACAAACGAAGCATAGTCCGATCACAACCATGAGTAAAACACTACAGCCAAGAGTAGAACTTCCCCCTATGTTCTGCCCATCTGCTTAAACCATATTTTTTAATTTTTCTCACATTCTCCTTAGTAGTATCACCATGGATTGGCCTGAAAAATTCAAACTTATTACATCTCTCAAGTTCTCCGCATTCCCAGCAACCCTCTAGTTTCTTCGATTGAACACAATTCTTAATTTCACAAGGTTGCAAGCATCCTTCGCCGCCAGTCCTACAAGGAGTATCGCACCCTAAGCTGACTATTGCAGCTAAGACTTGACAGCATTCCTCATAATGTTTGAGCTCTTTCACAGAAGCACTTTTGACTTCCGCATACCTATCGAATTTCACCTTCTGCAATTCATTCTGTAGATCTTGTGCCAAATCTGCAGCTTTACTCTTATAACGCAGGCAATCACCGCAATACAAGCCACAGTATGCAGTCAGCTCAGCCTCTGTATTATTCGTTTCGGTCATAACACAGCCCCCAAGAAAAACAGTATTGCCACAGCTACCTTTACAAACGGACAAATCTTTATGGGCACGATTGATGTCCTGGCACCAGTTACAGAAGTCAATGCCGCCATAATAACAAGCATTGCGGCGGATGTCATATAGACAATTATCGAAGTCTGGTTCCGAGCTTCGCCCCAGATGGTAACAAACAGTACAAGCAAACCTATGAAGCACAGCGCCAAACCTTCTGCAATCCACTCCATTGTTATAATTCTCTTATTGTCTTGTGATATTGACCCAAAACCACTAACCACAGATTTAGTCGGCACAATATGCGCTATTCCCCACAATGTAATTACAGCAGCACCAATATACAGCAATATGTCATTTATCATGGCAGATTCCTCTCTTCAGTCTTTTATCAGACAGCAGCACTGTAAAAAATCATCTCCCCTCGACTCCAAACTGGCCACAGACTATGAAAAAGTCTCCATTTACCTCTTCAAAATATATCCTCACCTCTTTCCCTTCATGGAAAATCGGCTGGTCTTCCATCCACTGGCTAATATCTCCAACAGTCCCGCCAGGAGTTACAATCTGAAGGTTATTCTCTGCAAACGGAGTCCCTTTTACGTAATTTTCAATTTTTAAATCTGTGTAAGTAAAGATACTGGTCCTGCTCTCGTTCCACTGGCTCTCTACTTTCTCAACCGTCCCCTCGACTATGTAATCAGCTGTCTGGGTTATATAAGACTTGTCAGTGCATTCTTTTATCAGCATCCCGGCACCACCGGATTGCTTCACTATAATCGAACCTTCCGATGGTGGTGCGCTCGCCGGTTTACCCAAACACGCGAAAGAAGCTATCACCACACTAGCCAGCACACAACCTGCTAAAGCTGCGCACATCAATTTTTTCATCATTGCCAATCGCGCTACAAGTATTCGAAAAACTGCCAATTCAATTCGGCAACCAATAAGCATTTCGCCTAACGTTCCCAGCATAAAGAAGTTTTTGCGAAGCAAAAATTTGGGTGAGTGCCATAAGGCACGAACCTTTTATGCTGTGTTAGGCGTAGTTGCCCTCTCATAATTTTCTCTCCACAAAGCGTATTCCATACTTGCTGCAAAAGTCTCTTACTTGTTGAGGTATTGTCCATGCAACAAGGACCGCTCCTATATCTGGGGACTTGATATCTATCCCGAGTTCAGCACATTTCAATACTTTATACTTCAACGCTTGATAACAACCAACGTATGAATCAATTGTCTCTATCTCTACTACTGCGTATTTATTCCCATCAAGTTCAAAGACAATATCAGCAACATCTCCAGAAGTAAAGACATACTCAATTTCCGTTCGTTTCACATCGGCAAGGCTTACTTCTTTTGGATTCTGTGCAATCCACTCTTTTAATTTCTTGTGCTCAACCCCCTCTCCGCCAGAGCCATACTTCCTAACCACAGAGATTCTTTTGATTCTGTTTCCACTTTTCTGAGTACGAGGACCTGCGGCTGGCGGAGGTGAAATATTGGGAAAATCTTGGTTGAGAAGAGTAATAACCATTGCTTTCGCTTTTTCGTCACGTAGCGTATCTTTAAGATCCGTCAAAATGCGAACTACTTGAACATCACTAAGGTAACGGATTAAACCAGTATTCCACCGAGCCCCTCCTTGAGTAGAATAATAATCCCAAAAGTAAAGCTCCTTTGCTTCCTCCAACGGTAACCGTATGCAAAATTCTCTATCGGCCACCATTATTGTTTCTTTTCTTGGCTCATCGATAATCTGACCAATTTTGAAAAAACCAATAATTCGTCTATCAATCTCTTTATCGTTTGGAAAACGTGTAGTCAATATCGCAATTTTACCTATCCCTACATTTGAGAGGCGAATGGGGGTCCCAGCTCTTTTTCCAGTATGATACCAACCGGCTCCATATCTCCAATCTCGGAAAAGCACACTTTCATAACAAGGGTCTATCGGTTTGTTTCCCTTGAAACCACTGTTATAGTACTTTCTGCATGCGCAGTCTGTTTGACTACACCAAACCCGACCACTCTCTATATTTGACTTGATTATTTCCTCAGAGCAGGTTCCATAGAATCCAACGTAGATGCCTTCATCTCCATTATTATGTGTACATTTTATCGCAACATGTTGTACCATTTTAATCCCTTCTCCTTTCTCCTTGGGGCAATGGCGTCTAACATCCATATAAACGAACTCCAAGTTCGTCTAATCCGACTTATCCTGTTCCTCACCTTTAGCCCATAATCTCCTCTGGGCTGGATATCTTTCCCAGAATAGCACTGGCGGCGGCTACTGCCGGACCCGCCAGATAGACCTCAGATTTGGGGCTGCCCATCCTGCCGATAAAGTTACGGTTGGTCGTTGAAACACAGCGCTCACCAGCAGCCAGCACTCCCATATACCCACCGAGACATGGACCGCAGGTAGGCGTACTGACCACGGCTCCAGCTTTAATGAAAGCCTCTATCAAGCCTTCATGCAATGCATCGAGGTAAACCTGTTGCGTACCCGGGATGACGATACACCTCACATCATGACTGACCTGTCTGCCTTTCAGTATACTGGCAGCCAGCCGCAGGTCATTAAGACGCCCATTGGTGCAACTCCCTATCACCACCTGGTCAATCTTTATGTCAACTACCTGACTTGCCGATTTCACATTTGAAGGCAGATGAGGCAAGGCTACCTGCGGCTCGAGCTTCGAGACATCATATTCAATCACTTTTGCATATTCAGCACTAGCGTCAGACTCATATACTTTGTATGAACGATTAGCCCTGTCTTTGACATATTCCTTCGTCTTATTATCCACCCTGAAGATGCCAGCTTTAGCCCCAGCCTCAATCGCCATGTTAGCCATAGTGAAACGACCATCCATAGGCAGAGCGTCAATTGCTTCGCCTGTAAACTCCATAACCGAATAGAGTGCGCCATCAACTCCGATATCGCCGATGGTATAAAGTATGAGGTCTTTGCCACCAACCCACCTCCCAAGCTTTCCGTGGTAGACTAACTTTATAGTTTGTGGCACCTTCATCCATATCTCGCCGGTAGCCATAGCCACAGCTATATCCGTCGACCCCATCCCGGTGGCAAAAGCACCCAAAGCTCCGTAAGTACAGGTGTGAGAATCAGCTCCTACCACCACTTCTCCGGGCAAGATGAGACCTTGCTCCGGCAAGAGTACATGCTCAATGCCCATCCTGCCGACCTCGAAGTATATCAAATCATACTGCCGAGCAAATTCGCGCATTAGCTTGGCCTGTTCAGCAGAAAGTATGTCCTTATTGGGACAGAAATGGTCCGGTACCATCACTACCTTTTTCGGATCATAAACCTTGTTTATTCCAAGACGCTGGAACTCTTTTATCGCCAGAGGAGCCGTGATATCATTCGACAAAACCAAATCAACCCTGACATTTATGAACTCGCCAGGGCTGACTTTATCTCTGCCCGAATGAGCCGCCAGAACCTTCTCAGCTAAAGTCAAAATTCATCACCTCAGTTTCTCAATTTATCCTTTCACTCTAGGAATCATCAGCACAAGCACAGAGATTGCTGCAACAATGGTTGCTACTAGATACATCCCTACTCCAGCCGCCAACCCTATTGCTGCTGTAACCCATACGCTCGCCGCTGTTGTTAGACCCATTACATGGTCGCCGCGCATACCACGAAAAATAACGCCGGCACCTATAAATCCTATGCCAGTCACTACTCCAGCAGCAACACGTGATGGGTCTACACCATCGCCGAATCCGAAAAGTGAAACTACTGTAAAGAGGGCAGCCCCAACAGAGATTAGAATATGAGTACGCAGCCCAGCAGGCTTATTACACCGCTCCCTCTGATAACCGATACCAGCTCCCAGAGCTGATGCCAAAAGCAGCCGCAAGATTATATCCACTGTTAGACTCACCCAAACACCTCACTCTTTTCTTGCCTTCTTAGTCACCAGAAGCCGATTCAGCGCATTCATGTAAGCCTTGGCACTGGCGACAATGATATCCGTGTCGGCGCCACGCCCGGTATACCCTACGCCATCGCTCTCAACCCTTATGAGCACCTCACCGATGGCATCAATACCCTCAGTCACCGATTTCACAGTGAACTCAGTAAGCTTGTTAGGTACCTTAACTATTCGATTAATAGCTTTATATATAGCATCAACCGGACCCGTACCTAAGTCAGCGTCAGCCACAGCCCGCCCATCGGGGCCAATAAGTCTCACCGTAGCTGTTGGGATATTATTATTTCCACATGAAACTTCAACATGGTCGAGATGATAGACCTCGGAAGTAGTGCGCAATTCTTCAGCTATTACAGATTCGATATCACGGTCAGTGACTTCTCGTTTCTTATCGGCTAGCTCCTTAAAAGCTTGAAAGGCATGCTTAAATGATTCCTCGTCCAGAATATAGCCGAGTTCAGCCAGCCGCTCCTTAAAAGCATGTCGACCGCTCAACTTACCCAAGACAAGGCTGCTAGATGGAATACCCACTGACCTTGGGTCCATAATCTCATAGGTAATCGCCTTTTTAATTATTCCATCCTGGTGAATACCGGATTGATGACGAAAAGCGTTGGCGCCAATAATAGCCTTGTTAGGCTGGACTGCAAAGCCGGTAAGCTCGCTCACCAGTCGGCTCGTCTTATAAATTTGGGTAGTATCTATGTTAGTGGTCAACTGGTAAAAGTCACTTCTGGTTTTAAGCGCCATGACAATCTCTTCCATGGAAGCGTTACCAGCCCGCTCGCCTATACCATTGATAGTACACTCAACCTGCCTGGCACCCCTTCGTATCGCCTCAAGGCTATTCGCTACAGCCAATCCTAAATCATCATGGCAATGCACACTAACTACAGCCTTGTCGATATTGGGCACGTTCTTAAAGATGCCTTCTATTAAGTCACCGTACTCTTGGGGAACGGCACAACCTACAGTATCCGGAATATTCACCACGGTCGCGCCGGCGGCAATAACCGCTTCCAATATCTTGTATATATACCCGGGCTCAGTACGAGTGGCATCCATCGGAGAGAACTCTACATTATCTGTGTGTCCTTTGGCTCGAGCTACCATATCACGCGAAATCTGCAAAATTTCTTCGCGAGTCTTCTTAAGCTGATAAAGAAGATGTATATCCGAAGCAGACAGAAAAACGTGAATAAGAGGCTTTTTGGCTTTTTTTATTGCCTCCCAAGCCCTGTCTATGGCTTCAGCATTGGCATGGGCCAGAGCACAGACAGTTGAGCCCTTGATTTCTTTAGCGATAACTTGAACTGCTTCGAAATCGCCCGGCGAGCTTATTGGAAAACCAGCTTCAATAACATCGACACCGAGCTTTTCCAGTTGTTTGGCAATTTGCAACTTATCCTGGACACTCAGGCTAGCCCCGGCTGCCTGTTCCCCATCACGCAAAGTGGTGTCAAAAATAATGACCCTGTTCATGTGTTTCACCTACAAATTAAGTCTTAAGCCACGGCATCATGCTTCTCAATTTTTTGCCCACAACTTCAATCTCGTGTTCAGCATCCATTCGCTTTAGAGCATTGTAGACAGGACGGCCTGCCTGATTCTCCAGAATCCACTCCCTGGCAAAGCTGCCGGTCTGGACTTCGGCGAGAATTTGCCTCATCTCATCCTTGACCATGTCGTCAATTACCCTTGGCCCCCTTGTATAATCGCCATACTCCGCAGTATCACTAACCGAGTAACGCATATAGCTCAAACCACCTTGATACATAAGGTCAACGATGAGCTTAAGCTCATGAAAGCACTCGAAATAAGCAATCTCCGGCTGGTATCCAGCTTCGACTAGCGTCTCAAACCCGGCCTTGACCAGGGAAGTAATACCACCACAGAGCACCGCCTGCTCGCCGAAAAGGTCGGTCTCGGTTTCTTCTGCAAAACTGGTTTCCAATACACCGGCTTTCGCGCAGCCGAGACCTCTAGCATAAGCTAAGGCAATATTTTTCGCCTTCCCCGAAGCATCCTGATGAACAGCTACAAGAGCCGGCGCTCCAGAGCCCTCAGTATAAAGCCGTCGCAGCATATGCCCCGGACATTTAGGTGCAATCATTGTCACGTCCACATCAACAGGCGGTAGAATCTGTCCAAAGTGTATATTGAAACCATGGGCAAACATCAGCATCTTGCCCGATGATAGCTCCTTTTCTATTGATTCGCGATAAACCTTCGACTGTAGAGTATCCGGGACAAGCATAACAATTATGTCCGCTTCTTTGGCTACTACGGCAGCATCTGTCACCTTGAAGCCAGCCTTTTTGGCATTCTTCCAACCATCAGTACCTTTGGCTTCAGCGACAATTACCTGACAGCCGCTATCTCTCAAGTTCTGGGCATGAGCATGCCCCTGACTACCAAAACCAACAATGCCAATTCTCTTGCCCTTGAGTAAGTCTAACTTAGCATCCTTCTCATAATAGATTTTAGCCATAATGCCTCCTTTAAAAGTTTTTTATCTGCCCTGCCGCGGATTTGACTATTTCTGTGTCATCACCAGTCTGGTGGACTTTCGGCTTCTGAGGGCGGTACTTTCAGTTGTTGCTTTGGTGCCTTCACCTCCTTAGACTCTTCAACCTGCAACGGACCAGCACCACCACGAGTTAAAGCGATACGACCAGTCCTGGCTATCTCCCTGATACCAAAGCCACGGAAAAGGTCCAACAAAGAATTGACCTTGTCTTCATCTCCAGTAACCTCCACTATCAGTGAATCTGAGGAAACGTCCACTATATTAGCCCTAAAAATGTCAACGATCTGAATAATTTCATTACGAGTGGAAGCAGTTGATTTGACTTTAATCAAAGCCAGCTCCCGAGCTACTGACTCATTACTAGTTATGTCAACTATCTTAACTACGTCTACAACTTTGTCAAGTTGTTTCCTGACCTGCTCAACTTTGGCATCATCGCCTTCCACGACAATAGTCATTCGAGATAGATTAGATTGCTCGGTATGCCCAACAGCTATACTATCGATGTTAAAGTTACGCCGACGCAAAAGACTAGAAACCCTATTAAGCACTCCGGGTCTATCTTCAACCAAAGCAACTAAAGTATGTTTTGCTGTAGTCAATGACCTCGTCCTCCTCTTGCTGTATATTCTAAACTCATTTACTTGAACGAGCCACCTTCTCTGGACTTGGCATTTCCAACGCTTCAATCAGTGCTGCGCCTGGTGGGACTATGGGAAAAACATTCTCCTCGGGCTCAACAACAAAATCAATCAAGAACGGACCCTCATGATTCATCGCCTTTTCTATAGCCGAGACCACCAGTTTTTTATCCGTCACTCGCAGTGCCGGAACACCATAAGCCTCGGCAATCTTAACGAAATCAGGGCCAGAAAGTGGAGTGTGTACGTAGCGCCGCCCATAGAATAACTGCTGCCACTGCCTTACCATACCTAAAAATCCGTTGTTGATGATCGCTATCTTAACAGCCAGGTTCTCCTGGACTATAGTGGCTAGTTCCTGCACGGTCATCTGAAAGCCACCATCGCCAGCAATACACCAAACCGTATCATCAGGTCTACCAACCTTAGCACCAATAGCACCGGGGATCTCAAAACCCATGGTGCCCAAACCGCCTGAGGAAATTAAGCTATTTGGTTTATCATAAAAGAAAAATTGAGCCGACCACATCTGGTTTTGACCAACGCCTGTAACTACAATAGCATCACCTTTAGTAATTTCATAAATCTGACGAATAACGTACTGTGGCAAACAAGCTTCGCTCTCTCTGATTACCAGCGCCGGATGTTCATCTCGCCACTTATCCACCTGATTAAACCAGTCCAGATGTTCACGTGGCACAATCTGCTGATTTAATGCCTCAAGAACGTTTTTAACATCGCCAACAATAGGCACATCAACTCTCACATTTTTACCTATTTCTGCAGGGTCAATATCTATGTGAACAACACGAGCCTGCGGTGCAAAAGAGCTGACGACCCCAGTAGCCCGGTCATCAAACCTCATCCCAAGAGCAATGATGACATCAGAATCATATACCGCCTTGTTTGCGTAGGCCATGCCATGCATCCCCAACCATCCAAAGCTTAACACATGAGTCTCAGGAAAACAGCCAATGCCCAGAAGCGTCGTAACCACGGGTATCTGCGCCTTCTCCGCCAGATCCTTAAGCTCGGCGAAAGCCTTTGAGATTATCACACCTCTACCGGCAATAATGACGGGGCGCTCAGCAACATTTATCGTCTCAGCTGCCTTTTTAATCTGCGCTGGGTGTCCAAAAAGCGTCGGTTTATAGCCGGGTAAATTTAATCTTTCTGGATAAGCAAATGTCGCCTCTTGTTGAAAAACGTCACGTGGTATATCGATAAGAACCGGACCTGGCCTGCCAGTTTGGGAAATATAAAAAGCCTCTTTAACCACCCTGGCAATGTCATTTGCATCGAGTACAAGATAGTTATGCTTGGTAATAGGAAGGGTAATACCAGTGATATCTATTTCCTGAAAAGCATCTTTGCCGATGAAAGGTCTGGCTACCTGACCGGTAATAGCCACCATTGGGGACGAATCCAAGTAAGCGTTGGCTATTCCAGTTACCAAATTAGTAGCGCCTGGCCCTGATGTTGCCAGACATACGCCAGCTCGC
>Ga0214473_10008932_pt1 | contig 11847 bp, 10 predicted proteins | sample RVTome_7_FD_203509 | JGI IMG/M metagenome (GOLD analysis project Ga0214473, IMG submission 203509) | Soil microbial communities from uranium-contaminated site in the Upper Colorado River Basin, Wyoming, United States - RVT98D197 | ecosystem: Environmental > Terrestrial > Soil > Contaminated >...
TGACGACCAGATTGCCCAGGTTGTCGTCCCAGCCGGCGAAAGTGACCACCCCCGACGCCGTGGTCGTCACCGAAGTTCCGTTTTTGACAGCGAAATCGAAACCGAAATGTTTCTCGCCCGTCTTCTCATCGCTCGTATAAACGCGGCTGATCCAGCCGTACAAAGGCCGCCCGAACGGGATAACCTGTTTTTCAAGATCCTCTTTGGAAAGCGGTATCTGGAATTCCCCCGGCGATCCGACTATGCCGCTGGGCTGATTATTATTCGCCTCGGCCAGCATCGAATCAAGGTCGAAGCCTTCCGGCTGTTCGTAACTTTCCAGATCGACGCCGGCCATCTGGGCCAGCCGTTCGGCCAATTCGCGGTTTTTTTTGAAGCTTTTTTCTATATCGACGACTTTGGCCAGGTATCCACGAAGATTGCTGTTCTCCTGCTCAAGCGAGGCCGAACGCGCGGCCTTCAGAGTAAGACGAGAATAATAAAATGTGACAACCGTTAATGTTACTATCCAGAGAACCATAATGACCAGAACAGCCTTAAACAGAGCGGACGAAAACGTCCTCGAGAATACCGTGTGGCTCCCCTCCGGTATCAACATCAATGTGATCTTTCGACTCAAAAATTCTCCAGTACTCCGAAAAATTCCAGAAGCCTGTTCAATTCATCGGTCGAATAGTACTCAATCGTGATCCTGCCGCCTTTTCTTTTATGAGTGATTAATACGCGGGTAGCCAGCTTTCGTTTCAACGATTCCTCGATGGAGAGAATCTGCGGCGATTTCGTTTTCGGCTGCCTGGCCTTGCGGGACGATCTTTCCGAGTAGACGATCTTCTCAAGCTCTCTGACCGATAAACCCTCGCGCGCCGCCCGCCTGGCCAGAGCTTCTCTTTCGGCCGCCAGAGGCAGCGCCAGAAGAGCCCGGGCGTGCCCGGCCGTGATCTCCCCTTTGACGATCAGCCCCTGGATTTCCTGAGACAGCGAAAGAAGACGCAGCGAATTGGCCACCGATGATCTGTCCTTGCCGACTTTCAGGGCCACGTCGGCCTGCGACAGCGAACATTCAGTCATCAAGCGATGGTAGGCCCCTGCTTCCTCCATGGGATTAAGATCCTCCCTCTGAAGATTCTCGATCAGGGCCAGCTCCATGGCCGTCTCGTTGTCGGTCGATTCGTATACGATCGACGGTATCGCCGACCAGCCGAGCTTCTTCACCGCCATGAGCCGACGTTCCCCGGCGATAATCTCGTATGAACCGTCTATCGGACGGACCACTATCGGTTGTATCACTCCCTGTTCTTTAATCGATTCGGCGAGCTCGGCCAGCCTGACAGGATCGAAATGCTGCCGCGGCTGATTCGGGTTGGCCGCGATCTTATCGATCGGGATCTCGGTGATAAACTTCCGCCCCGATTCGGCCGCCGATACGTTCATCTCGCGGGCCGCGGCCGCGCCCGGTATCAACGCGTCCAGGCCCCTGCCCAGCGCCGGTCTTTTCATCTCGACAATACCTCCCTGGCAAGATTCATATAATTGGCCGCTCCGGTCGATAATATATCATATAACAAAATCGGCTTGCCGAAACTCGGAGCCTCCGATAAGCGAACGTTTCTGCTGATCACCGTCTCGAATACTTTCTCCGGGAAAAACCGCCTGGCCTCGTCGGCGACCTGCCTGGATAAATTCAACCGGCCGTCATACATCGTCAACAAGACCCCGTGGATCTTCAGCCCCGGATTGAGCCTCCGTTGCACCAGGTTGATGGTATTCAATAGCTGGCTCAAACCCTCGAGGGCGTAATACTCACATTGAATGGGGATGATAACCGAATCGGCCGCCGTCAGGGCGTTGACTGTGAGAAGTCCCAGCGACGGCGGGCAGTCAACTATGATGTAGTCATACTCGTTTTTAATCGGATTCAAGGCCCTTTTAAAGCGCTGCTCCCGATTGCTAACCCCCACCAGCTCCAGCTCGGCTCCGACTAAGTCTATGTTGGACGGCAAGATATGTAGATATTTGATCTGCGTCTCGATTACTCCTTTTTCAATTGGAGCATCCTCCAATAAGACATCATAGATAGATACATCTACGTTATTCTTGTCGATTCCGATGCCCGATGTTGTATTTCCCTGGGGATCGATATCGATAAGGAGAGTAGATTTTTCAGCAACCGCCAAACAACTGGCCAGATTGACAGCAGTTGTGGTCTTGCCGACTCCGCCCTTCTGATTGGCTATAGCGATGATTTTTCCCATATAACCTCAAAAACTGTATCACATTATAGTTTCATAATCGATGCATATTATTTTATAAAATTGGAATTTGCAAGGAAAATGTTTCACGTGAAACAAATAATTTCAGGATTCACCCTTTGCGATTACCCGGCAGTAACCACGTTTTTCATAATAGATGATGAAGCCACCCGGCGCCAGGATGTTTCTAATCCTGTCAAGATAAGCTTGCCATCCGGGAAGGGCCCGTATTGTCGCTATATCGAATCGAATATCGGCGCTGTATTGCTCCAGACGCGCCTCGATAATGGAAATATTGGCCAGCCCCAGGCAACGTTTGACCTCTTTTAGAAAGAGAATCTTTTTGTGCTGTGATTCCAGAAGGGTAATATCCAGTCGCGGGCGTACAAGGGCAATAGGGATGGCCGGAAAGCCGGCGCCGGATCCTATATCTATCAAGCTCCCGATTTCAGGAATGGTTTTCAGAGGGACAATCGAATCGAGAATGTGCCGTTCCAGAATATTATCGAGGTCCTTTTTGGAGATTATGTTCATGCGGGACGACCACAAGATCACCAGGTCGTGAAATAGCTCCGTTTTATCGGTAAAATCGGCGGGAAGATCGAATCCGCGTTTCTCGAACCATTCCTCGATCTTTCGGGCAGAGCCTACGTTAAATGACATCGCTAATTCATCATGTTAATATCTAAAGCCCTGATGTGAATTGAATTCGGATCTGTCACGCCGATTCCCACATCTTCTCCACAAATCTCGATTATCCGGCTAAAATCGTCTGAACAGAATGATGTTTCACGTGAAACATTACTCCTGATCGGTCTAAATCTCTGTGCATAACCGGCATTTTATCCACACGATTTCCACAACAGATATTTCATAATCTCTGCAGGTGAATCATCAGGACCGTAATATCCCCGGGCGATACACCCGATATTCGCGACGCCTGCCCCAGGGTTTCCGGCCTGAAAGCAGATAATTTCTGCCTGGCCTCTTTCTTTAGGCCCTGCAGTTCGGCATAATCAAAACGGCTGGGAATCTGAAAATCCTCCAAGGCCCGGAAACGCTCTATTCGATTATCCTGCCGTCGAATATAACCATCATAACGAATATCGTTGACAAGATTGGCGAAAATCTCGGTCCCGAACCGGGCCGTCGCCTCGATATATACTGGATACTCGCCAAAATTCACTCCAGAATTGCGCAAACCATCAAATGCCGATACCGTCTTCGCAATGTCATTGCCGTTCCCGGATGACGCGAGGCTTATCTTCTGCGCTCTTAGATGTGATGTAAGTTCCTGTCGTAAAATAAGTTTACGCTTATAATCGCGATCAATATCCCGGCTCACCAGCCCTAATGAATGCCCTTTTTCCAACAGCCTCTCGTCGGCGTTATCATCACGCAACTTAAGCCGATATTCAGCCCTCGAGGTAAACATGCGGTACGGCTCCGTTGTCGATTTCGTCACCAGATCGTCCAGAAGCACCCCGATATAAGCCTCGGAGCGGGAAAGCCGAAACGGTTGTTCGCCGCGAACCTGCAAGACGGCGTTTATCCCTGCCATTATCCCCTGGGCGGCCGCTTCCTCGTATCCCGAGGTCCCGTTCACCTGGCCGGCGAAATAAAGGCCGGGCACGATTTTCGATTTCATGGTCGCGAAAAGCTGATGCGGCGGGAAAAAATCGTACTCTATGGCATACCCCGGACGGGTCATCTCGACTTTTTCCAGCCCCGCGATGGTCCGCAGCGCCTGCAACTGGATATCCGCAGGCAGCGACGACGAAAACCCGTTGATATAGTACTCGTCAGTATCGAGCCCCTCCGGCTCCAGGAATAGCTGGTGACGCGGTTTATCGCTGAAACGAACCACCTTGTCTTCTATCGACGGACAATAGCGGGGGCCGATACCCTTGATATTGCCCGAATACATGGCCGAAAAGCGGAGATTCTCCCGGATGATCCGGTGTGTTTGGTCATTGGTATAGGTGAGATAACAGACCGCCTGCCGGAACCGCCGCGAGTGATCGGAACGATTCGAGAAATAAGGCGGGGGATCGTCACCGTTTTGAATCTCGCATCGGTCGAAATCGATAGTCTTACCGTCCAGGCGAGGCGGAGTGCCGGTCTTCAAACGGCCGGTGGAAAGTCCCAATGATAATAACCTTTCAGTCAATCCGACAGCCGGAGGTTCGTTCAGACGGCCCGCCTTGGTTTGCGTTAAGCCAATATGTATCAAGCCGTTAAGAAATGTGCCGGCGGTGATAATAACGGCTTTGGAATCGACTGCCGTTTTGTCTGCCAGAATGGCACCGCAACATAGGCCGTTTTCGATAATGAGATCGACCACTTCGCCCTCAATTATGGTCAGCCGTTCTTGAGTGGAGACAGCGTTAATCATGAATTCGGAATAGAGCTTCCTGTCGGCTTGGGCGCGTCGGGATTGCACGGCCGGCCCCTTGCTTCGGTTGAGCAGGCGGAATTGGATGCCGGTATTGTCTATGGCGTAGCCCATCTGGCCGCCCAGAGCGTCGATCTCGCGCACCAATTGTCCTTTGGCCAGCCCGCCGATCGCCGGGTTGCAGCTCATCCGCCCGATGGCGTTTTTATCCATAGTGATCATGGCGGTGCGGGCGCCCATGCGGGCCGCGGCCAGGGCCGCCTCGATCCCGGCATGCCCCCCGCCGATGACGATGACGTCGAAAGCAAATTCCATGTCTATAATTATCATTATAATATGTTGCCGAGGCAAGGGGATTTTTGCGGGGGGAGGGAGCGGGCTTGACGCCAACTTCGGAGCTATACGGCCTCAGAATATTGCTATATCCTTATCGCAAGGCACAAAATATTCTTCCATGATCTTACAAATGGTCATTTGCGCAGTATAGCAATACTCTCACAATCTATATATAAGGCCGATTCCCAACAGTTTCCCGCCGAGATTTATACCGCGATATTCTTTAGTAAATTCGACATCGTAGGGATTCGGGTCATCGGCATGATATCGATATTCCCGAGCCTTGACTCTAATATCTGTAAGGAGGTGCGAGTAGTTTAGCGAGGATCGTATGCTGATTTTCGTATCGATAGGAATCTCAAAGCCTAATTGGAATTCGAATCCCGGAAACTTCCTTTGACCGGTCTCGGTGTACAAATAGCCGTGATTTTCATAAAAAGCCGCCTTTTTCAAATCCCAATCGCTAAAATATATGCCGGCTCCGAATGCCCCAAAAATCGATGTCCCGGATCGGTTTTCGATTAAATCGCCGCGGACAGAAAGGTTGAGATTATAAAGGGATAAATATACCATATTTGACAAGTGCCAATTCCCGTAGTCGCGATAGTAATTGTCATAATAGCGTCGGTCGAAATATGATCTATAACTGAACCCAAGAGCGAAGGAGAAATGATCCTTAATTATTCCGCAGTCAGCGATAAATCCATAGCCATTACCGAATGAATCATTTACCTGGTCGTCCTGGGGCATGACAAGGACCGGAGTGAAATCTATATACGGCGTGACGCAAAACGCGGCTGAAGATCTAAAGGTCATTTCCGCGAAAACAAGCAGACCGACTGAAATATATTTGCCGAATTTCATAAGCTGTAAACCATGCCCAATCGAAATGAACTCCCGCCGACATTGGCTTTATTTGCTCCCCTGAGATCATAATACCATGCTATATTTATTTTTGCCGGAACGAAACAATAAGAATACTCTAAAGACACAGACAAATTTTTATACATACCGATTTTACATCCCGCCAGAAATTGATAAGCGATAGAACCTTTTGTTCCTTTAGTGAAATACCTCGGGCTGTAATTCGGGTTTTTATTAATTCTACTCTCGTTCCAGTCAACAATATTAACACCGATACCCGCTCCGGCATAAGGGATTGTTTTGGCTCGCGGAATTTCTATTTTTCTAATTAGATCCAGAATAACGGGGTATATCGTCATTGTTCCCTCATAATATGAATCCAAGTCCGCTTTTTCTGATTTGTCGGGCCCATTATAAAGATGCCGTCGACCGAGATCAACCCGGATTATCCAATCGAAGATCTCGGAGTCAGCCATAAAAATAATATCATATCCGTATCCAAAGCCGCGAGCGTAAAATCCATCAAGTTGACCGGAGTATGAATAATGAGCTGTTTTGGTGCCGATAATCGCGGGATTATCCGGGACAAAAAAACCGGACTGCAATTGAATGTCGAATCTCTCGATTCCGGCCCGGGAATCGGTCGCCGGATAGCTTAGTATTAAGAGTATCGACACAAGACAGAAAATGCACATATATATTCTCATAATTATTCGAACCCTCCCCGGTTTAGGGTTATAAAGATAATTCAAAAGCGCCTAACCCACAATTACCCCATTTGTAGTATGAGTATCGATCTTAAGTATATTCGATAGCAATCTGAATGGCAAGATAATTTATCCGTCAGGCCGGAGCTTAACAACCTCCTGACGCCGACAGGGTTGGCATGATTTTGCCTCAGGATGTCGGAAAGGCCTTCCATCCTGACGCATGAACGCCCCTACCACGTAATTTCAGACATATCCATTTATAATTCATGGGTTTAACCATTCAAACCGCGACTGAATTTTTCTCCTGATTACCCCGAATCACAGGTACGCGCAACCCCACGGCTGGGGGCTCTTAGGGCCTTTAGGGAACCTGAAAATGATTGTTATAGTTATTCTAATTAACCGGCGCGGTTTCGGATAACGGCCGATCAAGATAATGAACCGGCCGAGAAGCCACATGAAAATGGCCTTTACCAACATCAAAAGGAGTTCACGATGAAAAGAACGTTAACGCTGACTCTGACACTGGTCGTGGCGATTATTGCCGTATTATCCGCGGCTAAATCGGCCTGCGCCATCGTGTATGAGGTGGAGATCGAGGATTTCGCCTATGTTCCCAGCCGCATGCATATCAACCCGGGCGACGGTATCGAATGGAGAAACAGGGACTTTGTGCTTCATTCGGCCACCAGCGATAATGGCATCTGGGATTCCGGCCTTCTGGCCAGAGATCAGAGATATACCTACCTGTTTAACGCCGAGGGTATCTATCCTTATCACTGCTCCGGCCATCCATCGATGGTCGATACTATCACAGTGGGTAATCCGACCGGTATCGACAATCAATCGCCGTCGACGCCGAATCAATTCGAGTTGGCCCAGAATTATCCCAATCCATTCAACGCTCAAACCGCAATCGCCTACGCCTTGCCCCATGATTCCCACGTGCGGATTGCTATTTACAATCTTTTAGGGCAGACCATCGAGACTCTGGTCGATCGGGATCAGCCGGCCGGGTATCACCAGGTATTGTGGGATGCCAGCTCCGCGCCGACCGGGGTGTATTTTTATCGGATCGTGACCTCGGATTACGCCATGACACGGAAGATGCTGTTGGCGAAATAGGATTATAATATATAGTCAATCCCTCCGGTCGTCCTCGCAATTACGAAGTTCAGATAATTCGAGGACGATCTTTTTTTAAACACCTCGCGGCAGGATATTATCGAATCATCCAACCGTCAAAAGAAAGAATCTCAAGACCGGCGCTGAAACCCTGAAGTGACAATCGTAGTTTACGAAATAAAGTGGGGGAAGCGTCGGAGGATGATAGAAGTCCAGAATGAACATGGCAGTTGAATTTTTATCTCTATAAGAGGAGTGCAAGATGAACAGAATCTTAAAAGCCGTTTTGATCCAGGCGGCAGGACTGGGGATCGCGGCCTTGTGGTCGCCATTGGCCAACGCAACCCTGTGGGAAGTAAGTATTACGAATTTCAGTTTCGCGCCGGCCGGATTGCATATCATTACCGGCGACGTAATCCTATGGACAAACTTCGGCAGCCTTAATCATACTTCCACGAGCGACACCGGAGTCTGGAATTCCGGCATCCTGATCCCAAATGAAACATTTTCTTTTACCTTCGACAATCCCGGGACATATCCGTATCACTGCGCGGTCCATTTATCCATGAAGGATACGATCTTCGTAACATCACCGACCGGTATTGATGATGAATCGCCGTCGGCCCCATCGCAATTTGAGTTGTTGCAGAATTATCCCAATCCCTTCAACGCTCAAACCGCAATCGCCTACGCCTTGCCCCATTATTCCCACGTGCGGATTGCTATCTACAATCTCCTGGGACAGACCATCGAGACTCTGGTCGATCGGGATCAGTCGGCCGGATATCATCGAGTGTTGTGGGACGCCTCCAACGCGCCGACCGGGGTATATTTCTATAGGATCGAAGCGGCTGGGTTAGTTCAGACCAGGAAGATGACGTTGGTTAAGTAGGGCAAGGAACTGTGGCCGCTAATGATTACTTCGTTGGCGGCCTACGGCAAACTCCTCGAAACGACTTAGACCTACATCCGGGGTCATTGCGAGCGATCCCGCTAAAAGCGGGAGGGCGAAGCAATCTCCCGCTCACCAATTGCTTAAAACCAGTAGCGTGAAAAATTCCTCGGCGCATGATCCATTGGGTTCGGGATATTAAGATTTATAGAAACCAAAATTCATTCCGTTGATGTCCAGCGATTTTTGCATTTCTGACATCTATGGGTTTGCGAAATATCCCAATCCCGAAGTACAGGACTACTACATTTCGGGCAAAATCTAACTTTTTTCATTATAAAGTCCAAAAAATCTACGTCCGAAAGGATGGATTTCGCCAGCCTAGAGTCGATTACAGCATAATGATGACTGGGCCTTTTAGATTTTTCAAGCTGGATATCATCAATGTGTTTTACAGTGCCGGTTTTTAGCCAAGTGTTAATTTTAGACCTTGCCCCATTTGCCCCGATCTTAAATACCTCATTGGCGACGTAGTTAACTGTAAAATCCAACCTTCGAGTTTTTCGTAGTTCATCTAATAAATGATCTGGAACGACCTCTCTTGCGCGATGTTCGCAAAATACATTAAAGCCGTTTGATACACCAAGAGCACTAATACCGTGTCGTTCTAATCCAGATCGAAGTTGTTCGGTTACCATTTGTTGACATATACGAATCATATCCCTTGGAGAACCGTGGCTAAAAGTGATTACTAGATCTTGAATAAGATTCTTTGAATCATCGGAAACAGCCAATATATCATAGAAATCAAGTTCCTTTTCAGGGGAGCTGTGAGCACGAAGCCTATTTCCCATCATTTCTTTCAATTCTACCGGGGTCCATTCAAGATTAAATTGTGGAATTCTATCCGGTCGAGCATATTTATTATAAAATGGATAAAGTTCATTCCAGAGAAAGAATTTAAAGGCTAGGCCATTCATCTGCAATAATTCAAGATCCCTTATTACCGGTTTTATGAGCTCAAAAGATGCTTCCGAATCATTGCCCGTAATATGTGTCTCATCGACTTTGTCGACTAATATGTAAATAGATCTAAACCCGACCGTTCTTATCAAGGCAATTAAGAATTCTAAATGATTCTTTGATGGTTTTACGATGGATCCAGTTAAGGATGATTTTTCCTGAATAGGTTTAATTCCTATTTTGCTAAATATCGATTCCATAATACTGTTTATTGACCATAGGTTTCTATCAAAAAATTCTTTAGCCTTTTCAAATGGACTTGTTATTGCATTGACAGCGTTTCTAATATTATCTGAATTAAGGTCATGAAGATAATATTTACATAGGCCTTGGATTTGCGCACGCTCGGCAGATTCGAAATTCATATGATCAAGGCACCTCTCATGAATTGCCATAAGAAGAGCAATCAAGCATATTCTGTTTATATTCATAAGATGATACTCAAGATCACAATCGTTAAGACTCTGCCCCTTTTCGAATTCAAATCTACTATACTGAATTGGTAAGACACCGCTATTCTTGCTCGTAATTTCTATCATCTTTCTTTGTGCGCTTTTTCCTCCGCCTCTTGGCGCAAAAACCACACATGAACTAGGTTTGTCAGGATCTCCCATTACCGATTGAAAATACGGCGGCGGTATAAAATATTGTGGTAATTTTTCTTCTTCGTCGGCATTTGTATATTGAAATGGATTAGAAGAAAATCCTAAATTTCGATAAAACGTAGCCTCATCCATATCAGAAACTCCTTTTAGTGTAAGGCTAAGTACCAATATTTACTATTTGTAATAATATATTGGTTTCATCCATCTAGCACAAGTGATATTTATTAAATACAAGCCGTCACTTTCCCACGCAGAACCGCGCGAAAATAGCATTGAGTATGTCCTCCGTGGTGGTCTCGCCCACCAGCTCGCCGAGATGATCCAGGGCCTCCCGCAAGAAGGCGGCCAGAACCTCCTCGGTGGCGCCGTTCTCGATCTCCTCCAGCGCCTCGGCCAATGTCTCGCACACAGCCTGCATGGAACGATACTGACGTTCCGTAGCCAGGATCGCCGTATCCAGGTTGAAATCATCGAGACTCAACGCCCGCCCGATTTTTTCCTCCAGTTCGCCCAGCCCGCTCCCCTTTAGCGCCGATATCGCGACAACCTCGCTCCCCGGAAATTGAACGGAAATATTAAGGCCCGTGGAAAATCCCAGATCGGCTTTGTTGGCCACCACCAATGTCGGCCGGTCGCTTATCAAATTATATATTTCCCGGTCCTCGTCGGTGATACCGGTCGAGCCGTCGATCATGAATAGAATCAGATCCGAATTCTCTATTTCCCCGCGTGTCCTCGCCTGGCCGATCATCTCCACCGGATCGCCGCTTTCACGCAGGCCGGCGGTATCAGTGAGAAGGATAGGGAAACCGCCGATTTCGATCCATTCGGTCAACGTGTCGCGGGTGGTGCCGGGGATCTCGGTCACTATGGCCCGATCCTTTTGCAGAAGAGCGTTTAACAGCGACGATTTCCCCACGTTGGCCCGGCCGACGATGGCCAGGCGATATCCCTGGTTCAATCCCCGGCCGAAATCGTAGCTTTTCAGGATAGCGGTCGCTACCTGGAATTGGTCGACAAGCGACGAGGCGATCTTCTGCAGCGGCGTTTTCTCTATTTCCTCGTCGGAAAAATCGATCTCGGCTTCGATCAAAGTCAGAATGTCGCGGATTTCCGTTCGTATCGAGTCGATTTTCTCATAGAGTTCTCCCTTAAGATTCCGGGCGGCCGCTTTCAGGGCCAACTCCGATTTGGCCTCGATGGCCGCGATCACCGCCTCGGTCTGCGACAGAGAGATGCGTCCGTTGACAAAGGCGCGTTTGGTGAACTCCCCCGGCTCGGCCAACCGGGCGCCGCACTCAAGCAGCCTGTCGATGATCGTCCTCGATGACATGAAACCGCCATGGCAGATAATCTCGACCATCTCCTCGGCGGTGTAGCTGGCAGGAGCGATATAGGGGATGACCGTGATCTCGTCGATAGCCCGATCATCGCCGTCGACAGCGAAACCATAGAGGATCTTTCTGGATGAGCCCTGTTCCAGTTTCCTCAAAGCGGGGATCATATTCGAGACGACAGCGATACAACCGGGGCCGGAAACCCTGACGATGGCCAGGGCCGATTTCCCGGGCGGCGTGGCCCCGGCCACGATGATGTCGTTTTGCGATTCGTTCGTCATTTAGCGAAATTTTTCGGTTTGGTCAGGTCG
>Ga0214473_10008933_pt1 | contig 11847 bp, 12 predicted proteins | sample RVTome_7_FD_203509 | JGI IMG/M metagenome (GOLD analysis project Ga0214473, IMG submission 203509) | Soil microbial communities from uranium-contaminated site in the Upper Colorado River Basin, Wyoming, United States - RVT98D197 | ecosystem: Environmental > Terrestrial > Soil > Contaminated >...
GCCCTCCGTTGTGGGGTTACGTTGCTGTCTTACAACTCTTCGTATACCTCATTTCAGAGGGCTTTTCCCGTTCTAAACCCATTTCAACATTTTTAACCGTCCGCTAAGCACTTACTTGAGGACTAGCCCGCAGCATTGAAGGTGCAGACAAGTATGCAGATCACCATTCGCCGCGCCGTCGAAACCGACGCGCCCACCGCCTGCGATGTTTTGCGGCGCTCGATCCGGGAACTCTGCGTGGAGGATCACCATAACGACGAAGAAATCCTTAGGCAGTGGCTCGCCAATAAGACGGAGGAAACCCTTCGCCGGTGGATCGTCTCCGATGCGAGCTTCACGGTGGTCGCGCTGCGCGGAGAGCGCGTCTGCGGTTTTGGCATGGTGCATGAAACCGGCGAGGTCTTGCTATGTTATGTGGAGCCGGAGGCCCGCTTTATCGGCGTGAGCACGCTGATTCTGGAAGCGCTTGAGCAACAGGGCCGGAGCTGGGGATTGCAGAAATTGTTTCTCACGAGTACCATCACCGCCAGATCGTTTTATGAGCGTCGCGGTTGGATCATTTCCGGCGATCCGATTGCGGAATTCGGCATGCAGCGTATCTTTCCGATGACCAAGGCTTTAGCGAAGTAATGTCCTGGTGGAAGCAGCGCCCAGCGGCGTAGTCGCTTCAACGGAGGTTGCGATGCAATTTTTCTTATCGATTCTCCTCATCGCATCTTTCTTGGTCATTGAGTCGGCGCGGGCCGCGGAATCGGCCAACACCTTCGATTCCTCCAGCCAGCCTAAGGTAACTCTCAAATGGCTTGGCAACACCGGGTGGGAGATTCAGGCGGGCCCGACCAAGATACTGATCGATCCATTCCTCACCCGCAAGGAACCGACCACGGGAAAAGAGTGGCAGACTGACGAAGAGGCCGTTCTCAAGATCATCGCCGGCGCGGACTACATTTTTGCCGGTCACAGCCACGCCGATCATATCGGCGACGTCCCGTTCATCGCCAGGCGCTTCGGCTCCAAAGTCATCGGCTCCAGAACGACTACGAACATCGCGTTGACCGCCAGCGTCGCCAAGGAGCAGCTGACCACCATCAGCGGCGGCGAGAAGTTGATGTTCAAAGATTTCGCTGTCCAGGTCATCGAAAGCCGGCACGGCATCCTGGCGAGGAGCGGCCGAAGCCGGCAGTCAAAGTCGGAGGAAGTTCTCCAGCCCTGGTCCGGACCGATATTGGGAAATCATTTCGTCGAAGGTGGCAGCTATCTCTACTATTTCACCTTCGGCAAGCACCGAGTTCTGCACCAAAGCACGGGAAATTTTATCGAAGAGAACCTCAAGGGATTGCAGCCGGACCTGGCGCTGCTGGCCGCGACCGGCAATTACGATTTTACCGACGCTATCAAAATTCTTCGCCCTAAAACCGTCGTCATCCATCATTTCGACGAATGGCGCGCCCCGTTTCCCAGTGGCATTTCGGCGTCGAACAAAAAACGGGCACAGCGCGTGGAGCAGCAAGTCAAATCGGTCGACGGCGCCATCAAAGTAACAATCCCTGACTTCTTAGAGACTATAGCATTGGAGTGAATGGTATGGCCGTTGAACCGAGAATACAGATAAATCGATAAGAGCGCGGGCTTCCGAGTCAGCCTTCGTCCTTCCTTACCTCATACTTTCCCTCCCCGTCCTGGGCGATTTTTCGCTCTTGATGGAGTTGGCCGATTGCGGTCGCGATGGTTCGATAGTCCGCTTTCGGGAACAGTTCCAACAGATCGGCGAAGAAGTGGTGTGATTTTCCGAGCGCGTTAAGAATCTTTTCGGACACGGTCTCTAAAGTTTCGCCCGCCTTATTTTCAGCGTTCGTTTTCACGCCATCGCCCGCGGCAGCCAGATAGTTTTTTAAATCCACTTTGCCCTGATTGACGTAGACGATCCGATTATAGCGATTGGCCGGGACGTTTTCGGGAATGGTCGCGTCAATGCCCATCTTGGCGGTCGTGGGAATCTTGCCGCTGACCGGCGGCAAGGACGGGTCCAGAGGCTTGGAACGCGCGTTGGACACGATCACCACGTCGCGGTCGGCTTGCACCCGCGTCGCCACTGCCCATTCGACATCCGTCGGGTCAAAGACGTCGATGTCATCGTCGGTGACGATCACATGCTTGATGTCGGCGATGGAAAGCAGCGCCATGATGGCATTCTTGGCGTCGCCGGGAGATTTCTTGATCGCGGCGACAATATGCCAGTGGCAGCAGCCGCCGGGCGTGACGTTGATCGCGGTCGCCTGCACGCCCGCCTCGTGCAGCACGCGCCACGCGGCCGCTTCGTAAATCGGCGCCGACATCCAGATATTTTCCCAGGGCATTTGCAGCGCGTAGTAGATCGCGTCTTTGCGATGCATGATCGCTTTGATGCGCACCTGAGGGTTCATGTGGAGGCCTCCCATGAGCCGGTTGAACTCGCAGAACGGTCCCTCGGGGTAAACCCAACCATCAGGAAGAATCTCGCCTTCGAGAACGATCTCGGCGTCGGCGATGCACGGCACGGGAATCGTTTCACCGTCGGCCAATTGAAGCGGCTGGCCGCGCAGGCCGCCGGCAAAGGTCAGCTCGTTGACGCCCAGGTTGGCCTTGAAGGTTGACGCGACCATCTCGTAGGGATGGGCGCCGATGGAAATGGAGATCGGCAGCGGCTTCTTTTTTTGCATTGCCCGCTCCGCAAATTTTCTGAGATTGTTGGGTGTGACGATGTCGATGCCGGTGAGGTTTTTCTCCTTGAGCATCATGCGGTACATGCCGGCATTGACGCCGTATTCGGTATCTTCGGCGATGACGATACCGCCGGTGATCATCGGCCCGCCGTCCATGAGCGAAAAGATCGGCACCGGCAATTCGAACAGGTTGACCTTGATTTTGGTCAAGACCACGTCCTTGACCGGCGCGCGCTTAACTCGCCTCGGCTTGATCGGATGGTCCATCGCCGCGCGCAGCTTCGCCTCGATTTTTTCGTACGGGACACCCATGCCGATGGCTATCCGGTTACGCGATTGCAGCAGCCCGGCGACCACCGGCATCGAATAGCCGATGACGTTTTTGAAGAGCAACGCCTTTTCACTCTGGGCGACCAGCGCCGCGATATCGCGCGGGTCGGTGGGTTTTGCGATGTCGATCAGCTCGTCGTTCTTTTCCAGTTCGGCCAAATAACTCCTAAAACTCGCGGCCATATTTTCCTCCCGCGTTCGAAGGCTCAAACCAACCACGGATGTCCGGGGGTGTCAAATCAGCTGGAAAGTTCCGACGACAGAGAGCAACGTTTTCTTTTTTTAACGTCTTGGCGCAACGCTAGGTTCAACGTTCTATGTTCAACGTCCCCGCTCACCATCTTGAACTTTGAACCCTTCGACGGTGCTCAGGCCCGGAACCTTGAACCGGAAGCGGTGCGGCTTCGCATCCAACCAAGGCTATGCTATAGAGGCCGCAAGGGAGAGATTCTATCATGCCCTCATTCGGACTGACCCTCGCCAACCGCGGCGTCATTATCGGCGCCGTCACCGTTCCCGAACTCTTCGACATGGCAAAGCGCGGCGAAGACTCCGGCGCATTTAGCGCCGTCTGGGTCGGCGACAGCTTGCTCGCGAAACCGCGCCTGGAATCCATCGCGCTCTTGTCCGCGCTGGCGGCGATCACGAAGAAAGTGAAACTCGCGGTCGGCTGCATGGCGACTTTTCCCCAGCGCCATCCCGCATTGCTCGCGCAGCAGTGGGCAAGCCTGGATGTGATTTCCGGCGGCCGCTCCTGGCTCGCCGTCTGCCTGGGTGGACCGAACGAGCAAAGCCCGGCGCAGGCCCTGGAACACAAAGTCATGGGCATCAAGGACACCGAGCGTGTCGCTCGCCTCGAAGAAGGCATCACGATATTGCGCAAGCTCTTTCACGAAGAAAAGGCGTCACACAAAGGCCGCTTCTACGAGTTCGAAGGCGTGACGATTCAACCGCGCCCGGTGCAAAATCCGCTGCCGATCTGGATCGCCAGCAATCCCACCGGCCTCACCTGGAAAGACGGCGCCAGCGCGCCGTCGGCCGCGGTCGAACGCGGTCTGCGCCGCGTGGCGAAATTTGCCGACGGCTGGATGACCAACAAGGTGACGCCCGATGAATTCAAATCGCAGTGGGCGCGGATCCTGGCGATGGCAAAAGAAGAGGGGCGCGATCCGGCGAAAATCGGCAGCTCGCTCTATCACAACATCAACATCAAGGCAGACCGCAAGACCGCGCTGGACGAGAGCAAGGCGTTTCTCGATAAGTACTACACGTCGAATTTCAGCATGAAATTCGTCGAAGGATTCACCGTCGCCGGCACGCCGCAGCAGTGCGTCGAAGAGCTTAACGCCTACTTCGCCGCCGGTATCGAGCATATCGCGCTCAGGATGACTTCCTGGGATCAGATGGGACAGTTAGAACGTTTCCTCAAGGAAGTCGCGCCGGCCTTTAGCTGAGTCTTTTCAGGGCATTGGCAGATATGCTTAAAGGCATCGATCACCTCGTCGTCGTCGTCCGAGACCTCGACCAAGGGGCGAAGGATTACACGCGGCTCGGCTTCACCGTCGTGCCCGGCGGGCGCCATCCGGTGGGCAGCCACAACATGCTCATTGCCTTCGCCGACGGCTCGTATCTGGAGATCATCGCCTTCTACCGCGAGGCGCGGGATCACCGCTGGTGGAGTCCGCTGGAAAAAGGCGAGCGGCTGGTCGACTATTGCATGCAAACCGATGACCTTCAGGGCGACACGAAAAAGCTGCGCGAGGCCGGCGTCGCGATCAATGACCCGGTCTCCTGGTCGCGTAATCGGCCAGACGGTTACGAACTCAAGTGGCTGCTCTCTCTCGCTACGGGAAGCCATCGTGGAGTCGCACCCTTTCTGATCCAGGACGTAACGCCGAGGGTGGAACGAATCCCTCAGGAGTTCCGGCACGCAAACGGCGCGATGGGAATCGGCACGCTGACCCTCGCCGTTGAAGAACTTTCAACCGTCCAGCGCTGGTACGAAACCGCGCTGGGGGCGGCTGCCACGGCCTTTACGGATGACATGCTCGGAGCGAGAGGAATTTATTTCATCGCGGGCCCGCACACCGTGGAATTTATCATGCCCGTCGATCTCCAAAGCCCGGTGGCCGACTGGTTACGCACCTATGGCCCCTCGCCGTACGCCGCCACGCTAAAAACCACTGCGTCCTGTCCGGAACTCTTAGACCTGCGTCTCGCCCATGGCGCCAATCTTTCCTTTGGAGTTTAGCTGCGGTTTTTGCGCGTAAGCATCCGCAAGTTTAGTAGTTCTGCGACTCCCGCCCCGCGCCTCTCTTGGAGCTAAACAAATCCCTATTCGCCTCGTCTAACGAGCAAAGGAGAAGCCGCCATGGCAGTCAATATTTTTCGCAACAAACTTGCCCTCTCGCGAATCGTCGCCGCTCTGCTGTTTCTCAACTTCTCCGGTTGCGCCGCCCAAGCCTGGGATGGCTGGGGCGGCCGCGAACCCATTCGCTACGAGATACGACGGTTCCATACGTTCCTGCAGGATCACCCCCGAGTTTCCGCCGATCTCAGAGTCAACCCTCGCCTGGTCGTCAATCGAAGGTATCTAGACCGACACGAGGATCTTGACGATTTTCTCCGCCGCCATCCGGCGGTCAGACGTGAAATTCTCGATCACCCGGACCGAGTTTTCGGCCGCTATTATCTGGCGGACGACTACGGCCCCTGGCGCCGTTGATAAACGCAGCAGGCCCAGTCTCTAGAGGTTCGATCAATACCTAGAAAAACTGACGGGAACGAAGTAAGCAGAACATTTCGTTGAAGGACAAATCAATTCAACGCCGTTCTCAGCCACGCCTATTCGGTATCGGCCTGAAGCACAAGATTAGGCCTCAAATTCAGAATGTTCCCTTTTCTCCGTTTTTGCGGCGGAGTTTTTGGGTTCGTGCGTTAATTGGGCTTCCCCAGGTCAATCCATTTTTTCGAAACTAACAGTCCGACTCGCTCAGCTTCCTCGGACGTCTCGTAACTAAGATCCCACTGTAAATCTTTAATGAGTTCTTGGGAGCCGTCAGTAAATTTTATCTTGCAGGTTGGCTTCCATCTATATTTATCGTCGGGTTGTCCCGTTGTCACCAGAATAATATGTCCCTTGTAATGTTCTTCCATAGCAGTTGTCCAATCGAGATTACGGATAAGTTTCTGTCTTATAAGTGAACAGGTATGAAAAATAAATGGACAGGGACTCTAGCCACTAGAAAAGCGCCCTCCGAACATTCGACAATAACTCATTAAGCAAAAACGGTTTCCTCAGGCACGGGACATCGTATGTCAGCCTTGCCGTAAGCTCGGAAGGAACAGCCGTCATCATGATGATAGGAATGGTTGGTATCGTGGAAAGTATATGCTTCGCAAGAGCCACACCGTCGAGCTGGGGCATGCGAACGTCGGAAAGCACAAGATCAAATCGGGATTTGTCTATCAGCTCGATAGCCTCCGCCCCGTCTCTTGCCTCACTGACCTCATAACCCTCTTTTCGCAAAAAGTAACCGAGAAGCTCTAGGCAGGCGGGCTCATCATCAACGATTAGAATATGCCTTGACATCTTATCTATTCCATCGGCGCACTGGAACTCAAGGATTCCTATAGCCCAGTCGCAAGACAGATGTTGTCCAAAATTAGACAATTTTGAAATATCTAAGCGGACACCCCCCGGACATTAGAATGGAGAGAGGCGAGCAGGAACCGGGGTAAAAAACCACTTTCAGGCGTCCCAAATTTCAGAACGTCGCACAACATCTATTTCGCGACAGGATGTTACCTTCTTAGGCGGAAGGCGACAGGCACTAGTGTAGTGTCCCAGAGATATCTTGACCATCGAGGCGGTATACTTTCAGGCTCCAACAGGGGTGGGACTGAAGCCCGTGGGCACAGGAACGCGAAGGTTTCGCCAGGCCCAGCCGTGAAAAATCCCACTCGTAGGGGTCGGGGTGGCGGCCATCAAGCCACCGACTCATTGACCACGGGCGCAAGGCCCGCCCCTGTTGGAGCATCTTATGTAAAGAAGCGTTAGGGACACTACACTAGATGGCAATGAATTGGCTCGAAGAGGCTACAATTGGATTGATCGACGCATCAATCAAAACACCGCCCATCAGACCCCTTCGGGGTCGGGCCTGTACTCTTTAATTTCCACATAAGCGATTTTGAGATTTTTCTACCTTCCGTACAGCTTCTGAATAAACCCGCTGTCGTCCAGTTCCTTGATGAAGCGATTGTCCATGAAGTCCTGAACCTTGACGTTGGGCGTTTGCGGATTGCGCTGGCGGATGAAATCGATCACCGCCTGGAGCCCCTTCTCGCTCACGTACGGCGTGCGCGGGATCACTCGGCCGACGAAGTAATCATAGCTGGCGTTTAGAATGTCTTTGTCATCCGTGCGCATGAATTTGCTTAAGACTTTTATCGTGAAATCGCGGTGGGTCTGGGCGTATTGAATCGCTGCGACGAAGCCTCTGGTGAAGCGCCGCACCAGTTCCGGATTTTCGCGGATCAAGGTCTGCGTAGTGATCAGCGAAGCGGCCTCGTAGGGAATGTTCGCCTGGGATAAATCCAAGAGCGTGTTGAAGCCCAACTTTTGCGCAGCGACATAGCCGGCAACCGTGACGACCGTAGCATCGACCACGTTCTGGCTCATGGCCATCACGCGCTCCGCGTCGGCGCCAACGCTGACGAAGGCGACGTCCTTCTCCGCGAGTCCCAACCGCTGCACCGCCACGCGGGCCGCGAGATCGGAATCGGTGCCCGGACGGCTCACGGCGATCTTTTTGCCTTTCAGATCGTTCGCGCTTTTAATCTCCTTCTTGGTTATCAGATAGAACAGCAAACCTGGCGTCGCGGTGGCGATCAGCACCGTATCCATACCGCCGAGCTTTGCCAGCACCGCCGAGCTGGCGCCCAAGCCGGCGAATTGGGCGTCTTTCGTCACCAGAGCATTGATCGCAATCGTGCTGCCGCGAAAAAACACCACGTCTGCGTCAACGCCGTGCTGGCGATACAGTCCCGCCTCGCGCCCGATCCAAAACGGCGTCAGGTTGCCGCCGCTGGAGCCGAAGGCCACGATCGCCCGCTCGAGTTTTTGCGCTCCCGCCGATACCGGAAAAATCAACAACAGTATTAACAGCCAAGTTTGCGATAAAACTTTTCTCATAGAGACCCCCTCACCGTTGCAAAGATTCTTATTCCGCGGTCATGCCAACGTAGGACGCGGTGCGCGCAGCAGTTTTCCATAGTTGTTGATTGGCTCGCGCATTCCGATCGCCTTGAACGCGACGTACAGTTGCGAAGTCATGTTGGCGATCACGGGCAGACCCAGATCGGTCTCGATCTGCTCGATGACATCCACGACTGGAAAGTTCGCGCAAGGGATGAAAATAGCGTCCGGCATTGCCGCTTGCGCGACGGCCTTCTTGGCGGCCCGGTAAATATCGCCGCTGGAAGCCGCGCTGGATTCCGTGAACGTCGTCCCCAGACTTACGACCGACAACGCGTCAAATCCCCAGGATTTTAGATATTGAACCATTTTCTCGTTCAAATCCGGCGGGTAGGGATTTACCACCGCGAGGCGGGAAGCGGAGAGGTCCCGAAAAGCATCCATCGCCGCCACGATGCTGGTCGTGCAGGGCACGCCCGTGAGGCTTTGCAGTTTTTCGACCAGCTGGGTTTCGAATCCTTTTCCCTGGCTCAGCACCAGCGGCGCTCCCCCGTGAATGACAAAATCGCAGTTGCGCCGGCCCAGTTCCTTGGCGCAGCCCTCCACTTGTTTCAGCGCTTCGCGATAAGCATCTTCCTTCCAACCCCCGACCATGCAGGCGACGGCGATCATGCCGACTCCATCGGGCACGATGCGGTAGAAATCGTAAGCATTCAACTCGATCACCGATGGCGAGATGTAACCGATCCTGGCTCTGTACCCGAACATCGCGCACCTCCTTTGAGACGATTTCAAATCACCGCACGAGTCCCTTTCGCGTCAAGAACTCGCGCACCACATCTTTTGCCTGCCGTTTTTCGCCATCGACGGCGTAATTGAGCTTGCGCATCTCATCGACGGTGAGAATGCCGCCTAGCTGTTTCAACACACCGCGGATCTCCGGATGCTTTTCCAGCGCTGTCTGCCGCGCCACCGGCACGGCGTCGTAGGGCGGAAAGTAATGCCGGTCGTCCTCCAATTGAAACAATCCGTAACGGCTGATCAAACCGTCGGTCGAATTGCCGGCGATCAGATCGACTTGCTTCTCGGCCAGGGCGCGGTAGGTCAGCGATAGATCCATCTCGCGCGTCTCTCGAAAACGAAGGCCGTAGGTCTTGGCGAAGCCGGGATAACCGTCCGCACGAGACATGAAGTCCTGGCCGAAGCCGGCGCGCCATTGCGTAGAAATCTTTGCCGCATCGCTGACGGTTTTCAAGCCGAGCTTTTGCGCGTCCTCCCCGCGCACCAAAATCGCGAAGGTGTTGTTGAAACCCAGCGGCTCGGCCCATTCGAGCTTGAAACGGCTGGCATAATCCGCTTTCACGCGCTTGAACACTTCCTGCGGATCGCTGGATGGCCGCCCTTTTAAAATCGCGAACAACGCCGTGCCGGTGTATTCGACGTACATATCGATCTCGCCGGCGACGAGCGCCTCATGGGCGAGGGTGCCGCCGAGATCGAAGCGGCGCTCCACTTTTAGAGCGGTCTTCATTTCGATGGCCTGGGCAAGGAGTTCGCCAATAATCACTTGCTCGGTGAAATCCTTCGACCCCACGGCGACGCGGTCCGCGCTTTTTCCGGAAAAAAGATTCGTGACGCCGATCATGCCCATCAGGACCAACGCGAAAACTGCGCCCCAGAGGATTCTCTTTCCCTTGACCGCGTCGCCGAGGCGCATCACCCGCTCGACGGTGCCGAGCAATAGGTCGGCCGCCAGGGCGATCAACGCGGCCGGCACCGCGCCGGCGAGGATGAGCACGTTGTCGTTGGCCCTGAGACCGCGAAAGATATAGCGCCCCAAGCCGCCGGCATCGATGGCGGCAGCGATAGTCGCCGTGCCGACGCAGATGACCGTGGCGACGCGCACGCCGGCGATGATGACGCCCAGCGCTAGCGGTAGCTCCACTTGAAAAAGCAACTGCCGGTCGGTCATGCCCATCCCTTTGCCTGCTTCTCGGATCGCCGGATCGACGCCGCTGATGCCGGTAAAAGTATTTCTGATGATTGGCAAGAGCGAATAAAGCACCAGTGCGACAATTGCCGTGCGCGCGCCGATGCCGCCGACAATCTTGACGTGAAAGAGGTACAGGTTCAGCGGAATCAAAAAGCCAAACAGCGCCAGACTCGGCACCGTCTGCATGATATTGGCGAAGCCGAGCACCGGCTTGCTCAAGCCGGGTTTGCGCGTCAGCAAGATTCCCAGCGGCACGCCGATCAGAATCGCGATGCCGGTGGAAACGACCACCAAAAACAAATGCTCGATCACCAACTCAAGCGCCTCGTGACCGTTGCTCAGCAGAAAGTCAACGAAACTCACGTCGTTCTCCCGATCGATTGCGCGTCGAGAAAGCAGTCCGCGAAGGCGCGCGCCTCGGGATGGCTAGATGCGAGCAACTCGGCGGGCGGACCCAGCAAGATCATCTGCCCATCCTTAAGCAGCGCGATCCGTGTCGCTAGAACGAAAGCCTCGCCGATATCGTGGGTGACAAAAACCAACGTCTTGTGGAGTTTCGCTTGCAGAGAACGGAACTCTTGCTGAATTTCCCGGCGGGTGATCGGATCGAGAGCGCCGAAGGGCTCGTCGAGCAGAATGATCGGCGGATCGGCGGCCAGCGCCCGCGCTACGCCGACCCGCTGGCGTTGCCCGCCCGACAACTCTCTCGGGAGACGGCCGGCGAAGCGATCCGGCTCGAGCCCGACCATCACCAGCAGCTCCCGCGCGCGGGTCTGGATTCGTTCGGGTTCCCAGCCTTCGAGGCGTGGCACGACGCCGATATTTTGCTCGATGGTTAAATGTGGGAACAGGCCGATCTCCTGGATTACATAGCCAACGCGGCGGCGCAGCCGGATCGGGTCCCACTCTACCGTCGGCTTGCCCTCGACGCGCACCTCGCCGGAAGTCGGGTCAAGCAGACGATTGATCAGCTTCATCGTCGTGGTCTTGCCCGAGCCACTGCGGCCGAGCAGCACCAGGGTCTCGCCCGCATTCACTTCCAAGTTCAGGTCGGCGAGCAGTGTGCGCCCGTTCGGCAGGGCGAAGCCGACGCTGCGAAACTCGATGGTGGTCTGGCCGTTATTCATGACTGCTTTTTTTCAGTTGCGGGTGGAGCCCCACGGGCAAGCCCGTGGCACATTCCAAAACACCCTTGGGGCGGAATCCTGAGCCAGAGCCCCGGCCAAGGCCGGGGCTCGAGTCGAAGAGTCGCAACCTGTCGATTTTTCTTTTATAGTCTCTTCACTCATGAAACAAGAAAGCTCGCCGAGAATATTCGCCGCCGAGCCAATCTCCCGCTGGCGCAACGATCCCGCCGGAATCTGGTCCTTGGAAGGCGCGGATCTCGACTCGGTGCCGGCCCTGTCTATCCTGACCACGCTCTGGGACCAGCCGCGCTGGCTCGAAGCTTACCATTTGTATGACCCAAAGGGTTCCGAACTTTTCGAAGAGATTTCCCGTCTGCCGGAGTATTATCTCACCCGCACCGAAAACAGCATTCTCGAAACCCACGCCGCCGATATTATAGCCGCCGCCCACGTCGAATGCGTCGTCGAGCTCGGCGCCGGTTATAGCAAGAAAAC